>Ga0307516_10009384_pt1 | contig 10914 bp, 7 predicted proteins | sample 19_EM_MG_FD_203310 | JGI IMG/M metagenome (GOLD analysis project Ga0307516, IMG submission 203310) | Populus trichocarpa ectomycorrhiza microbial communities from riparian zone in the Pacific Northwest, United States - 19_EM | ecosystem: Host-associated > Plants > Roots > Unclassified | place...
ATTTTCTGATGTAACAAATATTTTAAACTTTCAGAGAAACTGATCATGCTCCAAAAATGCCTTCATTTGTCTACTACCATTAAAATTGGTAGGTATTCCTTCTTATATAAGGATAGCCCTAAATGTGTAGGGCACAAAGCTTTCATTAGAAAAGCTAATGATTTAATTTCCTTCTTGAATGAGTAATGCCATTATTCTTGTAGCACAAGCATTAATCTCCAATGCAAAAGTCTTCTTAAAATCAGGTAATTTCAAAACTAGTGCCTTACACAAAGCTATTTTAAGTTTTCCAAAAGCTATTTGTGCATCTTTATTCCAGTTGAACCTATTCTTCTTAAGCAACTCAGTCATTGTCTTCTTTAAGGTCTTTGAAACTTCTTCAGATGATAAAACATGCCTCAAATACTCCACTTGATATTTACAAAATGTACATTTAGATCATCTGGCAAATAGATGATGTTATGTGATGTTCCCAGCACTGACCTGACGTGGTTAACATGTAAATCAAAAGTAGAACCGTAGATTAAGATATCATCAAAGAAAACCAATATGAATTTCTTAAAAATTGCTCCAATACATTGTTCATCAATGTCTGAAATGTTGCGGGGGAATTTTTAAGTCCAAAAGGCATCATTTTAAATTCATAATACCCATGGCGTATTCTGAAGGTAGTTTTTTCTATGTTAGCAATATACATCCTTACTTGGTAATAGCTTAACCTTAAGTTCAACTCCATACAAATCATCTAAGAAGTCATCTATTAATGAAATTAGAAACTTGTTTTTCATTGTCAGTTCATTGAGCTGTTTATAATCCACACAAAACCTCTAACTGTTGTTCTTTTTAACTAACAAAACTAAAGAAGCAAATAGGCTACTGTCAAGTTAAATTATCCTATTAAGAAGCATTTTTTCACTAGTTTTTCAATTTCCTTCTTATGTATAAATGAACTTCTACAAAGTCGTATATTCACTGGTTTAACATCTACAATTAGAGGAATTTTGTGATCAAATGCTCTTACTAGAGGTAATTGTTTTGGTTCTTCAAATTCTGTCAGCAAGGTCTTAATCTTAGGATGCACTTTTTTTTCTTGTGATTCTTCTCTTGTTTCAATGGAGAAGAATTGCCCCTCCCTACAAAGCCATATAATGCCTCTTCCATACTCTTATGCACTTTTGATGTTTTGATTATCCTTAAACTAGCCTCTAACTATAAGGAATCATGCCTTCGTTTTCCTCCTATTGTCACATCAATTTGAAGAACTTCCTGCATTTTTAATCCATCCTTATGGATTTTCTTCATTAAATGTAGGTAGTTCTACTTTTGGAAATGCCACGTTATATCCATCTCTATAATTCTCATTGTTACCCATAATTTGAACTTGAATGTGGTTCTGCTGCAAACAAATCATTCCTCATGTGTTGGTTTGATTTCTGCCATCCTTTTTAGCTTTTTTTCCAACCATGAATGTTTGAATGGTAGCCAATATCCATTTATCCATTTAAAAAAGCCTCAAGCACGTGTTTTCTTTATCATAAAACTAAATTAAAAAAAAAACAATTGCTATTGACTGCACAATAAAAAAGCCTCAAGCATGTGTTTTCTTTATTATTAACTAAAAAAATGTTTTAAACCCCACAAATTGAAGTTTTTTCAAGGTTAACTCGCTAGAATGAATTTAATTTAATCATAATATTCAAGTTTCTCGTGACTTGAATATTATATTTTTATGTTAAGTTTTTTTTTAATTCTATTCACAACGAAATAACCTAGTATATACTATATGATTCCACTGTAAACTCACCTACATGCCACAGTGATTTACCAATGGATTTTAATTTCCTTTTTAATTTAATACGCTGAGCCCACAGGTCTAGCAAATCTGAATAAAGAGTGCGCGAAAATATATGGCAAGAAATTCACCCCAGGCCCGCTATATACTATTTGAGTGCACAATAAACTCACTCACATGCCATGCTGATGGATTTTAGGTTTTTTTTATAAAAAAACTCCAGGTTGCTGTTGAGAAGGGCGTGCAGAGGAAAGAAAGGAGAATCAGAAACTAACATGAGTGGATTTGCACAGAACTACTGCGGACTTCAATCGGCAACTGGGAGCAGGTTGGGAAAACAGGAAAGTGATCAATAAATTATTAATCGAACATGTTTCTTCAATCTTGAATGACGTATTAGAGCCAATTTAGCTAGCAAATGTTATAGCTGCACTTGTGTACAGATATGTTTCATGGGCAACCTGGATTTCATGCACGCATGACTAGCCAGATGCAGGGAGACACAAAATAGTGGATCTAAGAACGCCATCGATACCAATAGTTACTGTATAAAGTCGTAATTCATGTTTTCAACGCAACAATACAGGCCAAATCCTGGAGCTGTGTGGAATGGCAGGCATTAAGGGATTTGATCAGAATGTCTTTGGTATAGCAAGGCTAAAGCAAAAGAGGACAATAATTTTACTATACGTGTTGATGATCCCTGTCAAGGGTCAAGCACAAATAACCGTAGGCTTCGATATTCCATATTCATAAATCAATCTGAATCATTCTCCTCTTCAAGACCAACTAGTTCCCTGAAAATGTCTTTTACTGAAGAAGGTGTTCCGTCATTAAAGCTGCCCGCAACTTGTTTCCTATGGTAGTTTTGTGTGGTTGTGCCTGGAAGTCTATGCACCCTGGCATTGCTATACTTTTTTACTGAAGCTTCATCCACCAAGAAAGGCACAACATGCTTTTTCAAATCGCTCTTAGAAATTCCAAGATGACCTCCTGACACATTAACGAAATGAACTCTTCCAGCCTCGTCTAAGGTCCTGAGACCAATCCAGTCCTCGGTGTAAAGCTTTGTCTGCATGGAGGAAAAAGAAAAAAGGTTACGATAGCTAAGCTCCTGCTCAAATATATATATATATATATATATTATTATTTTTTTTATTTTTTATTTTTTTTTCTCAACAGAGAAACTTATAGTTCATAAAGTTAAATAAATAAATGAGATCCAGGCAATTTGTGCTATTCACTTGTTTGTTTCAGTTGAACAGAGATTATGCAGAAATCTCTGTATATCAAGCTCAATAACTTATGCAGAAGTCTCAGCCACGAAACATATTTAGATTTGAAAATTTGTTACAAAACAGATTATACCTCTTTTGCTGGGACAATTGGCTTGAAAGCCCCATCTGGATAATATCCGAACCAAGATGTCTCCTTGGGTATCAAAATACTGTCATTTTCGAACTGTTGAAATTAAAAAAAAAAAAGCAACAATTAGAATTCCACCAAATGTCAAAATCAAGAATAAAATTTCCAAAGGGACCAAGGAATGTTATATTAAGAATAAAAGGAAATTCTTCTCACCATGATAAGCACCAAATTTTGCAAGCTAGAGAACCTTTCCTTGTAAGTTGTGTTCATTCCCTCAGGACTTTCATTGTTAAGCTTCGGAAGAAACCTGCATTTCTCTAAGTAGCGTGGAATATCCTACCAATCAAGAAATATTTCTCAAATCAAGATGTTGAGCTATCACTGCTCAATTAGTATAAAACAATTTAATTTAAGGAGACAACAAAACCTATCTATAATGGCCATCCTTTTATAAGATTGATTCCATGAAAACACACTTCAAAAAAAGAAAAAATCATAAACCAACAATAAATTGGCCCAAGCAGGCTATAGATTTCTGTGTTATTGCACAATCATACAGGCTTCCTGAAGAAATTGATTACAGAGAGATCATGCAATCAAAAGAAACTTCATTTTGGTATCTATACATCAACAGAGCATGCTACTCACATTAGGAAATTTAAGATAGCCACTGGGAGCCAGGTGAGCCTGCAATTCCACATGTCAACTATAAATTGTCAAGCCTTCTCAGGGATATTTGAACGAGAAAGATATTTGACAGCAGTAATGAAAGAGGGCAAAAGAATTCCTTTTCTTTGCTCCTCCGAAAGTTAAAGAAACCCTAGAGATAGGTGCATACCTGGACATAGTCGCTATAGATCTCAGACTTCATTAGGGCATCTGCAAGTATGCAAAAAATGCCAGACTGCAAAAGCATAGTCACTTTAAACATATTAATCAGAACCCTTAGAAAGAAACTAAAAAGGAGTTTTTTTTTTTAATTATTATCATACGTGCTTTTCCACATTCAGAAGAACTAATATAAAATAAACCATAATAATGCCTTCATAAATGTATGCACAAGCAGTTCTTGGACCTGTGTCAATTCCACACCTTTGTAGTTGAAGTCCATATTACTGCATTTTGACTCTGTATCGTGCATAAAACCCCATGCCCTTCAGTGCCATTCATTTGTGTTTTACCCTATATGTTTAAACTTAATTCGTACCTTTGTATTTCAACCTCTTGTCTTTCTCCTTCTGCTCTATAATTTTATTCTTCAACCTATATCTCTATCTTCAGTCCAACACCTTTATAAGGATGAGGATCATTTGGTTAGAACCAAATGGACACATTTTAATTCTTTGATTTGTCTTCAACTTATAATAGACCAGCCTTATGGTTCAATTTAAAATTTTCAAAAATGCATTAACCAATCTACATTTTGCTATAGAAAACTATAGAGAGTACTGTAACTTGGTCTGAGATCACAAAAATGATTTAGCTTAATGGCCTTACTGTAAAGAGTACGATGATGAACTCATTCAAAAACAGGGTCACTACTTAAGATGAAACTCAAGAATCCATCATCATTTACAATGAGAACCACAACCTCTATAATTATTTTGATACCATCTTTAATAAAAAGGCATTCCCTTCATGCTTAACTACTAATATAAGCGTCACAAACAAGGATTTGTGTTTGGAAAGTACAGCAAGCCTCAAGTGTTAACTGATTTGATCAAAAGTTTTGGATCTCAATCAGTCCAGAAGGCAAAATAAACCCAAGACCAAACTTAAGTTTTTTGGTTTGGTTTAAATTGGTACTCACTCAGATGGCACTGCTCTAGGAAATCTTCTTTTTTTTTTTTTTTGTTCCCTTTAGAAATTCCCCCAAAATCAACCAAACCAACCAACCGAACAATCAGGAGTCCTTTGTGCCTTAAATTTTATTTATTATGCATTAAGTACATCCCTTTGTACCTCAAATCCAACATTTGAATTTCAACTCCATGAAATGGTGCTTCGGTCCCATAAAATTCAGATGCTGTAATTTGCAAAAAATAGCTATGCCATTTGTGAATTATTTTCAAAACAACAGCTAGAAAGTTGCGATTAATCTTCTGTTAGTATGAAACTTTTTATCTCCTATCTATGTCAATGAATATCCACAAGTATTTAGGTCAGAAAGGCCCTTTCATTTTCAATAACACAGGTCCGATTACAGTGCAGTCTTCCTACCAATTACCAAATAGAAGGGAGACAACAAAACTTTTTAACATAGTAGCTTTGACATTGTCTCGTTGAGAAGCATAACGATATTTTTAACCACATAGATCTTTTACAACTTGTAAATCAAGTTTATATACAGCTAAGGTGGTGGGTAATTGCAGCTTGAAACAAGGCCATGCGCAAAATATTTTTTCATCATAAGAGTTGATTGAAGATGTAACATGCAATTTGAAGCAAGGGTGTTTGCTGAACCTGCTTCCACTTTCTATCATTACAAATAGGTATAGATAATTTGAAGGGCTTTTCTGTATTTTCAGTGGTTTTAAAACTGACTCTCAAAAGCATTTTTCCCATTAAACCCTGCTAAGGCATTTCTAAGAATATGAAGAGACATCTTGATGAGGTACAAATAAGGATAAACCAAGAAAGAGCTTACCCCACAAAGAGGAACAGAGGCAGTGCCAGCATGTGGTCCCCCTAAAGAAATGAAATTCTTAACCTGTTTGGAGACGGAGAAGTTATTTGTTATTTAAAAATGTATTTTTACAGAATACTTTCAGAATGTTATGTAGAAGATTGATCTGTCAAATATTGATCAACCTAAAGCAGCACTGCTCAATGCAATAATAAAAAGGAACTGTGGAATACAGTAATACTATTTCCAAAAGGGAGAGCTAAAGAAGTTCATATAGAGGTTGTGCTTACAGGAGGTCCACCATCACAAAACTCTACCACACCTCGACCAATTAAGTTGCCCTGTTAAACCAAAGGTGAAAGGGAACAAAAAAGGAATGAGCAACTTAGACAGAAGTTGTCTAACCATCAAAATCAGGTGACAAAACCATATTTTTTTATAACCTGTAACAAACTCTAAGTCATTAAACATAATAAATGCAGACCAGACAGGCATTCTTCTTGACTTTATTTACATATTTATTCATCCATTTTTTCCCCCAGAAAATACCAGAACCATCTTTTATCCTCAAGAAAGTGTATAAGATTGGTACACCAATTAAAAAACCATTACAACAACAAATTGCAATATCCTGAAAAGTTATGGACCTTATGGTAGATATGCTACATCAATGCAGTTCCACAAGATTTTCAAATAAGTAGGCCAGTAGCTGAAATTAATCATCCATTTTACTCATTACAAGAACAACTTTAAATGCAAACCATTCTGGACAAGTAGAAAAACTTGTGATCTCTCACCATAAAGCTGAAACGAATTCTAGATGGACAGATGGCATGACGCTAATGGTTAAAACTGATGCTGTTTATACTGAACAGGTGGCAAAAACTTGTGAAGTTCGTTAATTAGAAGGTATTAGTTGGTTTTGCTGGGAGTTAGTTGATGTTATAACATAATTGGACTGTTGCCTACAAACATGAGCCGCACTTGAATAGAATATTCAGTTAAGTAAATATGACTCATTCTCTCTCTCTCTCTGGTTCTATCTTTGCCTTCTCTCTCTTGCCTGACTCTGTAATTTCTTCATTGCTTTCTTTTTTCATACCCTTTGCTCTTAAGAAAATTAGTATCACATCATAAACAGATGATGAAAGCAAGAATGACTAGCAGGATGAGATGAGAAATATGAAGGCATTGAGGAGAGTGATTCAAACTACATGTGCTAAAGTAATAAGAGGGGGGAAAGCTTCTTAGTACTTGGCTCCCTAGACCTCTGTCCTACCAAAAAAGATTGAAGTGCCATTATCATATTTTAAGAAGAGAATATCCTAGATTAACAGACTGGCAAGGAAAAATGTATGACAAATTCCATTCGTACGAACTCCTGTTGAAATGAATGATTGATGCTGCATTCAGCATTTACAACAATGAGACCAGCTTGATTCTTCCATTTAGTCAATAATCCAAAGGAAAGCCTTCTCTTAGCTGAACTCAATCTCTTTCTAGAGAAACACAGAATGACATGACCAGATCCCACAATGGGCTTTGCACAACCAACCATTTTTCTTAAGAGGCGACAGGATGCAATAACAAACAATTGAACTAAAAATGATGAATAATTTCCATGAGAGGGTTCAGATCACATGTACTGATGTGAAATTACTTGAATGAAGGGATGGCATTGATTTCTTTCTCCCTTTTCTTTTAGGAAACCTTCATAGCAATAGTGGGATAATCAAGATGGGGAGACCTTATATATTTAATACACGTGTATGAACTCCTACAAACACATATGCACTCCACTTTCAATATCATGTTCTGACTTCTGATGAGGGGATAAAAATGCAGTTGATTTGCCTTTACAGCTTTGTAGGACTGTTCTTGATCAAATCTTATTACTGGTTTCCTACTGTATGAAACAGTAATCAGGTCATGTAGGTAAAAGGATTAATAAAAAGTAAGGATATGATATAATAAAACAAGGCACCTTTGAACTGTGTAAAAAAATAAACATCAACGGAGAGAATGTTCCAAACAAATATGTGCAATGTGGAAATAATGCAATGGCCATAAATTACCTGGGAGAGACCAACTATGTTGTAGCCCTTGCTCAATTCTTTCATTTGCTTGATCTTCAGGTATAGAAACATATATGTTCGTGGTCAAACAAGCATAAAATGATAAAACAAAAAACAGTAACCATAATTACCCACAGAGCTCTCCCACCTTGTCACAAACAATTTCTGTCTGCAAACACATTATATGTTTCAAATTGTAAGAGAGTGAGGAATGCTATGTCAGAAATGATAGGCTTGGTAGTAATTCCACTAAATTTACCTGCTCCTCAAGAGGCATAAACCAGGAATCCCACGCTCCATCCCCAATTTCTCTGCACAAAGAAAAGCAATTGATGCAATGGAACCACATTTGGAAAATAATTTACCCATTAGTGCTCATGTTGTAACAATTATCAGGAGGGAAGGAGAAAAAAAGAGATTGAAATTCTCAAGTTTTGCCTTGAAAGACAATAAAAGTCAAGTTTTAGCACTTTAGTTCACTAGAAATTCAGTTTGGCTGATTGTAGCAAAAAAACTTTGCATAAAAATTTAACAGGTTCACATTCTCAGTGGCCACTTAATACAAACCAATGTTTAAATAGCGAGAAATGAATTAGATAAGTAGAAAAATAGATATATTAGGATGATTTAAATGACATGAAGATAGGAAAGTAGAAAAGCATACAAGCAATATCCTGGAGACCCAGAAATGCTTGTCAGTTCCTCAGTGAAATGTTTTACTCCTCGATTCTTGCATTGATCTCCAATGCCTGCCATAAAAGGAAGAATAAAAAAAATACAATGAATCACAGAAGCGTAAAAATACAAATTCAAATAGAATGTCATTGAACTACAGTATCCACTATTATGATATATGGTTCGACAAAATTTACAAAGCTAGGCATGCATTGTCAATAAGAAAGGTTAACTAACATAAGTAATATAAAAAGCGAAAGCCCAATAGTTTGGAAATGCTGAAACTTAAATTAAACAATCACCCAAAAGAAACAAAAAAAAAAAAAAAACCAGAATGAAACAAAAGCATTCATCTAATTTCAAATTCTGAATTAAAGACAAATAATTCACACACAACAGTATGAGTGTCTAAAATCTGCAGAACATCCAAATATTGTTAAGTAATATGTATTTTATATTCTAGACAAGCTTTGTACCATATTTACTCCATGCATGGGGATGAAAACCTATGCAATACTTTATCTGCCATAATAAGAAAGTCCTATCACAAGAACTCAGTACATTATGCACTCCAAGTAACTGTTGTTTTCTTGCCAACTCCAGTTTACATAATCAGCCAGTCTGAATACATCTGCAACATATGCCCTCTGTCCTTGATTTATGAATTCACTTCTATAATATAAGAACAGTTGCAGGTAAATCAAACACTTTCATTCTCTATAGTTTTTATTTTAGTGTTACATTGAACGACATGATTTACCTGGTATGAAAACATACAAGTTACAATCTTTTTCCTAATACAATAATTTCTCTCGAATGTGGAATTAGATTTCATTTTATTCTCCTTCCAGTAAGCAGCATGTTCACATGTAAATCATGATTTTTAGTGTTATGCTTTATTTACTAAGTTCTCCTATAAAATAAAATAAAAGAGTCTGCGAGGGAAGATTAAGTTCTCCTATCATCTTCCTCCTAATCTGCAGCTTATGTTAATACCCACAAAAGTTCACTTTTTTTTTCTTCAAATTCTTCATAAAACAGATTAAATCGAAATAGTGTTGGTGTCAAGGCATCTTATCTGGACAGAATTTTTTTAATGTCACTGCTCAATGCCAATTGCCAAATCCATCAATAACATTATAATATAATTATCTTTCCATTCATTCATAAAAGATAAAAGGAAAAGGAAAACAGTATGATTCACTTTAGTAGTGAACTACACAGAAGCAGAACAATACTTTCTAATCTAATAATAGACACAATCAGACTCCAAAATATTCCATTATAAGCTTTTATCTGACTAAATTAACACACCCAGAAAGAGAAAAGAGCAAGATACAAGAACGGGTCACTAAAAAACTCAAATAATAAACAAAAAAAGGGCAAAAAAAAAAAAAAGAAATTGCTTAGGAGCAGAAGACAATTACCATGAAGAACTATAAAGGGCAAGGAATGTGCAACTGGTTTGATTACAAAAATCAAAAAAATGAAGAGAAAGACAATACAAGGACAGTGAAAAGGCATGATGTAAATGGTGGGATTTCTGTTTTGTTTTTTAGCTGCTCCAGGAACTTTTGAAACAAGTTGAAGTTCCGGGGAAGAAGAGTTTGAAGGGGAGGATAAGGATAGGTAGAAGAAAGCTAAAAACATGGAGGCAATAAAGATCTCATGATCCTAACAACTCCCCTTGGCAGTGGCATTTATCAATTTGGACAATCTATCTGATCATATACCAATAACTTGACTCTTGGCATCTTTGTTGTTGTTGCTCTTGCTTCTTCAAGTCACCAACTGGAATTATAATTATTATTTTAAAGAAAATTAAGCCAGAGAAAAAAAAAATTATAATAATTGCCTAAATGATAATATTAATTTCAATCGTGCTTCATTTATTTCTTTTTTTTTTAGTTGTTGTTGTTGGCTGTCATAATTGTTTCGTCCAAAGCAATTGATCAAAACAATTATTGCAGGTCTGTCTTCCATGCTGTGTTATGAATTGTGGAGCAATATGATATATCATATTACATAATTAATTATTTGAATTCTTTTATAAGAAATAACTAGTAATTTATATAAAAAAAATCTGACCCGTGACTAATTGAATAAAATAAAATATTAAATAATATAAATATTCTTGGGAATTAGACAAGGAGCTCTTATTTAGGCTTGGGTTGCCTTGATTTTGCCTGAACTATATAATTTTATAACCTTATAGTTAAATCTTTATCCATTCATCATTAATTAAAAAAACAAAACATACATATATTAAATGTGAGCAAATATTATTTTAAAAATGAGTTTAATATTTGTCATCAACCACACATAACTGACATAACCTAGAATGATGACAACTTTCATAGTGACTTGATATCACTATG
>Ga0307516_10009385_pt1 | contig 10914 bp, 9 predicted proteins | sample 19_EM_MG_FD_203310 | JGI IMG/M metagenome (GOLD analysis project Ga0307516, IMG submission 203310) | Populus trichocarpa ectomycorrhiza microbial communities from riparian zone in the Pacific Northwest, United States - 19_EM | ecosystem: Host-associated > Plants > Roots > Unclassified | place...
AGGACGACCGTGGTGTTCATCGGGAACAGGTCGTCCTTGCCGGCGTGATCGATGTGCAGGTGGGTGTGGCAGACGTAGCGGATGTCGCCCATGCGCACGCCATGGCGGGCGAGCTGGTTCTCGATCATGTTCTCATGAAACTGCAGGCCGCGCATGCCGAGCGTTTCCATGATCTGGTTGGAGCGGTAGCCGGTGTCGATGACGATGGGATAGGCGCCGCCGGTGATGAGAAAGCCCAGCGTCAGCACCCGCCGCGTGCGCCCGCAGTCGCGGCCGAGCACGAGGAAGCTCGATTCCAGCTCGATGTCTCCGTAATCGAGGATCTTGATCTCCAGCGCCATGCTTGCCTCCGATATATCTTGTTTGCTGTCCCGCGCCGCCTAGGGCGCTATTCGATAAATGCGCATGGCCGTGTCGCGCAGGATTGCGTCGCGCTGGCCGGGGTGTGAGTTGGTGGCGTCGAGATAGGCGCCAACGAGATCGCGGTAGCTGGTCCACAGCTTCTCGATCGGGAAATTCGAGCCGAACAGGCAGCGATTGGCGCCGAACATTGCCGCGCTCTCGGCGACGATGGCCGCGACATGCGCGGCATCGTTGCGATGAATGAAGGTGCCCAGCCCCGACAGCTTGCAGACGACGTTTGCGCACGCCGCGAGGTGGCTCATGCCACCGCGCCAGGCCGCGCGGCCGGCCGGAGAGAGGTCCTCCAGCATGCCCGCGTGCTGCAGCACGAAGGTGACGTCGGGGCAGGCCGCCGCGAGGCCCGCGGCGTCCGCCATCTGCGGCGCGAACACCTGCAGGTCGAAGCTGAGATCATAGTCGGCGAGATGCGCCACGTTGCGGCGGATCCCGGGATCGTTGCAGAGATCGGCGCGCGCGGCGAACCGATAAAGCGGGTTCTCGTGCCAGTGCAATTGCATGCGCACCCCCCGCAGCAGCGGATAGCGCTTCAGCCGGTCAAGCTGCGGGCGCACGTCGTCGACCGTCAAATCCGCATAGGCGACGATCGCATGTGGCCAGCCGGTCTCCTCGGCAGTGCGTTGCACCCAAGCGGTCTCGTCTTCGAAATGCTCCTTCGCCCAGTTGGTCTGCACATAGACCGACTTGACGATTCCGCAGCCGGCGAGATCGCCGAGATATTCCGTGATCGGATAGTTGCGACGAATTGGCTCGTAAGGACCGAAGATGCGCGGCTGCATCGGGCCGACCAGCCAGGGCAGATCAGCCCTGCGCCAGATATGGTGATGCGCGTCGACGATTGCGGTCACGCGACTCTCCTTGTTCGCAGCGACAGCAAATGGTTGACCACGGTTGTGCTCGATCCGCCGTCGGCCATGTCGTCGACGAAGCGGCGGATCGCGATCAACGCCTCGGTCTGCGGCACGAAGCCTGAGCGGGCCGCGAGCGGCGTCAGCCAGCTCAGGCGCCAGGCGCGGCGCGACAGCCTGGCGACCGCGTCGCGCAAGGCGCTGACGTCACCGCGCTCCAGCCCGTCGGACAGGATGACGACGGCGGCGCCGCGGGCATAGCCGCCAAAGCGGGGCACCGCGAGAAACGCCTGCAGCGCATCGCCAATCCGCGTGCCGCCGTCCCAGTCGCTGACCAGATGCGCGGCAGCGGCCAGCGCCTGCTCAGACCGTTTCAGCCGCAGTGCCCGCGTCACCCGGGTCAGGCGGGTGCCGAAGGTGAAGACCTCGACATTCGGCGCCGCCTGCACCAGCGTATGCGCGAGCCGCAGGTTGTCCTCCGATCGGGCCTTCATCGAGCCGGAGATATCGATCAGCAGCAGCATCTTGCGCGGCCGCGAACGCCGCCTCAGGCGTGCGAGCCGCATCACCTCGCCGTCGTTGCGCCTGGCCTCGCGCAGGGTCCGCCGCAGGTCCGCCCAGGGCCCGCGTCGCGCGCGCATGCGGCGATGGCCGCGCCGCCGTGGCAGGCGGGCAGCGGCCTCGCGGGCCAGACGGCGCAACGCGTCGCTGGCGCTACCTCGGCCGAAGCGGCGCTCGACCAGCGCTTCGCCGCGCGTGGCCATGGCGCCGGATTCATTGGCTTCGTCGGCGAGGGGAGGCGCCTCGCCCTGTCCTTCGTCCTGCAGCCGAACGATCTCGTCATCTTCGGCTTCGCTGCCCGGAATCTCCTCGCCTCCCAGGAAGTGGATGTGGAACAGTCGATCGTAGGTAGCGCGCCGCTCCGGCGGCGGCGCCAGCGTTGCAAGCCCGGCCTGCCGGATATCTTCGAGCCCGCGCGGACCCAAGAGTTCAACGCCAGCGAGGAACGCGATGGTCTGCTCGGGCGCGATGGCAAAGCCGTTGGCGCGCAGCAGGCTCACGAACGAGACGAAGGTGCGCGCGGCGCGCGGCAGGTCCGGCTGTTCGCTCACGCGACCGCCTCCGCGATCAGCGCGTCGAGCCGGGGTGAGATGAAGACGAGGTCCTCCTCGTCCTTCAGGGCGACGCCGATCGAGCGCTTGAACGCATCCGGCCAGCGCGCACCACCCTTGTGCAGCAGGGTTGCCGCCTCGGCCCAGTCGACGGCTTCGGCAATGCCGGGCAACTTGCTCAGGGGTTCACGTCTGAGCTTGCCGACGGCCGCGACCACCGCGCGCGCGGTCGCTTCGGCGACGCTGGAAGCACGCATCATCACGATCCGGGCCTCGCGCTCCGCGGTCGGATAGTCGATCCAGTGATAGACGCAGCGCCGGCGCAACGCCTCGTGCAGGTCGCGGGTCCGGTTGGAGGTCAGCACTACCACCGGCCGCTCGGTGGCCCGCAGGGTGCCGCGCTCGGGAATTGAGATCTGGAAGTCGGAGAGGAATTCGAGCAGGAAGGCCTCGAACTCCTGGTCGGAGCGATCGATCTCGTCGATCAGGAGCACGGTGGCGTCAGGCGCGCGCAAGGACGCCAGCATCGGACGTTCGATCAGGAAGGTTTCGCCGTAGATGTCGATGCTCTGGTCGCCGGCCTGGCGGATCGCCAGCATCTGCCGCGGATAGTTCCATTCATACAGCGCGGCGGAGGCATCGATCCCCTCATAGCATTGCAGCCGAATGAGCCTTCGGCCCAGCACCGCGGCGATCGCTTTCGCTGCCTCGGTCTTGCCAACGCCGGGCGCACCTTCGAGCAGCAGCGGCTTGCCGAGTGCGAGCGCCAGATAGGCCGCGGTGGCGATGCCGTCGTCGGCGAGGTAATAGGCCGCGCGCAGCGCCTTCTCCAGCGCCTCCGGACCGTCGATGCCGGCGATGGTGGCGCGGACCGCCATCAGCGCCGCGCCTGTGGCCGCGCGCCGCCCTGCGCCTTGATCGCGCGCAGCACCTTCTCGGGCGTAATGGGCAGGTCGTCGATGCGCACGCCGACCGCATTGAAGATCGCGTTGGCGACCGCCGGCAGCACCGGATTGGCGCACATCTCGCCCGGGCCCTTGGCGCCGAACGGACCGTCCGCCGCCGGGCGTTCCAGCACCGCGATATCGTGCGGACAGACGTCGCCGGGACCCGGCATCAGATATTCGACGAAGTCGCGGGGGCTCCGGCGCGGGTCGGGATAATAGGGCTCCGTGGTCTCGAACAGCGCGTGGCTGACGCCCATCCAGGCGCCGCCGACCAGTTGCTGTTCGACGAGGCGGGGATTGAGGGCGCGCCCGAGTTCGTAGGCGCTGTCCATCCGCACCATCGCCACTTCGCCGGTCTCGTCGTCGACCTCGACCTCGGCGACCAGGCAGGCGTGGGCGTAGCAGGTCGCGGGCGACATTTCGCCGGTCTCGGGATCCACGGCGGAGAGCGGCACCAGGAAGATGCCGCGCCCGGAGATGGTCTTGCCCTGCTTGAACTGGGCTGCGATCGCGACGTCCTTGGTCGAGATCGACCGGTGCGGCGCGCCCTTGACGTGGATGTTGCCGCGCCCGTCGGTGTCGAGGTCGGCGACGTTGACCTCGAGTTCTTCGGCTGCGGCCTCCATCATCACGCCGCGCGCTTCCCTGGCCGCAGCCATCACCGCGTTGCCGACCCGATGCGTGCCGCGCGAGGCGAAACTGCCCATGCAGTGCGGCCCGGTGTCGGAATCGGCAGTGTCGACATAGACGTCCTCGACCGGCACGCCGAGAGTCTCGGCGCAGATCTGCCGGGTCACCGACTTCATGCCCTGGCCGAGATCGATCGAGGACAGCGACACCGTGAACTTGCCGCTCGGATTGGAATGCACCAGCGCCTGACTCGGATCGCCGCCGAGATTCATGCCGATGGGATAGTTGATCGACGCGATGCCGCGTCCGCGATGCCTGGCCATGGTCAGCGCCTCCGCGAGCCGAACACAGAGGAAAACCGCATCGCGCCGTGAGCGGGAGCCTGCGGCGCGGGCGGCGGCGAAGCGGGAGGAGGCGGCGGCTCGGTCGGCGGCGGGGACGGACGATCATACGTCGTGCGCTGTTGCGCGGCCGGGCGAACCGGTGCGCGACCGTCGGTGGCGGTCGCGGGGATCGCGGCGCGCGCGCCGCCACCGTCCTTGCGCGAGGACATCCGCTTGTACTCCTCGCCGATCGGCCATTTCGCCTTTTCGGCGGCGACCTGCACGCATTCGATCAGCGCGGTGTTCTTGGCCTCGCGTCGATGCGCCTTCATGTCGCCGTCGCGGTAGGCGTTGAGGATGCGGAATTCCATCGGGTCCATGCCGACGAGATGCGCGAGCTTGTCCATCTGGCATTCGATGGCGAAATCCATCGCGGTGACGCCGAAGCCACGCATCGCGGTCGCCGGCGTGCGGTTGGTGAAGACGCAGTAGACATCGCCGTGGACATTCGGGATCGTATAGGGCCCGGGCAGATGCGCCACGCATTTGACCACGGCATAGCTCGACAGCCGCGTATAGGCGCCGCTGTCGAAATAGGCGCGCACCTTGCGCGCGACGATGCGCCCATCCCGCATCACGCCGTCCTTGAGGTAGATGCGTTCCGCGCCGCGCGGCGGACCGAACTGCATCTCCTCCTCGCGGCCGAACATGTAGCGCACCGGTCGCCCCGTCAGCATGGCGCCGAGGATCGCGAGCGGCTCGGTCAGGGTATCGACCTTGCCGCCGAAGCCGCCGCCCACGGTCCCCCCGATGAAATGAAAGGTGTTGGAGGGCACATCGAGAATCTTGGCGCAGGTGTCGAGCGAGAAGAACAGCGCCTGCGTCGAGGTATAGACGACATAACGTCCGTTGGTATCGGGGGCGGCGATCGAGCCGTTGGTCTCGGTTGGGGCGTGTTCGATCGGCGACATCTGGTAGCGCTGCTCCAGCACATGATCGGCGCCGGCAAGCGCGCGCTCGACGTCGCCGAAGCGCAGCTTCTGGTGATCGTAGATGTCGTGATAGGTGAACGTGTTCTTCGGATAGGTCTCGTTGACGACCGCCGCGCCCGGCTTGATCGCGTCCTCGACGTCGAACACCGCAGGGACAGGTTCGTAGTCGACGTGGATCCTTGCAAGGGCTTCGGAGGCCTCCCGGAGGCTCTCGGCGACCACGGCCACGACCGGCTCGCCCTTGTAGCGCACCTTGTCGACGGCGAGCGTCGGCTCGTCGTCCTTGCCGAAATTGATCAGGCTGAGCAGCGTGTTGAGGTTGCGCGGCACGTCGGTGCCGCGGATGATCCGGCGTACGCCTGTGGAGCGCTCGGCCTCCGCGGTGTCGATGCGCCGGATGCGGGCATGGGCATGCGGGCTACGCAGTACCTGCAGATGCAGCATGCCCTGCAACTGGTGATCGTTGAAATAGGTTGAGGTGCCGGTAACATGCCCGAGCATGTCCTGGCGCTGGGTGCCCTTGCCGATCTCCTTGAGATTGTCGTCGCGCTCGTCGGCGAAAATGTCCTTGCGCAGTTCCAGCATGACGCGGGTCCTCTAGTACGGCATTTCCGAAGTTCGAATCGTACCGACATCGTCGGACCTCATCCTGAGGAGCATCGCGCAGGCGATGCGTCTCGAAGGATGGCCAAGGACGCCTGCGCAAGCCGCCATCCTTCGAGACGCGCGCAAGGGCGCGCTCCTCAGGATGAGGCCGGTGCGTGGAGATCCCGAACTGATGGGCTTCATGAAGGCGATCTCCTAGGCGCGCGCGCGGCCGCCCGAGGCGGCGGCGAGCACGGCGTTGATGATGGGTTCGTATCCGGTGCAGCGGCAGATATTGCCGCTGATCGCATTGACCACCTCGTCACGGGTCGGCGCGGGGTTGTGATCGAGCAGGGCCTTGGCGGCCATCAGCATGCCCGGCGTGCAATAGCCGCACTGCGCCGCGAAATGCTCCATGAAGGCGCGCTGCAGCGGGTGCAGGTTCGGCCCGTCCTTGAGGCCGGCCAGCGTTTCCACCGAACGGCCCGCCACGGTCTCCGCAAGTGTCAGGCAGGAGAGATGCGCCTCGCCGTCGATCAGCACCGTGCAGGCGCCGCATCCGCCCTGGCCGCAGCCGAATTTGGGCGTCAAGTCGCCGATGAGCTCGCGCAAGACGGTCAGGAGATTGGCGCCGCCGTCGACGAAGACAGCGACATCGCGGCCGTTGTGACGAAATTGCAGGGCGGTCTTGGCCATGGGATTTTTTCCGCTTTCCTTATGGCTCGCCGGCAAGCAGGCGGCGCAGATGCACGCCTGCGACCTCGCGCCGATACCAGGCGCTGGCGAGCGAATCGTCGATCGGCGAGGTGCCCTCGGTTGCTGCAGCGGCCGCCGCGGCGATGGTCGCCGCATCGAGCGGACGCCCTTCGAGCGCGCGCTCGGCTCCCTTGGCGCGGACGGCGGTCGCCGCCATGGCGCCGAGCGCGATGCGCGCGCCGATGACGCGGCCGGCGCTCGATGGCACGTGGGCCGCGAACGTCATCACGGCGCCGCCCTTTGGCCGGATGCGCGCGATCTTGCGATAGCGAAACGCCTCGGTCGAGGAGGGACGCTGGAACGAAACAGACAGCACGAGTCCGGCGGCCTGTCGCGCGCGCGCCGCGAGGAATTCCTCGAGTCCGACTTCACGCGCGCCATAGCCGCCCTGCAGCGCGACGGTGGCATCGAGCGCGAGCAGCGCGACGCTGAAATCGCCGAACGGCGCCGGCGCGAACAGATTGCCGCCGACGGTGCCCATGTTGCGCACTGCGGGGCCGCCGATCGAGGCGGCGACCGGATGCAGAAAGGCAAGCTCGCGCTCGGCGAGAACGTGCGCAAAAGTGACGCCGGCGCCAATCGTGATGCGGGAGCCGGCGACGTCGAGGCGGGTGAGGGCATGGTCGGTCGCGCGCACGATGGTCGAGATCGAGACGTCGCCCTCATTGAGCGCGCGCATCACCAGCGTGCCGCCGCCGAAATAGCGCGCGTCCCGTTCCGACGACAGCGCTGCCGCCGCCTCGCCCGAGGTCGCGAACGTCCTTACCGTGACGGGCATGGGTAAACCTCCGCTGTCATGCGGCCTCGCGCAGATGTTGGCGGATCGCGTCGAACCCGGCCTGATAGATCTGTTCGCCGACCATGGCGGTGAGCTGCGCCGCCTCTGCGGGCCGTGCGGTGAAGCGCGACTCCCAGTGCCAGAAGGTGCGGTCGCCATCGGTGACCGGCAGCAGGCGGACATGGGCGACGTAGTTGAACATCGGAAGCGGCGTATCGAGCAGGCAATAGCTGAAGGTCTGTTCGAGATCGGACAGCGCCAGCAATTGCTCACGCAATTCGGAACCGTCCTTCAGTTTGAAACGCCTGACACAGCCGATGCGGTCCGAGGCCTGGGCGCGCTCGATCGTGCTGGTGGCGACCGCGGGATGCCAGCGGTCATGGCCGTTGAAATCGCGCAGCACGTTCCAGACCGCGCCGGTCGGCGCGTCGAGGATGGTGCTTTTGACGATGTGCGGCAAGCTGCTATCCTCCGAACACGCGCTTGAGTGCATCGAAGCCGCCCTGGAACACCCCGGCGCCGATGCTGTTGACCAGTTCGGTCTCGCGCTCCGGCGCGCAGTCGAATTCCGCCGACCATTCCAGGAAGGTCTTGTCGCCGTCGGTGACTGGCGTCAGGCGCAAGGTCGCGACGTAGTTCTCGACGCCCATTGCCGATTCCAGGATCGAATAGGTGCAGAACATGTCGAAGTCGGAGAGGCCGAGCAGCTTTTCGCGAATCCGGTCGCCGTTGCGCAGGGAGAAGTCGCGCACGCAGCCGATTTTGTCGGCGGGCTCGCCGCCCTCGATGCGGCTTTCGGCGATCGCCGGGTGCCAGTTGGGCAGGCCGTTGAAATCGCGCACCCGTGCCCAGACCCGATCGTTGCGGGCGTTGACGACGGTCGACACATAGACTCGCGGCATGGTTGGGCCTCAGCTCTTCTTGCCCGGGCGCGCCGGCGGCGCCTCGCCCTCGGGAGTTGCGGCCGGCTTGGCCTCGCCCTCTTTCTTCGGCGCGGTGTCTTTGCGGATGCCTTGCATGTCGCGGGCCTCGCGAATGAGGCCCGGCATCTTGGCGAGACTGCCGCCTTCGACGCCGATGTCGGCCAGCAGCGAGTCGATCAGCGGCGCCTGCACGCGGTAGCGCAGGGCCGAATCGATCACCTCGTCGGTGGCGCTGCGGCCGCCATTGCCGGTGCCGCCATTGCCGCCGTTGAGGCCATCGACATGCAGGATGCGGATGCCTTCGATCTTCTCCATCGGCTTGACGCTCTCGCGCACGATGCCCTCGATGCGGTCGAGCAGCTTGCGGCGGAACAGCGAGTAGCGCGCCTGGTCGGTGAGCACGTTCTCGGCCTCGTTGAGCAGTTTCTGCGCTTCAGCCTCGACCGCCGCGCGCACCCGCTCGGCTTCGGCGGCGATGCGCGTCTCCTCGGCTTCCTTCTCGGCGATCAGGACCTCGATGGTCTTGCGCCGCTTGGCGATCTCGCTGTCACGCACGGTGATGACGCGTTCGGCGGCTTCGGTGGCACGGGCCTTGGCATTCTCGGCCTCGGCCTGGGCCGCGGATTGTTCGAGCGATTTCTGATAGAGCGCGATCGCCTTCTCCATCAGGGCCGTCTCGACCTCCTTCTCTCTGGTGACCTCGAGCTTGCGCAGGTCCCGCTCGCGGCCGATGCGGGCTTCGTCGAGGCCACGGTCGGAGGCGATGCGCGCGCGCTGGACTTCCTCGTTGGCGGCGATCTCCGCTTCCTGCAGGGCCTGAACGCGTCCGACTTCGAGCTGCTCGATGACGCGGCGCCGCTCCAGTCGTGCCGCTTCGAGCGCCTGCTCCTTCGACACTTCGGTGGTTTCGACGTCGCGACGGGCGACGATCTCGGCCTGCTTGACCTGGCGGTCGGCGTCGATCCGCTCGGAGCGTTTCGCCGACAGCGCGATCACGCGGTCCTCCTCGGCGAGCTCGATCGCGCGCTTCTGGTCGATATTGAGCACTTCGCGGGCTCGGCTGGAGGCAATGCGCTCGGTCTCGAGCGCGAGCTCGACGCCGATGCGCTGGCGCTCGATGGCGTCGCGCCGCTTCAATTCGGCCGCCTCGATCGATTCCGTGCGCTCGATATCCTGCGCCTTGGTTTCCTGCTCGCTCAGGATGCGGGCCAGTGCGGTCTTCTTTTCCTGCGCGATTCGGGCTGCCTCGATCGCCTCGCGGGAGGCGATATCCGCCTCCTCGATGGCGCGATTGCGCGCGATTTCGAGAGCACGGACGCGCTGCTCCTGGGCGATGCGGGTGGCCTCGGTGGCCTCGCGGGCCGCGATGCCGGCGACTTCGAGCACCTGGTTGCGGTCGATCTCCAGTTTGCGCGTGCTTTGCTCGGCGGCGATCCGGCTGGAGGCAAGCGCGCGTTCGCGCGCGATGCGCGCCGCTTCCACCGCCTGTTGCGCCTCGATTTCGGACTCCTGGATGGCGCGGAGCTGCTCGATCTCGAGCGTGCGGGTCTGCTCGTCGGAGGCGATCCGCTCGGCGTTGACCGCCTTGATCTGGGCGATGCGCGCCTTTTCGGTGGTCTCCTTGGCGGCAATCTCGGCCTCGTCGACGGCGCGCGAACGTTCGATTTCGCGCCGGCGGGTCTCTTCCTCGTTGGCGATGCGGGCGTCGGTGATGACGCGGTCCTGCTGTATCCGGGCCTTTTCGATGGATTCGCGGGCCTGGATCTCGGCTTCCTCGACGGTGCGGGTGCGCTCGATTTCGGTCTGCCTGACCTCGCGCTCGGAGGCGATGCGGGCGGTGTCGACCGAGCGCTGGTTGGCGATGCGCGCCTTCTCGATTTCCTCGCGCGCGCCGATCTCCCTGGCTTCGACCGCCTGGGTGCGCTCGATCTCCCTCTGCCGGGTCTCGCGCTCGGAGGCGATGCGCGCTTCCGCAATGGCCTGCTCGTTGGCGATCCGCGCTTTCTCGATGGTCTCGCGCGCCGAGATCTGCGCCTGTTCGGCCTCGGTCTCGCGCAGTGCGCGCTCGCGCGCGACCTCGGTGCGCTGCAAGGCCCGGCGAACCTCGATGTCGCGCTCCTGCTCCAGGCGCGCGGTCTCGCTCTCGCGTTCGATGTCGAGCGCCTGTCGTTCGGCTTCGAGATTGCGGGTCCGGATCTTGATCATCGAATCCTGTTCGATGTCGTTGCGCAGTTTGCGCTTGGCCTCGATGTCCTGCATCAGCTGGGTCAGGCCTTCGGCGTCGAAGCGGTTCGACGGGTTGAAGTATTCGAGGTCGGTCTGGTCGAGATCGGTGATCGCGACCGATTCCAGTTCCAGGCCATTCTGCGCCAGCGCCTCCGCGGCCGCGGCCTTGACCCGCGCGACATAGTCGCCGCGTTTCTCGTGCATGTCCTCCATGGTCATTTCCGAGGCGACCGAGCGCATCGCGGACACGAACTTGCCGGAGAGCAGCGTGTGCAGCTTCTCCGGCTCCAGCGTCCGCCGGCCGAGCGTCGCGGCGGCGATCGAGACCGCCTCGCGCGTCGGCTGCACGCGGACATAGAAGTCGGCTTCGATAT
>Ga0307516_10009386_pt1 | contig 10914 bp, 12 predicted proteins | sample 19_EM_MG_FD_203310 | JGI IMG/M metagenome (GOLD analysis project Ga0307516, IMG submission 203310) | Populus trichocarpa ectomycorrhiza microbial communities from riparian zone in the Pacific Northwest, United States - 19_EM | ecosystem: Host-associated > Plants > Roots > Unclassified | place...
GCAGCCAATCCTTCAGGAACACATCCGCCGAGATCTCGATGGCGTGCTCGCCGTCGACTTCGCCTTCGTTCTCCAGCCGGGCCACCGTCGCGTAGGGCCAGATCGGCAGCAGGTTCGGCGCGTCGGGGCCGGTCTCCTCGTACATCTCCTGCGCGATCTTTGCCTGCCGGGTGGTGAGCTTCGGCTTCTGCCCGCCGGTGCGGCCGCGGGCCCGGGCGGCGGCTAGCCCGTCGAGGGTCCGTTCGGACATCAGGGCGTGCTCGAATTCCGATCGAGCCGAGAATCTGGAAGAACATGCGACCGGTCGCGGTGAAGGTGTCGATGGCCTGGTCGAGCACGACCAGGTCGACGCCGCGCTCCTGTAGCTGGGCGGACAGGTCGATCAGGTGGGCCAACGATCGGCCGAGCCGGTCGAGTTTCGTGATCACGATCTGGTCGCCGGCCGGGCCCACCACCGCGGCCTGCACTCCGACATTGGGCAAAGATCACCGTACGGACGTTCGTGTCACCGATGTGTCCCGACCATCCAGAGTGGACATCGAACAACCACGATACCCAGGGCCACAGCCACACGCCGAAGGCCGGGCAGACCCTGGAAAGGAATACCTGTTCAACGCCACCCTCGGGAAGCGCTGCGCCTACATGGAGACCCGACGCAGCGCTTCTCCACAGACCAGCAGGAAGGACGCGATCAACAACAACTTCGCAAACCGTACGCCCGTTCGGGCAAAAACACGTGTCAGCACGATCGAAAATCATTCAAGGCAGTCAATGAAAAAGGCCAGCTACGCTGGCCTTTCACCAAGTCGGGCTGACAGGATTTGAACCTGCGACCCCTTGACCCCCAGGTCGAAACAGCACGCCCCATCGTCGCGCAGTGCTCGACGTAGACCACTGTCGCGATCCGACTGCGAGGATCCGCGCCGGCATACCTCGGTGATCGATATGGCTGTGACCAGGCCGGATGAGGTTTTCGGCACCCGCAGGGCCGCCAACGGCATCCCACCGGCGTTCCAGCACCTGCACGGCAGGATCGCCGACCTCGAGGCCGCCAACCGGCGACTTCGTGCGGACAACACCGAACTTGGCGAACGGGTCGACACCTACGCCCAGGTCATCCGCGAGCTGAGCATCCAGGTCGACATGCTGCGCACGCAGACGGTATTGCCGGACAACGTTCGAGTCCTTCACGGCCGTCCGAGCAGCGGGCCGACCTAGGCTAGCCGGGGCTAGATGACCACGACTCCGAGGGTCCGCTCCAGGCCGTGGGCGCCCGCGTCGGTCAGGTGCACCACCCGTGGGGTCGGCCCCCACCGCACCCAGTCCAGTGCGAACAGGCGCGACGTGAGGACGGCACCGAGCCCTCCGGCGAGATGGTGCTGGTGTTCGCTCCAGTCCACGCAGTAACGGATTGCGGGGCGGCGTGACGGGAGGCGGTCCGTGTCGACACCGAGTGCGGCGAGCGTCGCATGGCCGGTACGAGTGAGTGCGTATTGGACGTCGCGCCCGTAGGACGACGGCCGGTCACGTACTGCTCCTTCGGTCCGGTGGACACCGTCGTAACCGGTGAGTACTCCACGTTCCAGCAGGCCGCGCATCAGGGCGACGCCGAGCCGGCCGGCGAGGTGGTCGTAGCAGGAGCGGGCCCGGTGCAGGGCGTTGGTGCGGTTGCTCTGCTTGAGCGAGGTGATGGCCAGCGGTGGGGCGATCAGGGCGAGGCACTCCAAGGCCGCGCTCACGTCCGGGCCGGTGAGCCGGTAGAGGCGCTGCCTTCCTCGGTGCTCGACGGTGAGGAGTTCCCCCGCAACGAGTTTGGCCAGGTGCACGCTGGCGGTCGCGGCACCGATGCCTGCCTCGCCGGCCAGGGCGCTCGCGGGCAGCGCGCGGCCGTCAGCCAGACACTTGAGGATGCGGGCACGCGACGGGTCGGCGATGAGAGCAGCGGCACGCGCGATGTCGGTCTGGTGCTTGAGCGGCTCTCCCTGGCGCTCGGACGGCACGGCACCGGACGTCGAGCGGGGGCCGACGGGGCGGCTGGCGTTCGGCATGGGCCCAGCCTAGAACAACGACGCTTCGTCGACCGACGAATCATCCAGGGCTGAGGCTCTCCGTATGTCCACGATTCCCACCAGCGTCCAGAACCAGTCCGGCCCGGCTCCCGCACCGCCCGGCGGCAAGACAGGTAGGACCAGCAGGACCGGGAAGACGACTTCCCTTGCTCTGCTGCCACTGATGGCGCTCAGCCTCGGCTATTTCCTGGTGATGCTGGACGTCACCGTCGTGAACGTCGCGATTCCCGACATCTGGACTTCGCTGGGCACGGGCCCCTCCCGGCTCCAGTGGATCGTCGACGGATACAGCACTGTCTTCGCCGCGCTGCTGCTCCTCGGCGGAGGTCTCGCCGACCGGTTCGGACATCGCCGCGTGTTCCTCGCCGGCCTGGTATTGTTCACCGCCGCCTCCGTGTCGTGCGGCCTGGCCGCCACCTCCGGCCTGCTGATCGCCGGACGGCTCGCCCAGGGAGCCGGAGCAGCGCTGCTCGTGCCGGCATCGCTCGCACTGCTCCAAGCCACGTTTCCCGACAGCGCGACCCGGGCTCGGGCCATCGCCGTCTGGGGAGCCGTCGCGGCGGTCGCCTTCGGCGCCGGGCCGGCGGTGGGCGGACTGCTTGTCTCGGGCTCGGACTGGCGCTCGGTGTTCTGGCTGAATCTGCCCTTCGGCGCACTCGCCGTCGTGCTGACGCTGCGGCACATCCCTCCCACCGCACCCAGGCCGAGTACGCGAAAGGCGGATCCGGCGGGCCAGGTACTCGCCGTCATCGGCCTCGTCGGTGTGGCCGGCAGCCTCAACGAGGCGGGCTCGCGGGGCTGGACGTCGCCCCTGGTCCTGTCCGGCTTCGGCGTCGGCGCTGCGGCCCTGGTGGCCTTCGTATGGGTGGAACGCACCCTGGAGTCACGCTCGGTGCGGGGCCGCGCACAGCGCTACCCGCTGCTGCGTCCGTCCATATTCCGCTCCCGCGCCTTCACCTCCACCGCCGTGATCGGGATGCTGATCAGTCTCGGCTACTACGGCATGCTCTTCCTCGCCACGCTGTACTTTCAGCAGGAGCGCCACCTCAGCGCCCTGGACACCGGTCTGGCCCTGCTGCCCTCGGTGTGTATGGGGCTGGCCGCCGCCCCGCTGTTCAGCCGCATCGCGTCCAGTACCGGTCCGTACGTCCCGATGGCCGCCGGTCTCGTCCTGGGCACCGTCGGTTTCCTCGGCTGGCTATTCGCCGGGCCCGGCGCTCCTTATCCCGTCCTGCTCTTCGCGCTGATCGCAACCGGGCTCGGCCAGACCACAACGGCCCTTGCCGCCATCGCCGCGGTCGTCGAAGCCGCCCCGGGTTCCGACGCGGGTATCGCCACTGCGGTCTTCAACGTGTCGCGGCAGGTGGGCAGCGCCATAGGAGTCGCCCTCTTCGGTACGTTCGCCGCCACGGCGGACGACTTCGCTTCCGGCCTGCGTCTGTCGGCGGGTATCGCGGCGGCTACGTTCGCCATCGGCGCCCTGCTCGCCCTATCGGTCCGGCGCCGAGCCCGCACGACGCACGCATGACTCACGGAGAGCAGCAGTCGTAAGCCCCGCAATCGGCGATCGCCACCCGCCGGGTCCGCACGATACAGGCGGCACCGATACCGGCACCGCCATACCCCGCACCTACACCCACGGTCCGCTGGCCGCTGACCGCTGACCGCAAGGAGTTGCGACCATCATGACGACACCGCACCGCAACCTCGAAGTACTCCGCTACACCGCGTTCTCCGCCGACCCCGCAGGTGGCAACCCCGCGGGTGTCATTCTAAACGCCGCGGGGCTGACCGACGCGGATCAGCTCACGATCGCGGCGGCGCTCGGCTACAGCGAGACCGCCTTCCTGACCGCACCGCCGGCGGAACTCGCCGATCAGGAACGGGCCTACACCATCCGTTACTTCTCCCCCAAAGGCGAAGTCTCCTTCTGCGGACACGCCACGATCGCCACAGCCATCGCCCACGCGGAACGCCACGGCCCCGGCAACCTGGTCCTCGCCACCCCTGCCGGCACCGTCCCGGTAACGGTGACCAAGACTCCGGACGGCGCCCTGCGCGCGATCCTGACCAGCGTCGAACCCGCCATCCACCACGCGGCGGAGAAAGATGTCACCGAGGCGCTTCAGGCGCTCGGCTGGTCCGCCACCGACCTCGACCCGGACTTCCCGCCGCGGATCGGCTACGCCGGGGCACGCCATCTGATCCTGGCCGCCGCGACCCGGTCGCGGCTGGCGGACCTCGCCTACGACTTCGAGCGTCTGAAGGACTTCATGACCTCCCTGGACCTCACCACGGTGCAGCTGGTGTGGCGCGAGTCAGAGACGGTCTTCCACGTGCGCGACCCCTTCCCCGTCGGCGGCGTTGTCGAGGACCCGGCGACCGGCGCCGCAGCCGCGGCATTCGGCGCCTACGCACGCGAACTCGGCCTCGTCCCCGAGGAGGCGGTCCTCGAACTGCGTCAAGGCGCGGACATGGGCCGCCCAGGCGAACTGCGGGTCGAGCTGTACGCCGGCGACGCGCGGGTCCGGGTGAGCGGCACGGCAACCCGGATTCCGCAGGCCGGCGAGCGGTAGCGCGGTCGGCACCCTGACGGACGCACCGGAAGGCGTCATCGCCGACCACACAGCCCTGCAGCCGCGGCCTGACCGCTGCAGTCCCGGGACGTACCACTTAACACGCCCGGTTACGTACGGCTCCGTCGTGCACCATCGCGTACCGACTGTGTGCTCGGCCATCCGTTCGGGCGGCACCGGATCCTGGGCAGTGTGAGCAGCGGAGGACGCGTCCAGGAGACCTGGCTGCGCTCTGCCGCATCCTCGACACGGCTCGTCGCGGCCGAGACGTTCCTGCCGGCCGTGTTCACCCGGATCTCGATCGACGTGCTGCGCTCGGCCCGCGTCCTGCGCGAGACGATTCAGACCCGCCAATCCCGCAGCGATTAGCTGCTGGCCGTGAGGCTGTGGCTTGCGGTTTGTCCGGCGTCGGTGATCTTGTGGAGGAAGTCGGCGAGCAGCTCGAGCTGCTGCTCGTCGTAGTCGGCGCAGATCGAGTCCAGTGCCGAGCTCATCCCGGCGAACAGCCGGTACATTTCCCTGCCGCGGTCGGGCAGCGCCCGGACGGTGACGGCCCGCCGGTCGGCGGGGTCGCGTTCGCGGGCGATCCAGCCGGCCTTCTCCAGCCGGTCGAGGATGCCGGTCATGGTGGCCGCGTGCAGTCCGGCCTGGCGGGCCAGGGCGCTCGGACTCAGCGGCCCATGCCGGTTGATGAGGTCGAGGCAGTCCATGTCGGTGTCCTTGATCGCGAGGTGACCACCGACCTGTCGGTTGAGCGTCGACAGCTGGTTGTGCAGGTCGCGCAGCCCGTCCTTGATCTGCGTAGTGAGCCGCCGGCGAGCGCGCCGGTCCCCAGATGTTACGTGACTCATATTGTACGAACTCCGAACGGCAGATAGTTTGATTCTCGTATGGTACGACATCGAGAGGGGTTCACCCATGATGCTGATCACCGGCGCCACCGGCGTCGTCGGCCGGGAAGCCGTCCGGCTCCTGGTCGAGCAGGGAGCGAAGGTCGCCGCCGTCACTCGCAATCCGCACGCCCAATTCCCCGCGGGGACCGAGCTCGTCCACCCCGCCGAGGTCGCCACCCTCGACGGCGTGGAGACCGTCCTGCTCAGTCCGCGCGCCGCCGGAGCCGTGGCCGCCGACCTGTTGGCCCACGCTCGCGAGAGGGGCGCGAGCAGGGTCGTCGTGCTGTCCGCCGTGACTGTGCAGTACCCGGCCGGACTCGCCCGCTTCCGGCAGCAGTTCCAGGCCGTCGAGGAGCTCGCCAAGGGTTCCGGTCTGGACTGGACGATCCTGCGCTGCGCCGACTTCGCCGCCAACACCCTCGCCTGGGCCGGGCAGATCCGGGCCGCCGGGACCGTGCGGGGCGCGTACCCGCAGGCGCGAACCTCGACCGTTGACGAGCGCGACATCGCCGCGGTGGCCGCCTTCGCTCTGACCGACCCGCGACACGCCGGTCGGACGTACCTGCTCACCGGGGAGCAGTCGCTGAGCCAGCCGGAGAAGGTCGCCGCGCTCGGTACGGCGCTCGGCCGTACGCTGTCGTTCGCCGAGGCCGCCCCGGAGGAGATCCGCCGCGGAATGCTCGCCGCCGGCCTTCCCGACGAGGTCCCCGACCGGCTGCTCGGCTCGCTCGCCGACTACGCCCACGAGGCCGGACCCACCACCGACACCGTGCGCCGGCTGCTGGGCCGCCCGGCCCGCACGTACGCCACCTGGGCAACCGACCACCGCGCCACCTTCGCCGCCGGAGGACACCGATGAAACTCACCATCATCGCCGCCACCGGCGGCATCGGACGGCACCTGGTCGAGCAGGCGGTCGCCGCCGGGCACGACGTCACCGCCGTGGCCCGCCGCCCGCGTGACCTGCCGGCCGGCGTCCGCGCGGTCGCAGTCGACCTCACCCGGCCCGACCTCCCCACGCTCGCCTCGGCCGTACGCGGAGCCGACGCCGTCCTGTCCGCCCTCGGCCCACGAAACCCGCGTGCCGACGCCGGCATCACCTCCCAGGGCACCCGCGCGATCGTCACCGCGATGCAGGCCGAGCACGCCCGGCGGATCATCATTGTCAGCGCCGCACCGGTCGGACCGGTGCCGGTACCCGGCCAACCGAAGTCACCCCGGCACGACCCCGGCGACGGCTTCTTCATGCGCTACCTGGGCACCCCACTGACCCACGCCATGTTCGGCCGGCACTACGCCGACCTCGCCGTCACCGAGCAGCTCCTGCGCGACAGCGGCCTGGAATGGACGATCTCCCGGCCGCCCAAACTCACCGACAAGCCGCTGACCGGCAGGTACCGCACCGCGCTCAACCGCAACATCCGAGGCGGATTCTCCGTACCCCGCGCGGACGTCGCCCACCACATGCTCACCACGATCAACCAGCCCGACACGGTCAAGCAGATCATCGGAATCGCGAGGTAAGCATGATCCTGACGAGGTACGCACGTTTCGCCAGCCTGCTGTTCACCGGGCTCTTCGCGGGATTCCTCATCGGAGTCCTCGTCCTCGAGCTCTCGCTGCGAGGCTTCGACGGCACGGTCTATACCCAGGTCCGACTGGTCGAGCTCGACTCCCTCGACAAACTCGCCGTCGCCACGCTCCTGCCGGCATTGATCACCACAGCCCTACTGGTCTACCGGACTTCCCGAACGAACACGCGATGGCCGAACGTGGCCGCGCTCGCCCTCCTGGTCTTCATCGTCGGCCTCACGATCGCCGTCAACCTGCCGATCAACGCCGACCAACTCCACTGGAACACCGCGTCCCCACCTACCGACTGGACCAATGTGCGCGACCGCTGGCAGCTTGCGCACGCCACCCGTACGGCGGCCGCAGTCCTCGCCTTCGCATTCCTCGCTCTCGCCGCACCCTTGCCACCCGCGCCCGAGAACAGCCGGCAAGTCAGGAAGGAACTTCCTGGCGACGTCTGGCACCACGATGAGGAAGCGTCGCCGCGTTGACCGCGCCTTGACTGTGAGCTGGATTACTACCGTTCATGGGGTGGCGACGCGTCTCGTCTTGATTGGCAAGCATGAACGAACGGAGACGTCGTGAAAGTCTTTGTCGCAGGGGCGTCCGGCGCGATCGGCGGCCACCTCGTTACCCAACTCGTGGCGCGTGGCCATGAGGTCGTCGGCACGACCCGCTCGGTCGCCAAGACGGGCACGGTGCGCGCGCTGGGCGCCGAGCCGGTCGTCGTCGACGCACTCGATCCCGAGTCGGTGGCCGACGCCGTGGCCAAGGCCCAGCCGGAGGTCATCGTGCATCAGCTCACCGCGCTGAGCGGACCGCCGGACTTCCGCAACCTCAAGCGGATGGTGACGGCCACCGACCGGCTGCGCACCGAGGGCACCGACCATTTGCTGGCCGCGGCGCGCGCCGTCGGCGTCCGTAGGTTCGTGGCGCAGAGCAATGCCATGTGGATGGAACGGAAGAGTGGGCCGGTCATCGACGAAAATGGCGGGATCGAGCCGAACCCGCCCGCGGACGCTGCCTCGTCGGTGGCTGCGCTGCGCCACCTGGAGGCCGCGGTCACGAGCATCACCTGGGCCGAGGGCATCGCGCTTCGCTACGGTGCCTTCTATGGCCCGGCGACCGACATGAGCGCCGGGCCGGATGCCGTCATGGCCAAGCAGTTGCGCCAGCGGAAGTTCCCGATCGTCGGCGGTGGCCGCGGTGTGTGGTCGCTCGTGCACATCACCGATGCGGCGTCGGCCACCGTCGCCGCCATCGAACGTGGCAAGCGCGGCATCTACCACGTCGGCGATGACGAGCCTGCACTGGTACGCGTCTTCCTGCCGGAGCTGGCCCGGGCACTCGGTGCCAAGCCACCGATGCGTGTGCCGGCCTGGCTGGTCCGGCTGCTGGCCGGCGAAGCCCCGGTCGACATGATGACGCGGGCCTGCGGGATCTCCAGCGAGAAGATCAAGCGTGAGCTGGGCTGGACGCCGCAGTACCCGAGCTGGCGCACGGGTTTCAGCAACGGACTGAGCTGACCCGGCATGTCCACCGAGTTGTACGGTCAGTTGCGACCCCGGGCCTTCGCCATCGCTTACCGGATGCTCGGCAGCGTCAGCGAAGCCGAAGACGTGGTGCAGGAAGCATTCCTGCGGATGCACCAGACCCTGCAACGCGACGAGCCGATCGCATCGCCGCGGGCGTACATCGCCACGCTGGTCACTCGGCTGGCGATCGACCAGCTGCGCTCGGCGCGGGTGAGGCGGGAGCGGTACGTCGGTGAGTGGCTGCCGGAACCGCTGGTCACTGACCCGACACCAGCCGAGCACGCCGAGACCGCCGACTCGCTGTCCCTGGCGTTGCTCGTGCTGCTGGAGAGCCTGACGCCGCGGCAGCGCGCGGCGTTCCTGCTGCGCGAGGTGTTCGACTATCCGTACGGGGAAGTCGCCGAGATCATCGGTACGGATCTCGACAGCACGCGGCATCTGGTCGCGCGAGCCCGCAACCAGGTCCGCGAGCGCCGGCCGCGCTATTACGCCTCTCGGCGGGAGCGGGAAGAACTGGCTGCGCGGTTTTTCGCTGCCGCCGAGCACGGCGATCTCCACGCCTTGGAGGCGCTGCTGGCGCAGGATGTGGCGCTGCACGGCGACGGCGGCGGCAAGGTGCCCGCGCTGGCCCGCCCGGTCAACGGCCGACAGCGGGTGGCACGGACCCTGTTGGCGGGCAGGTCCGCGCTGGCACCCCATGGCGGCGTGCGCCTGCAGGCCACCGAGGTCAACGGGCAACCCGGCGCCATGGTGTTCGATGCGCAGGACCGACTCGTCGGGATCATCGGCCTCGACATCGCCGACGGCCAGATCCAGACCATTCGTTCCATCGTCAACCCCGACAAGCTGCGGCACATCGCCCAGGTCAGTGACCTCGGCGCCCGGCTGCGCGCCGGCCGTCGACCCGGCAACGGCGCCTGAACCGTCGCCGGCGGCGTCACAACCGGCGAGACGGACGTGTCGCATCGACTCGCTCATCGTCGAGCCCCCAGAGGCTCCTCACTCGGGAGTCGACCGCCGCTCCGGCCTGGTCCGGAGCAACATTCAACGTCGCAAGGAGAACTCTCATGAACCTGACCCTGTGGATCATCGCCGGCCTGCTGGCCGCCGCCTTCCTGGCCGGCGGCGTCATCAAGCTGACCCAGCCCAAGCAGAAGCTGGCCACCGCCCCCGGCGGAGGATGGGTCGAGGACTTCAGCCCCAATGCTGTCAGGTCGATCGGAGTCCTTGAGATCCTGGCCGCCGTGGGCCTGGTCCTGCCCGCCGCCATCGGCGTCGCGCCGGTCCTGGTCCCGCTTGCCGCCGTCGGCCTGGTGCTGATGATGACCGGTGCGATCATCACGCACCTTCGCCGCCACGAAACGAAGGTCATCGTGGTTAACCTCGCCTACATCGCCCTGGCCGTTTTCGTCGCGTGGGGCCGCTTCGGCCCGGAATCCTTCACCAACTGACCGCGCACGCCACCGCTACCCGAAGTGCCCCTCACCTCACCGAGAGGCCCCAGCCGCAGAGTCTCGTGGTTGACACCGACCTATGAGCGGTCGATGCGATGGCTAGTGCGCCGAGTAGCCCGGGGGTGAGATTCCCCCGGGCTACTCGTCGGGGCTAGACACGGCGAACATGACCGTCGCGGGCCGCACTCGATGCCGAACCACGAGGCAACGCGCCGGCCACGACCGTGACCGGGACCCTGCGGCCCGGCCGCTCGACGCGGTCTTCGTCGCTGGGCGCGTCCGGCATCCCTCGCCCACGGCGGAACCGCCGCCGCGGCGTACCTCGAAGGCACTCCGCCCGACGTGCTGGTCCGCGCCGACACCCTGCCCGCCCCCGCCGAGCAATAGCCGGGGACGACGGCGACGTAGGCGATCCGGGCCGCCTCGCCGGCGCGCACCGACGGCGCGAAGCTGCCGCCGCCCGCCCACCCGCGGTGAAGCTGCAGGCCCGCGTCAGGTCGACGGTCGACCGGTGACGCTGGATCGCGTCGTCGAGCCGGCCCGTCCGGCGTTCCAGCACGGCGAGCGCGGTGACCGACTCGGCCATGACGGTCTGGGATCCGATGCGTCCGTTGAGGACGACGGACAGCCGCAGGAGGCGCTCGGCGGCCGGATGTCCCAGGCGCATCCGCGCCACCGCCACATTGCTCGGGGATGCTGCGCTACCGGTTCACGCAGTGCCTCGACGGCATCGTCGTATCGGCAGACGTCACGCAGCCCGGTCGCGTACCACTCCTGCGCCTTCGGGTTGTCCGGCGCGACCCGAACGGCCTCGG
>Ga0307516_10009387_pt1 | contig 10914 bp, 17 predicted proteins | sample 19_EM_MG_FD_203310 | JGI IMG/M metagenome (GOLD analysis project Ga0307516, IMG submission 203310) | Populus trichocarpa ectomycorrhiza microbial communities from riparian zone in the Pacific Northwest, United States - 19_EM | ecosystem: Host-associated > Plants > Roots > Unclassified | place...
TTGTTGGGGTACTTAGACATTTCGGTTTTTGATGTGTCGCCGATGGGCGCTTGCAAGTTGAGAAATTGCAAAATGTCGAAATGTAATTGTAGGGGTTTTGATCCTTCGTGTCGCTACAGGCCGCCGAGAAATTGCAAAATGTCGAAATGTAATTGTAGGGGTTTTGATCCTTCGTGTCGCTACAGGCCGCCGTACGAAGCTGTTTCTTGAGAAACCATGAACTAGGTACCACAAGTTTTACAAGAATGACAAACCTCCGAAGCCAGTAATTTTGCTTTGTTTCATCATGTATCCAAGCCTGCTGGAGCATGGCATACTTATGCAGTTTCAAAAAGTAGCCTACAAATATGCACTCAACGAGTGCTATCCCATATCAGCATATTCCCGCAGGCGGTTCTACTCGATCACCTTCAACCCCATGCATGGTTTGCAACGCGATACATATAAGAGACAAGTATAAACCTCCATTTCCCCCTACCAATTTTGCCAAGACACGCCTTCTCAATGCCTAGGGCGACAAAAACAACTCCCCATATGAATCCTCATCCAACCTAGCAAAATAGGTACAGCGGCAGCGCGACAGCTGTCGCGTGTTCGTACCAGAACACGCACATCCGATACATCGCTTCGAACCGCACTGGCTAGTATGTATCCTTGTAGATCTCTGAACGTTGCCGGCGCTCCCCACACTTGCAGTTTGCATGCTAGTGCATCCAGCCTCGCTGTCCGTGAGGTGGGTTGAAAGAATACGATTAGCGATGAGGATACCCGTCGATGGCGGAAGTTCGATCTGATTTAGAGTGCGCGCTGGATGCCGTATGATTGATGTTGTGCGAGATGAGTAGCCGGACGCAGGGCGATTGGGTACGGACGATCGAGCAGCTTTCAACTTCGTTGTTTTTATTCAGTATATAGAGCCAGGAGAGGAAGGAGAGAGCCAGCAGCTTTCAACTTCGTTGTTTTTATTCGGTGTATAGAGCCAGGAGAGAAAGGAGAGAGCCAGCAGAACAAAAGATCCTCTTCTTGTACTTCCCCACTCTCGCGTCATGTCTTTACGCAATCGTGCCCTCGACTCTAGTTAAGGCACAAGCGCCAAGTGTTGGAAAAGCTTCTCGGCGCTGGATGTATGGGGGCTGCTATCTAGAGTTGAGAGGGTGGTGTTACCATGGGAATGATGGGGCAAAGCGGGCAGTGTGGATGTACCTAGTGTTCTCGGTTCGGCGGGCTTCTTCTGTTCTGTACTCTTACAACATACATAGCAACTGAGATTGTCCCCGTCCGAACCCTACCACAACATTAAGAATCCCATCTACGCACACCTACGGCCATAACCATTCAACACCAAGTCCAAAACCTGTACAATCTCACGGCCCAGTACATACGTATCTTGTACGCAACGAGAAGCTTCCAACAAGGTGGCGCATTGTCCTCGGTGGGCTAATCTCATGGCTGGGGCTAGTTATCGGGAACCGGACATTCATCTTCTTCCCAATGCGACGTCAGGAACCGGGTGTTCGGGCGGCCGTACCGGTTGCTCCTGGTGGATCGCGTTCGATCGCGTTCAAATCGTTCGTGTGCTACATAACGTTGCGTTTATTCTGATGTTCTGTTGTCGAGAGTATGTCTCACCGCAGCTACATACTCCAGGAATATCTAAAGCAGTGGGTAAAGAATGGTCTGTCTGTATCGAACCCGGGTCCACCCTTCCAGCAATTGATTCTGCTCAATTTGCCACAGGCTTCCGCCTCTGGGATCAGAGCTCGCTGCGCCTATTCGGTCTTGTTTCCGAACCTGGACGCCAGCGCGACGGGCCCGACGTGGCGAACATGGGTGAGGGGTAGGGTACGAGCCGTACGATCAGCACTCCGATGATGCAATCGACACAAGATGTACATAACCCTGGGACGCTTCGACTACCGCAAAGCCGCGGTGGCACTTGACGCTGCCGCCAGCAGTTTCCTGCCCACCGTTCGGATCGTCTTTCCGCCAGGCCTGGAGTCGAACCGGAAATACTGGTTGCCGATATAAGCAGGATGAGCCAGCACGCTCACGGCGACAGTGAACGCGAAGGCGTACTTGGCCTCGAGTGGTTGCGTCCACATCCACGCTATGGAGCACCATGGACGAGTCCAAGAAGAGAAGGTATGCGTCGTCGGAAGCCATCATGGAGCGCCCCCGGAGCATCGCATCGGACCGTCCTTTATCCACAAACGTCACACGACGAGGTTCACAGTTTCGAAATTCGTTCTGACCGAGCTGGCGAGATGCGAGGGCTGCCACGTAGGGAGGATGTATTTAGTGGAAGCAGTTTATACCACAAATCGGATACCGCTCTGGGTAGGCTCGATGAAGCTGGAGTCATGTCGGGAAAGCTCTCCGCTGGCGCAGGGCGAGTTTTTTTTTTTTTTTTGTTTAATCATTACTGGCATGCGACCTATCTAGATCATGGCGAGATTATGTACAGTCCGTTTCCTGTCCGCTGTCTGCGCAAGCTCCCCTTTGCCCTCCACCCAGGCCTTTCCCACGAAGATGTAGAGCGAACCAAAAAAGGAAAAGACAAACGAGAGAAACAAAGGAAAAAGCGCAACCTCCCCCCTACTCCACTCGTGCGGACACCGTGAAGTCGGGCGTGGGCAGGAACAGTGGTAATCCCTCCCCGGCGCCTGGCTCCTCGGCCTCCTGCTCCCCTCCTACTCCCGCAGCTCCGCCTCCGACACCTCGCTTACTGCATCTCCCTCGGCCGGCACTCTCCTTCCCACGTCCGTGGAGGAGAGGAAGTCCAGTACCGTCCGGCCTCTGGCTTTTCGGCATCCGGTACTTCGTCTTGGAGGTCGGACCTCCAGCCCACTGGTGCGCCTCCGTCCATTTCTTGGAGATCTTCCGCTTCAGGTTCGCAATCGACCTTGGGAGCGGCATCGCGCGTGCTCCCGCCTGGTCCGAGTAACTCAGCCATTCCACCCCACGGGTGTCTGGCTCCTCCGTTGCAGTCTTTACCCACTCGTCGGCTTTCTCGTTGCCGGCGATCCCCTTGTGTGCTGGTCACCACCGGATTTCGATGGTGATGCCCGGCCTGGCCTTTCACAGCACGGTGATGTGCTTCCTCTCGCCTGGAGCGCGTACTGCTGGCCGGGGCCAGGCTCCTCCGAAGTCATCCGTCTGATGGTGGCTTGGGCGTCCGTGAAGATCGTGACCCGCTCCGACGTGGTCTGTCTTCCTGAGGCCGATTCCAGCGCCCTTGCGAGGGCGGCGCACTCCGCATCGTAGGCCTCCTGGTTATAGCCCACGTGGGTTTTGATGCCCCGCTTAGGAAAGGCCCTTCTTCCAGACCACTGCGTAGCCGGTAGCCCCGTCCTCGATTCGTGACCCGTCGGTGAACACGGTGAGACCCGGTCGCTCCTTCTCTGCCTCGGCCTCCTCCTCTTGTAGCAGCTCCGCATCGAGAGTTTCTGGCTCCTCTAGCAGGACCGTGCTTTCCATCCTTCCGGCGTAGGCTATGGCATTTGTGAGCCTCTGCCCAATCGCCATCGGGGCGCCAACTATCTCCCATGCTTGATAATCTGCGCGAAAAAAACTCTCACGACCGTGCTGTGAGCTGGGAGGGGTGTTGGGAGTGCAAAGGAGAATGGAGGCGGGGTGGGGTCGAAAGGGAAGGAAAGGGAAGGAAAGTTGCGTTGACTGACGGTCGGTTGTGGTGCTGGGTGAGTGCTGTCCTTGGACAGGCTGGAAAACAGCGGCCGGCAAGGCGAGCGAGGGGCGGGGATGAAGCCTTAAGCATCTTCTCTGGTGACAAAGTGAAGCTTCCTTCGTCGGGGGGATGCCGAGGAGCAGGAAATAGCCACGGTGAGTGGCGTGAGAACATTGCTTCGCAGCACAGGTTGCAGTCGGGGAGCCAGGGGCATCTGCGATCGTTGGGATGGGGACCATTGTCCCTGATTATCCGCCTCCCTCCCTCCCTTCCTCATCCTTCTTCCCTTTCACTTCTCCCTACCCTTCTTCCCACTACCTGTCGATCATAGTTCCTGGGCGGGAATCCCCGGAAAGGCGTACCTTGCGCCGTCCACCATCCCACCCGTGCTTCCCTCTCTCCTCCACATCATTCGCACCCGGGCATCCCGTCCACTCACACTCCCCACAAACAGTGGTAGAGCACTTCCCTTCCAGCGAGGAGCTTCGACCTGCCGAGTTTTCGGCGGCCTTGGCGAAGTGGAAGGATCTCTGCTTCCGGGTGCGGGAAGTCTTCTGGGCGCCGGGGAAGCGGGACATAGAAAACAAGGCTCCGAGGCGTCGGCACTGCCACAGCGACAAGACAGAACTGCCCCCAGCAGAACCGGGCGCGGGCACCGGTTGCTCGATGGGCTCTGGGGTGTAGTGCGTGTTGTGGTGAGATGGACACTCCTCAAGGCTTCCGATCGCCGATATGCAAATTGTTGGTGGGAGCACTGATGGTGTGTAGGGGATGGTGTTAGGTGCTGAGATCAGTACGCGTCTGGATTGTTGCTAGAGAGGGTGGAGGAGTTTTGTGCTACACCAGAGACTTGGAGGATCGTCATTGCGTGTGGTTGGGAAAACCGCGTTCCGACCGAACCGTGAAGGTGTTGAGACTCTGAGGGGTTTCTGTCGAGGCTTGGGGATGGGTGTCGATGCTCTCGCGAGCTGTTGTTGAAAGTGTTGAAAGGGAAGCAGGGGAGTTGTATGGTTTCACATCGTCTGGCGGAAGTGATCACCACTAGTGCGAGAGAGAAGAATACCAACATATTTATGCCTCGCTGCCTCCTCAACTGTTCACGTTATCACGGCTCCGTTGCATCTGCACATACGCTTCCTCCCGTGCTTATTCCGCCCGCCACACGTGTGTTTCCAAGTCCGCTGCCATCACCGCCCGCATGCTCTCCTACCGTTCCACGGCTTCGTCGAACATTCCGTGTCATTGCCTCTCCCATCGACGGGTGCGGAGAGTGGGCACGGATTCCTCTCTGGCAGCTGGATTGGATTTGTGGACTGGAACGGCGATGCACAGGTCCGCCGCAATCTATCTAGATAGATGGCTCTTTCCCATCTCCCGCGCGCGTGCGCAGGCGGCCGTGGCTCCGCGTCTCGGTTCTACGAGGGAGTCCGGATATTGAAACCACTACCGTCAGACACCCCACCGTCGATAACGGACAAGGAGGGGACAGGGGGTGCCATCGCACGAATATCTAGTACGTACTGAGGATATCTATACATATACTTATTTATATACCGTATTAACTATCTCATGCAAGGCCCGTGGTTTTTATTGGCGGTAGGCACCATCTTGGCACCGAGTAAGCTTGCACTAATGCGCATCAGCGCGCTTCGGGACTAGCGCAATATCAAAATTGTGCCCGGTTCAATTTTTCGAATTTCTAGACGTATCAATCTATCTATCAATCTACATACCAAAGAGAGCCACCCCTTAGCAGGAGGAATATGCCACTAGTGATCTCCATCCTGCCGACGAAAGCCATACTCAACACCACCCTCGTCAGATTCCTCTGCATCAGTGATTTGTATGAGTTGCGATCATCTGTCTGAGCACCACTTGGCCCATGAATCGGCCCAGCAAAGGCGATGACCAATGCCGTTTCCCAAGCCTTCCATCGAGGGGAACTCTAACAAATCCGTCGAACTTTACCGACAGCCTGCAGTAGATCTGCTCCGCCTATATTGCCAGGGTGACAAGTCATTAAATGTTCGTATCAGGAGTTCGTATTGCATGGACTACAGTTGCCTACTTTGTTCCATCTCGATATCTGATCCACGCTCGGGCCTAGTCTCCTTCGTCGTTGGTGCCCTTTGTTTCCTGCCCTGGATATCACCCGCGTGTGGTGAGCCCATGTAAGGACTCCCAGCTTGGATTCAAACTTTGCGCGAGCGCTTTGCTCGGGGAGGTGTTGCTGCGGGGCGTGGAATCCATCGTGGAGCTTCAGCGGCTTCCTTTTTTTTACGAGCCTGGCCGCTGCCTGAGCTTCAGACGGGAACAGATATCCGGCTTGCTAGCCGACTCCTCGGCGGTGGACTGTAAGTTGACGACAGTAAATATCTTTGGGAGTTCGTGGGCAGGTACGGCTGGTGCCGAGGAGTCGAAAACGGAGGTGTGGCGAACACGGGGTTGTAGGTGATGGTGGGAACTCGATACCATCAGCTTTCCTATCAGTGTCTTATTCCCGTATCGTCCACAACATGTCGTCTATCGAATGCCCCAATGCTACTCCCGTTGGTGGTTATCTTGTTGGCTGGTCGAGCGACGTGTTCTCTCCGCCGAAACTGAGTCCCGTGACGTTAAAAGAGTCCCGGCGCGCTCGCCGTAAGCGCAGTGCGCGCTTTTCAGCGCCAAGACGGCGCTTACCGCCGAAAAAGCTATGCTTCTTGCATGAGATATGTAATTCGGTAGTTGGCCCAGTATAAACGTATGTATTCGCCCTTATCAGTTGTCGTCAGCTTTGACAGGTCGGGGTGCATGTTGTCCATCCGCGCGTCTCGCCGTTCTCGTGCAGCCGGCCGCCTTTTGCGCCTCCACCTCGTCGCCGCCGTGGGGGGTCGCAGCACGCGAAAAAGTCTTCTGAATTCCTTCATTCCTTCATTTCTTCCTTTCTTCACTTGTTTCGTTTCCCTTTGCTGTGGGCCGTACACCCGCCTCTCTCTTCTCTCGCGTTCCGAATCCTCCCTTTTCTGGAGCCACTGTGCCACCGTCAGCGCTCGTCCTACCAGGGTTTAGCTTCCGACAGCGAATATGCAAGGGACCCAGCCTGGCAGGAAGGAGTGGGTGGGGGGAAACAACGGATGGCTATTTCCGCGCAGGAAAGTGGACGCAGACTCCCGTGAGTCTACTCCAGATATCCGTGCGAAGCAATCGGCTGAGGGAGGGGGATGGCGCGGGGCAGGCGACGAGTGCGATGATCGGTGGTCGGTCGGAGTTGTGTAGATATGCACCGCACGGGTGCTAAGCGAGCGCGTTGGCTTTCGACTCCGAATTCCGGCTCAGGGCTCGTGCGGGCCCCGCGATCGTCTTGCTGCAATCAAGCTTTTCGTGAAGCCGGAGCGAGTGGAAAAGTTAGCCTGAGGTTAAAAATAGGATGTGTTCGCTGGTGTTTTTTCTCACCAAGCAGCAAGGCGGTGCGGACTGCGGCCGAGACAAAATCGCGCCGCTCGACAGGACAGGGAGCAGTCAGCTAATTGCCAGGCTATCTGCCGCAAACGGGAATGGCCCGGGAATCGACGCCTGCAGATGGCTGCATCTGGCAGGTGGTTTCGTCGGGGCTGATCGTCCAGTCGCGGATTTCTGGACATCTGGACATCTGGATGCGGTGGGATGGGGTGGTGTGCCGCGTGGATTCCGGGCCGGTGGTTTTCCCAGACTGCCTTGGCACTTCTTCCTTGCGGACGTTCTCAGCCTTTTCCCTCTGGTTTCCGGTTTCCCCTTTCCGATCCCCGCGCCCCACAGCTCGAACGGCTTCTCGATTCCGCCAGCCAGGAATCGTCACGTTTCATCGGCCGTCGAGCGAGAAGAACGCCGAGTCCGAGACGTCATAGCTGGGCGAGTGACACATGCGCTGACCTGCAGCCAAGTTGCCAGCAAGGCCCACAACTCTCATTCGCTCCCACCACTACGGCTGCACTCGCGCCGCTCGCTACATACTCCGCCTCAGCACGCCGTTCCGCACCTTCCTCGTTTCGTTTCGGCCTTACTTCGCTCGTCTTTGCCATCCGCCGTCCGCCGTCCGCCGTCGTTCACTTGCCTCGCGCTCCCTCCTTCGCTTCGTCCTGTCTGGCTTCGCGTTCGTCTCGATTCGCCTGCCACCACCCTCGTTTGGAGTGCCGCCTCGATGAAACCACAACAATCGACTACCTCCACCTAGCTTCACCACCGCCTACAACCTCTCTTCCTTCTACGGCGCCGGATGAACACTGATCCCAAACGCTAGAGACACGAATCGGCACTACTCTCCCCGCCGAAATCCCCCCGACCGTTGCAGTGATCCCGTCTGTAGATACCTGTTCGCCGGATCTGCTGATTGCCGGCCCACCGCAAGCGGAGCAAGGGCGACTCACTGCACCAACTCCCACGACACTCCCCCAACTCCCCAACCCCCCACACAACGATGAAATTTTCACCCCCATTACTCGGGGCTTTCTCTCTCTTCCTGCCAGCGGTCGCCGGCCTTAATATCCTGCGCTCAACATCCCTCTCACCATGTATGGTGAACTCGGGCTTCTCTGCCACGCTTTTCAACGTCTCGTTCACGCCGGACGATGGCCAGCTCAAGATCCAGATCAAGGGCGGTTCAACCATCGTCGGCGAGGTGATGGCAAAGGTCATCGTGCTGGCGTACGGGTTTCCGGTCATGTCGCAGTCGCTGGATCCGTGTACGACTGAGGGCCTGCGCGCCATGTGTCCGATGACGCTGCTGCCGCTCGACCTCAACTTCCAGCAGACCATCGACAAAGCAACGGTCGACCAGATCCCTGGTGAGTGATCCGGGCTGTTCGCGCGCGGAGAGAGGGCTGGCTTGGCTGGGCCGAGCTGGAACCGGACTGGCTGAGCGGCTCGGACTAACGCGGAATTAGTGATCGCCTACAAAATCCCCGACCTCGACGGAGTCGCGCGAATGGAAGTCGTCGAGCGGGGCACGGGCAAGGTGGTTGCGTGCGTAGAAGCGCCGCTGTCGAACGGGCAGACCGTGGAGCAAGCCGGCGTCGGCTGGGCCTCCGCCGTGGTTGCCGGTCTTGGACTACTCTCCTCTGCGGTCGTGTCGGGGATGGGATACTCGTCCACCGCGGCGCACGTCGCTGCCAATGCGCTTTCGATCTTTGGCTACTTCCAAGCCCAGGCCATGATCGCGATGATGGCCGTGCCCCTCCCTCCGCTCGTCGCTGCTTGGGTGCAGAATTACGACTGGGCCGTCGGCATCATCAACATCACCTTCATGCAGAAGATCTTCCATTGGTATATCCAGGCCACCTCGGGCGCCACCGCGAATCTGTTTAGACAGCAGGAGTCGGTCTCGGTGCAGATTGCGAAGCGCTCGTTGGGGTCGGCAGAGTACCTCATGAGCCGTGCAGCCCGATACGGATTCGCTGAGGTGGAGAAGAGGCAGTTGGTCCCTAGAAGCAACAACGACGCCACTGCACCGACAACAGAGATTGTGCGTGTTACCGGCATAGAGAGGATGAGCTACAAAGCGACGGTCGAGAGCACCAACTTCTTCATGACCGGCATGAGCTTCTTTGTCGCCTTCTGCGTTTTGGTCGTGTTGCTGGTCGGAGGGTTCAGATTGTTGTGCACTACCGGCGTCGTCAAGAATGAGCGCTTCCGTGAGTTCCGGCTGAATTGGCTGGTCGTGCTCAAGGGCATCATGTACCGTGTCGTCTTGATTGGATATCCCCAGATGGTATATTCCTCCGCTCCAGCATTTCCGGTAGCACTGCTGATACTCGAAGGCTGTGCTTTCCCTCTGGGAGCTGAACCACCGTGACTCGCCAGCTGCCACTGTCCTGGCCATCTTTTTCTTCATCACGATGACTACCACACTCGGCTGGGCTTGTTACAAGATCCTGATGATCGGAAAACACTCCTCGATTCTCGATCCCACGCTGGGGCCCGCCTACACTCTCTACTCCGACCCCGCTGCCCTCAACCGCTGGGGCTACCTCTACGTCCAGTTTCGCACTGAGCGCTATTACCACATCGTGCCGCTGCTGATCTACATCCTGGCGAAATCCGTGGTTATCGCCTTCGCGCAGACCGCCGGCGTGGCGCAATCACTGATCGTCCTCTTCATCGAACTGGCCTACCTAGTCGTGGTCTGCCGCCTCCGCCCGTTCCTGGACCGCAGGACCAACATCGTCAACATCGCCATCGTCTTGGTCAACTTCCTGAACGGCATATTCGTCATGGTTTTCTCGGGCGTCACGCGGGGGCCAGCCATGGTTCCCGGCATCATGGGAGTGATATTCTTCGTCGTGAACGCGGTGTTCGCTCTCGTCCTACTGGTGCTCCTCCTCGTCGCAGTCGGCTTCGCACTATTCTCGAAGAACCCCGAGCAGCGGTACCGCGAAACCAACGCTCTCTCGCACAACGAGAAGAAGCCGGCGCGGGATCTGGATGCGGATCCTTCCTCGCCACCACAGCATGGCGGCGTACAGTCACACTCGCTCCACGACCTCTCCATCCGCGACCGCGATGCGGAGTCTGAACGCGCCGTGGGTATGGACCATAGCCTCAGCATCCGCTCGCAGAGGAGTCCGCCGTCAGCCTGGGCCGACACCCCCGGGTCCGCAGCCTTCGGCTCGCCCTTGCCCCCGCCCCATCCCATCGGCAAGAGAAGCCCCAGCATGACGAGCAGTGTCAGTAGTATGCCGAGCTCGCACGGCAGTAGGCGGAACAGGGCCGCGGTCGAGAGCGTCTTCAACCCGCCCAGTGCTGCACAGTACGAGCAGCGCGAGAGGGAGAGGGGCACGAAGCCGGACTGGAATAGAGGTGTTGGATTCGAACAGTAATCAGGGGGTGGGGGACGATGTTTTTTTTTTGTTTTTTTTTTACGCGTTCAACTCAACTGATATCTATGTACTTGTGTTCTCTTTCCCCCTTCCCCCTTTTTTCTCTCGCTCTTTTGCCTCCTACTTAGCGTTCACTTCACTTCTCTTCCCATACATCCCTTTTCGGGCTTTTCCCCCTTCCTTTTTCTCGCGCGTTTAGGGGTTCGGTTTGGCACGGAAATGGGTTACATTTTTCTTTTCTTTCCTTTTTCTTTCTTTTGGGTTTTGGGAGATGGGTGAGGGTGACAATGATGATGTAGTTTGTAGCTCGGTGAATCTTTTTTTTTTTTTTTTTTTTTTTTTTTGGGGGGGGGGGGGGGGGGGGGGGAAATTTAAAACAAAAAAAAATATAAACGA
>Ga0307516_10009388_pt1 | contig 10913 bp, 11 predicted proteins | sample 19_EM_MG_FD_203310 | JGI IMG/M metagenome (GOLD analysis project Ga0307516, IMG submission 203310) | Populus trichocarpa ectomycorrhiza microbial communities from riparian zone in the Pacific Northwest, United States - 19_EM | ecosystem: Host-associated > Plants > Roots > Unclassified | place...
AAACCTCTTCTGCCGGGCGCCCACATATTCGGGGGTCTGCCTGCCGACGATGATCCGGCCGATGATCAATGTCGGAGAGTACCTGGGGTTTACAAATACCCGGATGGCAAAGTCGGTAAAGAACAGGGTGACGACATATTTGATCGGTACAAAATTGTTCCTGAACAGGATGAACATCAGGGAGAGGAAGGTTGCCAGGAAGAGGATCCCCGCCGCCGCCCGGATCTCCCGTTCGTTTAAAACGCGGATGTTGTAACCGGCTACGTCTTCGCCGAACTGTATTGTTTTGCTCATGGCATTATCTTTTCGTAATACTAGCTAAATAATTAAAAGACTGCAAGTTGCATCAACAGACAGGGGATGGGGGTATACCAAATGCCATTTCCGGTCAATGGTCGGATAGTATTAAAATGGACGGAAAGATTTACCGATATTTAATCCATCAATCAAGTACATGAAGGCACTCTTTGACATCAGACGATTTAAATTATACGGCTGGATCAGCCTTGCATTTTTGCTGCTGAGCCTGGTTCACCATTTGACGCAGGGGCTGGATGAGGCCGGGAGGAGATTTGCGAATGATTGCTGGAGGATAGGCTATGTCACCATCCTGAATTATATCTTTTTCGAATATACCATCCCGAGGCTCAGCTGGAAGAAATTCTTCCGGTCCTTGTTGCTTATAGCGGGGCATCTCTTTTTGTACTCAGAGGGCTTATTTCTTTGGAGGCAGGTGGGGATCGCGGTAGGTATCTATACGCCATTCCCCGCAGGATCACAAGAGGTCTCCCCCCAGATGGAGTACAGCACGGGGGCCATTTTCTTTTTTGGGATCATCCGGCATATCTATAACCATATAAAATTAAAACAGGCCACCCAGCAGCTGCGGATCGAGAAGCAGCAAGCCGAACTGAACTATCTCAAGTCGCAAACCAACCCGCATTTCCTGTTCAATACATTGAACAATATCTATTCACTGTCGAGGGATAAGTCGGATGCGGCGCCGGAATCCATCTTACGGCTGTCCAAAATATTGCGTTATATGTTATATGAAGCCGGCGGGCCCTATATTGCGATTGAACAGGAGCTGAAGATCATCGGCGACTATATCTCGCTGGAAAAGCTGCGTTATGATGATTCTTTACGGATCAATTTCAACTATGACGTGGAAGATATGAACCAGGCTTTGCCGCCGCTGCTGCTGATGCCCCTGGTGGAGAATGCCTTCAAGCATGGGGTCTCCGAGACCAGGGATCGTCCCTTTGTGGATATCCATCTTTCCATCGCCAGGCGGCAGCTGACCTTTTTAGTGAGGAATTCGATGGAAGAGATTGCCGGCAACGGGAATGTGAAGGAAAATATCGGTTTATCCAATCTCCGCCGTCAACTGGAATTGCTATATACCGACTACCAGGTTTTGCTGGAGCAACGGGTATCCGAATTTTCCGCCACCTTAAAGATCAATCTTGCAAGCCATGTCAAAAATTAGATGTATCATCATTGAAGATGAGCCGCTGGCGGTTAAGGTCCTGGCGGATTATATCGCGCAGGTGCCTTTTTTGGAGCTGCAGGCGTCTTTTAAGGACGCCATCCTGGCGACCGACTACCTGCGGCATGCTGCCACAGACCTGATCTTTTTGGACATCCACCTGCCTAAGCTGAAAGGGATGGCGTTTTTAAAAACCTTGTCCAATCCGCCTGCGGTCATTGTCACTACGGCGTATCACCAATATGCCGTGGAGGGATTTAGCCTGAACGTGACGGACTATTTGTTAAAGCCATTCGAGTTCGAGCGATTCCTGGTAGCGGTGACCAAGGTAAGGACGGTACGGGCAACAAAGCAGGAGCCGGTGGAAGAGCCCGGATCGAGGGACTTCTTCTTTATCAATGTACAAAAGAAAAAAGTGCGCATCCTCTTTTCGGAGATCCTCTATATCGAAAGCCAGCGGGAATACATCAAGATCACCACCACCCAGCATGAATATATTTCAAAGATGAGCACCCATGAGATCGAGCGGGTATTGCCTGCCCATCTTTTCAAAAGGGTACACCGGTCGTTCATCGTTTCCATTCGCAGGATCGAGTCCTATACGGCCGGGATGATCGAGATCAATGGGGTTTCGATTCCCATTGGAAAGGGGTACCGGGATGGGATGGAAAATTTGTAGGGGGGAGGCCGGCTGGTGGGGAGCCGTGGGGCGCGCGGCCGGCTGGCGCGGTTGAAAGGGTAGATATTCCAGAACGTTTGAGGTAATTTAAGCACATTTGGCCACTTATAATGTCGTTATAAGCGGCCAAATGTATCGTTGTTTTTAAGATTTGGCCACTTATATAGGTATTATATCCGGCCAAAAGTATAACTTTATGCCTTATTTTATCCCTTTATGGAATCTATTATTGGCAGAAAGGATGAGATAATCATTTTAGAAGAAGCCTTGAAAACAAAGGATGCCGGCCTTATGGCAGTTTATGGGAGACGCAGGGTCGGCAAAACCTTTCTTATCCGGAATTATTTTGCCGATAGGCTCGTCTTTGAACTTACAGGAATGTATGGAGGATCTTTGAAAGAGCAATTGCTACAATTCAGCAGATCTCTACAGAAAGCAACAGGGTCTACGCTGTCTCTAAGACCGCCGGGTTCCTGGGTAGAAGCCTTTCATGCACTTGAACAATTCCTGGATAGGCTGGCCAAGCGGAAAAAACTAGTGGTTTTCCTGGATGAATTCCCTTGGCTGGATAGCCGGAAATCAGGATTTCTCTCCGCTTTTGAGCATTTCTGGAATTCCTGGGCAAGCCGGCAATCTCACCTATTGTTTGTTGTCTGCGGCTCGGCGGCCTCCTGGATGATTCGCAATTTCGTAAACAACAGAGGAGGTCTGCACCACCGGATCACACAAAAAATGAGACTATTGCCATTCACGCTTGCAGAAACCGAAACCTACCTGAAAAGCAAAGGAAACAATTTGGACCGATATCAGATACTCCAGCTATACATGGCGCTGGGTGGTATTCCTCAATACCTGAATAATGTTAAAAAGGGTGATAGCGCTCCACAAGCGATCGAAAAAATCTGCTTTACAAAAAATGGCTTGTTAAATGGCGAATTCAATAATCTTTATAACTCACTTTTTGAAATGGCCTATAATCACCTGAAGGCAGTACGAGCTCTGGCTGCTACCCCTAAAGGGCTGACGCGCCAGGAGATTATTGAAGAATGCGGGCTTAGCTCAGGTGGACGTACATCACTGATGCTGGACGAATTGGAGCAATCAGGCTTCATTAAATCAAATAAGCCTTATGGCAAAGAGATTAAAGACGCTATTTATCGGTTGGTTGATGAGTTCTCTTTGTTCTATCTTAAATTCATGGATCAGGCTGATGTTACAACGAACTGGGCCAGAATAAGCGAAGGGCCGTCTTACAAAATTTGGAGCGGAATGGCATTTGAGGCCATCTGCCTAAAGCATATCGATCAAATAAAAATTGGTCTCGGGCTTAAAGGAAAATCAACGAAAGAGGCAAGCTGGCGCTATATTCCTCCGAAAGGAGCACGGGAAGATGGTGCTCAGATCGATCTACTGATCGACAGGGATGACCATAGCATTAATATTTGCGAGATAAAATTTTACACAGGCGAGTTAACTATAAGTAAATCCTACGCTGGAGAACTGCAACAAAAGCTGGATGTCTTCCAAGAAAAGGTTAAACCCAGCAAAACTTTGTTCCTTACCTTGATTACTACTTATGGAGTTAAAGACAACAGCCACGCGGACAGCCTGGTCAAAAAGAGCCTGACAATGGATGTGCTATTCAATTAGCCAATAATCTATCCCCGCATCTTAAAATAAAATGCAATGCGAACAGGAGAATTATACAGCCTTTTACTGGCGGGTTTGCAGAGTTTTGCCAGTTCGGTTTGATAAGAAGATTAATTTAGTATATTGGGTGTCGAATTTTAATTAGAAGGCTACGTTTTTTGACATTTGTTATAACATGTTGCATCTCTAGTCTTTAATTAGTTTATGAAAAATTAATGGTAAAACCCTTCCCCAAAAATGTATCAACTTGTTCCTAAAAAGAAGAAAAGCATTTTCTTAAAGATTTTAGTCTTTTTAATAGCCTGTGCTGCTATTAAAGAATTAATAGTAGTTCTTTTTGGCCCTGCTCCTGTTAGTAAACAATTAGATGATTTTGCAAGCTCCATTAATAAACGTTGTCCCTTGGTAGTTGATAGCAGTACTACGCTCAATAATTGTTCGGCGGGTTCTGGCAATAGATTATATTTTAACTACCAGGTTAATTCAGTAAATAAAGAAGAGGTCGATACAGCATTGTTGATAGTAAGCAGCCGGAAAGAAATGATCAACAAAATGAAGACCGACCCAGGTTTGGCTGGTTTCAAAAATAATGACGTATCTATTTCTGCCAGATATTACGACAAAACAGGCAAATATATTTGTAGTGTTGATGTTTTACCCATGGATTTGAAAGAGAAATAAGCCATGGTTAATAGTGGACCAATTGGAAAGAAAACCCAATGTTTGAGGTGGCCGGGATCAGTAGAAAAAGGTCTCTGAAACGATCTTGCCGTCCTTTACTTCAATGACGGCGATCTCCTCGGAGAATGCCCGGGGCCTGCCTTTATAGGTAACATCCCTTTTTAATACGGTGGTAAAGAAATTGCCTGCGACGAGGGGCTCGCTGGTATGGCGGCTATGCATCGTCTCGATCATGGCGCGATGGGTATCGGACTTTGCTTTGAGGGCCGCTTTTCCCCGGGTTATGGGTTCGATGCCGGCCGGTACGCCATGTTCGGGTTCGCGGGATACGATGCTCTCATCATGGAGGGACTCCTGGATCTCGCTCCATTTATTCTGGCAGGCCAATTCGTAATAGCGGGCGGCGACTTCCTGTGTTGTCATATACGTGTTTTTTAAGTTGTGATTTTTTGACACTACAAAGATGGGGGTGCCCTGTGACAACCCTATGTCAGGAGCTTTTTCGTACATAAGGTGTATCGAAAACGGACAGTCGAAGGGAGGAAAGGAGGATTAAATAGCTGATTGCAAGGGAAAAAGGAGGTTGGCACTGGTTTCGTGGTAGTTAAGTCCCTCACACTCAACATTATGATCAAAAACTATTTTATAATCGCCTGGCGGAATCTGATGAAGAATAAGACCTTTTCCATCATCAATATCCTCGGGTTGACCATTGGTATTACCGTATGCATGATGATCTTTCTGTTTATCATGCATGAAATGAGCTTTGACAGGTTCCATGCCCGGGGCGCGAGGATCTACCGGGTCATGCGGCATTTTCAAATGGAGGGGAAGGATGGCAGCGTGGCATATCTGTCCGGGCCTTATGGGCCGGCATTGCTCAATGATTTTAAAGGCCAGATCAAAAGGGCTGTGCGGGTTAATCCCAATGACGCCCTGGTTACTATCGGGAGCACTTCGTTCCATGAGAAAAAGGTCATTGATGTAGACCCCGGGTTTTTTAGCTTCTTCTCGTTTCCATTATTGAGGGGCGATACTGCGACTGCGTTGAAAGATCCTTCCTCCGTGGTGCTGACCGAGAGCACCGCCAAGAAATATTTTGGGACCGTGGATAATGCCATGGGTAAGACCATCGAGCTGGATAAGCGGTTAATGTTGAAAGTAACGGCTGTTGCAAAAGATGTGCCTACCAACTCCCACCTGGATTTCGACCTGGTAGTGCCGCTGGAGAATTACAAGGAGAGGAGCACTATGAAGGTTTGGATCAACAATGGCCTTTATACTTATGTGGAGCTGGATCCAGCTGCCTCTCCGGAAAAACTGGAACGTCAGTTCCCTGCGTTTATGGAGAAATATATGGGTTCGGATATGCGGAAGTTCGGCTTCCATTTCAAGCTGTCACTGACTCCTTTAAAAAATATTTATTTTGAGAATGCCGCATTCGACAATGTGAAGCATGGCGATATCGCTATTGTTTACATCTTCTTGTCGATAGCGGGACTTATCCTTTTGATCGGCTGCATCAATTTTATCAACCTGTCTACGGTAAGAGCGGTAGAGCGCAGCAAAGAAGTTGGATTGCGTAAGGTGCTGGGGGCGTTGCGTCAACAGATCATCCGGCAGTTTATCGGAGAGTCCATCCTGGTGACGCTGATATCCTGTGCATTGTCCGTAGCTATCCTGATCATGGCGATGCCATTGTATAACCAGGTGCTGGGGTATTCGTTGCGCGTCTCCGAGCATCCCGGTATTCTGTTGCTGTTCTGTGGAGGTGTCATCGTTGTGGTCGGCGTGCTGGCTGGCAGCTATCCGGCGTTCTTCCTTTCCAATTTTACTCCTTTCGAGGCTTTGAAGGGTAAACTGCGGCTGGGTAAAGGGGGTGCGGCATTCAGACAGGCCCTCGTCGTCGTTCAATTCAGCATTTCCGTGTTCCTGATCATTGGCACCATCATGATGACAAAGCAGATGGATTTTATGAAGAACCGGCAATTGGGATATGACAAGGAGCAGACGGTAATGGTGCGCATCGATAATAATGATATATATGACCACCTCAGGAGCTTTAAGGCCGCATTGGAGAACAATGCCAGCATTGCCGCCGTATCGGCCATGTCCGGCGAGCCTGGAGGCTTCCATGACGGGCATATGTTCGAGGTAGAAGGGCAAACAGAGAAATGGCCGGCCCGGACGGAATTTACGGATTTTGAATATGTGTCTACGCTGGGGTTGAAGATTATTGCAGGCAGAAATTTTTCCGCCCGATTTGGTACGGATACCACCAGTGCGGTGCTGATCAACAGGACGGCAGCATCCAAGCTGGGCTGGACGCCGCAAGAGGCTATCGGGAAATGGATACAAAATACCGTGCGTGATCCTTCCAGGCGTTATATTGTCGGTGTGATCGAAGATTATAATTTCCTTTCGCTGAAAGATCATATCGAACCCATGGTCATTTCACCGGCGGATGACAGGCGGATGGTGCTGATCAAGGTGAAGCCCGGGCAGCTGGGTGCAGGGATGCGCGCCATCCAAAATGAGTATGCCAAGGCGGCGCCGGCGTATCCGCTGGAATATCGATTTCTTGATCAGCAGTTTGGGGAAATGTATCGGAACAATCTGCATCAGCAGACCATTCTTACGGCCTTTGCGTGTTTAGCCATCTTTGTTGCGTGTCTGGGCCTCTTTGGATTGGCCTCTTTTACGACGGCCAAGCGGGTGAAGGAGATCGGTGTGAGAAAAGTATTGGGGTCTTCCGTAGAAAATATCGTGGTGCTGTTATCGAAGGACTTGCTGAAGCCCGTGCTGATAGCTACCTGTATTGCGATTCCGGCAGGATATTATGCCATGCATAGCTGGCTGCAGAATTTTGCCTATCAGACCAGTCTGAGTGCCTGGGTGTTTTTGCTGGCGGCGCTGGCGACCTTTTTTATCGCCTTACTGACGGTCGGTATCAAGGCTGTCAATGCGGCCAGGGCCAATCCGAGCAAGAGTTTGAAAGCGGAGGGGTAAAAGCGGTGGCCTTAATATTAGTTTGATAATATAAATTTGTATATTCCGCTAGTCAGATAATTAATCACCTAAGAAACGAAATATGAAAAAAGCATTGCAACTATGCTGCTTGTTGATGGGGTTAACAACAGTCAGCTATGCCCAGGTATCTCATTTGGCAACAGCAGCCCCCGAACAAAAAGCAAAAGGTCTGCAAAAGTATTTGACATTAACAAATGATCAGACCGCTAAGGTTGCAGCTATCTATAAGGAATCTGCTCAGAAATTTGAAATTATTAAAACGGCTCAGCATAGCAACTCAGATAAGATGGCGAACCCGATCCTCTCGCTACGGGCAGTTACGATCAAAAAGATCAAAGGAGTATTGACACCACAACAGGCTGCTAAATTCGATGGGATGATCAAACAGGCAAAGAAAAATGGCGGCATTGATTGGGGCGGCGGATGGAGCACCCGAACACCTGCCAAATCATTGACTGATGGGCATTTCTGCTGAGGTGAGTAGTCCTAAGCGGAGGATTATCTAACCTCTTATTAAGAAACCTTCTTGTTTTTACTGATCTGACAATTGCAGATACGGCTATTGATCGATAAGAACAGATTTATTGATATTCTCAACAAATGCTGATAAGCTAATTTTGTTTATGTCATTTAATGTCAGTTGATCGATAAATAGCTGATGACGACTTCCAGGAATTACCGATGAAACAGCTACACACCATATAATTTTTTTATCACGTATTTGTGGGTCGGTCAATAGAGTCAAGTAAAGTTGGGTACCAACTGGTCGCCATATTGAATTAAGCTGTAAAATATCGCTGAACCACCAGTCAGAATGTGTGTCGATTGATCCAACGAATTCCCAACCCTTTTTTTGAAATATGTCTAAAAGCTTATTAATTCTTATATCCATTTGAGTTTACAATATACGTTTGGATTTAGCAGATTTAGTGACTATTAGTAGTCTGCCGGGTTGATTTTTTGCCGCTTGATAAAAGCCATCTAATGCATTATATCCCTTATTATTTACTCCCCTAAACCTCAATTAATAATGAAAAAAGAGACAATTAAAGCAGGGCAGCTGGTGATTGATTTTCTGCTCGAAGCGACCGACACCAATGGATCGGCAGCAATGTTTGAATTTACCGTTCCTTCCGGCGCTAAGGTTCCTGCCCCTCATTATCATGTACATTTTGATGAAACTATCTATGGATTGGAAGGTATTATGACTTTTTCAGTAGAAGACAAGACCATTGATATTGCTCCCGGAGAAACATTGTTTATTCCCCGTGGTACTGTTCATGGCTTTGATAATTTAACCCAGGAGAATGCCAAAGCATTAGCAGTAATTACACCGGCACTGTTGGGACCGGAATATTTTAAAGAAATTGCTGCTATCATAAACGTCGGGGGGCCTCCGGATGTAGAAAAATTAAAAACAACTATGACCAAATATGGTCTTATTCCTGTTAAACCAAGGTCATAAAAAATCCGCATCTATCGCGCGGCAAGATTCAACAATATTGAAAAAACGCCTTGGCACCGTAGTTCTATTGATCAATGGCGATGGAGTTCAGTATCGCCGTCTCATCCCTTTCCATTTTTGGATCAGGAATGTCGATATGTCTGCTCTGCAATAACACAATCATGTAAATTTTCGTCCCGGCGTTGATTCCATACACTTTGGCAGGAAGACTGCTTTCGATGATCTCGGCATACATAGTCTTATGGCTTTTGAAAGAGATTTCCTGAGTTTTTAGAACCTTTGTTGGCCAATCTGGTCGGGACTGCAAGATGGTAGTGAAATCCTTTTTGAATGTCGCATAGTTGTGGTCACCGCTCAGGGGTAGCTCATAGATTCCGATAATCCGCATCGCAAGGCTCCGCATTGAGTCGGGGGGTAGCGTGACGGCGGTTTGGCCGTCATGGGACAGTTTCTCAGTTTGCCAGGTTGGGGGATAGCTCAAGGAAACCTGACCGTATCGGATGGATTTCCAGTCAGGAGTCTGGCCATGGCCTGCGAATGCAAAGGAGCAGGACAGAGCGGCAAATAGGAAAAGTCTTTGAAAACGCATTTAGGGGGTTTCTAATAAAGATAAAGAATACAGCCCCCAATTCAAAGCCCGCTGAGAGCCTCAAAAAAAAGCCTTACAACGATGCCTTACTATGCCGGTGATCGAATGAAATTGGCATATGTCTTGCATAATGTAGGTAGAGTATTTGTTAACCCTTAACACATTGAAAATGAATAAGATCATTACATGTATGTTGTTGCTGCTGGTTACATCCGGCGCTATTGGTCAGGTTGTCGGCACTGTTGATAAAAAGACGAAAGAATTTTTTATCCCAGCCGACCAGAAGATAGGCTATACGGTATTTGGATATCAGTTTGCTAATAATACGACGAAGAGAATGATCTGCTTCTCCTCGGATGTCAACATTATGCAGGATAGTTACAGCAAGTGTCCACTGGGATCTTATTTCGATACGAACAAGATGAAGGTAGGCGACAGGATCTTTTACCTGGGCGGAGTAGGCGCCTTTGCTAAAATGAACTTCGTTTCCGGAGACGGCAAGAAAACGTTGTTCTATTTGCCGAAAGGCTGCTTTAAGATAAAGTGATCCGCGCCGGGAGGGGTGAATGGGAATTCTTCTGCATCTGAGTAGGTCAATCGGGACCATGACACACAGCGAGCCCGACCGGCAGCCCTACTCCACAAGCCGCCTTTTGCCCCCCAGCAATCCCACTTTCAAAATCTTTCACTTGCGAATGCAAGTACAGGTCGACCTATTAATGCCTGGGGGCGAACAGCGGCGGCGGAGCTAGGGATGACCGAAAGACGCGGAGAAAGGGAGCTTTCCCGAATATACGTGAGGGATTGCAACGGATAGCCCGGAAACGAACGGAGCGCAGCGAAGTTCGGTGAGGACTATGAGTGAAAAGCCCGACCCGCTGCCGGGCCATCAGCCGCAGGCATGGGCCACCGGCAGGCGGGGCACGCCCACCAGTCTAACCAGTTCCTCCCGTCCAACCGGGTCCGAGGCCACGTCGATCATCCGAAAAAAATAGTATATTCATGGAAACTCTATTTCTATGTCTGAAGATCAACCCCTCTACAAGCCGAACAGCGACGAGCGGATCCTGGCCATTCTGTCCCATATCCTGGCGATCGTCCCCGGGATCGGAATTCTTGGACCGCTGGTGATCTACCTGATCAAAAAGGACGAGTCCGCGTTTGTGGCGGCCAATGCCCGGGAGTCGCTGAATTTTCAAATTACCATCATTCTGGGCTATATCCTCTGGTTCATCCTGATCGTGGTGCTGATCGGCATCTTTATGTTATGGGTCTGGGGGATCCTCAATACGATCCTGGTGATTGTGGCGACGATCAAGGCCAGCGAGGA
>Ga0307516_10009391_pt1 | contig 10910 bp, 7 predicted proteins | sample 19_EM_MG_FD_203310 | JGI IMG/M metagenome (GOLD analysis project Ga0307516, IMG submission 203310) | Populus trichocarpa ectomycorrhiza microbial communities from riparian zone in the Pacific Northwest, United States - 19_EM | ecosystem: Host-associated > Plants > Roots > Unclassified | place...
GTTGCATCATCGCCGCTCCGTCATACCCGGCGAACTCTCCCGGGGTCGACCAGGACTACGTGTTCAACTGGACCCGCGACGCGGCGATCACGGCGATGGAACTGGCCGCGTCCAGCATGCCGACAAAGCTGGCCGACGGCGTCGAGCCGCTGGAGGACTACGTCCGGTTCGCCGCGATCTGCCAGGGCAACGCCATACCGACGCTGGCCCACGCCTGCTTCACCATCGAGGGAAACTCACGCCCGTGGACGGAGCAGAACGACGGGCCGGCCCTGCAGACCCTGGCAATCCTCCAGGCCTTCGCTCAGCTGGACGAGCCGACGCAGGATCTCGCACGTCAGGTGATCGGCCGCAACCTCGACTTCCTCATCGGGGTCTACCAACAGCAGACGACCAACCTGTGGGAAGAGCACTCCGGCTACTCGTTCTTCGCCCGGGCCGTGCAGCTGCGCTGCTTCCGTGAGATCTCGGCCAACACGATCGGCGTCACTGTGCCCGCCGGATGCCGGGAGGCGGCCGACTGGCTGCGGAGCGCCCTGGCCTCGCACTGGGACGGAACCCGCTATCTCAGCCTCATCGGCGACGCCCAGCCGCCCACCGACCCGGGCGGCCCGGGTTACGACCCGAACATCGACATCGTCATCGCGGCGATCTACGGGGACGTGCCGCTGACCGACACGCGCCTGCTCGCTACCGCCGCCGAGCTGCGTAAGCAGTGGTCGGACCCGGCCTCGCACTCGGTCTACCCGGTGAACCTGGCCGATCGGAAGCTCGGCATCGGGCCGGTGCTGGGGCGCTACCCGGGCGACACCTACGACGGTGACGTGGCGGACCCGGTGCAGGGTGGCCATCCTTGGGCCCTGGCCACCTGCAACTTCGCGGAGCTGTACTACCGGCTGGCGGATGGCGTGCAGGGCACGGGATCCGTTCCCTACGACGACCTCTCGGCGCCGTTCTTCACCCAGATCGGCGTCGCCGCGGACACACCCGCGCGGGACGCCGCCGCCGCGCTGGAGCAGGCCGCCGACCAGATGCTCCAAGCAGTCATCTACCACAGCGACAACCTCGAGCTCAGCGAGCAATTCGACGGCACCACCGGCTACTGCCGCAGCGTGAGCAACTTGACCTGGAGCTACGCCGCGTACCTCTCGGCCGTCCGGGCCAAGACCGGGCTGACCGTACAGGGCTGAGTCCCTACCGAGACCAGGATTTTTCATCGCGTACGAAGGAATCCCGTGATCTTTCCCGAAGGGGCCAGCGCCCGCATCAGCCCGGCAGCTGCCGCCAACAGGGTCTACGACGTCGTCATCGTCGGGGCCGGAGTCAGCGGCGCGATCATCGCCGACCACCTCAGCCGCGAGGGCCGCTCGGTACTCGTGCTCGAAGCGGCCCCGGCCAACGATCTGACGATCAAGGGCTACGAGGCCTACCTGAACGAGTTCTACGCCGCGGCGAGCAAGGACAACCAGTCGCCGTACCCGGTCATTCCTCCCGTCCCGATGCCCCGCAGCACCGAGGCCCGCCCGCTGCAACCCGGCGTGCCCAATACGGACGGGTATCTGGTGCAGAACGGTCCGCACTCCACCGACACCACCTACACCCGGGTGCTCGGCGGCACGACCATGCACTGGGAGGCGAAGATTCTGCGGATGCTGCCGGAGGACTTCGAACTCTCCGAGCGGCGCGGGCAGGGCCCGAAATGGCCTCTGGGGTACGCCGATCTGGAGCCGCTCTACCGCGAGGCGGAGCGTGAGATCGGGGTCTCGGCCGACGTCGAGGACCAGAAGTACCTCGGCCTCACCTACCCGCCGGGCTACGTGTATCCGATGAAGGGCCTGCCACCGTCCTATCTCGACCAGGTCGTGGGCAAGGGGGTCGACGGTACCCGGATTCAGCTGGACGACGAGGACTTCACGCTCAGGGTGCGCCCGTTCCCCCAGGGGCGGAACGGCATTCCGAACCCCGCCTACGACGAGGGGCGAGGATTTCGGCCGGTGGGCGCGGTCAGCACCACCCAGGTCGAGGAGGGCGAGCGCTGCCAGGGCAACAACAACTGCGTGCCGCTGTGCCCGGTGCAGGCCAAGTACCACGCCGGCAAGACCCTGGCCAAGGCGCTGACTCGGGACGTCGACCTGCTGGCCCAGGCCGTGGCGTACCAGGTACACACCGACCCGGAGAACGGGCGGGTCACGCAGATCGAGTTCCGGCACTACCGCGATCCGAACTCCACCGAATACGAGACCGGATTCGCCCGTGGGCGCACATACGTGCTGGCGACCAACGCGATCGAGAACGCGCGGCTCATGCTCGCCTCTGGCCTGCAGAACCGCAGCGATCTCGTCGGGCGCAATCTGATGGACCACGCCTACCTGCTCACCTGGGCCCTGCTCCCGGAGATCGCGGGAACGATGCGCGGGACGAACTGCACCTCGGGCATCGTCGACCTGCGCGGCGGCCGGTTCCGGCGTGATCAGGCCAGCTTCAGCATCGACATCCACAACGACGGCTGGGGCTGGCCCACCGGCGCCCCGGTCAGCGATCTGATCAGAGTGGTCGACGAGAACCAGTACGGGTTCGACCTGCGCCGGTCCCTGGTCGACCAGGTCAGCAAGCAACTGCTGCTCGCCCACATGATCGAGGTGCTGCCGGAGCCGGACAACCGCGTCACCGTCGACCCCCGCTACCGCGACCAGCTGGGCAACATGCGCCCGGTGATCTCGTTCAAGGTCCCCGACTACACGATGCGCGGCGCGGCCTTCGCGCGTCGCCTGTCGCGGCAGCTGTTCAATCAACTCGGGGCACAGGACCACACGAGCTACGACCCGTCCGAGTACGGGTACGTGGACTTCGAGGGTGAGGGCTACCGGATCCTCGGCGGCAACCACCTGGCCGGCACCCACATCATGGGCACCAGCCCCGGCACCTCGGTCGTGGACGACAACCAGCGCAGCTGGGAACACGAGAACCTCTACCTGACCGGCGGCGGCAGCCTGCCGTCGATCGGCACGGCGAACATCACCCTGACCACCACCGCGCTCTGCCTGCGTACGGCTCGGCACCTGCTCCAGGAGTTGCGGCACCAGGACCAGCCCGTGGCCCTCGCGGCCCTCTGAACGATTGGCGCACGATGACCCAGCAAACCCTGCTCCTGGAAGACCGGCCGGCGGAAGCCCAGCTGCCGGCAGAGATCTACACCCGAGCGGACCTCGAGGCCTACCTCAACGCCGCCCTGCGCCTGGAACATGCCACGATCCCGCCCTACCTGACGGCGCTGTACTCCCTGCACCCCGGCAGCAACTCCGACGCCCAGCACCTCATCCGGGTCGTGGCGGTCGAGGAGATGCTGCACCTGACCCTGGTGGCCAACGTCATGAACGCCGTCGGCCTGCACGTGGACCTGGCGGCGGACGACTTCGTCCCGGACTATCCCGCACACCTGCCCAGCGGTGAGATCGACTTCCTGGTGAGCGTGCAGCCCTTCTCGCAGGCCGCGGTGACGACGTTCCTCAATATCGAGCGCCCGGCCAAGGCCCCCAGCGAGGGCAAACGCCTGCTGCCGCGCGCCGACCTCGGTGCCGGCACCGTGCTGGCGGCCAGCCCGCTCAATCCGGGCGTGCGCTATTACAGCATCGGTGAGTTCTACGCCGAGATCGAGCGCGGCCTGCGCTATCTCGATCGTATTTGCCGGGAGAACGGCGAGGAACTCTTCTCCGGCGACGCCGCCCGGCAGGTCACCCCCGAGTACTTCTACTCCGGCGGCGGCGAGGCCGTGGTGGTGCGGGATCTCGCCACCGCGCTGCAGGCCCTGGAGCTGATCACCGAGCAGGGCGAGGGCCTCGGCGGCGGAATATACGACGGCGCGGGCGAGCTCTCGCACTATTACCGGTTCGAACAGATCCAGCTGGCCCGCTACTACCAGAAGGGTGACGTCGCCGGACGCCCGAGCGGCCCGCGGTTGGAGGTGGACTTCTCGGCGGTCTATCCCGTCGCGATCGACGCCAAGTTGGCCGATTACCCCGCCGGCTCACCGGTACTCGAGGCCGCGGAACGTTTCCACCAGACCTACGCCGACTTTCTCGCCTACCTCACCGGGGCGTACAACGGGGAGCCGCAGAAGCTGCTCGACGCCGTACCGTGGATGTTTCGCCTGCGCGACGACATCAACCGGCTGATCCGCAACCCGTTCCCCGGACGGCCTGGTGTCAACGCCTCGCCGGTCTTCGAGCCGGCTACCGGGGAGCGGTCATGAGCCTCGAGAACTTTCTCGCCTTCTCCTCGGAGGTCACCGGGTTCACCGAGTTCGACCTGCTCGGAACCGGTCAGGCCGAGTCCTACCTGGACACCGTGACCAAGGTGGTAGGCGAGCAGAACCTGACCGATCTGCTGAACACGTACCGGCAAGAGGTGACCGAGCTCGACCAGGAGCAGACCCGCGCCGAGCAGCTGACCCGGGCCGTCCTCGACGACCCCCGCCTGGGTCCCGTGGCGCGGAACATCATCAAGCTCTGGTACTGCGGGGTCTGGTTTGGCTTGCCACCAGAGTGGACCACGCAGTTCGGCATCCCCGGGGACGACGGGGGCACGTTCACCGCCTCGCCCCAGGCTTACGCTCAAGGTCTGCTCTGGTACGCGATCGGCGCCAACCCGCCCGGAGCACGTGCTCCCGGCTACGGCTCGTGGGCCGCACCACCGCAGATCCCAGCACTGCCGTCCACTCCCATCCCAAGCTCCCTGACCCGGTAACCACCGCCGCACGCCGCATGGGAAATGCGCACGAGCGTGGACACGAAACGGCCCCACCGCTTCGGTGGGGTCGTTTCGTGGTGAGTCGGGGGACGGACGCTCAGTCGTTTGTTCCCTTGCCTTCGTTTGCCGAGGCGGCCATGCGGTCGATGGCGTCCTGGTGGACGTGCAGGCCGGCGCCGATCTCGACCATTTGCTCCCTGCTCAGGGGGACGTCGAACTGGACGGTGGCATAGACGTCGGGGGACACCGAGATCAGGAGCTGCCAGGTGGGGCCGATGGGGTGCATGACGGCCTGGTGGGTTCCGGTGGTGACTTTCGCACCGTCCACGGGGTCGCGGACGGACTTCAGTTCGAGGTAGATGCCGATCTTGCCGCCGAGGTCCCTGGGGTTGTAGAGCGGCGACTTCGACGGGTCGATCTCGGGGCCCGGGTTCCGTGCCGAGTCGGGGGCGATGGTGAGGCCTCCCTCGTCGTCGTTCTGGATGAAGAAGCCCTCGGGCACCCTGTCGATCGTGAAGTACTTGGGTTGGGTACCGCCGTAGTCGACCAGTCTGAGGCCGCTGGTCGCGCTTTCGGCGACGGCCGGTGCGCGCCGCGTACCGGAGCCGTCTCCCGAGGTGGCGGCGATGAAGGAGAAGGCGGCGACGATCGCGGCGATGCCGAAGGCCGAGCCGGCGATTGCCTGTGCGGCGCGGCGGCGTCGCACGGCGCGGTGGCCGCGGGCGAGGTCCGCCTCGATGACCTCGGCCGACGCCGCCTCGATCGGGCCGCCGAGGCGCTGGAACCTGGTTTGCAGATCCATCATGAGCTCATTCCCTGCTGTTGGATGCGTTGAAGGACAGGCGGCGACGGACGTACCGGTGAGTCGGGCTGCTCCAGCGCGGCCCGCAGTTTGTCCAGCGCTCGCGCGGTCTGGCTTTTGACCGTGCCGTCGGAGCAGCCCAGCGCCGCGGCGGTCTCCGCGACGTCCAGGTCGTAGAAGAACCGGAAGACGACGGCCGCACGCATTTTCGGTGGCAGCTCCCGTAACGCGCGGGAGAGTTCGGGGTCGCCGTCGTCCGCGGTAACGCCCGAGCCCGAGCGTTCCGGGAGGTCGGCTACCGGTCGCTCGAACCTCCGCCAGACGCGGCTGCGCTCGTCCATCAGGGCATTGACGAGAACGCGCCGGACGTATCCGTCCGGGTTGTCGGCCCGGCGGAACGCGGCCCAGGAGACATACAGCTTCGTCAGCGCCGTCTGCACGAGGTCTTCGGCGAGGAACGCATCGCCCGCGGTCAGCAGCCTGGCGGTGGCGAACAAATGCCCACGCCGGTCGGCCACGAAATCGTGGAACTGTTCGTCGCGCTCGGTTCTGCCCGAGCCTCTGTTTCGTTTCACGTTCACCATGACCGGTACGGGGGAGGGCGAGGTTGCACGAGGCCGGATTTCAGCTCGCGGCAGTTCTCCGTCGCCAGGCGTGCAGCAGGTCGGCGGGGCCGTACGAAGCGTCCAGGCCTGAGGCTGCTACACCGCTACGGCTGATGGCAAGCAAGGGCACCCGGATGGGGAATGCCCGGTCCGGCGGGATATTGCCGGTGATCGTTATAGTCGTTGCGTTGCGTCAGCGTGACGTGACGGATGGCGCAAGGTGGTGGGCGTGAGCTGGGAGCTCGTGGCGCAGGAGGCGGCCAAGACCGTCGCGGCCGGGGCCGGGGGCGTCGTGGTCGCCGGCGCGAGCGGGGTCATGCGGGCGCTGCTGCGGCGACTGGGCGTCCTGCCCAGCGATCCGGAGGCCTTGCGCCGGGCGATTCTGCGTGCCGGCGAGCGTGATCCCGCGTTCGCCGCGGAGATCGCCGCCGAACTCGCCGCGGTGACCGGGGCGGTGTCGCAGCCGGCGCTTCTTCCGCCGTCGGTCTTCTTCGACCGGGACACGGTACGCGCGGAGCTGACCGGGCCGGGGACGTACGTCATCGCGGGCGTGCACGGGGTCGGTAAGACGGCGCTGGTCCTGCGGGTTTGCCAGGATGTTGCCGCCGCCTTCCCCGGCGGTACGGCCTATGTGGACCTGGACGGCTTCCGGGTCGGCGAGGCGTTGCAGGTCGCCGAGGTGCAGACGGCGGTGCTCAGGCAGTTGGGCGCGCCGGTGGACGGCGAGTCGGCGGCCGAGCTGGCCGAGCAGTACCTGCGGGCGCTGGTGCATCGCCGTTTCGTGTTGGTGCTGGAGAACGCGGTCGGCGCCGCCGAACTCTCGGCGTTGGCCCAGCCGTGGTCGGCGAGCCTGGTGCTGGTGACTACCCGGCGGCTGACCGATGACCTCTGGGCCTGGGCCCAGTCGCCGCCGCTGATCCTGCACGGGCTCGATGAACAGGGCGCGCGGGAGCTGTTGGACCACCGATGCCCTGGCGCGCTGGCGGCCGAGCCCCGAGCGGCGGGTGAGCTGCTGGAGCTGTGCGATCGGATGCCGTTCGCGATCCTGCAGGCCGGGGTGTTGCTGGCGCGGCGGCGCGGTGCACCCGGCGCCGTCGCGGCGGTCCACGCCGAGCTGGCCGGCAGCGGCGACCCGGGCGAGCTGATCCTGCGGTGCCTGTCGCAGACGGTGAACGCGCTTCCGGAAGCCACTGTGGACGATCTGATCGGGCTGGCGGCGCAGCCGGTGGCGGAGCTCAGCAACGAGGCGGTCGCGGCGGCGCTGGGTCATCGTGCCGATGACCTGATCGACGCCGGGCTGGTGGTCGCGGACCGGGGCCGGATACGGCTGCCGCGGCTGGTCCGCGATCATGCGCTGCGCATCCGGGACGGGCGGACGGCCGACGCGGACGCGGTGTTCGACCGGCTGCTCGGCTTCTACCGCGACAATGCGGTCGCCGCCGATCTCGCCGGTGGAAACCGGCTGCGCCGCTATCCGATCCCGTCCGGCCCGATTCCATCCGGCCCGATTCCATCCGGCCCGATTCCATCCGGCCCGATTCCATCCGGCTTTGCCTGGGAGCGGGCGCGGCAGGCTCCGCTGGACTGGATGGAGGCCGAGGCGCCGGCGATCGCCGCCGTCGTCCCGCGTGCCCACCACACGGGCAGGTACGTCGAGGTCATCCAGTTGTGCGGCGCGCTGGAACCGCTGCTGACCAGCCGTGGCCATCATTGGCTGGTCGCCGGCGTCAACGAATGGGGTATCCGCGCCGCGCAGGCGCTCGGCGACCCGGTGGCGCTGATTCGGATCCACGCCGTCCAGGGACGTGTGTTCACGCAGCTTCACCTGCTGGAGCGGGCGGCCGCGGCGCTTGCCGAGGCCGAGCGCCTGCTGGCCACCGTCGATGACGCGCACCTGCACTCGTCGGTTCTGGAGTTCCGCGGCAGGTATGCGGAGGCGAGCAAGGACTACGCCGCCGCGGCCGAGATCTTCCGCCGTTGCCTGGCCATCGATGAGCAGCACGGGCTGGAAAGAGGCTCCGGCCTGCATCACCGGATGCTGGCCAACGTGCTGGTACACCTGGGCCGGCCGGACGAGGCGCTGGATGCGTTGGCCCGCGCGGCTGCGCGTACCACCGATGTCCGTAACAACGCGCGGGTGCACACCGTGGCCGCCCGCGCCCACCTTGCCCAGGGTGATCTCCCGCGCGCGGCGGCCGAGGTCGCCGAGGCGCGGCGGCTCGCCGCCCAGGCCGGGGCCAGGAGCTACGAAATCGAGTTCGCCGACATCGAAGCGGACCTGGCCCGGCGCCGCGGCGACGTGGAGGCGGCCCGCGCCCGGTGGGGCTGGATCGCCCAGGGGTACTGGAACTCGGGCGACCGCCGGTTCGACGACTACCTGGCGAAGCTCAGCCTGCTGCCACCGCCACCGCGATGACCCGGTCACCGAGGTGCAACCGGTCACGCGCCGGCAGGTGCCCGGTGATGGCCAACCGGGCGTACGCCAGCGAGGCGAGCACGACCGGGTCGATTACCTCGTCGGCGCTCAAGAGCAGCAGACCCGCCCGGGTCCAGACCGCGCACGAGGTGTGATCCAGCACCGTGGCCAGCATCGTCGCCTGCGGCCACCGTCCTAACCGCTCCGGCGCCTGCTCGGCCCACCGGCGCACCGTACCGGTGGTGGAATCGTCGGTGAGCACGATGCTGGCCGATCCCATCTGGGGCAGGTCGGCGGTGCGGATGTCCGCGACGAGGTGCCGGTAGGACAGGGCGTCGTGCGGATCGCCAGTGCCGAGATCGGGGTAGCGCTCGATCCGAACCCCGTCGGGCCGTACCTCCGCTCCGGCGACCCAGGCCGGCGCCGGGCCGGAGACGACGGGCGGCGCCGGCACCTGAGTGAAGGTCGCCGGGGCGGCCGGCTCTGCCAGCTTGAGCAGCCGATACATGAGGGTCCGCAGCCGTCGCGCACACTCCGCTCCGTCGACCGAGGGATCCACCAGCAGCTTGACGACACTGTCGCGGACGGCCCGATCGTGCTCGCGGATCACCGTGTCGAGTTGGGTCCGCGGGTCGGAGCCCGGATCCCAGATCGGCGCCCCGGCGGCCAGTACCGCCGCCGCGGATCCGGGCACGGTCACCGCGCTGCCACGTCCCACGAGCACCACCGGCTTGTCCAGCGCCGTCGCGTACAAGGCAAGCGATCCATGGTCGGAGATCACGACGGAGGCGGCCAGCAGGGCGGCCTGCCATCCTTCGTGCGGAGCAATGACGTGTACGCCGTACCTGGTTGCCTGCGACAGCCAGGCGCGCACTTGCCATGGCCCGTGCGCCGCCCACACCCCGGGATGCAGCACGACCACGACCTGGTATTCGTCCGAGGGCAGCCCGGCGGCCAGACGTTCCGGCAGATCCGGAAACTGGCCCAGCGCCGACTCCGGACCGAACGTCGAGGCCATGACCACGAGGCGCTTCTCCTGCGCGCCGAACGCGGCCCGCAGATACTCCGAGCGGAACTGCGAACCGCGCATCCGCGCCAGCGCCGGATCACCCACCACCACGCCGTACGGTGCGGCGGGCGGACAGGCCTGCCGCAACCGCCGCAGATGCGCGCGATGCGGAAGCGCGATCGCGGCGGGCACCACCCGGCCGTCCACCACCAGCCGATCCGGATTCAGACCCGAGACCACCGAGGTGTACGGGTAGAACTTCTGGTGACCGGCGCCGTGTGGCACCAGCAACACCGGTGCGTCAAGCTCAGCCAGTTGGTCGTTCTCACTCGCCGCGATCGCCAGGTCGAACCGCACGCCGGTCGCCTCATCCCACGGCAGAAACGACCCGCCAAGATCGCGCAGAGCCTCCTCGACCCCCGCGGCCAGGCTGGAACGACGCAGCACATCATGGGTGAAAACCGTCTGAACCCGCCGATCGCCCGACGTCAACGACAGCACATCCAGCAACCGACTCAACGTCGTCAACGTCCGGACGACAACCAGTTGCCTGCGACTCGTGCCAACCGTTGACCACTTGGCGGCTCCCGGCTCCCGGCTCCCGGCCCCCGGCCCCCGGCCCCCGGCCCCGAACGAATCAGGACGCGGCGTAGTTACTGCCGAGCGTGGCTCTGGTGTTCCGAGGTGCACGCACGGACGTTACCGGCGTGTTGTGACTGGTAGCCAGTGCCGTGTGGGGCAAAACGCACTGTTGGTGACGCATAAAGGAATCCTCTTCCACTAGAGCGAGGAGGATGTCAAAGGCGGCGGGTGGCGTCGTCGTCCGTGGACTGCCGCTGCGCCGGGATGGCCATCGGGTTGGTGTCGTCGGCCGCCTCGTCGGCGGGCCGCTCCAGGTTGGTGACGGTCATCGCCCGGCGGTCCCTGTTCGGCCGGGTGGTGGCCGCGCCCGGATCCGTGCCGGGCTCGTCGGGCGGCAGAGTCAGCCGGGTGGTCGGGTCATCGGCGAAGTCGGGCCGCTCCTCGCCGATGATCGACATCGGCTTCGTGGTCTCGCTCTGCGGGGTCTCCTGGGTGGTCCGCTCGCCAACTGGAACCGACCCGGTGGTGGCCTCGCCGGGCAGGGGCAGCGTCAGCACCTGCGTGCGATCGCCGGGCGCGTCGACGGTGCCGAGTCGGATCACCTGCGTTTCCTCGCCCTGCCCCGGGACCAGGGTCGGACCATCGTCGTCAAGCTCGCCGGCGGGCTCGCCCGAACCCGCGGCCGGCAGGGGCAGCCGCAACACCTGCGTCTTCTCATCGCCATCCACGCCGAGCGCGGAAACGGCCGCG
>Ga0307516_10009392_pt1 | contig 10909 bp, 11 predicted proteins | sample 19_EM_MG_FD_203310 | JGI IMG/M metagenome (GOLD analysis project Ga0307516, IMG submission 203310) | Populus trichocarpa ectomycorrhiza microbial communities from riparian zone in the Pacific Northwest, United States - 19_EM | ecosystem: Host-associated > Plants > Roots > Unclassified | place...
GTTGCCATTTGATGGATGGAAAGGATTGGTGAATAACAACTATGGTAATTTATGGCTGAGAGTTGATGAAATAAGCAGCAATTATGTGTGTAATCAAAGCCTTGATGACATCAGGAGGATGTCCAAAAAAATTCGTAAAGAAACACGGTTTATAAAATATACGAGACTACGTGTCCGCACGCTGCCGCGAGTTTATAAAATAAAAATACTTAATAGTGTTATAATTATAAACCAGCGCTAGATAAGTAATATAAATTAAAGGTATAATGGAGCAAATATTTAATGATGGGAAAAAAAGTTGTGTTGGTGATAAAAAACTTAGAGACTGAACAAAATGATTTGTAGCAATCTACAGTGTTTTGTGAGGAAAAAAACAGTGCTTTCGTCACATGATTTAGCTTTTCAGTTAATAAAAAGAAAAAAAAATTACAAAGCTAAATTCTCTACCAACTTAATATTAAAAAAAAAACCAACAAAGATAATTTTGGAAGGAAAAAAACCAATGAGAAAAAAACGTTGTAGCAATTGACAATGTTCTGTGAAGAAAACTATAGCGCTTTTCCCAATAAAATAAAATAAAAAACCATTTAGAGAAATATTGTAGCAATCCACAGTATTTTGTAAGAAAAACTATAACGCTTTTCTCATATAATTTAGCTTTATTGTAATTATAATTCTTAACCAACTCAATATTAAAAAAAAAATCGACAAAGATAATTTTGGAAAAAATCATAAAAAAATCACATGGGAAAACACTGTAACAATTCACAGTGTTTTAAAGAAAAAAATTACAAAGCTAAATTCTTAATCAGCTCAATATTAAAAAAAATCGATAGAGACAATTTTAGAAAAAAAAAAACAAAACAAACACTAAAAAAAGGAAAAAAAATCATGTTGGAAACACTGTAGCAATTCACAGTGTTTTGTGATGAAAGCTATAGTGCTTCCCTACATGATTTAGCCTTATTTGTAATAACTTGTAATTGTAATTCACAAACAACTCAATATTAAAAAAATAAAATTAAAAAAGATAATTTGAAAAAAATTATAACAAAAAAAAACCATGCGGAAAGACACTGTAGCAATCCACAATGTTTTATGAGCAAAGCTACAATGCTTTCCCCACATGATTAAGCTTTATTAAAAAGTTAAATTCTAACCAACTCAATATTAAAAAAAATAAAATCGACGAAGATAATTTTGGAAAAAAATATTACAAAAAAAGAAAACACAAAAGAAACTGGAAAAAAACCATGTGAGGAAAAACTGTTGTAATCCACAATGTTTTGTGTGTGGGGGAAGGGGAACAGTGATTCCCCCACACCATTTAGAATATTGTATAATAAAATATTTGGAGATGTAAGGTAGTTACATGAGTTCCATATGACAATTACAACATGCTGACTCATAAATACAATCTATCACTTTTATTTCATATTTTTTATTTATAACACGCAAGTCATATATAATTTTACAATATTATTTAAAATTTATACTCAAGATTTTTTTTTCTCTTTCTATCCTCTTCACTCTCTCTCCCCATAGCCACCGACCTCTCCCTTCTTACCACCATCCTCTCTCTCTCTCTCTCTCTCTCTCTCTCTCTCTCCACCATGAAAAACAACCTAACAACATAAGATCACTTATCTCTCTCTCTAGCCTTGGATTGCCAACCATTTCTTTCTCTCTCCATCGCGACTCATCCATTTTCAGCCAAAATAGCCACCACGGGTCATCATCACCACCCACATTCTATATTTAAATGTATATTAAACACTTACTCTCTATCAATTTGATGTAATTTATGTTTATGTGTTTTAATTTGATTGTATAGAATGTTAGGGTTTTGAATTAGAGATTATGTTAGTTAGATATAAAATGAGTTGATAATTATGTTATTTTGTAAAATAATCAATTATTTTGGGTTGTTGTTGATTGTGAACTAACAAAATTATTCTGCAAGAGTTATTGCTGATTTAGGTTAAATTATGGATTATACCGAATTTCATATACAATAATAATAGTAGCTATGAAATACATGAATTTGATTAATAATTTTATTATGATAGTGAAATTTGATGAATGTAGGTGTTCGGCAATTAATTTGATGACTTTAGATTTTGGTCGATTATATTACTGTTATGGTTTTGTTAATAAATTATGCACTTTAATTAATCCTAAGATATTAATAAATTAGAATTGGGTTTTGTTGTGTTATTTGACAGAACGTTTGGTAATTTAGAAATATTATGCTTTCATGGTGGTATCATTGTTAATACCGACAATGATATCACTTATAATGGAGGAAGCCATGGATTCCTAATTGCTACATTAAACATGTCTTTTAATGAGCTATCCAGAGTGTTTTATGATTGACTTGGCTAAAATATGTTTGAAATAGAAGTTGAAATTACTTGGAGGATGTTACAAATCGAGGTCAGTCAAGATTGTTATGTCGGTGTACCCATTTGTAGTGATATGAGTGTGAATTCAACGTTTAGGTTTACGATGATTAATAAGAATATTATGTTGGAACTCTACTATAATAGTAAGCCTAGATTAGAAAACTCTTATAGTATGGAGTTAAACGGGTTCCAAGTAACTCATAGAGAATCACACGGGCATCATGAGCTGTTGGTCCATCTATGTTAAGTGGTAATGCAAGTAGATAAATATCGGTGCAGGAAATTTTTAATAGAGAACCTTAGTTAGGTATGACATCTGCTTCATATTGCTATGAACAACTCGAACCAAGTGACGACAAAGATGCTTGTCACATTGATAAAGTTGCGGTTGAGGAGGAAGTGGGTATGTTGATTTAGTTCAGCCTGTTAATTAATGCATGACTCCTTTTGATCTTGAATTTTAGGTTATGAGTGCGAATGACCAATACAGATGCAATGACTGGGCTAATAGTCATAAGCATCCGAGCTTATTAGTTAATGAATTAGAGGTTGGAAAATAATTCAGAGACAAGTCTAAATGTATTAATACAATAAAGTTATGGTATATAAAGAATTTATTGTAGTGCAAGGTCCATCATTCAAATAAAACTTATGTTCAGTTACAATGTGTTCAAGAACCAATTTGTAGATGGTATTTGTGTGGGGGATATCACCAAAGGTCTAATTTATAAGAAATTTCAAAATTGAAAGGGCCACACACATGTCAGAACTCTCGTGTTTTTCAACGCCATCATTCAATTTGTCTTAGATCTAATTATTGAGGTGATGTTATCAATTATGAAGAAGAATTTAAGTACAAGTGTTGCAACGATTCAAGGTATTGTGGAGAGGATTATGAGCATGAAGTCTTCTATTAGAAGGCCTGGCTAAATAGAAGATATTGGAGTGGTTATTTAGTACACATGAAGAGTTATTTCAAAACCTACCTAGAATGCCACTAACTATCAGAGATTCAAATCTAGAAACAATTGTCACTTGGCATTATAAAAGGATTAATGACAACAAAGCAACATTTAGGAGGACATTTTGGGTATTTTATGCTTTAATTGACGGGTTTAAATATTGTCATCCTCTAACTAGTATTGATAATACTCATTTTTATGGTAAGTACAAGAAAAAGTTGTTGATTGCAATTGCTTATGATGTTGATAATGGAGTTTATCCGATGTGTTTTGTTATTTTCGAAGAAAAGATAAATAGTTATTAAAGTTGGTTTTTAGATTTTCTTTTGTCTATATATGATTGGCGGTCGTATCAAGTTGTGTATTATATCGGATAGACATATACGACAATTAAGAATTCTATGGCATAGATTTTTCTCGAGCATGTTGGATATCACCGATATTGTTCACGATACTTTATGAGTAACTTCAAAGCTAAGTTAAAAAATGTTACTTTGAAAAATATGTTACATAAGATGTGTACAAATCCTTCTAAACAGGAGTTTGATATTTTATATGAGAATTTAGTGGAGATTCATGAAGTGATCAAAGCATGGCTAAAAGTTGAACTTAAGAAAAATAAGCACTATCATATGATTTAAATGGTCGTCCTTATGGCAATATAATCATGAATTTATCATAGGTTTTTCATAATGTTTTAAAAACTATATGTGAGTTACTTGTATTGGCTATAATGTAGATAATCTTTTTTTAGGTGTAATAAATATTTTATGTAACGCAAAGAAAAGGTTGAAAAATTTTATAGTCGTGATGTATTATGGTCTCTAAAGATCTTAACTGAAATACTTGCTGATATGACAATTTCTAAATCACACTTGATATCTCTATTTAATCTTAGATGTGTGATATTCCAATATGAGACACCTCTAACAGGTAGTGTTGCAAGAGAAGTGCGAGGAACATTTAACATCAATGAAGCAATTTATACTTATGACAAATGGAAATTGTCTCATAGAACATGTTCACACCTAATTGCATATTGCCTAATACATATAGTCCTTGTTTTCAACCCTTGCTTGATACGCCGTTATGGCCTACATATAATGGTTCAGATGTATATGGATGTCTAACTAGATGATGAACGGATAAGGGTTAAAGGAAATCCACTAGTCTACATAATAAGATGGATCCTTAAAGGGGGCACTCACTGAATAAATGTGACATATGCGATCAAAGTGGTCATAATAGAAAAACTTATGAAACTAGACAATATATGTTATGTTTTTTGTATTTGTTTTAAATTATGTAAACTTTAATTATTGTTTTTAATTCAATTATATGGATATTTAATTATATTGAAAAGTCTAATAATTTATTATACAGAACCTCGACGGATACATATTTCGGACTAGATAAGGTTTTACTACTTCTAAAAGTGCCAATAGGCAAGACCACCTGGTTGTTGAGGCAAGTTCTGATGATAGATAAGTTTTATATATGTAAGATCAACATTGTTCTAATGATATTTAGAGCGGAGAGATCTGATCTTTAGATTAATAACATTTTTAATTAAGCATTGTAAATTATTAAAATTTAACAATTTTAATTGTTTAAATAACAAAATTGCTTGATTTATAGGGTGATAATCGTGTAACACCTCGACAGAATACCATGATGAAGTTGCATGAGAGTGTACTTCTAATACGATCCGGGTAATAAAAAACAATTAAATTCATATTCTAATTTAAAATACATAATTGTCTAGTTTCACGACAACAGTCATAATTCTCAATCCGACTGTTGGATGGGGCTGAAATTTACGTGGAGTCTCCAAACAAGTTGTCCTACCCTGGGTTAAAATTTTAGATCAATTAGAGTTCGGGAAGACACCACAAAACTGGTCAACAGAGGCTATATGAATTTTGTTATTTACTTCTCTTTGACTTGTGGACTTCCTATTTGGCTAGGATTCTTTTTCTAAAAGGATGTGGCAGCTTGTTTTGGGAATCTCTTACTTCTACAAAGATCTTTAATAGGTTTCAACATAGTTTCCAAATGTGGTAAGGATTTATAAATGTTTCAGAATCCTTTTCTTACAAGAATTCCTTATTCATCCTAGCTACAACAAGGAAAGAAGACTTCAGAATTAATTCTACTTTCAGATCAGATTTTCTAGTCTATTTAGGACTTCTTAATGGTGATAAATCTGATTCTAGCATATTTAGAATAATAATTTTTGAATTTTTATTATTTTCTTCTTAGTCTTTGGGTTATTATTACTTATTTGGATGAATTGTAAGTGGGCCTCATATAAGTCCACCTAAGGGAGGTGTATTAGGGTTTGAGTTAGTATAAATAAAGGCATAACTAGACATGTAAGTTAGACAATTCATATTAATAAAACTTCTTTTTTTGCAGCATTTTGTGTGTGTGTGTGTGTTGGTGAGATACTCTCCCTTCCTTGGTTCTATAAAGAACTGAAAAATAACTTATCGAAAAACAACTAACTTTGTGCCTCATCCTTATACTTCTCGTTCGCGAATCAATATTCGTTGGGTGGGGGTTTCCATTTCTAATAGTGTTGGTGCCTAGGTACAAGTTATTTTTGTGTCACACTCCTATCAAACCTGATTTACTTGGCTTTTAGGAAATTGATGTCTTTGCATGTGGGTTATGTAACCACGTGATCACGAGGTTTGCATCACCTTCCATTTTTTATCGACACTAGTTTTTATGACATTAGTTAGTTGCATGTCATACATCTTGACCACACATTAATTGCAGCTTTAGTTGAGCAATGGAGGGATAAAACACACACATTTCATCTACGTGTTGGTGAGATGACACCCACACTCTAGGATGTCACCATATTGATCGGTCTTCTGATAGATGGAACCTCTATAATAGGACGTTAAGGGTCGATTGATAGAGATGCTTTATATGATCGTCTATTAGGATGGATGCCTCCAACCAATATTTATAAGGGCGATTACATCAAATTGATATAGATGGACATAAGTTTTAAGACCCCCCAACAGATGTGATAGATGACCAAAATATTATGTTTACTCAGACATATATATTACATATGTTTGGAGGTCATATTTTCATAAGTATTGCTGGCAATGCAACATCGTTGTTCTTTCTAACATTGCTTGAGGATTTCTAAGCCATTCCTAATTACAATTATAGAGGTCATGCTTACATATCTTTACTAGCAATTATATAAATCATATCTAAAAAGAGAAGATAAATTGTCAAGTGTTTACTATTTCTTCAGGTATAATTATTTTAAATTCTTTGATTGTTAGAGTTAATGGCATTTTAAATACTAACATAAAATTGTCAATGTTGATAAATATAGCTCTGATCATGAGAGCATATTCATATCAGATGTCTAGAGAGTTGGGGGAATAATATATTTGACACTGTCACCTAGAAGCTACTATCCATTTGTTCTAAGTAATAATAAATAAAATTGATTTTAATCAACATGTTATTTATATAAATTGAATGAAAAAAATATAGTAACTTTTTGGCTTGTCATGTTAGATGGTGTGAGGCTAACATTTCATGGTAAATCCCACTCATATCTACGAGTTAACACAGGTCTCGTTACATTGCTTTAACATTGTTGAGATACATTGTCCAAATTGTGTAATGTGATAGTTTGGACTATCTCAACATATACTATATTATATTGATATCGGTGATAAGTTTCACAATATTAGTCATCAGGGTAAGTACAAGGGGGAATTGGTTGATGATTCATGCATCTTATATGGATCTTTAAGATGATAAAAGAGGTCATGTTTTTAGGAGCATTATCTGATGATTGATGTAGATATATATATGAGATTATATATGTCCATTACACATTATTTCATTACACCTATCTGGTCACATTTCTCAGGGTGTCCATGCAATTCGATGCATTATGCGTCATGATATTCAAGACAGAATTGATTACTATGCAATATTGTTTTACATACAATATTTATTAAATACCAGATTACTGTTATTATGGATGATAACTACTAATTGGTTTTTAATGTATGTATTCAAATTCATTACTTGGTACGGGAGGTTTGGAAAGCAGCAAAGACTATTCATAAAGGTGTCGATGATATGGAACATATTGTGGCCAAGATTACAATTAATTTATGTTGTGTTGGACTTCAAGAGGTTGGTGAGTCTGAGCATTTTGAAGTGGCATTAGCAGAAGATGAGATTACTTATCGTGAGAGTGTTGGGGATAACGTCCATTCAAAAGTGTCTTAAGCCTATCCACGAGCATCCTAGGCTTGTTATCGAACATCTCAGGCTTTTTCATGAGCATTTTAGGTCCATCCATGAGCTTGGATGATATTAGTCCTCCTCACACTTACATAGATATTGCAGACCCGTCCTCGAGTTGGGGTGATGCTCCAGACTCATCCACAAGTGTTTCAGGTCTTTCTACGAGCTGAGACGATTATTAGATATAATTACATGTTATTATATGTTATGAGAATTATGAATAAATGTATAGTTAGTTTAATTTTAATAAAATGTTATGTTATGTTAATCGTGAGTTTAATTTTGTTCCTTATGATTGAAGATGTTATGTGCTGCTTATGTGAATTATGTTTTGATGCTGGAAAATTAGTTAATTGAATTGTGTGAATTGTGGTTTTTTAGGGATAGAGTTAATTATAGAAGAAACTGCCCTAGGATGAGTCTCTTATTTGAGTCATAGATAACATTTGCGACTCGAGTGTCGCAATTAACATTTGCAACTCTCAAGTTGTAGATGAAGAATGCGATTATTGAGTCACATATGATATATGTGACTCTCATATCGCACATATTATATACGACTCGATCAAGTGTGCTAGATCCCTAAATATTTTTTCACATGAAAACCCATATTAACAAAAGTTAAAACTCTTAGAAAAACATTGTTTAGTCAAACTCAATTGCATTATTCATTGAAAAAGTTTAATGACAATATTAACCTTCCCACCAAAAGGCTCATTAAGTTCTTTTTATAAGGCTCATTAATCATTACAAAATTGATTAGGGATAAATAAGTCTTTTTATATGTTAAAAGTATAATGAAACAACCAAAATACTATTGAAAGCAAAAAACTAGAAACTAGAAATCCAAGGACTTTTTAGTATTTTCACATTGGTTTTCCTGTTATTATTAGGTTAATTGAAGGGGAATTCAGTATTTGAATAAATATAAAATATAATTAAAAAATATGGTTGGCGAGTAGGAGGCGTCCGAGCCCATTAGGCGACGTGTGCGGCACCTCCAAGCAGCCAAACAACAATTTTCACCATGTCATTAGAAGCTCTGCTCCACTCTTTTCTTGTTAAGGCATCATGTGTCGGAGTTGGTGTGACAATTCAATGCTAGTGGTGCTTTCTTTCCTTTTGTTTTCTCTATTTTCCCTCTCTTTTACCCAAAATTCATATTAGTATGCAAAATTTTAAAGTTATCCCTTTATTTACTAAGATTTCAACTTCGTTTCTTATTCTTTTAATTTTCAATTTTTATTCGTAACTTTTTTGTAAAATTTTGATTTATTTTTAATTTTATCTTTCAATTCTAATTTTTTATATGTTATTTTTTTAATTTAGTGCTCATTCTTTTGAATTTTTTTGGGTTCTTTTGTTAAATTAATTTTTCTTTTCAATTTCACTATTCAATCAAAACTTTTTGTTGTCCTCTAATTTATTTTATATTTCCATGTTGATCCTCATTATTTTAATTGTTATTTTTTATTTTTGATCTTTTTGTATAGTTTTCTTTTTCTAATTTCATCTTTTCAATATTTATTGGTTCAATTTCACCTTTCAATCATAAAAATTAAGTTATCCTTTAATTTATTTTTTATTTCAATGTTGATCATCATTCTTTTAATTTGTTTTATTTTTTTTGGATTCTTTTGCATAGTTTAATTTCTTTTCTAATTCCATACTTTACTATTTGATTGGTTGAGGATTGAGCTTCGTGGTTTCTTCAAGTGGGGTGTTTTCGGTCTAATGATCCGGACTACGAGTTTGGAAAGTTATTACAAGTTGACATTGTTTTCTCCAAATTGTAAACACATTAAAAAAAAGCCATGGCAAACCATTTTATAAACTTCAAGAAAATTACTCGTTTAAGTAATTAATTATCTAGTAACACTATATACAAAATCTTGATAGTAATTTTCTCATTAATATTGAAAGAGAAACAAATATCTATATTTCTCCTATTTCTTTTTATTTTTTTATTAAACTAAGAACCCATGACAAAAAAAAATATATGTTTTTCTTTTTTGTTGAAAACAATTATTAATAATAAAAGGAGGGGTTATACTAGATTTGTTTTTTCAATGAAATTTAAATTATTTATATTCTAATATTTTTTTATTGTATAATTAAATAAATTTTTTTAAGATCTTTTCAGCAATATAAGATTATATATTTTAATATGTATCTTTATTTTAGCTTTTCAATTTAATCTTTGATTGGAATTAACATATTTATTATTATTTATTGACACATATAATTCTTAATTTATTTTATTGAATACACATATCAACCATTTAGTTTATATTTTTTAAAAAAAATTAATGGTAAAAAATCATGAACAACACCAACATTTTTTTACATTGACTAAATTTTTTTTGCTTCGTATGCATGTGAAATCAAACTAATATTATTTTAATTTTATTTTAAGAAAAGACAAAACTTTAATTTTAGGATTTGTTTATTTATGCGGTGCATTACATAATGTATGTCGCACGTGTGCGGCGTCGCGGCGATTGTCCTCCACACTCATGTGTGTGGGTGTATCTTGAAAATATGGTGAGACAAGGAATTCTTTGTCTCTTAGCGGTGAAAAACGAGAATGGGAGTCGCCACCTAGTATTCTGGTCACTAGGAACCCTAACTGGTCTCAAAGATCGGGTACGGAGACTGGTTGCGTAAAGGGAAGGTATTAGCACCCCAAATACGCCCTACCTAAGGTAAGCTGCATTGTTTTATTGTCTGATAAAAATCTAAGGTCTCATCATGTTTTTTAATCGTTGGTTCGTCTATGGTTCAAGAAAAGCCCTTCTCAGTAAGGAGGTTCTTATCTTATGAGGCAAAGCCTAACCGTTCTAATGTCTATAAAAGAAAACTACCTTTTTTAATATCGGGAGTACGTTTTACGTATAAATTTATAATCCCTGATATTAAGAAAACAAAATAAATTTTTTTGGAATTTTTGAAATATTGGCCAAGTTCTCGTGACTTTAATAAACGGGTTATTAAAGCCAAAATGCATGCTAAAACATTTTTTTTTTTGAAGTTTTCTTTGTTGTATGAAAATATGATGTAATTTTTTTGAGAGACTTGGCCGTATGCACAAAAATATTTTTTTTTTTAATTTTTTTAGAAGTTTTGACCAAAACCGGATATTTTAATATCGGATTTTGTATTTTTAGCAACATAAAAAATATTGCTTGATATTAATAAAAATGACATAAAAAAATACGCGGAAACTTGTAAAATTACAAACAA
>Ga0307516_10009393_pt1 | contig 10908 bp, 2 predicted proteins | sample 19_EM_MG_FD_203310 | JGI IMG/M metagenome (GOLD analysis project Ga0307516, IMG submission 203310) | Populus trichocarpa ectomycorrhiza microbial communities from riparian zone in the Pacific Northwest, United States - 19_EM | ecosystem: Host-associated > Plants > Roots > Unclassified | place...
TCCAATATTTTTCTACCAGGTTTGCAGTCTCAACTCTCAATGGACAGTTCCTGTCATGGGTAGGTGTGGACGGGCATGAACCATGACGCAAATAAGTGCTATCTTTCTATTAGCTTGTCTTTTGCCAAGCTGACGTGGGTGACATCTACTGGCTCAGCATCTCTGCATCTCCCTCCTTCCACCAATGACACCCTTACACATTGTATAATCGTACCCGTTCAAGGTCTGAGTGGGGTTTCCTGGCCCATCTCTGGTGCATGAACCTGTTAAATTTGGACCTAAAATGTGTGCAAGATCATGAGTCACTGCCAATGTGGTCATTTCGTGATTTGGAAATAAATACAAAAGGCTGTGGTGCTTATTATAATAAAGACTCATTACATTACATTATAAGAAATAAATTAATTGGCATGGATATTTTACTGTTTCATTTCTTTTAATAACCATAGTTTTTTTTTCATTTAAGTCCTTTGACAGTTATCTATCTTGGTTGAGAATTAACTTTATAATCCCTGAATCTATAATAAAATTTTAATTGAATCCCAATTTTCAATCCAGGGCAAGCTCTATTTTTTAATTTTATCTCTATTTTTGTAATGACTCTTAATTTAATCTCAAGTTTTGTCTAACCCGAGGCTAATGAAAGTACATCACGAGGAATAAAAAGGAAAGTGGAAAAGAAAGAGACAACTAGCAAACCAGGTTAGTATATTGTGGTCATGCTCGTGAATCGAGTAGCGAATTTGACAATTAATCTAGGTTAATCGAGATCGGTTAATATGCCACAAGCTCTTAAAAATCAAATTGGCTTCAATCTTGATTAGATAATGAACATTGACTAGAAAAACTATTTTTTTTTTGTATGTTTATAGGTGTGTTTTAGTAAAAACACACATTTATTTTTCATTGCACATCCTCAATACTTTTTTTTTGTGTTGTGTTGGAAAAATTATTCAACTCACAACAAAGTACATGACAACTTCTTAATTACCTTACAAAAAAAGATGGGATTTCACTATTCACCACCTCACAAAACATTGTGAATTTGCATTCCATTACATGACATTTCCATGTTGTTTTGAGAATATTTTATACTTCAAGTTTGTTTTTACTTTGATCTTCATTTTTTTTTTATCATTTCATATTACATTGATTGGGGATTAAACTTGATAATTTGTGATGCAAGAGCTTCTTAGAAGAAAAAATATTTTTCTTAGTTAATTTTATTATTTTCTATTTTTGTTTTCTTGCTTTTTCAGTTTTTTCTTTCTTATTTTAAGAGAATAGTTTCCTATTTTAGTTTTTTCTATTCAATATTATTAGGGTTTTCTAGTTTTTTTTTCTATATAAAGAGATGTCATAGACTTTTGAAAAGTAAAGACATAAATGAATAAATTATGTATTTTAAGAGTCTCCTTATATTTATAGTGTTCTTGGTCTTTGAAAATTTTAACTTATAACAAACATCACAATCATTTGCTCTTGTTTGCATCAATTTGTTTTATATTTCTTTCTAAGAGGTTATCATGGACTAAAAAAAACATATTGACATTTTGGTTAGTTCTTGATTTTACAAAAATAAATTTAAATTTATTGTTTGTGATAAATTAAAAATAAGGGGACTAGAATTGATGATGAGGCAAAAATACAAGCTTTTTTTACATTGTTCTTTGATCAATTTTTTAAAAGAATTTTCCTTTCAGATTTTTTCAATTTCTTTCTTGATCCTTCTAGTTTGATAATTTTATTTGTTTGAAACAATACTTTACTTAGTTCATATTTCATTCCTCGACTTTGAGAGAGGTGAAAGAATCATTGAAAAATAGTAAAGGAAAGAAAAGGCGGTTAGTAGGAAATTACAAAAATTTGGTGTCAATATATTCTTATTGATAAAAGGAGCATCATTGAGATGTTTTTGAGCTTTTATATTACAATAATAAAAAAAAAAGTAGATTAGAGTTGATAAATTTTTATTTTTTACCTATTTAAGGTGTTTTTAGTCCAGAACAAATCTATTAAGATTCTAAGATTGTTTATTAGATGTTTTTAGGTTAAAATAGGTTTAAAAAATAGATTATTGGATTCAAAATATGCTAGACATTTTATTTAAAATCTGGGTTAGATAAAGAGTTGGATTGAAAGTTTTTTATACCAAGTTTATTTGACAATATCAAAATATTTTGTATGATCTAAATATTATATTTTTATGCTCAATTTTTTTTTGACCTAAGCCACAAAATATCCTAGACAAAAACACACAAGTGTTCTGAAAATTTAACACACCAACTTATTTAATATACGTTTGTATGGTGCACAGAGTACTTTACAAGGAAAAGGTTAAATTCGAAAAAGCAAAGCCATTAATCAATTACCGACTACCTGAATATATAATATTACGATATTAGCGTCAGTTTATATAAAATAAAAAAAAAAATACTTATCAACCATCTAGGTGGTGGCCCAATAATAAAAGTTTGGGACTAAAAGGTTTGCTCTCTCTGTGGTCTCAGGTTCGAGCCCTGTGGTTGCTCATATGATGGCCACTGGAGGCTTACATGGTCGTTAACTTCAGGGCCCGTGAGATTAGTCGAGGTGCGCGCAAGCTGGCCCGGACACCCACATGAACACCCATATTAAACTAAAAAAAAATAAAATACTTATCAGCAGCAATATTGCGCCAATGCCTCCACTGGCTAGCGAATTTCGTGCAAGCTTAATTAGACTGGAATTTCATATTCGAAATGAGGGGTTTGATGAGTTCTTTTTTCTCCTTTTCTTTTCTTTTATTTATTTATTTTATTATGAACAATGTCCTTTATTATCCATGCGAAATCCTTGATTAGTTTTAAAATATCTATATTTTTTTTATGAACATGCATTATTTTAGTTTCAAATCAAGGTTGTCAATTCTGTTTTTATAGGTGTTTCGTTTTTTCAATTGAAATGAAATGTTTCAGTTTCGGAGTGTTTCGACGTGCCGTTTCGGGATTGTATTGTTTATATATATATATATATATATATTCAACAAACATAGTTCAAATTCAAGATAAATTAATTATAAATTATGCAATACAAACACAATGCCAAACAAATATAATTTCAAAATTTAAAATATTCCTAAATAGTCAAGATTAAATAGGTTTTTAACTTAAAATAATTCAACTTAAACAAAATATCAAAATATTATAAAAATAAAATGTTTTAACACAAATATTTTAAATATAAAGTTAAGTCAATGTTATCAATGCTAATGGAATCTAAAGCATCCCTTGTTTTGCTCAAATTCCTACAAAGTATAAACATGAAAAAAACAACATGAATATAAACCATATATATTAGTGATAAATCTAATTTTAAAAAATTAATATCATTGTTAATGAAAATAGTAATAATAATTTTCAATATTATTATCAATATCATTGTTATTGAAAATAGTAATGAAAAAGAACTTTTTATAATTGGGTGGTTTAATTAATCAAATTGAACAAGGTTCAATTTGATTCAATGGCTTTTCAAGAGCGGAACGGAACATTTGAAATGAAATTGGAACGTTCCGAGCGGAATTTAACCGAAAAATTCAGAACAAACAAAGATTTAAAATGAGATGAAATTTTTTATATTTTATTCTATTTTTTAAATTGATATAAAATATTTTAGCCATTTCAAACAAAACAAAACAGAATTAATAACCTTCGGTCAAATAGCTTATCTGAATTCTTTTGATCAAATTAAAAGTCATGATTGAAACAATGCACCCACTCTCTTGCTTTATCGTTGACGGATTGGTGGGATGTGCTTCACTGCCTTAGATGGAAAATTGTGTCATTTTAAAAATATAATCGTTTGTTACTTTTTAAATTACTTTTTACTTATAAATATATTAAAATATCTAAAAACACTAAATAAAAAAAATTTAAAATTTAAATTTTTTTTAAAATGTAAAAACAATGAAGAATTAGTTATACTATGAAATCTCAGCTTGCCTATATATATAAATATCTGTGTGTGTGTGTGTGTGTGTGTGGTGCCCTCTATTGTATAGATACATAAATAAATAACAAAAGGAGGGAGAGGGCAGACGTGGGGATATGTTTTTTTTTTTGTTTTTTTTTGTTTTTTCTTTGGGAGGGGGGCGGAAAGAAATTGATTAGTGCATAATTCTATTCTAACTCAAATTTACAGCTATGAAATAAATAAATAAATAATTAATTAATTCGAGGCCCTGATCCTCTCACTCATGTCATGTGCGCACCTAAACTTGTAGAGGCATATATCACTTAATTATTATCCTATGGGATTTTGTCCCTTTTTCTTTGTGAATAATACACAAGAATATTGATTAATATTTTAACAAGGAGATAATTCGAGACAAGGTAGCCCCATGATCCATTCAAACCTTGACGAATTAGCATCAGTCTAAGAACAGATCAATAAAAGGAAAAGCTGACCTCTTTGCCATTGAAGTTCTCTTTGCCTAGAACAACACCATTAGAGATCGATCGATCTCACCAACAAATTAATCTCTATCATCAATGATCTGCCTGCCCAGTGTCACCCCATACTTGTCGAACAATAGTTTACTTGAGGTCGTGATCTAGCAGGGAAAGGGACTTGTTTCCTTTCTTTGTATCCAGGTTCGATCCTTTTTGTATATGTCTATCACCCTCACGGTGCCTTACATGTCCACTGGACTTGCAAGATATTCAGTGGACCCGGAGATTAGTTGTGGTGCGCGTAAACTGACCCGGATATCTCTGGTTATAAAAAAAAAACAATAGTTATACCTAGCAATGATCTCAACCGTTTAAAGCGTGTTTGTTAGTGTATTAGTAATTATTTTTTAAAGTATTTTTTATCTGAAAATACATTAAAATAAAACTCCTTTAAAATTAAAAAATCATTAATTATTGTAATTTTTTTTTTTGTAAGTCATGTGCGAGCCACATGTGAAAATCCATTACCGTGAATATAAAGTTTAACATAAAAACATATTGGAGTTTTGTTTATATATATATAAAATTGATTTTTTAAAATGTACTTTTAAGTATTTATCTCTTAAATATTAGCTTTCAAGCTCTATTTTCTTTTTTAAGCGTAACTTTGAGTTTTTATCTCAAGATAATATATAAATTTTTGATAAATAGGATAAAAGCCGCATTATCAAAGACTCTTGAAGTGACTCATAATTCTATCAAATGGATGGCAATGGTTGTGTAGTGACACAGCCACAGGAAAACACTGCACACTTGCAATAGCAATCTCATTGGCTGCAGCCGCTGTTTTTACGTTTTAAAAATAATTTTAAAAAAGTTTGAAAGTTTTTTTTAAAATTAATATTTTTTGATATTTTCAAATCATTTTAATATGTTAATATCAAAAATAATTTTTTAAAAATAAAAAATTATTATTTTGATATTTTTCTGAGTAAAAAATACTTTGAAAAATAACAACAATCACACTCTTAAACTAAGACTGATCATTTTCAGTTTGGTTCGGTTTTTATAAAAAAAAAGTAACCAAACTGATTTTTAAAAAAAAAATCGAAACCGGTTCAAACCAACTGGTTTCGGTTCAGTTTGGTTTTTTAGGTCAAAAACCGGTTCAAACCAGTTTGGCTCGGTTTTTTTTCGGTTTGGGTTCGGTTCGAACCGAACCGGCTGGTTTTTTAAAATTTTAATCGGGTTTTTTTCACGGTTCGGTTTTTTCAGTTATTTTTTTCTGATTTTTTTAGTTTTCTCAGTTTTTCGGTTTTTTTCTCACCGCTACGAGGTGAGGGCATTTTTGGACATTTCACGCGTCCTCATTGGTTGTTGCTGAGATTAGGTTTTTCTACCCTCTTAAAGACGCCTTCTGGTTTCTTTATAGTCAATTAATAAGATCACAGATGGCTTCCTACGGTGCATTGTATTGCTCCAATCATGCACCCTATCATCTCAGATGTACACGTGGCGTGATGAAGATCGTATGGACTTCTTGAAACTAATTCAACCAAGTCTCGATTTTATTTTAAAGAAAGGTTTATTTATTTTTAAGATTCATGTCATCTAGGCATCAATAAATCTTTGTGATGAATTATAAAATAAAAAAATAATAGAATTTTTTATGTTTAAATGAAAGCAATGCATTTTTTTTAATTTTTTCTATTGATTCACAAGTGAAATAGGATTGAGCGAAAAATGATTTAGTTGATTAGTTTTTTTTTATAATAAAAATAGATATTTAACTTTTATATTCCATAATTCATTATCTTGGCATGTGTAATTTGATTATTTTTGGGTTAATAAAAAAAATCAACTTAATTTTAAAGATTAACCAACAAATCTTTAATAAAAGGTAAAAAGTACAATCATAATAAAAATAATTTTGCGATATCATATGGTCATTTAAATAATTAAATATGAGACTAAACAGAGATAATTTTGCAATATCATATGGTCATTTAAATTACTCCATGATTTACAAGTTATTATTATTAAACAGTGAAAAACGAGGTTTTTGTTTTTTTGTTTTTTTGTCTTTCAGTGTGAGTTCTTACACGCAACAATTTAGCCTTAAAGCAGACTTTAAAAAGGAAGAAGCGAAGAAGACCGGTCGATCATGGACCAGCACCAGGTGTGAGTTTTGCTTGGGACCCACCTATGCTACTGAATACCTTTTGCATACTTTTTTTTTTTGTCTACTCTACCCAAATTAAATTAATATTAGATTGAAGACCCGCGGCTATGACGCGTCCAAATAATTTTTTTTTCTACCACGGTGAAAAGAACATGTCAATTCATTGACAATTATTTTATTATGTTTTAAAAATATAAGAAAATAAGTTCCTTCTTAACGGCTAATGAACATTATAAAAAGATTATATTATTTTTAATAGTTAATTCATTGATTTTTTTTAGAAGAATAAATATACATCTATCATGATTTACTGAAGTTTTCCTTTTTAAATCTTAATTTTAATATAACATGTTTTCACAATAAAGGACGAATGAGAGCAACCTCAGAATTACGTAGCAAGCCCAAAACCTTATGTGTAATAAGAGGGAAGGAACGAAAAAGAAAAGAAAAGGTTTTTTCTTCCTCCAAGAAATCATTGCATCAAGATCATCGGGTTAAGCCATGATTTTTTAGGCATTGATCTATTCTTAGATGGATGCCAAACGAATATATTCTTTTTTTTTTTTAATTATTGTTTATTTGGTTTTTGATGCTTTTTGAAATTTGGATTTTTTTTAATTTTGACCCTAGATATTTTTTCAATTTGATTTTTTTATCCGATTTGGTCTCTCTACTTTTAATTGCTCTATTTTTGTACTATATACTTTTCTTGATTTTTTTTTTTTACAATTTCATCCCTTTTAATTTTATTGCATTTGTTTTCTTAATTCATTTTTGTCCCTGTTCTTTTGATTTCTATGTTCTTATCCTTTTCTTGATTTGTCTTTTTTTTTTCAAAATTTCAATAACTTTTCTTTATCATTTTCTTAGTTTTTTTTTGTTTTCCTATTTAGCCCCTAATTATTTTCTTTCATTTTTTATACCATATTTGGTCTGTATTGTTTGAGTTTTAAATTATTTTACGGTTGAATATTTTACTTTGTTATTTTTTCGTAGTTGCCTTTCAACAAAGCAATTTTTTATTGAAAATTAATTTTTTTTTTCAAATTCATCATTTGAAATTTAGTTATTAAGCCCTTAACTTCTTTTTTTGTTGAGTTATCATGATCTTATATCTCGGGTAATAGGCTGGTCAAGTTAACCATGGTTGCTTCAAATTGTTTTTCCTCAAATTTTTTTTATGAAATTGATTTTTTTTTAACAATTTCATACTTTGATGTTAAATTATTGGCTCTTGAGCTATGTGATTTTTTGCTTTTCTTTCCGTGGGGTTTATTTCGAGAGCAGACTGGTCAAGCAAACCCGGGTCAGCTTACATTTCATTCACTATATTTTTTTTATTTAACTTGTACCTTTTTTATTAGGCCCGTCCTTTAGAGATCTAATTTTTTTTATCTCAATCTCACATCGCATGTGGCGGGTTAGTCGAGTTAACCTGTATTGACTTAGATTTTTTTTCCTTGATTTTTCTATGACCTTTTTTCTTTTAGTTTCATTCTTTTACATTGAATTATTTGTCCTTAAGCTTTGTCATTTTTTTTTACTTTTCTTACTGTTTGGTTATTTCGAGAGCGGGTTGGTAGAGTTAACCCGAATTGGCTCATGGGTTTTTTTATGTTTTTTTTATTGAACTTTGGTTTTTTTACTATGTCATCCTTTTGAAATTCTTTTTTTTTTTTTAATTCTGATCTCATATCATAGGTTGTTGGTTCATCAAGTTAACTCGAGTTGACTCAAGTTTTCTTCTTCGGCGTTATATTTTTTTAAGTTTTTTTTTTCATCCTTGACTTTAGGTTATTTGGTCTTGAACTTTACAATTTTTTTTACGGGTTCTTTCGGTCTCATATCCTAAGTCACGTTTTGGTTAATTTAACTCGGGTTGTCTTAAATTATCATCGCTTGAATATTTTTTATTTTGTGTTGAAAAAATTTGATCTGACCTACTGTGTAGTGCACGCTACCTATCTAGTCTAATTGTTGTGCTGCCTCCAGACATGAAGATTTTCATAGTTCATTATTGGGGAGAGAAATTGAATAGGGTTCACTCCCTAGCTAACTTAATTCCAAAGTAAACAAAATTTGTCAAATTCATGGGATATCTATATGCGCAGACACTATTATGTCCTCTTATTTTTTTTTTTTAAAATTTGTAATAGAAACAATACTAGTTTACACATCGCGCTATACTACAAGTCTAATATATATATATATATATATAAAAGAAAATATCCAGGTCATATAAAAATATTTGGGATTGTTATTAAATTCGGCTCAGCGAGTTAACCTTGAAACCTCCTTATCCAACTTCTTATTTTGCCTGAATTTAAAATCAAATCATGTGAGAGTTGGCCTGGTATGACCCAATCGACTTGGTCGGTCCAAAGACACCCCTATTGATTGGTAGGATAAAATTGAGAAAAAAAAGGATGAAATTGACAGGAAAAAAACTTGCCAACCAAACTTCTTGCCTAGCCCGAGTTTAAAACAAAATAGTGTGGGAGTTGTCTCGACATGATCTAGTCAATTTAGCTGGTTCGAAAACAACCCGATTATCCGGCAAAATAAGTTTGAGGATAAAATTAAGAAAAGAAAGAGAGATGAAATTGACAGAAAGAACCTCTCGACCTAGTTTCTTGCCTACCCGAGTTTAAAATTAAACTGTGTATAAATAGTTTTAACGTGATTCAATCGACTTGATCGGTTAAAAGACAATCCAAATTATTATTAAAAAAAATAAGGATGAAATTAAAGGAAAAAACACAAAATCAGAAGGAAAAAAAAATGCTAATTTTTTTTTAATAAAAAAAGAGCTTATGAACAACGAAGCTACATAACATAACATAATCCATGGAATCCAATTTTTTAGTATGTTCAGGTCATAGTTCGAAAAAGGATGAAAAATGATTTTTCGAAGGAATTTGCAATGCATTCAGATTTTGCTTGATCACCTTCTGATCTAAATGGACAGAAAGGGCAAAAATCACATTTAGTGGGTCCCTTTTCAAATCGTTTAGCAAATCATACGGTAACAGATAAGCTGTGACCACGGATGGTCACGAGGAATGGTGTCTAAGCATTGGCCTTTATTGAAAAAGACCCATTTAATTTTTATCAACATCATGCCATCCCATACATAAATAAGAGTCTTCGAACTATATATATATATATATATATATATATATATATTATCCTTTTCTTGTCGAGTAAGAACCTTCAAAACAAAGTGAAGCCACACAAACTCTCTTTCTTTCATTTCAATGTGCTTCTCAATAATAATAATAATAATAAATGTATTTTTTGAGTATTAATAAGACCGCTATCTCTTTTATTATTTTAATTAATTCTTAAAATAAAAGTAGGGATTGTTTTTTTAAAAAATACTCCATTTTAATATGAAAGTATTTTTAACATGTAATCAAGATGGATATGACTTTGATACATAAAAGCTCATTCCAAAAATCACAATAATTTAAACAAAAAGAGAATGTTTTGGAAAAATTCATATATTTTCTCAAAATACAATAATTCTTATATATTTTATGAGGTTTTAAAAAAGATAAACGGTAAATTCAAAATAAAGAAAAGAAGAAAAAGCCTATAGTCAACCTAAATACCATACAAGCAATAATATTCACAGGGAGGTATGGGTATTAGGAAGAATGAATATAGTTGTTTTTTAAAATAATTTTTACTTGAAAATATATTAAAATAATATATATTATTAAAACGATTTGAAATTATAAAAAATAATTTTAAATAAATAACATAAATTTGTATAAAAACACCATTTAGTACTAATCTACCCCTCCCCTAACCATTTCACAGTTTAAGGTTAAAAAATCAAGTACTTTCTTACCCTATATATATAAAACTGAAACCTTTTAATAAACATAAAAACAAAATAAAATAAAGCAAAAGCAAAGAAAGCTCCCCATCATCATTTACATAAACAATATAACAACAACAACAACAACAAAGAGGTCATATACATAGACAAAAAACACACGCACCTCTTCTCTCCTTCTCTCTCATTTTTCACCTTCCTCTTTTATTAGATTCCTCTAAATGGTCTTTTCTCTTCTTCATTGGATTGTACAGATTCCCAGCTGAAAATACTCTTCCATTTCCTGCTAGATTTTTTTCTTTTCTTTGCTGTGTTTGTTTCATTTTTTTTCCTCCTTCAACTGCAAGACATGGTGATGTATATATTATAGAACTCTTTCTGGGTTTCTTGGCTTTTACTTTCTTTTGCAAACACTGTTTTCTGGGTTTGCTGCAAAATAGCCTTATATA
>Ga0307516_10009395_pt1 | contig 10908 bp, 11 predicted proteins | sample 19_EM_MG_FD_203310 | JGI IMG/M metagenome (GOLD analysis project Ga0307516, IMG submission 203310) | Populus trichocarpa ectomycorrhiza microbial communities from riparian zone in the Pacific Northwest, United States - 19_EM | ecosystem: Host-associated > Plants > Roots > Unclassified | place...
TACCACACCAATCAGACACTTCCCCATATGGTTACCTTTTCACACCTTATCCCTTACTCTGATTGGATGATATTCATCTCTGTTTCTATTGGCTGATAAGACTACTTATCTACTTATCTTCTTATCTTCTTATCTGCTTGTATCTCTGACTCATCTGATAGCAGGATCATATCTCATTGGAGGATATCTGGACTATATCTTATTGGATGATAAGCCTGGGCTAGTATAGTATATATAGAGTAGCACAAAGCCTGTAAACTCTAGTCTTATTCTCTTAGGATTCCCACTTGACTGTGGTGATATCTAAAGTCAATATAAACTGGCGCTTTCTTCCCTCATCCTTTCTCTCTCTAAGCTTATCTATGTGTGAGCCCACAATACTTGATTCTCAGCATAGTCTTTGGATTATGCTTTGAGAAGATAGTTAAGTGGTTGCCCTAACAAAGGTCCTGCGCTCCACACAGGATTGAGAATGCTTTCTGTTGGACTTTGTTTATCATCACCTCTGGATGCTGTTATGGAACAGCCTCTTGTCTCTTATCTTATCTTATCAACCATGCCTCTTCTATCTTATCAAATGAACTATCCAACACTTCAGTTTGGATGTTATGGAACAGCTCTTTATTTAATCTTTTACATTTTATTATTGTTTGGTCTTGTGGACATTATTATAAGGTTTGACAGTTGCTTGGCATTACTCCACACTGCTGACTCAATGCCAAGCCATTACTTCATATTGCTTACACTCAAACCTTATCCTTATTCAGCCAAACTATATTTCTACACAGCTATTTCCTTATATGTTCTTTCTTTCACACCTTATCTTCTTATCTTCTTATCTTCTTATCTCTGACTTATCTGATAGCAGGATCATATTCCATTGGAGGATATCTGGACTATATCTTATTGGATGATAAGCCTGGGCTAGTATAGTATATATAGAGTAGCACAAAGCCTGTAAACTCTAGTCTTATTCTCTTAGGATTCCCACTTGACTGTGGTGATATCTATAGTCAATATAAACTGGTGCTTTCCTCCATATCCTCTCTCTCTAAGCTTATCTATGTGTGAGCCCACAATGCTTGATTCTCAGCATAGTCTTTGGATTATGCTTTGAGAAGATAGTTAAGTGGTTGCCCTAACAGATGCGATCACATATCCATTTACTTATAAACTCATTGTCACATTCCTTGTTCCTCAGTTGTCTATCTTTCGTCCCTGACACTGAGCAGTAAGTCCTCTACCTATCACTTGTGCCTTCACACTTACTCATTATTGTGTAGTTGTGCTGATAGTAACTAGTCTGCTCTATGAAGAGAGAAACAGGTAGTTTGTAGTGTGAGCTTGGTAGAAGAGTTCCGAGGGGGAAGTCCATAAAACAAATGCCTAACAGTGGGAGGTAACCTGAAGGAGACCCGTGAGTTGTTGGGGCTGGAAATGAACTGAAATGTGAAAAGGAAGAGACTTCAAAGAGACCCCGGACAGACCTGGGTAGGGTATGGCACAGGTTACGTTACCCATGATGGGTCATGGGTAAGGGTACTGACAGTGAAAAGTGAGATCTAGACGAGCAGTGAGTGATGCGAAAACACCTCACACACACACACACTAATCTCTTTCTCAGTCAAAGTTCTAGGGGTGGTGGGGGAATCCACTTATTTCGAAGTAGATCAGACCATTTGTCTTTGGGTAGAAAGTCAACTCGCACATGCTCGTTGAAGTTCCAGGGAACAGATTCAATAGGTTGTAGAGAATCGGGATATAATCCTCGAGGTTCACAATCCCTCTCGGATGCAATGCAATGGGACAATCAACAATCATTCAATCAATCAATAAGCACACAGGCTTGCAATGGGACAATCAACAGAGACTTCGAGGACCACGTCGCACTCGGATCACTGAGATGAGAGATACAATTTGGTCTGAACTGGGGGCTCGTTCTAATCTATGGTACATGGCAGGATTCTACAGGTTTTTATACAAACAATGGTTTTCTAACATAAAGTAAGGTTTATCACAAGGCTGACTCAAATCCAATTCCTGTAGTCATGGCGTGCTTGTTCAGAGCTTTGCGCGGGCCACCTTTGTATGGTATCCAGGTGTCAAGAGGTCTTCCATTGTCTGTGGAGTGGAGCATTGTCAACGCGTCATCGGGTAAGCAGGCTTTCTCAACATGGCAGGGTCTGATCGGACAGATTTGGGTTCTTGTTCCCATGGATTGTCGGTCCGAAACAGGAGAACTGTCAGGGACCGGTTCCTGTCCCTCGGAAGTGATCACCAACCCTGTTTCTAGGGTTTGTTCTATTTCCAGAAGTATCACATGGTTCGGCATATTCGGCATCAGTGATTGAACACCTTTCCAGTGATGCGCGGGCATTGGTACAGTGGGCGTCGTGGATTATAAGTCCCCCAGACTGTCAATTAGTCCATAGTCAATAGTATTCATTGTGTAAGGCATCAGGTCATTGAATGTATTAATCATTGGCTTCTTCAATGGTCTTATCCATTGATAAATGAATTGTTTGTATCAAGTCTATAGTTAAGCCCTCTAAGGGACTGTTCCTAAGATCATGACCAAGGGTGGTCCAGCAGTACTTAGACTCTCATAGGTAGCCATTCACACTGACAGTTCCAATAGAAATATGGTTTAATGAAGCCAAGATTATATTCTGTACACTGATGAAACCATGGGAAAAGCGCAAATTCAAGCGCAGCTGCTCGACGGTCGTATCAACGGGTATGGGTATGGGTCACATGGATGAGTGAGACTTGCTACCTGCACACCAACCTGTACAACAGCGCATGACCCAGAGATGTCGGAGTTGAAATGAAATAAACTGTACAGATTAAAGCTTCAATTTCACACATTCATACACCCCACACGCCGTTCGTCAGAAAAAAAAACCCAATCACTCCAATCACTGATTGGTCACTATCAACCATCTTCCTCTGCATGTCCTCTGAAGCCCAACCACCAACCTGATCAGGTCATGTGCTGAAACAGACCCTGAAGTGCAAGGCACAGGAAATTACTCATGCTGCAACAAAGATCGTCACAAAAATGCTCAAGCCCGAGGACAAGAAGAAAAATACCTTAGCTGACCATGCCATCTCCGAAACTCCCCCTGGTTCCCCACCTAGCAACAATAATCCATCAGTCAACTCTGATCCTGTAACCCAAAGTCATTGTGCCAGTGTCACCGAAGTTGAGGATGAAGATGCATCTAACAAAACTTCATCAAATGAGAGTGACGACAAATCTGAAGAGTCCCCAGAGGAAGAGCTTGGTAGGAACCAGTGACTCTCAAGTCTGATATTGAAGCACTAACACTGCGGAAAGAGTGTCTGAAAAAAAGTTGGAATGCACCTATATATGCGTTCTATGAATCCACCCCTGACATCGGCCATGATGGCAAGGGCCAACATTTTCATCAGTTCCAGTGTCTTGCGAAAGGCTGCAAAAAGGCTGTCTGTCAGTTTCTCCATACTGCTGATGTGAAGTCAACAAGCAACTTATGGAGGTACGTGAAGACTTGTTGTGGCATAAAGACACTCAAGGCTGCTGACCATGCACAGGATGTGAATGTGGCATGCGACACTTTAGGAAAGCATAAGGGCAGATCAATTACTGCAGTATTTGTTAGGGCAACTACTTAACTATCTTCTCAAAGCATAATCCACAGACTATGCCAAGAATCAAGCATTGTGGGCTCACACATAGATAAGCTTAGAGAGAGAGGATGATGGAGGAAAGCGCCAGTTTATATTGACTTTAGATATCACCACAGTCAAGTGGAAATCCTAAGAGAATAAGACTAGAGTTTACAGGCTCTGTGCTACTCTATATATACTATACTAGCCCAGGCTTATCATCCAATAAGATATGGTCTAGATATCCTCCAATGGGATATGATCCTGCTATCAGATGAGTCAGAGATAAGAAGATAAGAAGATAAGGAGATAAGAAGATAAGGTATGAAAGAAAGAACATATAAGAAAATAGCTGAGTAAGAATATAGTTTGGCTGAATAAGGATAGGGTTTGAGTGTAAGCAGTATGAAGTAATGGCTTGGCATTGAGTCAGCAGTGTGAAATGCCAAGCAGCTGTCAAACCTTATAATAATGTCCACAAGACCAAACAATGATACAATGTAAAAGATGTAACAGCTTTACTATTCCCTAGTCACATCTTCTGTTCTGTCTTTGTAGGCGTGTGAACTGGTTGCCTAAATCACAAGAGCCCTGTTATACAGTCAGTCACTTGTTCTTCTTGAGCCCCGCTATATGGATAGTCACAAGTATCATCAGAGCTCCACTATACAGTAGTCACTGATATCAGTTCAGCTGAGCTAAGTCTCTCGCAAGAGCACTTAGTTTGAGAGTAGATCAATAGGCAAGGAATAGGTTATTAGCCTAGGTCAAAGCTAAAGAATACAGTTTGTACAGAGGGTTTATATACTAATGGGTCTGGTGCACAGACCAAGTCAATCTGAGATACGATGTCATAGGTAATGAGTCAAGATGAGTAATCATGAGAGAAATAGTCTGTAAGGAGAAAGTCCACAGTCAAGCTGACTGAGAGCACAGTAAGTATGTCATATGGAATGAGTCAAGAGTGATCAGGTCAGAGCGATGAGTAAAAGAGATATCATGATAGTTCAGAATAGAGAAAAGTCATAACATTACCCTCCTTCTATATTTGAAGCCACCGGGTTCAAACCTCAGGTATCTATGTTATGTTTGGCTTCAGAGCACTAGTCGTCACAATAAGTGTCATTCTCAATGTAGTCATCGTTGAAGTGACCGTTGTCATATGTGTTACGAGGGATGTCACCAGGGACAATCTGATTGAGATATCTGGTATGGTTGCCAAAATAGGAAGGGGGAGGAGTTGGTCTGGGTGGATGGGGATGATGGGGACAGCTAAAAAGACTGGACATTCTATCAGTAGATGTCCTACTCCAATAAGGTTGTAGTATTTGCAACAATACCAGTCACAGTAGACTTCATCGTGTCCGGTCCTTTGACAAATGGTGCAGTCATGCGTCTTTGATTTCTTTTTAGAGAGTCAGGAAATGGTAGGGGGGGCTTGTTCAACAGGGTGATCTTGGTCGTTGCTGAGGTCAAGGATGGTTTTTCTCTTCAGGTTGAATATCATGATGGGTACACATTTTATGGTGATTGTGGGCTTTACGATGAGTGTCAGAGGTCTGTTCATGGGAGAGAATCTTGCCGACGGGGTTCAGGAGAAGGCGGGGTTTTGTTTTCATTGCATCTGTTTCGGGCATGGGGTGTCGGGAAATAAGATGTGGTAAAGGGGGGGGCGTCGCCTTTTCTCTCAATGAGGAGGTTGGTGTCTTTGTCCAGTTGTCTTTTGATCTGTTGGGCTATGAGTTGGTGTTGTTGTAGGAGGGTGAGGGAGGAGAAGATGTTGTTGGCGATGTACTTGTCGACAGGGTTGGTCAAGTGATCAACAATGATCAGTTGGAGGTCTTTGCATTCGAGAATCTGTTTGAGACGGGTTTGTTGCTTTTTGGGGTCTACAGCAGTGACAAGCACATTCCCACTGCACACGGCAAGCATGGCTCAAGATGGTACTTCATGGCCCACAAGTGTATCAATAACCCACAAGTATCTCAACCACTGCAGCTTCAATACACATTTACTCAGAAGATTCATGCATACAGCTAAGGTTCCATATCAGTGCACCATATATGGCTTTGACCTGTCACTCTGAAACACATGCAGATAGTCCTGTGGCTTCAATATGCATTCACTCAGAAGATTCACATGTATGGCTAAGGTTCCATATTGGCACACCACATACAGCTTCAACCCGTCACTCTGAAACACATGCGGGTAGTCTATTCAAGGCCTATTTCACTAGCCCATAGCATTCCCCGTCCAGCACCATACGGATACACTCCCAACTTGCATTCCTGATACCTCCCCATAGATATATTGCTAACCCATGCATTATCAGTCCCTGTTTCATATCTTAGACTAGAAATAAATTAGAATAGAATTCTGATGTGTATGCCTTAGTTTCAGACTCATATCGTTTAGATTCCGACTCGTACTATCTAGTTTCCGAGTTGCATACTTTGTACATATAAAATGGTGCAATGCGCACCTCAATAAACTAGTTTTCTACCACTCCTTCTTAGCTTGTAGCTAAGTTGCGTCCACTCATGCTTAGTCTGTTTCTTCATGTCTCCTCAGTCATCTCTTGTTGTTGTCTCTGTTCGTCCCGCATTCTCGTCAAAACACTGTTATACACTTGTATCATCCATGCCCTTATTCTTATCTGTTCATTACACGTTCAATTCTAATAGATCTTTTCATGCCACATTCTCAGAACACTGCATGCCTAGCGGCTATTGTTCATCTGACTTCCCCCAACAAGATCTTCTATTGATCTCCCCTCGAACCTTACGCGTAGTCCTGCGCATTACAGCGGACTACGTACTGTCATTTTGGAGCCCACTGCGAGGGGGTTTCAAGTCTCTGTGAACAGAGCCTTCCTGGCACTCTACCTTCGTTTTCCTCCAATCTCTCAACCTCACACTTTGCACACCGCCCCCACACGTCCTCGGCGCCCGATTCCACACCCTGTCATTGATCTCTCCGACATCTGACAGTCCCTGCGCCGCCTCAGCATCCGGTTTTGCACTGTCATCTCGATTGGCGTGTTTTAGCTCTTTGTTCATAGCTTTTCACAGCCACCACACAGCCTTCGCCAATCGCCAATCAGGGTAACTTTAGCTTCCCTATCTCGGGCTATTCAGTAGGCGCCTGCGCCAGATCATTCAGATCCGATTCGGAAGCTGTCAACTCCATTTGACATACATCTGCCATTTCACAGATCTCTGCTCGTGTTTTGCCTCTCTGATCACCCACTGGCATGGAGTTCACTTCAGTCACTTACTCCATCAAGAATCATTGCATCTTCTTCTCTGACATCCAGCGCTTCGCCCATGTCGACATCCTGCAGCATGCCTCATCGGTTTTGCACTTTAATGGAGATCCAACATTCATAGCATCATTCCTTGAAGCATTTGAGCACCTTTGCGCGGTGGCGCAGCTTCCCGATGCTCAGATGATGGTGCAGATCTTCCTGTTCCTTGATCCAATAGTTGCTGCTCAATGGAAACAGGTTCTAGCTATCGTAAACAGCTCATATGATGATTTTCGAGTGCAGGTTCTATTCCTCCATCCACACACAGCATGGCTCAGCGGTCGCATTCATGTTTCGCACCTTTCTGCTCTTTCTCTTCAGCTTAAACATGCCACATATGACCGCGTTCCAGCGCTTTGACAAGAAGCTTTACTGGTGACGTCTAAACTCATTGATTATGGTGTAATAACTGTGCTAGAGCATGATCTTGCTGGATGCGGCAAGCGCCACTCAAGATGCGTACCTTCGACGCGTGCACATATATACACACATGCACACCTACACTCCGTTTCCGATAATCCTTGATGACTCGCACGTGTGCATCTAGCATTCGACATCGAAGTTTCTTAAAAAACCGTCAAGCTGTCACTTTGAAACATGCACACATTCATCACTCCATATCGGAGTACCTCGAACAGCCTCAACGCGTCACTCTAAAACACATGCGTGTTACAACTTTTCTTATTCCGAACTATGACTACTTTATATTTACTCATCATTCCGATCTAGTTGCTCTTGACTCAACCCATATGACATACTTACTCCAAGCTCAGTCAGCTTTACTGCGCTTTACTGCAGAGCTCAGTCAGCTCGATCTCCTTTTAGATTATTCTTCTCACGATTACTCAGCTTTACTGATCATGACACACTATACTTGACTCATAGCCTACAAACGATTTACTATATAAACCCTAGGATAAACGCTGTATTCTTTAGCTTTGACCTAGGCAATTCACCTTCCTCTTCGCTCACTGAACGATCTCAAACCAAGTGTCTTGAAGAAGACTTGGCTCACCTGAACGCTTGATCGACCTTGAAGAGGAACAAGCATCGATATTGTATACCGACCTTACAGAGGGGGTACGACAGAACAGAACAGACAGATAGAGCAAGGCTTGCCGTTGTAACATAGGATTAAACCTTTGTTGTAACAAAAGGTCAAAGCTCTCGACACCGCCAGCTTACCCAAGCTTCGGCGCCCACCATTGAATCGTACAGGGAACCGCTCCCCTTGATCGAAGAAGAAACAGAAACAGAGACAGAGAGACAGTCGCTCTCACCAGAACCAGATTGGAACGACTATCCGACTCAACCCGGATCGCTCGCTCAGTCACAGACACTACCAGAACCCCTGATCCAATTCGAATCACTGTCATTGAGAATGGCACAAGAATCAGGAACCGCTGCTGCTGCAGCCCAGAACAAAGAAATAAAAATGAACACACCGACACCCTTCACTGGGAAAAGAGAGAAGCTTGAAGAGTTCTTGATTGAACTCGAGATGTACTTGGCAATGAACACAGACATCTACAACACAGACCAACGAAGGAACATATTCGCTCTTTCGTTCATGAAAGAAGGAACGGCAGGATCGTGGAAACAATCCTACTGGAAACAGACACAAGAACAGACACAACCATGGGATTGGACGGTGTTCAAGAACACCCTTATCACATCCTTTGCCGCCCCAGACAAACCAGGTGATGCGATCACCAAGATGGAAACAGACACGATGACCAGCGGGACAGCCGATGAATTCATCGAAAGATTCAAAATCAACACAAATGATAGCGGAGTCACACAGGACAGACCGCTCATAGAATAGTTTATGAAGGGAATAAACGTCCCCCTCCTCGACAAGATTCTCAACCTCGAGAACCCTCCAACAATGATCGTAGGCTGGTATGCTACAGCCTCAAAACTTGACAATCAATGGAGAAGAGGGCGAGCAATCGCCAACAGATTGAAAGGAGGAACCGACACAAAGAAGAAGAGATTTCGCTTCCCAAACAGAAACACCCCCCGATATGTCCCACCAGTCGACCCCAATGCAATGGAGATCGACAGATTGACGGCCCAAGAACAGGCTGATCATATGAAGAAAGGATTGTGCTTCGTGTGCCACCAAGCCGGACACAGAGCAAATGACCATGGACCAGAACCGTCCACTGGGTCAAAAAAGACATTGACACCATATGCCCCACTGATGAACCCCCATCCTACCTTCTCAGAAGCCAGAGGAGCATATGCTCACATCAAGACAATCTATGGAGGATTGTCAGACGAAGAAAAGAAGAAATTGACCGACATGATGGAAGACCAGGGTTTTTAAAGAAGCGGACTGCCTCGACGTCAGTACCCGCTCCCATATGTATTCCTCTCAAACCTGTACTACTAGCCAGTGCCAATCAGAACTCTTTCACCGTTCCACTGGTAGTAACAGGAGAAGGAAGAAACGCCGACAAACGATTTGAAATGAATGCCCTAATCGACTCTGGGGCAGGAGGAACTTTCATTGACAAAAAGTTCACCGAACAGAACAGGATCGCCTTAATCCCAATAGAAAAGAAAATCCAGATTTTCAATGCAGACGGAACCGAGAACAACTCCGGAACTATCGAACACTGCATATGGCTCAAGATACAAATGGGCAAAAAGAAGATCAGCACCAGATTCCTTGTCACGGAATTAGGAAAAGACAAGATGATTTTGGGGCTTCCTTGGTTGAAGCAATACAACCCAAAAATAGATTGGAACACCGGAAAAGTCGATATCGACTCGATACACATGGAAAACACTTTCAGCAGAATGTTTACGCGAAGTGTAGAACTGGCAAGAATGGAGGTCATCAAACCCCGACCCAGACCTAACATGGAAGAGATATTCGAAGACACAGACCATTTACCGACAAATGAACCTCTTCCAGACAATGGACCCATTCTAGAAGGCCTACTAGAAAGTTCCTTAGAAGATGAAGCAATATAGATCCAAGCAAAGACATCCATATCCCAAGGATTGGCTCACCAACATATTGACGATAAAGCCAAAGTCGAACTCCCAGAAGTTTATGCCGAATATAGAACCGTATTCGAAAAAGAAGCCTCAGAACGAATGCCAGAACAAAAAGCATGGGATCACGCCATCGATCTCAAAACAGATTTTATCCCCAAAGATTGCAAAATCTATCCTCTGTCACCCGAAGAACAGAAAGAACAAGACAAATTCCTCGAAGAAAATCTCAGAAAAGGATATATCCGACCCTCGAAATCTCCTATGGCATCACCATTCTTCTTTGTCTCCAAGAAAGACTCGAAGAAACTCAGACCGTGCCAAGATTATAGACGATTGAACGAGGGAACAATAAAGAACGCCTATCCTTTACCACGAGTCGATGAACTCCTTGACAAACTAAAAGGAGCGAAATACTTTACGAAACTCGACCTTCGATGGGGATACAACAATGTTCGAATCAAAGAAGGGGATGAATGGAAAGCGGCGTTCAAAACGAACAAAGGCCTTTTCGAACCATTGGTAATGTTCTTTGGTTTATGCAATTCCCCAGCAACATTCCAGAACATGATGAACGACATTTTCGTCATGGAAACCAATGAAGGATGGATCCTGATCTATATTGACGACATCCTGATATTCTCAAAAAGGAAAGAAGAACTCCAGAAACTCACATTACAAGTTCTGAAAAAACTCCAAGAGAATGACCTCTTTGCAAACCTAGATAAGTGCACATTCGAAGCAACAGAAGTTGACTATCTAGGAATGATCATCACTGAAAACCAGATCAAGATGGACCCAGCAAAATTAGAAGGAATCAAAGACTGGCCATCACTGATGACTGTGAAACAAGTCCGATCCTTTTTAGGATTTGGAAACTTTTATAGAAAATTCATTGGTCATTACGCCGACATCGCCCGACACTTGAATGACTTGACGAA
>Ga0307516_10009397_pt1 | contig 10907 bp, 9 predicted proteins | sample 19_EM_MG_FD_203310 | JGI IMG/M metagenome (GOLD analysis project Ga0307516, IMG submission 203310) | Populus trichocarpa ectomycorrhiza microbial communities from riparian zone in the Pacific Northwest, United States - 19_EM | ecosystem: Host-associated > Plants > Roots > Unclassified | place...
CTTACAAAGCCCTTACCAATCACTTACCAATCCTTGACAAATTCTGCTTATTCCCTTCCCTTTTTGTACTTTAATGCTGTGCCCCCTCATGTATTTAAACCCCCTGGGCTCAGCCCAGTGGAAGAGAACCCAATTGTACGAAATTATCCCTCTTTCAGTCTCTCTCAGTCAGTATCCCCTCAGCTCCTTGAGTCTTGTAGGCTTCAGTGAAGGTCTAAAGGCTCTGATATTCAAGTTTTATCCAATCTATTCAAGTCCAAGTCTTTCTCTAGGCTAAAGCAGAGTCTAGCCTGTCAATCCTTCATTCCCCATTGCTTCTGGATGTCAGGAGCCCCCTTGCCCCCTTGCTGCACCAATCTCTAGGTGTAGTATCGCTACTTCAGTCCCAGTCAACTCAATCCCCGCTTTGACACTTCCTAGGCTATAGGAAGAGTCCAGACACCTATCCCATTTGTCTTCTATTGCTCCTGTACCCCAGGAGTATCCTGTATCTCTGTCTGCATCACCCTGTTGGTGTAGATCCTCTCTTCCCCTCCTTAGCACATCCTCTCTGGACACCGCAGAGGTAAACCACCACTTGCACAATTTCGTAGTCCTTTGTTGGTGTTGTGTTTGGGTTATTACTCTGACCCAAATCCACACTTTGGCTCACAGCATACTAACCAAACTCTGGAGCAGTACCTCCACATCTATTGCAACTACCAACAGGACAACTGGGCCAACCTCCTCCCACTTGCAGAATTTGCTTATAACAATGCTCTGAGCACTACCACTGGTGTCTCTCCTTTCTTTGCCAACAAAGGCTACCATCCCTCAATCACCATCAACTCTGATGCTTCACTGTCTTTGGAGTGTGCTCACTCCTATGTGACTGACCTTGCGGAACTCCACTCCTTCCTCTGCTCTGAAATGTCTGCTGCTCAAAAGCGCTACCAAGGCCCCGCTAATGCTCATAGAGCTCCACCTCCAGACTTCAAAATTGGAGATCAAGCCTTTGTCAAAGCAAAGTATTTCTGCTCCACTCATCCTTCAAAGAAGCTTTCGGAGAAATATCTCGGACCTTACAGTATTATAGCTAGACCTGGTATGCACTCCATCCATCCAGTCTTCCACATTGCACAGTTGGAGTTAGCAACTCCGAACACTATCCCAGAGCAATTCCAGCCTCCTCTGCCTGTGGTGGAGGTTGACAGTGAATTGGAATATGAGATTGTGGAGATCTTAGACTCCAAAACTGATAACCATTGCTGACATTGCAAATTACTTTACTTGGTGCGCTGGGCTGGTTATCAGGGTACTGACGAAGAAACTTCTTGGCTTTTGGCCACTGAGCTAGGGAACACATCGGAACTGGTCCAAGACTTCCATCATTGCTATCCTGAGAAGCCCAGACCTTTCCCCACCTGATGGTGCAACTCCTCCCTCTGCTCTGCTCTGCTCCCTTTGTCATTCCGCTTCTCCTCCTCCTTGTCACTGTCCCTTCTCCTCATTTCATCCTCAGGGCTTGCCTATGGCCTTCAAGGGTTCAGGCCCTAAGGAGGGGATACTGTCACATCCATGCCAACTCCTATGCATCTCCTCTTTGCTCCGACATCTCTCCTACTACCAACTCTGATGTATCTCCTATTTTCTCTGACACATCTCCTACCATCTCTGATGTATCTCCTACCAACTCCGATGTTTCTCCTCCAAACTCCTACTCTGTTCCTCTGGCCTGCTTCTGTCATACCTCCAGGTACATACCCTGTTTCCTTCCTGTCACTTACTTGTCACCCTGTTGCTACTTACTCCTCCCATGTGTTTTCTCCTACTCCGCCTTTCACATGTCTTGTGTTTATCACAAGGATCCTGTCCTTTCAGTTAGTATATAAGTCTCTGTGTATTTCCTGGTACCTTAGTACAAATATCAACAAAGCCCCATCCTCATCTTGCTTCTGCCTAACTCTAAGTTCCTCCTCCAACTCAACTCAACTCCTACTCCTACTCCTCTGTTGCAACTCTGCTCCTCTGAAATATGAGGGCTGAGCCTGTCCAAGGGTGCAGCACAAAAGCTGAAGCTGACACCCTCACCCCCTATGTCTTCCTTTCTCTTCCCTCAGGTGCTGAACTCCTCCCCTGTAGGACTTGTCCTCCTCTATGTCAGACTTGTGTCTCCTCCTTTCAGAGTTGTACTTCCTCTTGTCAGATTTGTCCCCTTTTTCATCAGAGTAGCACCCAGAAGCAAGGCAGAGATTGTAGGTGCTTGACACATCATCTTTTCCATGAACTTGAGGGCTTTGTCACACCAATTCTTGGCGTGTGGGTTTCCTGCCTCTTGTTCTCTTCTCTATTCTTCCAAGCCACCCCATGCCATCTTGATATATGCAAGTTTGTAGTAGGGATGTAGAACTAGATATATGATAAGCAGCTGTTAATTTATATGGGACAAATGGACATACCAAGAGCAAGGATATAAACTGGCTTCTCATAAAACTTATTGTAATATTTGCTGATTTTCATGAGGCTACAGTTGATCGCGTCCTTGTAAAGCACATATCTTGATGAGTCACACTTGGTCACCCACCCTGTTTGAAGTTCTTCAAATGCAGGGATTGCATGCCAGAGAGTGGGTTGAAGCTCATGCAAGAAATATTGTTGAATATTGTTGGTGTCTGCAATGATTGTGCGGATGTCATTGACACGTTCCCAATCTGCAGCCTTGAAAGCAAAAGCAGTCCACAGGATCTGCTTGGTGATTGATCCAGGGCATCAAATAGTTGTGATTGGACTAAAGAGTTTGTCAGCAGAGTTGATGAAGAGGTTGATCGGTTGATGGAGGCAATAAGCACCCCCCAGCATCCCATCTGCAGTGCCCCAATGAACATTGCTATGGAGAGGGATGGTAAGAGGGACTGTGATGCTGTACTCCATCTGCAGACATTCAAAGTAGGCAATGCATTGACCTGAAGCTTGGATCTTGATGGCAAGTGTTCAAATGGTAGAGACGACATTGAGAGAGTCACCAGGAATGCAATTTGTAGAAATGCTTGGGTCAAACTCCCAGATCACCAAAGTCATTTCCACAGATGCAATGTGTGTGACAGCAGACATGAAATTGGTGATCACAAGATTAATGATGTGGGCCAGGCATGGCAGGCACTGTGTGTTGCTATCAAAGGAGTAAATGTGTTTGCAAAGGAGAATGTTCTCAATTGCACTGCATGCAGTGTCGTTACTAGTATTGTCGGCAGTGACACAGAAAAGCTGGTAAGAAAGGGTCAAATAATTTGAAAACAGAGAGAACTTCATTGGACACACCTTAGTCAACTGACTCGTTATAATTCCAGCATGTTCACATAGGTTAACAAAAGTAGCAGCTGAGATTGACACCAGTGTGAGGCCCTGATATGGCATGAAAGGCAATGACCCCAGAGGCAAGTGACCAGCCTGTACCCTTTGTGTGTGATTTGACCCAGTGAGCAGTGATCCCCATGAATGACGCTTTTGTCTGGTCAGCAGACCAAAGATCTGTTGTGGTTGAGATATGGCCAGAGTTTTTATCCTTACATTGTATGAGCTAGGACTATGAACATAGGTTGTTGTGCTCACCTGAATTCTATGTTTGAGGTTTTGGAGAAAGTTGACAAAAGAGTTGTGGATGAAAGTTGATAGGTTGTGAGTGGAGGGTATGTCAGCCATGTTAGCATTTGGATGCATTGCAACTAAACAATTCCTAAACACTGGCTTGTTAGCTACAGCAAGACTCTGCCAAACATCATGTAAGTCCCCTGCACCCTGTCCTCCTTGCAACAGCTCACCTGGTTGTCACACACAATAAATTCAGCAACCATCCTCATAACATCATCTCTCGAGAACTCTTGGTGCTTGATGCTATGTCTTGAAGCATCTCATCAATACCTGGCTGCTCTTTTCCTTTCTTCTTTGCCTGTTGCTTTGCCTTCAGCAACTCTTGTGGCAGTGCATGGTGGTGTTCAGGGATCTCTCTCTCAGCGCATTGAGCTTTATACAACTCATAATGACTCTGAATGTGCTGATGACATGAGGAGTTACTGCCAATATGAAAGGCTTTTTGCTTCCCAAACTTTGCCAGGAGTTCCTTGTCCTTCCTTCATTATCATCAGTAAGTCCATTTATAATGCAAGTAGTTGATTGTATCACTGACCTGCATTTATTGCACCAGTGTCCCTGAATCATTTTGACTGCCCCACCCTTTTTGTGGATGGACTTTACAATACAGTGGTCAGAGAATATTGTAAGTACATCAAGAGCCCTTTGTTTTCCTGATCGACATCTATCAGGGATAATCACCTGACTGTAATCAATATGATATTGATAATTGGTTGGTAGATATGCTTACATCCTTGTCATCTGTCTTGTCATTCACAGGCTCTTCTCTGTCCACATGCAAAGATACCTCAACCTGTTCCATCTCATCCATGGCATACAATTCCTCAGTTTCAACCTCAGCATTTGGCAGTGAAGAATGACAAGCCTGCTTGGTTTGTCCCCATTTGCCATTCAACCTCTTGTTGGTGTGTGCATGTCCACTTGAAGAGTCAGTGTCTAATCATGACTCATCTTCCACAGGTGACCAAGCCTGCTTGTTTGACTTTGGCACTTGGCCTTTAGATTCTCATGAGCAGGAACCTTTGCTCACTGGCAGAGCAACAGCCTTCTCTGTTGGGCGTTGTACATGATCAGATTTACAAGACATAGCAGATGCAGATGGTAGCTCAGCAGAGAGGTTTACTGGGAGGTGGAAGGCAGGTTCACTGCAAGATTTATAGTGTTACCATCATGTATTACATGTGCTTTGGGAATTGATGATCTTAACTGGTTGCTTACAGTCTTTCACCTGTCTACAACCGGTCACCAGATGGACTGGTCACAACTGATCACAACTGTTTGCAGGACCACATGTGACTGGTTGCAAGCAGTTTCAGTCCAGTCATGCTTAAAATGGTATGCTAAAAAAATTGGTCCAGTTCAGTTGCCTTCTTCAGGAGGCAAAAAAACTGGACTGAACTGAACTTTTAAACTCTAGTTCTAGTGCTGCTGAAGCACAACCATGGGCTCCCTTGACAAGCTCTCTTCTGGGAAAGAACAAGAGAGGGTTCTTCTTCCTAATAGCACTCTAAAGTGGGGATATAGCTGTCATGGTGCTGGAGGATGCCATCTGAAAGCAGGGAAGTGGATAGAGTATTGAATTCAACACATCCAGGAAAGTGAGACAAACAACAGTGGAAGATGGACATGGCAGGGGTCTGGGAGGAAGGGACAATAGGCAGAGGGCCCAGGTGATACAGAGGTGACTAGAGATGACTTTTCAATCTTGACAATAGACCTAAGACAACCAAAGTACATCCTTGATGCAGGACTGACAAGGAGAATACAAGTAATGTGCCTGATAGCTTAAGAAATGGCAGAGCTATTCAAGAAATTGGAATGCTGACACTGGGTGCCTGAACATGACATTTGGGCACTAAAATTGTTTCTTCTCTTCTTTCTGTTATGACCATGTCCAACTCTGGGTCTTATCTGGTTACTCCAGTCGCATCACAGCCCTATGGCCCAACTCCAGTCGCTCTCAGTTACTCCGGTCACAGTCGTGCAGATAACCCTCCACTAACTATGACCCTTGGTCTAGTCTGCATCCAGTCCTTACCACACTTCGCCGTCAACCCTGCTTGGATGTGAGTTCTCTGTGTATTTGTTATATCCCTTGCCTTGTATCATTTTCACCAGACCTGATTTATTTTACTCAGACCTGACTTTGTTTTCACCGGACCTGACCTAGTCCTTACTCCAGTCGTCCCTTGTCTGCCTTTAGGCTGTTTACTTGTCACCGTATATACTTGTCCCTAGTTTGCACTTAGTATAAGTACTCTGTAGATTATCCTGTACTCCTCAGTCTGAAATCAACTTAGTCACTACTCCAGTCTCTGTCTGTCTCTGTCTCTGTCTCTGTCTCAATCATCTTGACCGGAACCTATGCAAGGAATCAATGCTCATTGTCCTTAATTGTTGAATCCAAGCGGTCACCAACTCTGGCCGGACTAACCTCTTGTCCAGCCCTCTGCCCTCCTCCTTTGTCTGCCTTTGTCTGAACTTGACCGGACCCCCTACCGGAGTAGGCCTGGACTTGACACTTTCCTTCATTTCTCCATCAATTCTTCAGCTTCTTTGCTCATTCTGGGATGGGGGTTGGACTGCAGAAGTGCGCATTCCTTTCTCATACCATAATGGTCATTATTCCTTTGGTTCTTCTGCTTCTTGGTGGTTCTTGTGTGATAGATGGCTATGATGAGGCTCCATCATGCTCATCCTTTACATCAGGATCATCTTGACTTTGTGTGATATGGATAGTGGATGCTACTTGTATCCCTCAAGTCAGGAAAGTCTCAATATTGACATTATCTTCCATGTTCACTGTACCAAACCTGTTTGGTGCATGACAGTGGGTGGGTTTTGTTCCATTCCTTTGCCATCCCAGCTGCTTGCTCCATCTGCTTTGGGCTCATTTTCTTGATCATCTTCCCCACTGCCTGTTGATAAGATTTAATATACCCATTGGATCCTGGTGCATGCCCAGCTCTTGTCAGTAGAGAATCTATTTTCTCCTTCTATTGGTGTGCTACTACCATGTGGGTATTCCATCTCTGGCCATACTTGACAAGTTTCTTTTTCTTCCAGGTACAACTGTGGTTATAGAGCCATGTCTGAATTGCCTATGAAGACACAATATGGTAACACCTCTAAATAGGGGGAAGCACTCTGTAATGGACCTTAACTTTTTATCTTATCTAATCTGTGATTAGATGACATCTTATCTAGGCATCTAATCTACTGCATGACCATTCATGATATCATATAGCTCCACAGTGATGTCATAGACCTGCCCTTAAGTACATGCTGTAGCCTTGAGACCTGTAGTATATATACTACTCAATGCAGCACCCAGAGGCTCTCCATTCAAGCTCTCTTAGGGTTTTCGCTCTAAACTTGTTTCCTATTTCCCTCCTCAGAGTTCATAGTGGTTATCTTGGGCTCTGTCCTAGGGTTGTCTCACACTCACCTTCTTCATCACCACCCATTGGTTACTCTTGAGGGTCCTGTTGGCCTCCAGCCCTTGAACAGTGTGTGCAATGTCCTTGAAAATAGACTTTCTCTTTGTTGCATCAGCACCCATCCACTGTTCCAATTTCCCCTGGATAATTGTGACCTCATCTTTTCAGAGGGGGGTCTTGCCTTGGCCTAAACCATTGGAGTCCCCACCACTGTTGCTGCTGCTGTATTCAGAATCAGACATGATTGAGGTGGAACCTTTTCAGCAATTCCTAAGTTCTGGTGTGCATACTGGGTTGTTGAACAAACCTCCCATGGTCACCTCCTTCCCATGTCACAGGGACCCTTGATCCTCCCTTCCCATTTATGTGCAAATACAACACGGCACCCAAGGTCTATTTGGAAAGGTTCTGGGAATATTTGCAAATGTTATACCATACATGGAAAGGTCCATTTCTTCAGGGTCCATTTTCATGACCCTTATTCACCTATCTCAAGATCTCATTCTGTATTTGGCAAGGTTTCATTTGTACCTGAAAATTGTCCTAAACTAGATTTGGAACTGAGGATCCCAATGCAATCATTGAAGTTATCTGAGTTCAAGGTATTGCAATGAGGCATTTTGAGGTCAAAAACTACCTTTTCTGTGAGCTTTGCATCCAGAGAACATCATGAGGAAGTCCAAGGTAGTTAAAGCTGGACCCTCTACACCTGTAATGCAGGTGACATGGAAGACAGTAAGATTAGGTAGATGATCCAAGGACAAGATGGTCAAGGCTCCACCCTGAAAGAAGGCACACGTTGAAAAAACTGATGACAATCAATCCCCAACTCAGGCTGGTTCATCTGCATTAGAGTACACCAATTTCTTTCCTTATGAGCCTGTAGAGGCATATGCTGCCATAGATGACCCACCTCTGTGAGCATGTAGATTTCCAAGGAACCAGGTCAGATTGTTCCCCATCCCCCTTTAATTTCAGAGTTTATTTCATCTGATCATAGGATCACTATCTCCAAGACTGGCTCCCCTTCAAGGCCAGATATTTGTCTGTGCTCCTGGAAATAGAGTCACCCATGGAATCAAAGATCTGCATGTGCTGTGGAAAGGATGCCATATTTAGGTGCACAGAGTGTGCTCATAGACAAATGTTCTGCAGTAACTGTTGCTTGGATGCATACCAGCAGAGTCCCTTTCATCAGATTCAGAGATGGACTGGAACCTTCTTTGAGGACTTCTCTCTTTGATGCACTTGGGCCATGGTGGAAAACCTTGTCCTGGAGGGGGATATAGCTAGTGTTTACAGCAGTTTTCATTAGTATGCGAAAACATGTGTTAAGTGAATCCATCTGTCAGAAACTGCTGAGTAGGACCCCAGAAGTCACTGTGCGAGCATTGAATACAGTGCTTTGCCACTTTCATATGATTAGCACATAGAATGCCTCCACATGCCATTTCAGCAGACTTGAAGGCTCATATTCCTGTACTAAATGCCTGTGGCTATCCTATCCATTGCATCTGTCACATTCTAGGAGTCAAGAAATCCCTTGTTTACAAAACAATCAAACTTCATTCCTCACTTGGCACAGTCACCAATCCTCATGCATGATGAGCTGTTTGTCATCGCCTAGTCAGTACACAAGACATTCTATAGGGTTTGTTGTAAAGGCGTTAGGGTTCATTCAGTGTTCACCTAGAAAACAGACCCCCATTTCCATGCAGAATCACACTGTGTCAATTCTGTGTGGATTAGCATGTGTCCATCTGAGTGTCAAATAAATGTTTGTAGACAGGTTTGTAAGTATTTGTATATAACTATGGTGGTGAAATGAGTGTATAGAACAAGACTGTTGTAACACATGGATCACATACAAATTCCAAATAATATGATATCTATGTGATATTATTGACTACTACTCTATGGATGATAGATAGTTATATACAGTAATATGACACCAATAATCACAGCTGAATCAGAGTTGAAGTGCCGCTATGTTGTGTTGTATTTGTTCTGACTACACACTCCACCATATTTAAAATCAGATCGAACATTCTAACCATCTCCCATCTTGCCACCATCTAACTCACAACATCGATGCCTCCAAAGGAGAAAACAAAGGCTGCGGACAGCAGGGTAGACAAGGGGAAGAAGGGAAAGGGAAAGGCAGCAGAAGTTGGGGAGAAGGTGAGTAATAGAATCATCGCACAATGATAATTTACTGATGATCATGTGCGATAAACAATCTATAGAAACAAAAGATTAAGGACACTTTGCTGAGTGCCACAGCCAAGACAGCCAAGCCGCATGATGCCTTGGATGAGAGGTCCAAGAAGGACAAGGCTGCATTGAAGGTGTTGATCGGATACACTTGTTTGGACATTCTTGAACACGCTGATCAACTCAAGTTTGGAGAATACAACCCACATTGTGTCGACAATATTCAAGTACAAAAATTGCTCAAATTGTTTTACATCAACAAGGTAGATTGGTATCTGCCCGACCATCTAATCCATCTCTTCATTGACAGAAAGCTCCTCGTGGGGCAATGTTGGTTGGACGATAAGTATGCAGGGGAAATGTTGCCAAAGGTGGAGATCATGAGCAATGCACCCATGGATTGGTGCTTCATCACAGCAGGGGGTCAGCATTGACTCGAGGCCCTCAAACTTTGGATCGTGAAGATCAAGAAGCTACTCAATGACAAGCAACAGGAAGAGAAGAAGATCCTGAACCAGGAAGTTGACAATGAGACGAAAGATGAAACACTGGTATATTTGACAAATGTGCTTCAACCACAAATCAACCACCTCAAGGCGAAGGTGACGGCAAATGGGAGTTGGATCACAGCTCTCTACGACAAAGGTGTGCCATTCATTCTATTCATCTCACAACATCTATTTCTGTCTATCCAATCATTGTGGTCACAATATCATGCGGGATACAGCGGATTATATTGTCTCAATTGCGCAGATCCAAGGTATGTCATTTCTGCATGATTTTAAACATATGTCCATATTGATTTTGCCGTTTGCCTTTCATTGAACACCAACCATATCAAACCAATTGTCCATGTTGGGGTGAACACATCGTATGCCACACAAAATTAAAGTGTATCTATTCTGTGTAATATTTGCAACATATACAAGGTAATGTGTTGTTTCGTGTGGCCATATCTTATCAATAAATGACTATGTCTACTCAAACAGACATCAGAGACACATATCTGGCACGTTATTCATTGTATGTGTGTCTAATCGGTGTAGGGGGTGAGTCCCTTGAAGGTGCGAAAAATGGGTGTCTGCCCAAGGAGACCTGGTCTGGCTTGACTAGGAGAGCTAAGGAAAATAGAGCATAGGAGTGCGCTTGGAGGTTCTGGGAGTCGAGAGCAGAGTAGGGGTGAGGAGTGCAGTGAAAATGTGCAGGGAGTGCATGACTAGGGAACAGGGAGGTTGCCTGGAGTGTGTAGACACACACTAGGGAGAACTGGGAGTAGCAGGAACCACCGGAAATTGTTGGAGAACTGAATAGGGTCATCTAGGGTCGTCAGAAAAACAAAGAGAGAGCAGCAGGACACAAGAGAAACAATAGGGAACAGCGGAAACGACAGGACTCTCACTTAGACACTCAGATGGGGGTGGAAAAGAAACTTCTTATTTTTGTGAGGACTAGGGCTATATACTGAAGCCTAATCCAGGGGGAAGGGTGCAAGCGACCCAAAGAGAAGGAGAGAGGATGACAGCGCTAAGAGGGAACGTAATACTAACGTAATGACAGCTGTCAGGGATGCTAAAGCAAGGGGAAGGGCTCAGGGACACAAAGGCAGAAGCTAAAGTGACAGGGAGA
>Ga0307516_10009398_pt1 | contig 10906 bp, 4 predicted proteins | sample 19_EM_MG_FD_203310 | JGI IMG/M metagenome (GOLD analysis project Ga0307516, IMG submission 203310) | Populus trichocarpa ectomycorrhiza microbial communities from riparian zone in the Pacific Northwest, United States - 19_EM | ecosystem: Host-associated > Plants > Roots > Unclassified | place...
GTACCTCAGAAAGTAGAGCAATCACAACAGCAGAAATACATGGAATCTCCTCAGCAAGTTGAAAGATAACACGGATAACAGTGTAAACTTCAAGATCTTTCAACTGTAACATTTTGCACCACAAAAATATTAAGGTAAGTACTCCCTCGCACAAAAAGATCCAAATGGGTTAAAAAAAGTAAGAAATTGGTTATCAGCCAAAGTCATTAATCCACCAACTTGAATGGGTATGGAAGCAACAAGTGCAGCTTCAACGCCTAGAATGATGCTTGGATCACCACACCACCGCAAATCAATATCCATGGTAACTTGACCTTGCTTGAGACTCTGGACACGAATTCCTGCATTGGTCAAGTTATAAGGAAGGAAGCCGCGAATGTACTTATGAAAGGAGTAAAGAAGTGCATTTCACAGTGACAAGAAATGTACTTAATAAGTAAAATATCCCTGGTAAATGTGCACAGGCCATGTGTTTATTTCTAAAATGCCAGAAAGACTTTCAGAACTCAGAAGACCTATTCAAAAGTACAGGTCCTGGCATTAAATTATAATTGAATGCTATCAACCTCAATGACATAAGAATACTGCATCAGAAACAAGTAGTGGCAACACATACAACTACATAGCAGAAAAGAGCATTTATTGATTCATACCTTCAATCTTAGGCGGCACAGTACCGAGAGAAAATTTGTTAAACTTTAGAGAAGTAATCCCTGGGGGTCGGTAGTCTTCCAATAGTGGTTCAACAGATTCTTTAACCACCGCTGTAGCTGCCTGCAAACACATTCGGCTGAGAATCTCAAGTTTAATATGACAGGTAAAAAGCTTGTTTTTAGGGCCCATTAAAGTTTTACAAAATCTCGATCTGCATTACCCCCTTTACAACCGATTCTAGCCCATCCTGCAATTATTATCCTTTTCCATTTTTTTAAAAAGGAAGAGGAGGAGGAGGAGGAAGAGGAACTACACAAACACATCAAAAGATAGCCCAGTTTTTTGCCTAACATGAACAGCATTTGCCAATATACATGATAAAAGCATACTCGCAAGAAACCATAGGGTACTTCGAAGATTTTGCTCAGTTACATCTAATTATAGAACGGGAAAAAAACATCTTACTTCTGCAACAAAAGGCCATAATTTGCCCAATTGCTTATTTAGCCATTTCACCTGCAGGATGTAACCAAAGTACAACATTATAAAATCAATAAGAAACAAGACGGAGAAAACTTATAGGGCAGACCGCGTCGCAATACACCATACAACAAGGAGACGTTACACGATATTATGTCTTTTGGCTTCACAAGAATATATTATCAGTTCCAAAATAATAATAATAATAATGCAACAAGAAATTAGAGCTCGCTTAAAACACAATTGGTTTTTTTTTTTTTAAAAGAATACTAGAGGAGGTAATTAGAGAAAATTACCAACCTGTTCAAAAGCAGGAAAAGAAATCCAATCAGGAAAATTATCACCACATATTTTCTTCAAATCATCTCTATTGAGTGACCCAAGGAGTTTTATATCCACTGCCTGCAGACAGAAATTCGAGCTCGCACATCTCACTTTCCAAATTGAATGCAATTCACAGTAAAAGAAAACGACATGTATCTCAATCATCAAAGTGCACGAACCTTAGCAACTCGTTTGGTGCTTCGGTACTGCATCATGTGTTTCCATCCAGCCATCAACCCGATCCCGAAGACGATCCCCAAAAATAACCCTGAAATCAGCCCCATTTTCCCCGATTCCAAAACACAACTAAACCTAGTCCACGAAAAAAAATAAAAAATAAAATCAGAAAGACAAATCAAACAGCCATGAATTGTTTTATTTTGTCGAGAGAGTCAAGGAATTGAAGTAAGGATTTTAGGGATCAGGGAAAATGGAAGTGGAATCAGTTATTATTACTTTACGCTAAGATGGCAATGACGTTGTGATATCCGAGAACTTGTCTCTCTCCTGAAAGTAACGGTTCCTTTCTTTCTCTTTTGCGTGTGGCGTTGGTGAGCATTTATTAATCCACAAGAAAAAAAAAATGAAAAAACAAATATAAAGTAACGGGAACAGCAAGGAGGGAGGGGAGAGGGTCGGTAGGCCAGAGGGAGGAGGGCGACATGGCATTGATTATTTTTATTGATAACTACTATATTCAGTTTCTTGTTTGAACTGGCACTCGTTCTCCCTCCCCCATCTGTCCGTTCATTTGGGACTTTTGGAAATATCTATTCAGATGGGGATTTTGTGGACGCGCCGTTGTGTTTTTTTTTTTTTTTTAATTTTCATTTAGTTTTTGTTTCTGCTAATTCGATTACTTGATTATTGTTATGCTAGTACTGTTGCTCGCTTCTCCGGTTTAAAATATTTTTTATTTTATTGTTAATATAAATACATTAAAATAATTTAAAATAAAATAAAATTTAATTTTTTTAAAATATAGTTAATTAGTATGCTCAATTATTTAATTTTTTTTTTGCTAAAAATTAATTTTTTATACATATGTTTTGGATCGTTTTGATGCGCTGATAGTAAAAATAATTTTTAAAAAATAAAAAATATCATTTTGATGCATTTCGACACGAAAAATACTTTAAAAAAATAACCGCAACCACGCTCTCAAATAAGCTATTGTGAATTAGATTTACAACAAGAGTGTACAAATAATCTCATTTTCGAGCATATAAAAATGTGAGAAGATAAGAACTTGTCTAAGATTTTATAAAATAAATTAATTTAATATGTAATAAAAAAAACTTATTAGGAAAAGCTATATGTGTGTATTATACGAAGGAATTAAGAAAATGTAAATTTATTTTGCTTGAAAATCTATGAAAAATATTATACTTATAAGACTTTTTATGATATTACAGTTGTGTGAAACTTTCATGAGTACATTAAAATTTAACGAAACAAGCTTGAAACTAATAAATTTTAAACGAGCTGAGCTTCAGCCTCATGTTTTAGGCTTGTTTGTGACATGAGTGAGCCCAAGCCTTGCTAAAATTAGATAATTTGAGCTCAAACGCACACAAACTTGGCTGAGTCAGCTTAGTTGAAGCCTAGATGCAACATCCAAAAACTCGTGAAAAAATTACAGTAGAATCAGTTATTAGAAGAAGCAGTAGAAGATAATACGGTTTGTTTTTGTATTTTAAAAATATTATTGAAAAAATTTAAATTGTTTTTCTTTACTTTAAAATAATTATTTTTTATATTTTTAAATTATTTTGATGTGTTAATATTAAAAATAATATTTTTTAATGTATTTCTAAGTAAAAAATACTTTAAAAAATAATTGATACCATAATATCAAACGGATTCAAAGAAAGAGCATGTGTTAGAAGTATACTTGAAGTTGCGTTTCAAAATATTTTTTATTTGGAAATTTATTAAAATAATATTATTTTTATTTTTTAAAAATTATTTTTTATATTAAAATATTAAAACGATAAAAAACACTGAATATATATATATATATATATATATAACTTTAAATTTTGACCAAACAATGCCATCAAACTGCTACTTCCTTTCAGTCGAGCCGTTCCGCCCCTTGGTGCAGAAGCTTGTCGGCCCTCTATCCTGCCGTGGAATGAATGAATTCTTTTACGTGATTGACAGACTCGGATTGGTGGGGAGAGAAAGGTTAGTCATTTTCTTTCTATACATAACCAAAAAAATAGAAAAGATTCTTCAAGGTCCTATAAGTGCATCATCATCAATGCCGCCAAAGCCCAATTCTGCAGAGAAAATTATGTGAAGTACTCCTGATAGGAGTGCGAACAATATAAAGCTGAAAAGCTAGCTACCTGACTGTAGTCGTAGCAGCTGTAGTCTCGTTACTTTCCCTTCTTCTTGTACTGAAGGATTTTCTCATTCTTTCCATACATTACCGCCACTGTATCTGTCTAACCAGTCTGAACTGTCCGCCCTTCTTTCTCTTTCTGTCTACGCGGTCAAGCAAGTTTCCGTACAGAGAAGAAGGCGAGCCTGTAGCACAGAAAGGGAAAGAAATGCGAGTTCTTAGTTTTAAAATAGACCAAGACGGAATGAAATCGATTGACTTGAAACAGTGTAACTACCGCCTTGCTACAAGAAGTTCCATGTTCAGCACTATAAGGCAGTTCCGCCGGAGAATCACGCTTAGCTAGCAAGGAAAATAAAATCCGAATCCAGCTTGCTTGAGACAGGGCAGGATGTTATTGATCTGACGTCCAAGTTGTTCGTATCCAGGAAGGAATGGCACCCGACATTGTATCAATACTATCTCGATATGCCACCACAAATACAACTTATCCTGTCCCATCAAAGAGCTACGACTTAGTCCTGCTTTTGTGTTTGACATTGCTGTGCTTTCCCCATTTGGAATTTCTTATCGTGGTAATTACTCTTTAGCCAAAATTGATAAAGCACCAGGGTAATCTTTAAAAATAAAAAATTATGACTTGAGCTCCTCGTTATAATTATATAAAAAGAAAAACTAATTTTTAAGGTTATAACAATGTAACGCATCTAACAAATTACTGTTGACGGCGACAATACTTTTTAAGACAAGACAAGACAAGACGGAGAGGAGAAATTGGCCATCACCGTATACTCATCGTCGGCATGTGCCGTCCTGGGAAGGAGAATTGGCCGAGATGATTCAAATGCCATTAAAAATACCATGAACTCTTTAAATTTTTTTTATTTGATTTTTAATTTTTTATATTTCATTTCACCTGGGACAAGTTAAGCCCTACCAAGAAGATAAATAAGAGAAATGAAAAAGATGAATAGTCAAATCAGATTAGTACATTGCGGTTGTATCATAATCTGGATTATAAATTTAGCAGTTGAATTATAATCTATCCAATATAATATTATTTTTTTATTTTAATTCATAATTTTTTTATTTGATAGTTTATTATTTTGCATATGAGCCTAATCAGGTGAGATAAAAATTAAAATGACAACGATTCAAAAAAATTTCTAAAACCATATTGGAATTTGAACGGAATGACCAAGCCACGTATGGATTTACTTGTCAAACAGGTCATGCCGAACCAACTTCAACATAGTTGGAGTTGAAACCCAAGCCATGCAATGGACCATGACATGGAGCAAAACTAGATAAATAAAAAGTAAATGAACTATGCTAATAATTTATTTTGTTTTGATTTAGCTTTTTCCTTTTCTTTTTTCAAATAAAATGTTGATACATAATTAAATAAAGATGATAAATAGCATGAGATATAAAGAAATCATGTTTTTTTTATCTGCATCCACCATTTTAGAATCCCGATTCAATATTTGTTCATCATTAACAATTATTTTTAGCGTTTATAAATGCATTTGATGATCAATTAATTTTATTAAACACACTGATCAAGCTTTCAATGTACATTTGAGATTTTTCATCATCGTAAAAAAAAAATTTACCTGCACCAACATGTTTTTTTTTTTACGCTTGAATATAGTTGTTCCAATCTGCAGCGTAGTATGGTTACCGAAACTTAATCACTATCTATTTATGGATGGATCTCATATATTATGCTTGAGTGGCTTATGAGATATTTTATTTAATAATTTTTTCTTTATATAGTTGCATTTTACTCTTTTCTTAAATCTCATATAATATGTTCGAGTGGCTCGTGATATAGTTTAATTAATAATTGTTAGATAAAACTATCTCCAAGATATAGAAACTTTTTCTACCTGCCATGATATAATTTGAGACACAAAAAATAAAAATTTCGGTTCAGTTAATCGTGATAACAAATATGAAAAACTTATCAAAAGCTTGATGATTGCTTAAAAAGGTTCATAAAATAAAGCAATATTGCTTCAAAGGAGTAAGTGGATACATTCTTTTTTAAAAAAAATTTCAATTAAAATAATATTTTTTCACGTATTTTTTTTTTACTTTAACACATTAAAATCTTCAAAAAATATCTCTAAAACATTAATTTCATATTTTTTAAGACAAAAAATATTTTAAAAAACAGGTCGAACTACCAAAACAACACTCCTTAGGTCATTGTGTAGGACGAAACACATGTTTGAGATTCACACTAGTTATTTGATCTGTGCTTCGCCGTGTGTCAGATAATTGTTTTAATAAAAAAATAAATATACATGTTTTTCCAACGTGTTTTTGGATATAAAATTTTTTTCAATCATAAATCGAAATGCTTATATTTGCATCTAATTAATTAAATTGATATTTGATCAAGAGATAACTAACATTAATATATTTGATCTCATAATAATAGCCATGTACTTAGTCGTGTTTAATTTAATACCAATTAAATATTGAAGGATGAAATTAGAAAAAAATTTCAATTAAAAAAATTTACCAATGCGAATTCAATAAAGAATGACAAATAAAAACAATTGAGATAATCCAGGTCATTTTTAAAATTAGTGAAAAATTCTATAAAAAAGAAAATAAAGAAAAATAACGGAGCCTAATCTTCGATTGAATAAATAATAAAGTTTGAAACTGAAAAAGCATGAACTTAGAAAAAGGAAAAAAAACCAAGATAACTTGGGCGAACTTTCTAAATTTGCGTTAATCTCTAAAACTTGCAACTCGTGAAAAATTAGATCCGGACTTAATTAAGAAGCTCAATTACAAACCAATTTAATATTGAGGGATGAAACCAAAAAAAAAAATTAATTAAAAAAAATTTCCAAAATGAGAAAAAATAACAATCAAAAGAATGAAATGTCAAATTTGATAGGAAAAAAGCCCTAAGGAAAATGAAATTATATATATAAAAAATCAATTTTAAAAATTATTCCAAACAAAACAAATAGAAATGAAAACAATAGAAGGGGGTGAGATTGAAAAAGAATTTAAATTTTATAAATTATTCAAAATAAAATAAATAGTAATTAAAAGAACATGAACTAAATCAGAATAAATAACAAATTGAAAGATTGCTTTGAAATTTTAAAAGGACAAGTGTGAAAATCGAGGGGGAGAGAAAAAAAAAAACAAAAAGAAAAGGTCACAATGTTAAACTGGATAGTCGTTGGCCATACACACCGCCTCACCACGGAAGCGATGATGAGATAATCCAAACACCAGCAAGAAGGCGGTGTTTGGTCATTGGACGACCCCGTATGCGCTGATGCATGTAACACATGCGCGAGCAAATTTGTTTTAGTAATATCTATATATATTAAGCTACAAAGTTGTTACTGAACCAACATAGTAATAACAAAAAAAAAAAAAAAACAAGTACAAATACATAAATGCCTCTGAACATAAGTTATAAAACATTCTATTTTTATGTGCACGGAAGTCATTTTACTGTTCTTTAAAAATAAAAAAGATGAAAAGGTCCACGCATGTATGCTTTAAAGAAACTTGAATTGTAGAATCATCATTTTATAAAAGTTAAAAAAACATGATTATCTCCTTTAAATTTGACAATGACAAATGGATCGTTGCGAAGATATTGTAATTACCCTCCAATATCATGTCTTTTGGTTTTGTTTTTTAATGGCAAAATGAGTATTTCTCTCCAAAGTTATGAAAAAACTACCAATTTCCTCTAATTTTCCACTTCGGTCCTATCTTTCAATCTCACCCTCTCATGACAAATTAGCATAAATTGATCTATAAGGGCTAAATAAAAAAAATAAAATTATGAACAAGAATCCATAACAATGCAACCATTCAGCGTGAATCCTGGGTTAACTCGACTAACTAATCACCCGTGATATGAGATTGAAATAAAAATAATTAGAATTTAAAAAGAAGAACCTACCAAAAAATACCGAAGCTACATAAAAAAATGCTGAAAAAAGATCAAGATAATTAGGGTTAACTTGACTAATCCGTACTCGGAATAACCCTAAAGAGAAGAAAATATAAAAAATCACAAAGCACAAGGACCGCTTATGTAATGTCAAATGATGAAATTGCCAAAAAAATCAATTATAAGAAAAAAATTTGAGGAAAAAAACTTAAGTCAATCCAAGTTAACTCGACTAATCTATTACTTGGAATATGAGATTAGGATAACCTAACAAAAATAAAAATGGAGCAAATAACAAAATTCAGGACCCAATAACCAAAATATCAAATGATGAATTTGAAAGAAAAAAAAATCAATTTATAATAAAAGGATAAAAAAATAAACTCTGGTCATAAGATCACGAGTACTCTATAGAAAGACATATACAAAAAAATAATAAAGTAAAATTTTCAATTACAAAACAATTTAAAATCTAAACAACGTGTACCAAATCTAGTATAAAAAACTAAATGAAAGAAAATAATTAAAGACTAAATTGAAAAATAAAATAAATTAAGAAAATAGTAATAAAAAGAACAATGACCCAAATTAGATTAAAAAAACCAAATAAAATAAGAAATTTAGGGACAAAGTTTTTTTAAAAGATAAATAAAAAAGAATAAAAAAATAACAATAAAAAAAGAGAACCACAATGGGATAAAAAAAATACAATAAATTGATCATGGATGAAATTGAAAAACTAATAAATCAAGAAAAAGATAAAACACAAAAAATAATAATTAAAATAATGAGAAACAAATTGAATAAAAAAATTAAATTAAATTAAATTCTCAGATACAAAGTTAAAAAATATCTAAAATTAAAAAATATATAAAAAAATAAATAATAATAAAAAAAATAATAACTAAAATTGATACGAATTTTTAGAATATAAAAAAGAAAAGTGAGAAGAGGGAGGAAGAAAAACAAAGCATTTGGAAAGTAAACTATACCTCCGCCAAACAAGTGCCACACCGTTGAAAAAAAAAATGAAGTAAAGTAATTTAATTATGCAAAGAAATGTGCTAACCAATTTATCCCCGACCAATCTTATATAATACCAAATGGATCCTTTGAAAAAAAAAAAATCTATCCCTACCAGTTAGGCTGCTTTTGTTTTTTGTGGAGAAGGTAAAAAGAAAATTCAAAATACACGGTGAACTGTCGTTAAGCTATAGTAAATGAATGTCTCCTTTATGTTTTTTATAATATAATATAATATATAGTGGTTCCACAGAAGTATATGTTTATTTTTTATTTTTTACTTTCAGTTAGTACATCCAAATAATCTGTTCTCCATTGAAGAATAAGTTTATCCATGAAAAGCTCTTCCATACATTAACATCCAAACACCAGAAAATATCCCCGTTTGCCGACTCGCGTATCTAATTACGAAACAACACAAACAAGTTAAGAAAACACCACCCCTATCCCACCGTTGACTGCCAGCAAAGCAAATAAAACCGCACACGCAATCACGTGCACGCTTAACCCATTTTTAAACCCCTCATTTCCTAGCCCTTTTCCTCCGGCAGGAATAGTAATTGGAGGAGAAGCCGAGTCAGGACCGGGAGGCTCCCTGTACGGAGGAGGAGGCGGCTGATTAAGACTGGGAGGCAATCCAAGGCCGCGATTGACGTTGATCTCAAAGGCCAATCCGTACTGGCATTGAATGCCATCATTAGCATCAGAGAAGAAATAATTCGGACCTTGAATAGTCAACGGTACTGGTATGGTCAACGCTTGATCGAACACCGTGTTGCCTCCGTTGTAGACAACCGTATCGTTATCAGACGAGTGGTCGATTGAGCAGTCTTTGAATGTTGTCAGATTGTAGGTCTGGATCACTGTCTGATTGGAGCTCGTTCTGAAAACTGACATGGAAAAATAATTTAACAAACATCGACAATCGTTCACACATGCGTAATACAGATTTAAGACATTTGAAACTTACTAAGATAGTCGCCGAGATTGAAGGTTAGGGAGGCAGCCCAAGAGGAATAGTTAGCGGCAGTGGTGTTGGTGGTGGAATTGAAGAACCAGCCGGCATTGTCGCCAACGGTGTGGTTGATGTATCTAATGGGAGGAGCCTGGGACGTGGCGGCGGTGATCAGGACGGCAATGATGGCGAGATGCAGAATGGTGGCTAGTCTCATGGCTGTTCACTGCGGTTTGGTTTGTGTAGGGTTGCAAAGTATTAATAAAGGACGCGGTGTGCACGGCGTCAACAAAGTTTAAGGGCTGAGTGAGGAGTTTGGTAGAATGGAAGGATAGTAGTGAGATTCCTTGACGCGGGGCATGTGGGTGGAGACAAAGAGAGGTAATTGTGAAATATTTCTGTATATTTAATTTCAAAATTGTGCCTGATGTCAAGATTCTGAAAAGAGGCAGTGTCAGAGCAAGACGACTTTTCAAATGCTTAGTTTATTGATTATCCAACAGTTAAAAAAGAGGGTTGAAACATGATAGAATGATTTTTATGAACGAAAGAGGCAAAATTGGAGTTTTTGACCGTTCTAAGAGTTTTATGAAACTTCAGGTGAGATGTTTTGGGTGGAAGAGAGATGATTGTCGCGCATTAGCTATTTTTCCCGGTAAAATAAAATTCTGGTCGGCAGGTTATCAACGACAACGACAGTTAAGAACGTGAATGGCGGTGTCCTTTGCCGACCGTTACACAAGGCAAGTCCTAAGGCCTAAGCTAAGCTAAGCAAAGCAAAGCAGGTATCCTCTTGGCCCACTTCCTGTTTTTTGGTTTAATTTGGAAAATTCAGTCGGCCAACCCGCTCATGGTCCCTGCTCCCTCGGTCCGTCCGCTCAATCCAACCATTTGTTATTGGTGATTTTCTTTCTTAACTTAAAATAAAAAAAACTCAACTTTTATTATCAATGATGTATTTTTTTAGCTTAAAATAAAAAAGACCTTTTTTTTTTCGTTTAGCTTAAAAAAAACTAAGCATGTTTTTGCTATCTTAGTCTCACGCACCCTTTCATGAAACAAAATAAAGCAGTTTGAGACTTTTCAATCGATGATGCCATGGTACTCTGTTTATCACCCTTCATTGCTAGATGTTGCAGTCTTTAGGTACACGAAAGAGGTATGACACTTCAAC
>Ga0307516_10009399_pt1 | contig 10906 bp, 9 predicted proteins | sample 19_EM_MG_FD_203310 | JGI IMG/M metagenome (GOLD analysis project Ga0307516, IMG submission 203310) | Populus trichocarpa ectomycorrhiza microbial communities from riparian zone in the Pacific Northwest, United States - 19_EM | ecosystem: Host-associated > Plants > Roots > Unclassified | place...
CGCAGGCCGACGTCGATCTGATCCTGCTCGATCCGTGCGGCGACGCCGCGGCGATCGAGGCGCTGCCGGCGCTGGTCGCCGCCGCCCGCGCGGTGTGGCGCCCCACCGGCTGGATCGCCGCCGCGATCGCCGACCGGCCGGCGACGCGCGCCGCGGTGCTCGGCCACGCGGCCCAGGTCGTGCGGGCCGGCGCCCAGCTGCTGTGGGTCTCGGCGGACCGCGAGGCCGCGGGCGCGCTCGGCGCGCGGTTGCCGGCGGCCACGCTCGCCGATCGGCTGCGCAACGAGCTCGGCGTCGCGACCGCGGTCGAGTGCGGCGCTGCCCGGCGGTCCGATCTCGATGCCGCGATCGCGGCGGGCCGCGCCGACCTCGTCGTCACCCGTGAGTACCCCGGCGGCGGACGAAGGGAATCCAGCGCTCCATGAAGGCCAGACGTTATCAACTGCGCAAAGAAGCCGTCGGGGTGGCCCTGCACCACCCGTGGATCTTTCGCGATCACATGAGCTCGGCGGCCGAGGCGCTGCGCGACGGCGAATGGCTGCGGCTGGTCGACGGCCAGAACCGCGTCATCGGCCACGGCCTCTACGAAGCGAGCGGCGCGATCGCGATCCGCATGCTGCGGCGGGGCGCGCATCCACCCGACGCGGCCTGGCTGCGCGGGCTCATCACCGCGGCGGTCGCGCGGCGCGGCGAGCTCGCCCGGCACAGCAACGCGATCCGGCTGATCCACGGCGAGAGCGACGGCATCCCCGCCGTGGTCGTCGACCGGTTCGATGACACGCTGGTGGTCAGCAGCTACTCGGCGGGCGCCGACGTGCTCGCCCGCTACACCGCGCACGCGCTCGATCGATCGAGCCATGTCGTCGGCCCCGCGCGCCACGTCGTCGTGCGCCCGGCGCACCTGCGCCAGGGCCCGGTCGAGCCGGCGCGCACGCTGCGCGGCGCTCCGCCCGACGTCGCGCACATCACCGAGGACGGCATGGCGCTCGCCGTCGATCTCGCCGGCGGTCAGAAGACCGGCACGTACCTCGATCTGCGCGGCCTGCGCCGCCGGATCGCCGCCGCTCCGCTGGGCGGCGCGCGCGTGCTCAACCTGTTCGCGTACTCCGGCATGCTCGGCCGCGCCGCGGAGCTCGCCGGCGCCGCGTCGATCACGCAGGTCGATGCGTCGGATCGCGCGCTTGCGTTCGCCGCCGCGCACCACGTCTCGGATCCGGCCAAGCACGCGTTCGTCACCGCGGACGTGTTCGCCTGGCTCCCCGAGCTGACGGCCGAGCCGTTCGATCTGGTGATCGTCGACCCGCCGTCGATGACGAGCAAGGCGACCCAGGTCCCCGGCGTGCTCGCGGCGTACCGCAAGCTGTATCGCGCGGCCGCGCGCCACGTCCGCCCCGGCGGGAGCCTCGTGGCCGCGTGTTGCACCAGCCGGATCGAGCGCTCGGTGTTTCAGAAGACGGTGCGCGATGCGCTTGGGGAAAACTTCATACTCGAAGAAGAGATCCCGGCTGAGCCGGATCATCCGGTCGGCTTTCCACAGGCGGACTACCTGAAAATTGCCTGGTGGCGGCGCGCCGGCTGACCTGCGTCGGCGCACAGGTCTCACCATGTCGCATGCGACGATTTCGTCGGAGACCCGGCCGCGCTAGCGAGCGTGGGCCGCCTGGTGGGTCAATCGCCGGTAGCGCAGCAGATGCCGGACGGCGCGCCGCAGCATCGCGTCGTCGCCGAGCCGGCGGCCTGCCAGCTCGAGCAACCGCGCGAGATTGAAGTGGGCATTGGCCAGGCCGTCCTCGAGCTCGATCGCCCGTTCGTAGGCCGCGATCGCCTCGCTGGAGCGGCCCAGATCTTCGACGGCAACGCCGAGATTGAACCAGTACAGCGCGAGCTCGGGCGCGCCACAAATTGCCAGGCGATAGCAGCTCTCGGCCACGGCCACGGCCCCGGCGTCGTGGTGGAGCCGCCCGAGGTTATTATGGGCGTCCGCGAGGCTCGGACAGCCTGCCACCGCGCGCTCATAGGCGGCCATTGCCTGTGCCGGTTCGCTCGCCTCGAGGCGACAACCTGTGTCGTACCACTGCGTCGCACTCATGCCGCGATGCAAACCAAATCGAGCACCCCGACCAAGGCAGGATTGGAGCTCGACCACCCCCGGATCCCGGCGGCCTGTCAGGGTCAGAAGATCACCCACGCCATGACGGTATCGGACGCCTCTGACATTCTCGGTTGCGAGCGATGTTAAGATGTTCAAGCTGTGGGTGACGCGCAGGGTACGACCCTTAGCTTCCACGAAGATGGCAAGACCGGCCGGATCGGGCCCAGGCCCGAGCCCGTGCTCGTCTTGGTACTCGAGTGCGGTCGTCCGCGCGCTGGCTCCGTGCGTTACCGACTGTCCGACCTCACGGCGGTCAGCCTCGGTCGCGGGCCGGAGCGGCGCGCCGAACGCACCGGCACCGAGCTGACCGTCCGGGTCCCGGACAAGTGGATGTCGTCGCGGCACGCCCGCATCGAGCCGAGCTTCGGCCGCTGGGTGCTGACCGATACCGAGTCGAAGAACGGCTCGATCGTCGACGGCCACACCACCAAGCGCGCGGTGCTGACCGACGGCTCGCTGATCGAGCTCGGCCACACGCTGTTCATCTTCTTCGAGCGGCTGCCGATCGAAGCCGAGGCCAACTCGCTGCTCGAGATGGTGCCCAACGACGGGCCGGCCGGCTTCGCGACGCTGATGCCGGTGTGGAACCAGGAGCTCGCCCGGCTGCGCCAGATCGCCTCTTCGGAGATCCCGATGCTGATCGAGGGCGAGAGCGGCACCGGCAAGGAAGTGATCGCCCGCGCGATCCACGACCAGTCGAGCCGCCGCGGCGCGTTCGTCCCGGTCAACTGCGGCGCGCTGCCGGAGAACCTCGTCGAGAGCGAGCTGTTCGGCTACAAGAAGGGCGCGTTCAGCGGCGCCCAGACCGATCACCCCGGGCTCGTCCGCTCGGCCGACGGCGGCACGCTGTTCCTCGACGAGATCGGCGATCTGCCGGGTAGCTCGCAGGCCGCGCTGCTCCGCGTGCTCCAGGAGCGCGAGGTCATGCCGGTCGGCGGCACGCGCGCCGTCGAGATCGATCTGCGCGTCGTCGCGGCGACCCACCGCGACCTCGACGACATGGTCGCCGAGGGCACGTTCCGCCACGATCTGTTCGCCCGGCTCGCCGGGTTCCGCGTCAGCGTGCCGCCGCTCGCCGAGCGCCGCACCGATCTCGGCGTGTTGATCGGCGTGCTGCACGGCCGGATCTTCCCCGCCGACCACCCCGGCTTCGACATCGACGCCGCGCGCCTCCTGCTGCGCTATCCGTGGCCGCTCAACGTCCGCGAGCTCGAGCAGGCGCTCGCCACGGCGCAGGTCCTCGCCGGCACGGATCTCGTGCGCGCCGACCACCTCCCCGATTCGGTGCGCACCGGTCGTCCGCCCGGCGCGCCGCGCCCCGTGGTGCTGAGCGAGAACGACCAGAAGGTCCGCGATCAGGTCGTCGCCTCGCTGCGCGAGCACCAGGGCAATGTGTCAGCGGTGGCACGAGCGCTCGACAAGGACCGCAAGCAGATCCAGCGCTGGATCAAACGATTCGGCCTCGATCCGAGTAGCTATCGCTGACCCGCGGCGCGTGAAATCGCGTCCTTCAAGAGCCTGGCTGTGAAAATTTCGCTCATGCGTCGTCTCAGCGACCCACCATGGGACGTCGCGGTGCCACCGTGGTGTTAATAAATTCAGCTGCTTGTGAATTTATCCGGTCGGCTCGCGTCTTGCTCGTGGTCAGGTAACTCGCGCGGCCGGCTCCCCGAGCCTCCCAGTTCGCACAACGGTTCGCACAAACCTTTGTGACCCGGCCGCGCGAACATTTTTTTTGCGCGCGTTGGGCAACCGCAGCGCCATCGGAACGCCACACAACCGTTCCAACGCGCGCCGAGCAGATAGCGCGTGCGCCGGCCGACAGCGTCGGTGGGAGCGATCCCCGGCTGGTGCGCGTCGTGGGTCCGTGCGCGCCAGACACAGCGCGCGAGCCCGTCACGCGGGCTGCCGCGAATCCCTCGTGAAACAGCTAGTTACGGCGGCACACCGGCTGCACAGGGGCAGTTGCGTATGAAGACGATGGTCAGCACCGCGGGGAGCGGACTTCCGGGCGCCATGGAAAGCCTCGACGTCCTCGCTCCGGGGTCGAAGGCCGGCCCATGGGTGGTCGAGCGCGAGCTCGGCCGCGGTGGTATGGGCACCGTCTATGCCGTGGTCCACGAGGAGATCGGCAAGCGAGCCGCGCTCAAGCTCGTGCACAAGCGACTGCTGACATCCGGCTTCAACGGCGAGCGCATGTTGCTCGAGGCCAAGGTCGTCAACCAGGTCGGCCACCCCCACATCGTCGATATCTTCGAGACCGGTACGCTGGCCGATGGCCGGCCGTACATCGTGATGGAGCGGCTCGATGGCCAGGCGCTGTCCACCCGCGCCGATGCCGGCAAGCTGCTGCCGGATCTGGTCATCACGATCCTGCTCCAGGTGTGCGACGCGCTGATCGCCGCCCACGCCGCCGGCGTCATCCACCGCGACCTCAAGCTCGACAACGTCTTCCTGGTCGACCACCCCGAGGACCCCTCGGTCCCCAAGGTGAAGCTGCTCGACTGGGGCATCGCCAAGCTGATCCACCACGACGTCAAGCACACCGTCGAGGGCCAGCTGGTCGGCACGCCGCAGTACCTGTCGCCCGAGCAGGCGCGCGGGCTCGCCGTCACGCCGCAGACCGACGTCTACTCGCTGGGGGTCATGGCCTACGAGCTGTTCCTCGAACAGCTGCCGTTCGAGGCCGAGACCGCCGCCGAGGTCATGGCGATGCACCTGCGCATGCCGCCGCCGGCTCCGTCGGAGCTGTGGCCCGACGTGCCGGATTCGCTCGAGCACCTGCTGCTCGCGATGCTGGCCAAGCAGGCCGACCAGCGCCCGACGATGCACGAGGTGGTCCGCGGGCTCGAGGCGGTGCGCGGCGAGTTCGCCCGGCGCTGCAGCGCCCACGCGGCGCCCCGCCACCGGGCGGTGACCCCGATCGATGCGTCGCGGCCCCACCGCGTGATCTCGTCGGCCGGCCTCGCCGCCACCGAGCGCGCCGACTGGCAGCCGCGCGGCACCAAGCGCTGGCAGTACGCGCTCGGCATCGCCGCGCTCGCCACGAGCGGCGTGCTGTTCTGGGTCAGCCGGATCGGCGACCGCACCGCGAACGCGGCGACCACGTCGGAACTACGCGCGGCGCCCGGGGCCGACGGTGTGATTGCGCCGTCGGCCCCGGGCGGACCCCGCCGGATCGCCGCGCAGGGCCTCGTCGTCGAGTCCGACCGCGACCTGGTGCACGCTCGGACCGGCGCCGGCGTCGCCGAACGCGCGCCCAGCCGCCCGGCGCTGGCCACCACGCGCGCCGAGCAACTCGCCGTCCGCGCCCCGGTGCGGACGATCAGCGACGGCCCGACCGCGCGGGAGCCGGCGGCCGCCGCACCGGCCTCGTCGCGGCCCGCCGCCGCCGCACCTACGCCGTCCCGGCCGTCGCCGGCGCCGCGCCGTGGAGCCAAGATCGACCCCGATGGCACCCTTGATCCGTACCTGTAAGGGAGCGACCCGTGAGCGCTGCACCCGTGAATGCCGTCCTGGCCACCGCGCTGTTGTTCTTCGCGCCGGTGGCCGCGCGTGCCGAGGGCAAGTGGTCCGGTGAGGTCCCCGCCAAGGCGCGCGCGCTGGCCGAGCGCGGCCGGGCGCTCCACGACGCCGGTGACTACGCCAACGCGATCGTCGCGTTCACCCAGGCCTACGCGATGGCGCCGAGCCCGGCGCTGCTGTTCAACCTGGCCCAGGCCTACCGGCTGCAGGGCGACTGCGACGACGCCGCCCTGATGTACCGGCGATTCCTGGCGACCGGCCCGAGCCCCGACCGCACCGCGCTGGCCGAGGCCCAGCTGGTCAACGTCGAGCGCTGCATCCACCGGCTGTCGATGCACATCCCCGACGAGACCGCGCGCGGCACCGCGGCTCCGCCGCTGCCCGCCGACGGCAGCGTGACGCTCGAGATGCCGCGGTCGCGCAAGGCCGCGATCGAGAAGGATGTGGGCATCGGCCTGGCCGGCGGCGGCACCGTCGCGCTCGGGCTCGCGGTGTACTACGCGGTCCAGGCCCACAATGCCTCGAACGACGTTGCCGACGCGTACGCACATGGCGCCCGCGGCTCCGACATCGCGCCGATCGACCAGCGCGGCAAGACCGCATCGCGCAACGCCGAGATCTCCGGGGCCGCCGCCGCGGCCGGCATCGCCGGTGGCATCACGATGTACCTGATCGGCCGGCACACCGAGCGCACCGCCGTCGTGACGCCGACCGCCCACGGAGCCGAGGTCAGCATGTCATGGAGCTTCTAGCGATCGCCGGCGCGCTGGCCCTGCTCGGCGGGTGCTATTCGCCGTCGCTGCGCGATTGCACGGTGAGCTGCGAGTCGGGGGCGCAATGCCTCGGCGACCAGATCTGCGGCGCGGATGGCCTGTGCGCGGCGCCCGACGTGGCCGGCCACTGCGCGATGATGGGCGGGGCGATGCCCGACGCGCCGGTGAAGATCGAGCTCGATGCCGGCCCCGCGAGCGATGCCGCCACGGCGCTCGATGCCCCGCCGCCCGACGCGGCGACGACCGCCACGCTGCGCGTGCAGATCGACGGCGCCGGCGCCGTGCTCGTCGACGGTCGCGGCGCGTGTACCGCCGCCCAGGATCAGCACGGTGACTGCTCGTACGAAGTGCCGCTCGGCGTCGCGGTGACCGCCCGCGCGCTGGCCTCGCAGCTCGATCAGCGGTTCGTCGCGTGGAGCTCGGCGACCTGCCAGGCCGCCGGTGCGACGTGTACGTTCACGCCCACAGCGTCCGTGACCATTGTCGCCAAGTTCGACAAGGTGCCATGAGGTCCGACGCCAGATCCGACTCGGTGACCGACGGCCTCGCCGTCACGCACGTGCTGCGCCGCCACGTTCGCGCGACGCCGCGCGCCGTCGCTGCGCAGGTCCGCGAGCGCTCGAAGATCGGTCGCCGGGCGCCGGCGGTATGCAGGTTGCACAGAGAATCACGCATGCCGAGCGCGAGTCCGACCATCGAGCTGCCGATCTGGGAGCGTGACCTGCCGCCGATGCCGCGCACGGCGCTGCGCCCCAAGCGCAGGCGGCCGGCGACGCTGACGCCGGGGATGCGGATCGGCGTGTGGCAGGTCGAGCGCGAGCTCGGCCGCGGCGGCATGGCCACGGTCTACGCGGCGACGCATAGCCGGTTCGGCAAGCGGGCGGCCCTCAAGCTCGCGCACCGCGCGGTGTTCGGCCCGAGGTTCACGCCCGAGACGTTCCTCCGCGAGGCGCGGATCGCCAACCTGATCGACCACCCCGGCGTCGTGGAGGTGTTCGCGACCGGCGCGTTCGGCGGCCGGCCGTACCTGGCGATGGAGCGGCTGACCGGCCAGTCGCTCGCCGCCCGGCTCGACAGCGGCTCGCTCGGCCGCGACGAAGCGCTCGAGATCCTGATCGAGCTGTGCGACGTGCTCTCGGCGGCCCACGCGGCCGGTGTCACGCACCGAGACCTCAAGCTCGACAACGTGTTCGTGCTCGCCAGCCCCGGCGCCGGCGGCCGCCGCACCAAGCTGCTCGACTGGGGCATGGCCCGGATCGCCAACGAGGAAGACCCGATGCGCGGCATGATCGCCGGCACGCTGACCTACGTCGCACCCGAGCAGGTCCGCGGCGACGAGATCACCCCGGCGGCCGATGTCTACTCGCTCGCCGTGCTCGCCTACCAGCTGCTGCTCGGCGAGCCGCCGTTCAGCTCGACCAACGATCTCGAGCTGCTCGATCACCACCTGCGGGCGGAGGCGCCCCGGCCGCGCGCGCGCTGGTCGGCGATCCCGCAGGCGCTCGAGGCCGCGCTGCTCGCGATGCTGGCCAAGCAGCCCGAGGATCGCCCGTCGCTCACCGAGGTGACCGCGGTGCTGCGCGCGGCGCGCGCCCGGCTCCGGCCCAGCAAGCTGCGCTGGCTCGAGCCGATCGCCGCGGTCGCCACGCCGGTCCCGGCCGTGATCGACGTGATCGGCCGCCCCGCCGTCCCGTTCCTCGTCACCAAGCGCCAGCGCGCCGCCGGCGCCGCGCGCGGCCGCGCGCTGACCGCCGCGAGCCTCTTGCAGCTGTTCATCGCTTGATGCCGACCACCAGGCCGTCGGGGGTCGGCGCGCACACCGAGTCGCAGCTCGCCGCGACCAGCTCGTGAAACGCGCGCATCGCGCGGCCGCGCTCGGAGTCGTCCATCAGCTCGCCGAACAGATAGGCGTTGTCGCCCAGCACCAGGCCGCCCTGGCGCAGGTTGGCGATCGCCCACTCGCCGTAGAACTCGTAGTTGACCTTGTCGGCGTCGATGAACACCGCGTCGAACGGGCCGTGCGGCACCAGCGTGGGGAGCACGTCGCGACCTGCCCCGACGGTGACCGTGACCCGGTCTGCGACCCCGGCGGCCGCGAGGTTTCTGCGCGCGATCTCGGCGTGCCGCGCCTCGTACTCGACCGACCACAGGTGCCCCCCCGGCCGCAGCGACCGCGCGATGATCGTCGCCGAGTAGCCGACCAGGGTGCCGACCTCGACGACCTTGGCGGCCCCGGCGAGCCGGAGCAGCAGCGAGATCAGCTTGCCGTCGCTCGGGCCGACCTGGATCGCCGGGATCCCGTCGGGCACCGCGAACGCGCGCGCCAGCGCCTCGTCGTGCGGCGCGTGGATGTGGTTGACGTAGTCGAGGAGCTCGGGATGCGCGTAGCGCCCGCCGGCACGAGACGACGAATCGGCCATATGCCGGACTCTAACGCGAAACCAAACGCCAGGCGCTGACCGGTGTGCCGCGCCATCCGGGTCATGGCTCGTCGTCGCCCTGCGATCGATACGGCCCGAACTTCGCGAGCTCGGCGATCTGCTCGGCGACCGCGATCGCCTCGCGCTCGGCGTGGTCGCGGATCGCGGCGGACAGCCCGGCGTGGCGGATCCAGTGCGCCGAGTAGGTCGGCATCGGATCGAAGCCGCGCAGCAGCTTGTGCTCGCCCTGCGCGCCGGCCTCGAACAGCGGGAGCTTGCGCTCGATCGCGCGGTCGATGCCGGCGTAGTACGCGGTCTCGAAGTGCAGCAAGTCGACGTGGACGTCGGCGCCCCAGTAGCGGCCGTACAGCGCGCGGTCGGTCTCGAGGAACAGCGCCCCGGCGATCCGCTTGCCGGCGGCGACCACCTCGACCATCCGCATCGCGTCGGGCAGGTACCTGGCGAGCGCGTGGAAGAACCCGGGCCGCAGGTAGTCGCGGCCGCCGTGCTCGTCGGTGGTATGCCGATAGAACCGGTCGAGATCGTCGATCTGCGGCTCGGTGAGCTCGCCGCCGGGGATCCACGACAGCCGCTCGATCGCCGCCTTGGCGCGGTCGCGCTCCTTGCGCAGCTGCTTGCGCTTGCGCGACTTGAGCTGGCCGAGGAAGTCATCGAATGTCTGGTAGTCGCGGTTGTGCCAGTGGAACTGCAGGCTCGCGCGCGGAAAGCACCCGGCGAGGGTGAGCTGGGCCTGCTCGGCCGCCGAGCAGAACAGCCAGTGGATCGACGAGCACTCGGCGTCGTCGGCGACGCTGCGGACCGCGCCGATCAACGCGTGGCGGACCGCCGCGGCGTCGCCCGGCGGCAGCCCCGGGGCGAGCAGGATGCGGTTGCCGGTCGCCGGGGTCTGCGGCGCGGCGATCACGAGCTTGGGGTAGTAGCGCAGCCCGGCGCGCTCGGCCGCGTTGGCCCAGCCCCAGTCGAAGATGTACTCGCCGTAGCTGTGTTCCTTGAGAAACGCGGCCACGCCGCCGATCAGGCGACCTGCCTGTTCGGCGAGGAGATATACTCCGGACCACCCCGAGCGGCGCTTGCGGGTGCGACCGGTCCCCGCGTCGATCGACCCCGACTCCTCGAGGGCGCGCAGGAAGCCATGGCGCAGGAACGGCGATGCGCCGTGATCCAGGCTGTCCCACGCCGCGGTATCGACCTCGGCGATCGACCCGACGGCGCGCACCGCGACCCTCGTGCTGGTTGGCGTGCTAAAAGTAGCCACGAAAGGCCACCATGACGCTCGACCTTGAGACCCGCAAGAAGATCGACCAACTGGTCGCGAGTGACTCCGTCGTCCTGTTCATGAAGGGCAGCCGTAGCTTCCCACAGTGCGGGTTCTCGGCGTCGGTCGTGAATATCCTCAACACGCTCGTCCCGAAGTACACGACGGTGAACATCCTCGCGGATGCCGCCATTCGCACCGGGATGAAGGAGTACTCCGACTGGCCGACGTTTCCCCAGCTGTTCGTGAAGGGCGAATTCGTCGGCGGCGCCGACATCGTGCGCCAGATGCACGAGTCGGGCGATCTCGAGAAGAAGCTGGGCTCGCTGGTGTCCGCCGCCAAGCCGCCGGCCGTCACGGTGTCGCCGCGCGCGGCGACCGAGCTGTCGGCCGCGCGCAAGGAAGGCACCCCCGGGGACGTCATTCACCTCACGATCACGCCGAGCTGGGAGCACCAGCTCGATCTCGGCGCCAAGGAGGCCAGCCACGTCACGGTGCAGAGCAACGGCGTGACCGTGCAGCTCGACCGCGCGAGCTCGGCGCGCGCCGAGGGCGTGACGATCGACTACATCGAGGCGTCGGACGGCGCCGGCTTCAAGATCGAGAACCCGAACCGCCCCGCGACGGTCAAGGAGGTCTCGCCCAAGGAGCTCAAGGCGCTGCTCGATGCCGGCAAGGTCGAGCACTTCTACGACGTGCGCACCGACAAGGAGCGCACGATCGCCAAGATCGCCGGCGCCAAGCACCTCGACGACGCCAC
>Ga0307516_10009400_pt1 | contig 10906 bp, 4 predicted proteins | sample 19_EM_MG_FD_203310 | JGI IMG/M metagenome (GOLD analysis project Ga0307516, IMG submission 203310) | Populus trichocarpa ectomycorrhiza microbial communities from riparian zone in the Pacific Northwest, United States - 19_EM | ecosystem: Host-associated > Plants > Roots > Unclassified | place...
CGCTCTGTTCGGCCCAGCGTAGGGCGTCCGTAGATGTAGGTGGTCTGCCCGCCGGCGTCGGTGGAGGTTTCCAGGTGGCCTTCGGCGTCCCAGGTCATGGTCTGGGTGCCAGCCGACGGCGTTGGGCGGGTGAGCACGTTGCCGGTGGCGTCGTAGGTGTAGCTGCCGGTGCGGGCCCCTGTGGTGCCGGTCACCGCGTGTGGTCGCACGGTGGTGGTGCTGCCCGGGCGCGGGATAGGTGTAGCCGGTGCTGGTGTCGCCGCTCGTCGCGCGCACGTGCTGTACAGGCTGTCCAGACTGATCGGCCGTCCACGTTGGTGATTTACGTGGTGCCGTTCGGCAGCGACTGCCGCGACGACTGGTATCCGCCGTTGCTGCCGCGGGGCGGGCCTGAGTAGGCGGGATCCTCGTAGCCGGTGCAGGCCCCCGGCCCGCCGACCATGCCGCCGGTGTAGCTCGCCGAGCCGAGCAACCCGCTCGAGTCGGGGGCTTTCGTAATCACCGCACTACACGCGGTGACACACGTCTCCCGCGCCGACGGCCCGGCTCAGGCGTCGGGCAGCCGCCGGATGGTCACGGGAAGGCCTGGGCGACCGACACGGTGATGGTCGCAGCAACGACCTCCACCGTGGCCGGGCCGACGACTTTCAGCCAGAACAGGTCGGGCAGGTGCTCGTGGCGGACCACAAGCCCCTCCGCCCCGTCGGGCCACGGCGCCTTCGGCAGCACCCGGACCCACGCCTCGTCAACGAAGGCACCGCCCGCCTCCGGCGGTTTCTGGACGGTGAGCCGGTGGATCCTGTCCAGCGTGACCGTGACGTCAGGCCGGGCCGGGCCGGATCTCAGGACCATGGTGAACCGGTCCTGGTCGCCGAGCACCTCGAGCGAGACGGCGTCGATGAACGCCCCGGCTTGTTCGGCCAGGAGGTCGTTGGTTCTGGCCGCCAGGCCGCTCAGCGCGTCGTCAGCAGCCAAGGTTCTCTCCATGGTCGTGCGAATCCGTCCGGTTTCGGTTGCTGACCCAGCGCTCGGTCCAGTTGCGCGCGTTCGGGCTGGGGTCAACCGTCGACGTGCGGGTGACCCGGCCGTCCGACAGGCGGACGGTGACCTTGCTGCCGTCGGGTGCTTGTAGGTGGCGTAGCCGCCGTCCGAGATCGCCGTCAGGTCGAATCCGCTCCTGTTCAGCACCGTGCCGGCCTGCGTCTGCGTCATCCCGCTCATGTCTGGGACGTTGGCCGCGGCCGGCCTGCCCTCGTCCGAACATACTCGGGCTGTTGCTCGGAGGACTCAACTCAGTCGTCCGACGACGGAGCCCCAGGCTGAAAGACTCGACTATCCAGGCAGCTTTGCGGCTGCCGCGAGGCTGGGCTTCGCTGTGGGGTTGGCGTCGGGAGCCGACAAAGCGTCGTAGAATAGCGGCCTGCCGGCGCGGACACGCCCGGTCGGCCCCGGACGGCTAGGACCGGCCGGCAACCGCCGGGAGTGGGTGCTATTTTTCCGACTTCAGCTCGCCGTTGGCGAGATGAACGGTCACCTGAGGGCCGTCCATCTGATGCAATACGACGCTGTCGTCGTACCACTCCAGGTCGGTGATGACGTCGACGTTCACCTTCCAGCGCTGGCTGCCGTCACTCGAAAATGCCCGAATTCCGGTCTCCGAGATCACAAACAGTGTCGGCTCGGCACCATGAACAGCAAAGTCCGCGAACGGTTCCCCCAAGTCGATGCTTTCCGCGAGGGCCAGATCCGCCGCGAGAACATAGACGGCAGAGTTGCAGCCGATCCACTTTCCCCCGGCCCATTCGACGCCGAGGACGGTGGGGATTTCCGACTCGGAATCCATCTGGACACAGACGGCCCGGGTTGCCGGCGGACCGTCACTCGACTGACTGAACTCATAGACTGGGCCGAGGCCGACGCCGTCCGGATTAGCGACGACCATCTCCAGCCCTGCCTCTGCGCGCACCTCGCTCAGGCTCGACCACTGGCGCACCTGCAAGGTCGCAAGACCATACGAAACCCTTAGCACTTCATCCTCCCGAAGATATCCGCATCCGATCTATTTCCGGTATCGAGAATTACTGCCGTAGATGTTGCCCGTGATCAATCGGTTGCCATCCCAGATCGTCTCGGTCTTCACGACACCGCCGGACGTCCACAGGATACCCTCGCGCACTACGCGACCATTATCCTGGATCGCCACGACCGAGTCCGGGTCGGCAAAGACGCTACGCAGGTGGTTCTCGAATATCCCCCGGCCTCTAGCATTGTCTTGAATTCCGATGCGGTTAAGTTGCTTGACCATGTCACCGCTGCGTTGGATGTTGTGCTTATTGCCGGTAGCGTTGCCGAAGAAGTACTCGAGCTTGGTGCCGAGCTGCGCTTGCGGCATCGGAGCCTCGCCCGCCTCCCCGCCGAGACCCGCCAGAATTCCGCCACCGGCCATCCGGCCGACCTGACCGGCGGCGATAGCGCAGAGGAAATAGACCGTCACACATTCCGCCCCCACCCCGATCCCGGCGAGGATCACCGGCATCGCGATGAGACCGATCATTTCCTTCTTAGTCAGCGGGCCGGCCTTGGTCCACGGGTCGTTCTCATGGCAATCGTCGTCGGAGCGGTTGAAGGTGTGCATGCACACCAGCAGGTAGCCGTTCTCGCTCTGTTCGGCCCAGCGTAGGGCGTCCGCATAAGTGAACTCGTCGCTGCCGTTGTACCCCAACGTACGCATGGCGCGAACGGGCACGCCGGCATGCGGTGCCTTCTTCTTGGAGATGCAGGACCACTTGCAAGTCGTCTCGCTCGATCCGCCGCTATCACCGGTGCTCGTGCTGTTGGCGGGTTGGTCGCGGTCGTCAAGGCCGAGCTGGTGGCTGTAGCAGGCATCGGTGTCGCACAGTCCTGTGGGGTCAGACGCGGTGACCGGACTGTTGCTGGCGTACGCATAGCCGTTCCATTGCTGCGGGTCGGTGAGGTCCTGAACGGGGTCGACGGACAAAAATTTGCCGAGTTTCGGGTCGTATTCGCGTGCACCCAGATGGGTGAGCCCGGTGTTGTCCTTGGTGCCGCCGACGAAGCCCTTGTCGTTCGGCCACACGGCGGCGGTCCCGCGGGGGGTGCCGAAGGGGGTTTGCCGGCGAATGGTGGCCTGTTGGGCGGCCGCGTCGACGGCGACCTGCGCGGTGCCTTGGTGGTCCGGCGACAGCCAGGTCAGCGCCGTGCTGGTGCGGGAGGCGATCGTCGATCCCGCGAAGGTGTAGTAGCGGGCGCAGGAGGTGGTGCCGGTGCCGGCGGTGTAGCGGATCTCCTGCCCGGGCAGGTAGAGGGTGCGACCGGTGGGGTCCCGGCGGATGAGCCGGTTGCCGTCGGCGTCGTAGATGTAGACGGTCTGCCCGCTGACGTCGGTGGAGGTTTCCATGTGTCCTTCGGCGTCCCAGGTCATGGTCTGGGTACCGGACGACGGTGTCGGGCGGGTGAGCGTGTTGCCGGCCGCGTCGTAGGTGTAGCTTCCGGTGGCGGCGCCCGACGTCGCGGTGACGGCGTGTGGCCGCACGGCAGTGCTGCCGGGCTGGGGGTAGGTGTAGTCGGTGGTGGTGTCACCGGTCACCGCGTGCACTATTTCCTTGGTGCGGTTGCCGATGGCGTCGTACTGCCAGGTGCTCCAGTAGCTGGCCGGTCCGCCCAACAGTGTGGTTGACGCCGCCGCCGTGCAGTCGCCGTTGGCCGGCGTCCAGGCCTGGGTAAGCCGGGACAGGTGGTCATAGCTGAAGCACTGGGTGTCGTTGGCCGACTCCAGTGCCGCATCGACAACCTTCGTGATGTTGCCGGCGGGACTGTACTGGTAGGTGGTGTCGGCCAGGACGTAGGGGGCTACCGAGTCCCGGTCGGTACGGATGCCGGTGAGTCGGCCCGTCTCCAACTCCCGGGTGTACGAGGTGAAGACGTTCCCGCCGGTGCCGGTGGTCAGCTTGACCTGGTCGAGTTCGCCGAGCGCGTTGTAAACGGTCGCGGCGACGTATGACATGTTCTCCGTGCCGTAGAGGCTGTCCAGGCTCGTGGCCGCACCGAGCGCGTTGTAACCGTACGTGAGCGTCTCCGGCTGAAGGCCAGTGTTGGTCCCCGGGATGCTCGACGATTTCGTCGAGCCGTCGGGGTTATAGGTGGTGTTGTAATTGTAGGTGCCAGCCAGCCCGGTCTCGCTGGCCGGGATGATCACCTGCGTGTTGCCCGGCTGGTAACGGTCGTTGTAGTCGAGGATCTTGGTCTGGTACGCGGCCGAGCCGACCATCCGCGTCGACTGGGAGAGATATCCCTTCGCCACCGTGTCGTAGGTCCACTGGGCGCGCAGCGTCCCGCCGACCTGGTTGTCGTACACGGCGCGCTTGCGGCCTAGCGGGTCGTACAGGTATGCGATCTTCTTGCCGCGCGCATCGGTGCTGGTGAGAACCTGCCCGGCGTTGTCGTACGTGAAGGTGGCCTTGCCCTTGTCCGGGTCGTCCACCTCGGTCTGTCGGCCGCGGACGTCGTACGCGTACGTCCAGTCGTTGCCGAGGGCGTCGGCGACCTTGGTCTGGTAACCGCGTCGGTCATACGTGTAGGTGGTCGCGTCCCAACTGCCCGCGGTCTGCGGAGTCGGCGTCGCGCCGTGGTACTGCCGCAGTTCGACGGTGCGGCCGCGGGAGTCCGTGACGGTCGAGGTCGCGGTCCCACCGGCCGGCGGGGTTACATCGGTGCGGTCACCTGTGTAGCTCTTGGAGGTACGCCAGCGTTCGGCGCCGTACGGCTGGAAGATGTCCGCAGTGATCCGGCCCGCGCCGTCGTACACGCTGCGGTTCTGCCGGGGCACGAAGGCCTTGTCGGTCGCGGTCAGCAGTGTGCCGCCCGGTGCGCCCGTGGTGTGATAGGCGCCGAAGGTCAGCGTGGCGCGACCGGCGGTGTCGTAGAAGTTCTCGGTGATGAGCCGGCCGCCGGACGGCGACGGCGCCTGCGTCTGCCGCTCCCGCAGCAGGCCGTCATAGAGCTTGTACGAGGTGACATACGCGCCCGCCGGGTTCAGCGTCGACGTGCTCACCGTCGTCGCGCCGTCGACGTTGATGTCGTAGCCGTACTTCGTGGTGGCCGGATCGGTGCCCTTGACCCGGCCGGGCGTCCAGACCGCGATCGTACGCCCGAACGAATCGTACGTGACGTCGGTCCCCTTACCGTTCGCGTCGACGGTCGCCGTCGGTAAGCCCCAGGCCGGTTCCAGGGTGGTCGTCGTCTCGTGCAGCAGCTGGTTCTTGGCCAATGTCGAGGTGACCGGCCCGTCCGTGGCCGGTGTGTACGCCACAGTCGAAGAGAAGTTCATCGCGTCGGTGGTCGAGGTGACCCGGCCGTGCACGTCGTAACCGGCCTTGCCCACCACGGTGAAAGTCGGCGCTCCGCTGTTCCAGGTGCTCATCTCCTGGGTCTGTGTGACCAGGCCCTTCGTCGGCGCGGACCCGTATGCCTGGCCGTCGTAGCTGAGCCGGCTCTCCCCGAACACGTCCGCGTCGGTCAGCGTCCCGCCGGTGTCCGCGCACTTGACCGCGAACGAGCGCACCCGCTGCACCCGATCGAGGATCCACGCGGCAGTGTCGCGTACGTAGTCCGTGCGGGTGCACTGCTCGTCCCCGGCGACGCCGTCCTGGCCGAGGTCGTCCACGATGGTCGGCATGCCGTACTCGTCGAACGACGTCGCTGTCTTGGTCGCCCGCTCGCCGCGACCGGCATCCAACGTCGCGTACGAGGCCACCGAGCCGACGCCGGTGAACCGGGCGGTTACCGTGTCGCCGTTGATCGTGCGGGTGGCGGTGGCGCCCGAGGCCCACGGCGTGTTCTCCGTACGCGACACGACCGCGCCGCCCGGGCCGTTGAGAACCTTCTCCTCGCGGGTGGCGCCAGCGTGCCAGTCCTCGTCGGCGATCCCGTCCACACTCACGGGTTTCGTGCCGCCGGAGGCGTTGAGCCGGTCACCGTTCATGCCTCGGAAGAACCGGGTCTCGGTGTACGTCTGCTCACCCGGATCACCGACCGTCAGCCCGACGCGGCCGTAGCCTCGGTAGTCCGACCAAGTCTTGTACTTCTTCTCCACCAGTCCGTCGTCATCGGTGTAGTGCCACGCCGCGCCGTCGAAGTACTGATACGAGTAGACGACCCGCGGGCTGCCGTTCGGCGGCACGCCACCGGTGTTGTCGTTCTCGTAGATCGTGGTCACGACGTACTTGTTGAACCAGTCCGTGACCGGGTCCTGATAGCCCTCCGGGATCCACCGCACCGGGTAGCAGCGCCGGGTGTTCGTCTCCGGTGTGGGCATGGTCTGCCCGGCCTTGCAGTCCTGCTCGGAGTACACGACGCTGATCGACCCGCCGGTCTCGTTGCGGATCCGGGCGATCCGCATCCAGTTCATCGCCGCCGCGAAGTCGATCGTGTCTACCCGGTTGGGCATCTGCACCGGGGTGAACTCGATGTCCGGCACCGACACGCTGCCGCCGACAAGACCGGCATGCGAGATCTTGGAAAGCCATAGGCCGGCGCGGGTGCCATCGCCCGGGTCGGGGAAGGTCTGGGTCAGCGTCCAGCGTTCCACGTCGGTGTAGCCCGTGGCGCCGCGCACCTGCGTGGTCACCGAAGCGAGGCGTTTGGCCGACCAAAAGGTCAGTGAGAAGTCGTCGGAGCACGAACTGCCGGTGCAGGAGAGATCCCAGGGCACGTCGGGCCAATGGGCGGAGTCGTGGGTGCCACAGTCGCTCAAGCACCGGTCGGCCACGGTGAAGTCGATCCGCATCGGGGCCGTGGTGTTCAGGACCGAGTCGACCCCGTTGATCTGGCGGGTGCCGTAGTCGATCCGGTCCAGCCAGGCGGCCCGGTCATAGCTCGCCGCGTCATCCGGGTCGAGGTTACGGCCGTACTTGTTGGTCTCCTGCTGATACCAGTACGACATGGAGTTGCCGAGCGGGTCCAGGACGTAATCCAGGTTCCACCGCCAGGCCTGCGTGCAATCGGAGTCGGCGAACGCGGCCGCGTGGCAGGGCTCGTCCGGGTCGTTACCGAACACCGGCGCGGTCAGCGTCGAGTTGGTGACCGCGTTGCCGGACTCCCAACCCGGGAGCCGGTTGAGCCCAAACCAGTACTGCACGCCGTCGGTGGTGGTGACCACCCAGTACTCGCCGTCGTTGTCGCCGTTCACCGCTCCGCTCTTGCGCTCGACCCGGGAACCGTCATCCCCGCGCAGGTGCCAGCGCCCCTCCGACGCGTTGTAGATCAGCTCGCCGGAGTGGCCGTCCAGGGACAGGGTGGCGTTGCTGGTCTCCCAGCACAGATCACCGGTTTTCTTGTCGTTGTTGGCCGCCCCGTCCATGTCCTCTGCGCACGCCTGGTAACGGCGCTCGATGTATCCGCCGGCCGTGGTCTCGAAACCCTCGCCGACCCAGGACGGCTGGTTGTTCGAGGCGGCGTGCTTTCCGTCCACCGACTGCGACGAATACGACAACGACAATTGCGGCGCCGGGCCGCCCAGCGCGGGCGGGGTCCGCATCTCGTACGACCAGGTGAAGGCGCCGGTGTTCCCGCCCGCCGACCAGGTCGACGACGGACTCAGCGTGCTGGCCGAATAGTCGCCTGCCGGACCGGACGGTGCCGCCGTAGCCGCCACCAGCGTCTGCGCGCCGGCGACCGCCAACTCGGCGGAGACCGTCTGTGCCTTGATATCGTTCTTCGACGCGAGCGGGGTCGCCGCGCAGTCCGCCTTCGCGGGTGTGGTCAGCGCACAGGCCGGTAGCAACACCAGCCGCAGCCGAGTCGACCAGTCCGCGCCGTACGCGGTGGCGAACGACCGATAGTCCACCGTCACCGTCACCGGTCCCGCCGTTGCCGTCCCATCGGCCCGGCCCAGACGCAGTAGGACGCCACGCACCCCGGCCCGCTGGGTGACTGCCCGGTCCAGCATTTCCACCCGGACCCGGGCCGGGCCTGGCCGCGTCGCCCGCGCGGCCGATGCCTCCGGTCGCCGCGACACCCGGACGGGAAGCGCGGCGGCAGCTCCCGTGGTCGTCGCGTCGACAACCTCGGTGCCAGCCTTCGGCCAGACCGGCGCGGGCCGCGCCGATGCCTGCGCCGGTTCCTTCGCCGGCGTAAGCGGCTGGGTTTTGACGGCCTTGACCGGCACCGTCGGCACCGGCTTCGCGGCCGGAGGCGTGTACGGGCCGGGCTTCGAGGCGTGCGCCGGGGGCGCGTGCAGCAGTCCTGCGACCAGGACAGCAGCCACGGTCACCGCGATCCTTGGCCGGAACTGAACGGACAGCGATGAGCTCACCGGGCTCTCCCAGGGGTGAGGAGGGGCATGGGATGAACAGGCATGGTCGCGTCCACGGTCGTCTCCTGATCTCGTGAGTCGGGCGGAGCCGTGGTCAGGAGGTGGGCTTGTTGATCCGGACGCCGAGTCCGGGTCGCAGGACCGGTTGCCGGTAGGTGTATTCGAGGGCTACCGTGCCGTCGGCGTTCTCGATGCCGATGGTGGCGCCGCCGCCGCATTCGAGGAAGGTGCCGTCGCTGTCGGTGTAGGCGAAGCTGTAGCCGCCGGCCTCGTCGAGGATGGCCTGGAAGGTCATCCGGGTGCTCGGGTCCTCGTAGGAGGCGACGTTGCGCCACTCGATGACGAACTGCCGGTTGGGCGCGGTGCCGCGGGTCGCGGTGCGCACGCTGGCACTGCTATCGACGACCCAGTCGTGCCAGAACGGGTAGATCGCGTCGTTGGGTTCCTCCGGGTTCTTCACCGACGGGATCGGCCAGGCGTCCGAGGAAGACTCGCCTGGGTCGGTGAAGGCCAGCAGGCCATTGGTGTCCACCCAGGCCGTACTGCTGGTGTGGCCGTAGTGGGTGACCGAGAACGGCATCGCCACCGGCGTGTACGCGTCGTCGCCGGTGATCGGCAGCACGGTCGTGTCCGCCGGGGTGTATGCCACGGGCTGCTCGGCGATCGTGTACTCGGTGCCGGCCGGGGTGTTGGCCAGCGGGAAGTCGATTACGCCCTGGGTGGACGTGCCGACGATGGTCTGCGCGACCGAGGAGCCCTTGCAGTTGCCAGACGGCACGGTGGCAATCACCGCGTAGTTGCCGCCGGGGATGCTCGCGATGCTGTACGCCCCGGCCGCGTCGGTGGTGGCGGTCAGCCCGGCCACCGCCACGGTCGCGCCGGACACTGCCGTGCCGCCGCAGGTCACCGTGCCGGAGATGCTGCCCTGGCCGGGCGGGTTGGGCCGGAACGTGACGCCTTGACCGGAGCTGAGCACCGCCTCCTGGGTGGAGTACTGGAAGGCGATGGTGCCGGAGGCGTTCTCGACACCGACCGTGGCGCCCGAGCCGCGCTCGAGCGGGTTGGTGGTAGACAGGTCGGCGTACGCGAGGCTGATCTGCCCGTTCTCGTTGAAGATCACCTCGAAGCTGGCCCGGGCGGTGGTGTCGCCGTAGAGGTAGACGTTGCGCCATTCCACGATCCATTGCCGGTTGGGCGCCGTGCCGCTGCTCTTCGTCGCGATCTTCGACGAGGCGTCGACCACCCAGTCGTCCCAGAAGGCGTAGACCGCTGCGTTCGGCTTGCCCTCGGCGGCCAGCGAGGGCAGCGTGTCCGGCGCGGAGCCGATCCAGCCGAAGTACATCGGGTCCTTGAAAGTGACTAGGCCGTTGGAGTTGATCCACGCCGAGGTGTAGGACTCGCCGTACAACTTGACCGGGAACGGTGGGTTCTTCTGCCAGGTAATCTCGTCGCCGGTCCAGTCCTCCGTGATATCCCCTGGTACGAAGGTCACCGGGCCGGTGTTGCACTTGTAGCCGAACTCGTCGCCCTCGGACATCACCGACAGGTCGACCACGGTGTCGCCGGCGCCGCGAGCTACTGTCTCCCGGGCGGACTGGCCGGCGCAGCGGGTGTCCCCGGTGGCCGCCGCGACCGTGTACTCGCCGACCGGCAGGCCGGTGAACGAGTACGTGCCGTCAGCCGCGGTGGTCGCCGTACGGTTGCCCGGGTTGAGCGTGACCGGGATACCGGCCGCCGGCGCGCCAGTGACCGCGACCGTCACGGTGCCCTTCACCGCGCCGGTCGCCGCCGGCGTGTAGGTGATGGACGTGTTGCTGGTCAGCACCGCCTGCTGGAAGAGGTACTGCGCGGCCACCGCGCCGGACGCGCTCTCCAGGCCGACGGTCGCGGCGGCGCCCTGCTGCAGCGGGGTGGTCAGCGTGCCGTATTGGAAGCTGATTTGGCCGTTCTCGGCGAACTTCACCTCGAAAGTGACCCGGTCCGGCCCGCTCGGGCGGAACTTGGCGTTGCGCCACTCCACCACGTACGTCCGGTTCGGCGCCGTGCCGGTGGTCAGCGTGTAGACACCGGCCGACGCGTCGATCTCCAGGTCGTCCCAGAACGGCGCCACGTAGGCGTTCGGCAGCGCGGTCGACGGCATGGACGGGTTGACGGATAGCCGGGTACCGGTTTGCACACTGCCGAAGCCGATCATGCCGTTCGTGCTGATCCACCCGGCGCTGTAGGTGTTGCCGTGGAAGGTCACCGGGAATGGCAGCGTCGTCTGCACGGAGGCGTCGTCGCCGGTGACCCCGGACAGCAGGGTGGTGCCGGCCTGCCAGGAGGCGGCGCCGACCGTGCAGGCGTAACCCATGCCGCCGTAGTCGGCACCGAGCCGTAGGTCGACGGCCGTGTCGGCGGCCAGTTCCACCTGCTGCGTGGCGATCTGCGGGCAGCGGCCGGCGCCGGTCGCGGTGACCGTGTAACTGTCGGCCACCAGGTCGGTGAACCGCCAGGAGCCGTCCGCGGCGCTGGTCACCGTCGTGCCGGACGGGTCGAGCGTGACCGGTACGCCGGCGACCGCGGTGCCGGCCG
>Ga0307516_10009401_pt1 | contig 10905 bp, 8 predicted proteins | sample 19_EM_MG_FD_203310 | JGI IMG/M metagenome (GOLD analysis project Ga0307516, IMG submission 203310) | Populus trichocarpa ectomycorrhiza microbial communities from riparian zone in the Pacific Northwest, United States - 19_EM | ecosystem: Host-associated > Plants > Roots > Unclassified | place...
CTTAGAGCTTAAAAAAGGTTTTGAAATCCTGGAATGAAAATATGGTTCTAGAGTGAAATCACTGGTCCAAATTGATAGTAGTGTTTGTTTTCCTTTTTTGTTGATTTACCCATGTGATTGATTGATATATTGGAATTGATTTTGTGTGCAGCTGTTGAATTATTTGTTTTTGGAAAATATGGTTTTAGAGGAGAATTACTAGTTGAACATGGATAGTAGGCTATTTTTGTTGATTTTCCGTTGTGATTGATTATTTTCATTGACTATGGGATGCAGCTATTGAATTGTTATTGGCTGATTGATCAATAATCATGCTAAAGGTTGTTGAGACACAGTCCATGTTGCTTCAACTTATACTGGTGTTCGTTATCTTCTCGGGCTTTCTCGAGAATGGAAATGCTGGTAAATGCTGGGATAACAAGTGCTTTCATTTGGTCAGAATGGCCATCTATTGACATCCCTCTTGATAATGAAGTATTTGCAGTCCTAAAGGGTCATAATACACCACAACAAGTAAGCAATTGGAATATCTTGTGCTTAAAAGATTTGTGGTGAGATTGCATAGGAGCATATGGATCTGCTTGATTATCTTGTTTGTTCTGCCCAACTTTAATGCTCATGGAATTATCATGCAATTATGTGAAGATAGAAAGGGAAAGAAATGACGTTTTGCTACATATGCATATTCTTGAACACCAGTAGAGTATTTGTTTTAAGTTTGTTAATTGTTAATTAATGAAAAGTTACTTAAATTATGTATGAATTTTATTTAAACCATGTATTTTAAGATGCTTGAACTATGTATGAATTTTTATTTGAAGCATGTATTTTAAGGTGCTTGAAGCCTTAAACTATGTATGAATTTTTATTTGAAACATGTATTTTAAGGTGCTTGAAGCCTTGAACTATGTATGAATTTTTATTTTAAGCATGAATTTTTATTTTTTTTTAATGTATTTTAAAATTCCTTACGATTTTACGATCCATTTTTACGATCCGAGTTTGTTTAGTACTTTCTGTGCCGTGTCAAAATCGCGATTTTAACAACCTTGGGCAGGACCCCAAACATCACTAAATATTAAATCAAGTGGGGTAGTAGTTTTATGACCTATAGGTCGCAATGACAGACACAACGACTTGCCTAATGAACAAGCTTGACACTGAGTAAGAGAACATCTAGAAGTACATATGATTTTATTGTTAGAAACTAACAAATTTAAAATGCAAGGTATTGGATGACCCAAACGACGATGCCACAGGTTGGCAGTTGTGGAGATGCAAGGAGACCAAAAAGCTTGAGGAATTGACGTGGCAGAAGACTCAAAGAGGACATATAGACCATCATTACTCTGACTGGAAAGGAGAACTTTCTTGGTGATGAGATCCTTGACATAAAATATAGAAGCGTGAAATTCAAAATAAATATGATTATCACGATAAAATTTTTGAACAAATAACAACAATTTGATAATATGAGGCACATGAAGAACATTAGATAATGTAAAAATGTGTTTTGGGGAATGTAAAGTAGTATGTCCAATATGTGATATGCCAAGGCCCTTACCATCACCAACATGCAAATGATCATTACCAAGATAGGTTGCAGAATCGGTCAAAGTTGCAAGATCAAGTGTGACGTGTTGATTCGCGCTGGTGTCAGAGAACCAAGTCACAACAGAAACATTCCCAACAGCAAGTGAGCAGAGGGTTGTTGTGTACTGTCGCGAAACTGGGTACAATGAGGAGTTGTGTGACCAAGATTTGAGCACAGTTAGAAGCGGACATGTTGTTGTCCAGACCATTGTCCAGTCCCTGTATTGCGCCTGTTCTGCTGCCAATTGTTTGGCTTTCAGTTAGCAGCTGATTAGCCCCTATTCTGGTGATTATAGTAGTTGTTGTTGGGACGCTAGTTGCCACGAGAACACCCCTATTACAACTGAAATTTGAGATGTGATGAGACTTAGCAAGATGAGCAGAGGGCTATGGTGTTGACAGTAGTGGTGGTTGCGGCAGCAGAGATGAAGACAACAGAGAGGGATTTGCGTCCATGGAATGAAGGGAGTTCTTATGTAAAAATTCATAGGTAAGAAGGTGGCTGTGAAGATGAGTATACGACAACGGTTCTGCCTTGGTTACAATACTCATTACCAAGTCTTTGAACTCACCATAAAGGCCACAAAACACATATAGATTAAAGTCTTCAAGAGACATGGGCCGGCCAACAGCAGCCAATTCACCAAATAACGCTTTGGCTTGCTGCATGTATATACTAACCGATGAGTCACCTTGCCAAAGATCTTGAAAAGAACCATGGAGTTGCATGATGCGAGAATTAGACGGAGACGCAAGAGCTTTCTCAAGAGTGCTCCAAACACATTGCAAGGTATGATAATCTACCATGAGATGCAACACATCCACGAAGAGAGAGGAGAGCAAAGCACTCAAAATAAGTTGATCTTGTTGCTTCCAACAAAGAAAAGAATGGCTGATTATAGAGGAAGAACTAGCAGAACCGTCAGAAACATGGGATGGAGGACATGGCACTAAGTCTTCAACGAAGTGAAAAACACCTTGACCAAGAAGATAGGGCTTCATCTGCATTCTCCAATAGATAATTTGTATTCGTAAGTTTCAACGAAACAAATTGGTGGGTGTTTGATAGAGCAATGATAGCCAAATTTTGTGTTCCCATAATGTGCAGAGGAACGATAAAAACTTGCGAGGAGGATTCATTGACTAGTTCTGCAAGCGAAGGTTGCTGCTATTGAGGAAGGACACCACCGGCAGCAGCTTGTAGATGGCTAGCCGGCTAGGCTGCACCACCAGTGGTGAGGGAGAAGGCGGCGGCAACAGTAGTAGAATCCATTTAGGGGAGGAAGAGAGAAGGCCAACTGCAAGGGGGAAAGGGAGAGAAGAGTTATGATGGTAGAAGGTTCTGATACCAAGCTGAGAATAATTAGGAAGCTTAACTTATTGGTTAGCCAACCTTTTTCTATATATATGTGTAGGGCAATATACAATAGTAATGGTGGAGGTTACAACATAAGAGTATGCCTATAATATTTCCTATATAAGTACATTTTATAATACACATATGTATCATCTGAAAACAATTCAATAAACATGAATAAAAATCAATAACATAATTTTGAAATAAGGATAAATAAGTACTTGAATATGAAAGAATTACAATGCTAACATTACTTCTCACAACTTAATAATGAAGATGGTGTCTATTCCCCTTGAATCAAAAGTCAAAGTTTAGTTCATAACTACCGAAAAATTGGCAAAAACAGAAAAGAAAAGAATGTTGCAGAGCTCCTATTTCAGTAGTGTTCTGCTTTATCTATTCTCTCCCTTGGCTGCCAAATTTCTTCAGGATTCTAAGGCTAATTAGAAGTCCTTATGCTATTTAATTCCTTTCTTCTTTATCTGATCCTTAAAATTGGTTAAATCCCTCATAATTTATATTGAAAACAGACTCTATTGTTGTCACAACTCTGCTATAATTTAGACTCTGCTGCAACTTAGACTTTGTTTCTGACTTGGTTTCTTGCAATATCCGACCATTCCAGCTGTATTATTTCATTCATGAAATGTTGTAGGATTTATTTACACCTTTCTTGGATCATAAGTCCCATTTTTTCTATGTCAGACTCTCAGCCATAGTGGGATGCTCGGCACCGTTAGTTTCCTCATCAGATCATAAGACCAATCTCGTCCTTCATATTGCGTTTGGATTTTTGCCTACAAAATGATTTTATCTAACTTGGTATCCTTAATGAAAGTTGTAGTCATGTATGTGAAAATGATTTGAGGCTTTTGAATTGTATGATTTATATGTCTTAGACTCAAGATATACTCGTTTGAATCTATAGTATGAAAGCAAAGAATCCTGCTACAAGTAGGATTACAGCCTAATTTTGCAGTTCTGATTAGAGTTTCAAACGAACTCGGATTTCTTCCCATAATACCTTCTTGGAAAGTTTGATATGTGTACTTTAACTTTGACTGAACACATGTTCATATTTTGAAATTATAACGTGGTGAAAAACTTATCACAAGAAGCAAGGTCCGAAACATAAAATATAGAAATTCTTATCTTTTAGCAATTAATTTACGAAGTCTCTTAGAGATGTAAAACTCATAAAAATAACTTCTAATAAGTTTAAAATACATTAAAAAGCTTAGTGTAAAAAGAATAAATTAAAACATAAGTATATTTTGTACTTATCAAGAATTTAAAATACTCTAGTTGAGTTTGTTTACAAAGCCTTGACAAATCAGCCACAAGTTGCAGCAGGGAAACAAGTTGTATATTGAGACACCTTATCATAATCTATGTCCAATAATCCAAGTGAGTATACTAACTACAGAAATCCCAACTTCATGATGCATCATGTCCACACTATGTTATCTTTAACTACACAAATCCCAACTTCATGATGCATCATTTGAAAATTCAACCCTAACGAGCATGATAACAGTTTATTGGTTGGTGAAGCTTTCATTGCATGATCACGTAAATGTACCATGAAGTAACCCGAAGCAATTATACAGAGAGTCCACATCTTACAATGTGACAGTTTGTGACAATTCATGACGGATTCATTAAGCAAAGAAAAGCTGTTTCGGACCATCCGACCACGATAAAAGGTTGATTACAAACGGACATGATAGCAATCAAAATCATGACCAGGTATTTATGATAAATTTATGGGCTATATAAATTGGAGAATAAAGACAAGCAACAAATTTCTGATATTCTGAACTTTTGATTGGCTATGACCCGTTCCGTCGACTAGACTAAAGAAAAAACAAAGAGAACATGACTTCCTGAAACCCCAGGGGCACAATCTGGGGCCAAGGGAGTTTACTAGCTATTGAATTTCCAACTTCATGATGCATCAAGTCCATTCGTCCCAATGAGCACGATAAATAGGTTATTGGTGCGAGGCTTTCATGGAATAATGTAGTGGACGTACTATAAGCAATTAATTAACACGACTAAGTTGTGACGTTTCTTGACTGATGGAACACCAGCGATGTATTTTTTACGGAAACATTTCAACTCAAAATTATAAGAATAACTTTATATTATTTTTTAATATACTTTCTCAACTAAAAATTTTTAGATTTAAAACTTATATATATTTACATTATCTTATTTTTAATTTTATTAATTAGAATAAAAATATTAAAATTTAAACTCATAATTATTTAGTTATCAAAACTCTAATATCATATCAAACAGTCATTCCAATCAAAAAATTAAAACTATCATGTAAATTTTTAAAAATAATTTTATATTACTCTCTAATATTATTTCACTTTACAAAGCATGAAAACAACTTACATTAGATCCACCCACGATATCACAGGCATAGCTTGTTGGTTGATAAAATCTAGAAAGTTATACACTCGTGAAGATTTCCTGAGTCAATGTACAGACATGCATATGGTGTTACAATCCCTTTTTTACCTCCAATTTCTGTGTGTTTACAAAATTATATTTTCAAAAACAATTAATTTTTTTATATTTAATTTAATTATGTTGATGATGAAAAAAGAGAGAAAAAAGAGTTTATGGTTCGAAATTAGAGGAAAGAAAGAAAAGGAGACTACTGTGATTAGGGACTAAAAATAATGGATTGGAACACAATATTATGAAAAAAGAGCTCACAATGTCACATGGAGTCCTATGATTTGGAAAGGTAGAACAAAGATTATTTAGAAATCTCAGAATGAAAGATTCCTATTCACATTAAACCAACGAGCCAACAATTAAGCATCTTTAGAAATTATAGGACTTGGAAATGAATTTTCCTAAGATTTACCAAATCTTCCACCCAATAAAAACTGATGTCACTGTTGTTGACGTATATATGTCAAATTCTGTAAAATAAGAACAAAGATGAATAGGAAATTTCACAATTAAAAATTCCAATAAATATTCCATTTATTTTTTTCTATAAATACCTATCATTGGAGCCTACGATCTTTATCTGCCATAGCAAACCATATCCCTTAGACATGATGTCCTTACTACAGAAACCAGTCTCAATGTTTCTCCTTATAATGTGCTTTCCTTCTTTCTTTGCCTTTCCTCCTAATTCCTCTGCAACTTCATTTGGTGCTGCCAAATATGTAGCTGCTGAAGGTAATAAAGAAGCGGAGGCTCTCCTAAAATGGAAAGTAAGTCTTGATGACAACCACAGCCAATCTGTCCTGTCTTCTTGGGTTGGCAGCAGCCCTTGCAAGTGGCTTGGAATCTCTTGTGACAATTCTGGAAGTGTCGAGAATGTCAGCCTTCCACATTTTGGTCTGAGAGGTACGCTTCATAGTTTCAACTTCTCATCCTTCCCTAATCTTCTCACTCTCAATCTCTGGAACAATGCACTCTATGGAACTATTCCATCCCACATTAGTAACCTGACGAAAATCATCAATTTAGACTTGTGTGGTAATCATTTCACAGGAAATATTCCACTTGAGATAGGATTGTTAACAAGTCTTAACTTTTTGTACCTTTGTGAAAATAATCTCACCGGTTTGATCCCAGACTCTATTGGAACTTTAAAACACCTATCTGTTCTCTATCTATGGGATAACAAACTCTCTGGTTCCATTTCTTCTTCTATTGAAAATATGAGAAACTTATCCATTCTCAATCTCTCGAAAAACAAACTCTCTGGTTCCATTCCTTCTTCTATTGAAAATCTGAGAAACTTATCCATTCTCCATCTCTCGAAAAACAAACTCTCTGGTTCCATTCCTTCTTCTCTTGGGAACATGACTAAGCTCATTGAATTGATTCTTAATGAAAATAATCTCATTGGCTTGATCCCAGCCTCTATCGGAACTCTGAAACACCTATCCATTCTCTATCTATGGGGTAACAAACTCTCTGGCTTGATACCTCCAGAGATTGGATCACTACAGTCTCTTAGTGACCTTCAATTGTCAAGTAATGATTTAACTGGTACGATCCCTTCTTCTATTGGAAATCTGAGAAACTTATCCATTCTTGATCTCTCAGATAACAAACTCTTTGGTTTCATTCCTTCTTCTATTGGGAACATGACTAAGCTTATTGATTTGCGTCTTAATAAAAATAATCTCACCGGTTTGATCCCAGCCTCTATTGGAACTCTGAAACACCTATCCTTTCTCTATCTATGGGGTAACAAACTCTCTGGCTTGATACCTCCAAATATTGGATCACTACAGTCTCTTAATTGCCTTGACTTGTCAAGTAATGATTTAACTGGTTGGATCCCTTCTTCTATCATAAATCTAAGAAACTTAACAATTCTTTATCTCTGGGATAATAAACTCTCTGGTTCTATTCCTTCTTCTATTGGAAATCTAAGAAACTTATCCACTCTCAATCTCTCATATAACAAACTCTCTGGTTCCATTCCTTCTTCTATTGGAAATCTAAGAAAATTATCCACTCTCAATCTCTCAGATAACAAACTCTCTGGTTCCATTCCTTCTTCTATTGGGAACATGACTAAGCTCATTGACTTGCGTCTTAGTAAAAATAATTTCACCGGTTTGATTCCAGCCTCAATTGAAACTCTGAAACACCTGTCTGTTCTCTATCTTTGGGTTAACAAACTCTCTGGTTCCATTCCTTCTTTTATTGGAAACATGACTATGCTCACTCGACTTGATCTGAGCTTCAATAATTTATCTGGATCTGTTCCTCGGGAAATAGGACAACGGGAATCCTTTGTTGATTTGAGGTTGTCCTATAATAATCTCAATGGTTCTCTGCCCCCCGAGATGAATAATCTCACACATTTGATGGTTTTGCATTTGTTTTCAAACAGTTTCACTGGCCATTTACCACGAGACTTGTGCCGTGGTGGGTTACTTGTAAATTTTTCAGCTGCCTACAATCATTTTTCTGGTCCAATCCCAGAAAGCTTGCGAAATTGTACTAGTCTATTTAGAGTTAGGCTTGAATGGAACCAATTGACGGGGAATATTTCTGAAGATTTTGGCCTCTACCCAAACTTGAACTATGTGGACCTAAGTCACAATGATTTGTCTGGTGAGCTCACGTGGAAATGGGGAGGTTTTCACAACTTGGCGAGCCTAAAATTGTCAAACAATAATATCACCGGTGAGATACCATCAGAGATTGGAAAGGCTACTGGGCTACAAATGATTGATCTCTCGTCAAATCTCCTGAAGGGGACAATTCCAAAAGAATTGGGGCAGTTGAATGCGTTGTTCAACCTTACTCTTCATAACAACCATCTTTCTGGTGTCATTCCCTTTGAAATCCAAATGCTATCTCAACTTCGTGCCCTTAATTTAGCTTCTAATAATCTTGGTGGATCAATCCCAAAACAACTGGGAGAGTGCTCGAATTTATTACAGTTGAACTTGGGTCATAATAAGTTCATAGGGAGCATCCCCTCTGAGATAAGCTTCCAGCATTTTCTTGAAGACCTAGATCTCAGTGGGAATCTACTGGGAAGAGAGATACCATCACAAATTGGGCAATTGAAACGGTTAGAAACGATGAACCTCTCTCACAACAGACTTTCCGGTTTGATTCCAACTGCTTTTGTAGATTTGGTGAGTTTGACAACTCTAGACATCTCCTACAATGAACTAGAGGGCCCTATCCCCAAAATCAAAGGCTTCAATGAAGCTCCTTTTGAAGCTTTTATGAATAATAGTGGTCTTTGTGGAAATGCCAGTGGTCTAAAGCCTTGTACACTTCTTACAAGCAGCAGCAAGGTAGCTAAGAGAAAGAGCAACAAAATTGTCATTTTGATTCTTGTTCCTCTCCTGGGCAGTCTACTTCTACTATTTATCATGGTTGGGTGTTTATACTTTCCCAACCGGAAAAGTAGAGAAAGAATTTCCTGTTTAGGAGAGCGACAAAGTCCACACAGTTTTGTAGTATGGGGCCATGAGGAAGAGATCCTACATGAAACAATCATCCAGGCTACTAATAATTTCAACTTCAATAACTGCATTGGGAAAGGGGGATATGGAATTGTTTATCGAGCAATGTTGCCAACAGGTCAGGTGGTTGCTGTGAAGAAACTTCACCCATCAAGAGATGGCGCGCTTATGAATTTGAAAACTTTTAGAAATGAGATTCGCATGTTGATAGATATTCGACATCGAAATATTGTGAAGTTATATGGATTTTGTTCATTAATAGAGCACTCTTTTTTAGTTTACGACTTCATAGAAAGGGGAAGTTTGAAGATGAATTTATCTAGCGAAGAACAGGCAATGGGCTTCGATTGGAATAGAAGGCTTAATGTTGTTAAAGGAGTGGCCAACGCATTATCCTATTTGCACCATGATTGCTCGCCTCCAATCATTCATCGAGACATTTCCAGCAGCAATGTTCTTTTAGATTTGGAATACGAGGCTCATGTTTCGGATTTTGGGACAGCTCGTCTCTTGATGCCTGACTCAACCAACTGGACCTCATTTGCTGGCACCTTCGGATACACAGCTCCAGGTACATACTTGATTTCATTCTTAACATACATACACATACATATACATACACATACATATATATATATGAATCAATTGCTAAATTTCTGTTTATATGTCAGAATGTTTTGGAGGCTCTCCAAAACATGATGACATATTAGCAGAACAATACAACCAGGACTACGAAAATGGATGCTCTAAAGGTTATGTATAATAAATTGTCATAGTAGCTGTACGATACAGCCAGTACTATGAAAAAATGACCAGAATCTTTGCAGAGCTAGCTTACACGATGAGAGTGAACGAGAAGTGCGATGTCTACAGCTTTGGAGTGGTCACAATGGAAGTAATAATGGGAATGCATCCGGGTGATCTAATCTCATCTCTTTCTGCATCGTCGTCGTGCTCACAAATCAACCAGCATGCATTGTTGAAGGATGTGATAGACCAACGTATCCCACTTCCTGAAAATCGAGTTGCTGAAGGTGTGGTCTACATTATCAAAATAGCATTTGCATGCTTGCTTGCCAATCCCCAATCTAGGCCAACCATGCGACAAGTAGCTTCGGAGCTCATTGCTCGATGGCCTCCGCTGCCAAAGTCATTCTCCGAAATAACGTTGGAAGATCTAATGCCTCAAGCAACTGTGACAGGCTGAGAATTTTCCAAAAGATTTTTTATAATTAGTATGTGATTGTTTCTACTTATGTTCCTTTCAATTTTCGTTGCTTTGTTTGTAATAAATTATTTCTCTGCTTTGTATTTTGTTTCTTCAATATATATATATATATATTTGTACAGTATTATTTCTCTGCCCTTTCTCGTAATATTATGATACCCCATGATATTGAAAATATGTAATGAAATAATTTTTGTAAGTATTAATTTCAACATTTAAATTTTTTAAAAAAATAAGGAACAAACATAATTGACCATGTAGTTGTTGATAGACAGTAATATTTATATAGAAATGAAACAGAAATGAAGAAAGAGCAGAGAGTAGAAAGGAAGAAGAACAGAGAATGAATTTGTTTATACAGAGAAGCAGAAGACGAAATTCATGCACTGTTACATTATTGCTTTTGCTTAAATATTTACATTACTCATCCTCAGTTTATATATGCAATATTGGAAAGATACCACACGAAGAATGTTCACTCAATATAATGCTAACAGATTCTCTTTTCTAACAAACAATATTAACAACATTCTAACAATATTAATTGCTAATCTTCTGATACTTAGCAGACGTAGAGCCGTTGATATCTTTATAGTTGTGTTAATAAGATTTTTATCGTTCTGATTAAAGAAAAACAGTAAAAGTTTATGAACCTGTTAAAAAATTCTCATGGAGGTAATTTTGAATTCATTCAACTCCCACTAATCCTTAAAGTTTTTCATTTATTTTTTGTATTTTTTTTTTTT
>Ga0307516_10009402_pt1 | contig 10905 bp, 19 predicted proteins | sample 19_EM_MG_FD_203310 | JGI IMG/M metagenome (GOLD analysis project Ga0307516, IMG submission 203310) | Populus trichocarpa ectomycorrhiza microbial communities from riparian zone in the Pacific Northwest, United States - 19_EM | ecosystem: Host-associated > Plants > Roots > Unclassified | place...
GTACCGGTCGCCCTCGGGGTCGTTGAACGCCGCCCGGATCCGGCCCATCAGGCAACCCTGCCGGTGGTTCGCTGCCCCGCTGGGTTGGCTCCGCCGAGGTAGTCCTTGAGCTGTCGACCGACCCACTCGGTGTAAGCCGGTGGGATCGCCTCGGAGAGCCCATTGCCGGTCATCCAGTCGATGCCCATCGCCTCAGGCCCGACGTACGTGCCGACGTCCCCGGTAATGGAGGCATGATCGCCAACCAACCAGCGCTCGCGACGGCACCGGTTCGGGGCGCGCCTGAGGTGGGGAAGGTGCTCGGGTGCGACGAGTCCGAGTTGCCGTGAGTATTCGAATCGGCGGTGCCGGTAGGTGCGCAGCCCGAACGTGTTGGCGCACAGCACGATGGACCGGTCCAGGTCGAGGGACGCCTCCATGACGTTCTCGATGACCCACGGCAGGCCAGTGGCGTTGAGCAGGGGCCGACCTGGAGTAACGAGGTCGATGCAGGGCTTGTTGGTTCGCAGGGTGCCCTTCTTGAAGACCTGGCACGGGAAGGAGGCGTGGATGGCGTCGAATCGGCGCACGAACGCCCTGTCGTGCAAGACATCGAGGGCATCGGCCTGGACGAATTCGTCACCGACGTAACGGGGCTGGGGGTTCTTGTCGACTCCGACCACGTAGAAGCCGGCCGCCTGGTACCCGCGAGTCGCCCCGCCCTGGCAGCAGCACAGATCCAGTAGCAGCGGCGGGCTCATGCGGTCCTCCGCTCGCCGTGGTCGGCCGGGCGGGGGTCGAGGCGCTGTGCGGCTAGCAGTACGCCCTCGCGGCGGAATCGAGACGGCACGCTGCGTTCGTTGCACCACTCCCGCAGGGCCGCGGCGATGTCTTGGCGGGCCTCGGCGTAGACGCGGCGGATCTCGGCGCGCAGCTCGCGGATCGTGGCGTCGGCGCTTTCCAGGGCGAGTCGGTTGTGGATGGTGTGGCTGTCCAGCAGCCACGTGTGCTCAGCGGTCGTGATCATGCCGGTTTGGGTGCTCACCCGGTCGTAGGGCAGGTCTCGGCCGCCCGGCTCGTGTGCCGGGTGTGCCTCGAAGACCCGGCGGAGGGCCTCGGCGTAGAAGTCGCTGCCGTAGCGTTGCGGTCCGGTGTCGTGGTGGACCATGTCCGCGGTGGCGGTCTGGAGCCGGTCGGCGAGGGCGTGCCAGTCCACGCCGGCGGGCGTCGGGTCGGTGGCGCTCATGCGGCGTCACCGTCCTCGATGCCCTGATCGGTGGCGCGGCGCGCGGCCGGGCGGATCTCGGAGGCGTCGCGGTACGCCGCGGAGTAGAGCGGTTCGCCGTCGTCGGTGTGGCTGGTCGGCCCGGCGCCTTCGACCACGATGTCCCACTCGTTGGGGCCGCATTGCCCGGCGATCCAGCCGGCCACCCAGGGCCACTCGCCGCGCTCGGCGTGGTCGGCGGTCAGGGGGTAGCGGATCTCGACGTCGCTCTCGTCGGGGAACCGGCCGTCGTTGGCTGCGTAGAGGTTCATGCTTCGTCCCCGTTCGTGTCGGCGCGCTGTGCCGTTCGGGCGTCGTAGGCGGCCATGCGGGGGTCGTAGTCGACGTCGGTGCGGTCCATGAAGTCGTCGATCGGGGCTTCGTCGTCGAAGCCGTGGTCGAACTGGTCGGGGTGCCAGCCGCGGGCACGGAGTTCGGTGTCGAGCCGGTCATAGGCGGCGAGGACGTCCTTGGCGTCGATACCGCGCTCACGTCCGCGTTGGCTGATCGCCTCGATCGCGGCCTGCCGGTGCTCCGACGCCTGGATGTATCGCCCGTAGGCGCTGCGTGCGGTTGGCCGCCACGCGTCGCGCCGGTCGATCTGCTCGACCGAGTCGGTGCGGCGGGCGCCGGTGTTGCTGCTGTCGGCTGCGGTGTTGGGGCGTGTCTGCGTGGTGTCGTCGGCCAGGAACCGGGTGAAGAAGGTGCGGAGTTTCATGCGGCTCTCCGGATTGCGGGACGGGTGCGGGAGTTGTCGACGGCCGGTCGTCCGGGCCGGGTGATGCCGGGCCGGACGGCCACGGCGGTGAGCAGGTCGCGGATCAGGCGCAGGGTGAGGGCGAGTTGCCAGCGGGCGCCGGTTTCGGTGCTGTGCAGGGGGATCCGGACGCGGACCTCGGCGTACTCGACGTCGGCGGCGCGGGTGCGGGTGAGCCAGGCCCGGCCGCCGATCTCGCGGGCCTCGACGTCCGGTGCGCGGTGCTCGTTGATGCCGCACCGGTGGTCGCGGGAGCACCAGTCGGTGTGCGAGGTGGGATCGCGGTGGAAGCGGGTCATGGTCCGGTTGCTCATCGGGTGCCTGCCTTCCGTGCGCGGAGCGCGGTGGTCCATCGGGCGAACAGGTGCGGCGTGCGGGGTGCCAGGGCGACGGGTGCGGTCAGCGAGTAGCGCTCGGAGCCGGGCGCCCATGGGGCGGTGAGGGTGAGCCCGAGCCGGGCCAGGCCGTCGGCCGCCGCAGTGATCTCGCGGTCGTCGGGCACGTCGTAGTCGTCCCACCGGGTGCCGAGGTCGACGCCCGTGCGCTGGCGCCTGGTGTTGCTGAACTTGATGAACAGGAGGAACCCACCGCAGGCGGTCGGGGCAATGAGCGCGTGTTCCGGGTCGCCCCACGTCTTGGGGAGCTTGGCTGCGCGGCTCATCGGTTGCCCGCCTTGTACTCGCCGCGCAGGTACTCGTAGACGCGACGGCCGATACGCACGCGGCGGCCGGTGCCTTCGCAGCGTGGGCAGAGCCGGAACGACTTGCTGAAGATCTTCGAGTAGAGCTTGCCGGTGCCGTGGCAGCGCCGGCAGTTGCCGAATGGGAACGCGCCACACATGATCAGGTAGAACGCTGCGTAACCGAGGATGATCAGGCTAGCTAGCGCGGCGAGGGTCATCACGAAATGCCTCCACAGGCCGTTTTCAGGGCATGAGGGGTCGGCGCCGCTAGGGGCTAGGGCGCTGGCCAGGGGATTGATGTGTCGCTAGCGGTGCCGCTAGGTCTAGCGGTGGGTGCCGCTAGACCTAGCGGCGAATCTTGGCCTACTTCCGGCCGTTGGTACCGTTGTCACGGTCACGCTTGGTGAGTGCTTCGAGGACGTGATCGCGGGTGATGCCCTTGCGGTTGCCGCTTTCGTCGGTGTCGGGGTCGTTGCCCCACACCTGCCCGGTCTTGATGCCGAAGACCTTGAGGGCTTCGCGGAGCTGGTCGGCGGTGAACCCGGTGTAGACGTCGGCGCGCAGGGCGGCGAGGCGCTTGACGATCACCGTGGACCACAGCTTCGGGTCCTGGTCGCTCATGACCGCGAGGACGTCTTCGAGGATGGTGTCGCGGCGGACCGCGTCGGTGTTGACGGTGTGCCCGGCGGCGTGACCGGTGATGTTGCCGGCCTTCTCCCGCATGGCCCGTGCCCGCACGACGATGGCCTTCGCGGTCGGGCCGTCGATCTCGAACGTGCGGGTGATCGTCGGGTCGTCGCCCTCACCGGCGAGGTAGCCGATGCCCTTGTCGCGGCGGGCGAACATGGTGGCGCGGATGCCGTTCTTGAACATCGACTGGCCGAGCACCATGTCGTTCTCCCGGTAGCCCATCACCTTCAGGCAGAACCGCAGCACCGCGTTCGCGCTGATACCGGTCGGGAGGCTCTTGTCGTCGGGGCGCTGGGTGGCCGGGATCAGGGTGATACCGGCGGCCGGGCCGCGCTTGATCAGGTCGGTGCAGTGTTCCTCGAACTCGGCCCCGTATTTCGGGTGCTCGAACCAGATCTGGCACTCGTCGATGCCGATGACGATCGGGTGCAGGCCGAGCTTGCGGATACCGGCGAGGTGGTCGGTGACCTTGTTCTCCGGGCACAGGTCGGCCGGCAGCTCCCGGATCACCTTCGTACGGCGGCGCAGCTCGATGCGCATCTCGCGCATCGCGGCGATGCCGTACTCGATGTCCTCCTCGTCGTCGCCGGCCCGGTATCGGTGCGCGACCGGTTCCAACGGCGACAGGTCACCGGTGCCCTTGAGGTCGAACGCCAGCACCCACGAACGCGGGTCCAGACACGCCCCGAGCAGGGCCAACCGCAGGGCGAACGTCTTACCCATGCGGGGAATCGACCCGATGATCATCGAGGCGAACATCAGGGTCAGGGTGACGATCCGGCCGCGCGGGTCGGTCCCGAACGCGAACGGCTTGAACAGGTTGACCACGCCGGACTTCAGCAGCGGCCAGTCACCCTGCTTGGCCCGCGCCAGGTCCTTGTCCGCGACAAACAGCATCAGCATGCCGGGGTGGACCTCGGCGTTGACCTCCGGCCACACACACCCGAGCGGGCGGGTCAGCGCGGCGGCCAACTCCTCGCGCTTCTCCACCACCGTGGACGCGGTCACGCCGCGGGGTAGTTCCACGTCGGCGCGCCAGCCGGTGCCGTTCTCCCGGGTGATCGGGGCGGGGAACCAGCGGCTGCCGTTGTCACCGCGGCGGATGGCGTCGTTGATGCCCTTGATGTTCAGCGCCGCGAGGGCGGCGAACACCTCCGTCGAGGTCAGCGGGGCCGCGTCGTGCCGAACCACCGCCGTGCGCAGCAGCGGCTTACCGGTCGGCGCACCGGCGACGCCGAGCGCGGCCACCAGCACAGCCAGCCCCATGTACTGCACTGAGGTCGGGGCGAGCATGACCGCGCCGACGGCGACGATCAGGGCAATCGCGACGGCGACGGTGACCAGGCCACGCCAGCGGACCCGCCGGTCGCGTTTGCTGGTCAGCCGGTCGTACATCTTGGCTTCCTCCGGGTGGTCGATCGCGGCCCGCACGATCGACTGGCGGACCGGCTCACCCTCCATGTCCCAGAGCCACCGGTTGTAGCCCCGGCAGATCCGGGCGAAGCCGCGCGGTGCCCGCATCGTCAGCACCCCGGCGTACAGGGGCACCCGCACCGTGTGGAACCCGAGGGAGTGCACGCCGAAGCCGGTCAGCGCGGCGGCGTTCTTACCGAACTCGGCACCCGACTTCAGCCACGGCGCGACGATCGGCACCCGGGTCGCGTCGCGGAACCCCGACAGGCTGAACCGGGGGCGGCGCTGCGCGTCGATCCCGTCGACCATCACCGGCCCGGCCGGGCCGTCCTCATCGGGGTCGGGTTCGGTGTCGTCGGCGTTCGGGTCCACCGGCACGGCGGCCCGGCGGGTCCGCTCGGCGTCGAGGTCGACGACCTCGGCGACGTCGTGCTCGGCGGCGGTCCAGTCGAAGTTGCCCGGGTCCGGGGTCGGGTCGCTCATCGGGTGTCCTCCCGTCGGGTGAGCGGGGTGACCTCGGCGGTGAGGTCGCCGTGGGAGTCCAGTTGCCAGGGCAGCGTCCAGGTGAGTCCGCGACTACCGAGAGCTGCGGCAGCGGCGGCACGCTCCCGGTCGTCGGACCGGTCGCCGGACCCGGCCCGGGCGGGTAGCTGGACCCACTCGGTGCCCTGGGTGTGGTGGATCTGCAGGTACGCCCCGGAGGCGGTGGAGATGATCGTGACCCGGTAGGGCCTGCCGAGCCACCACAGGTGTGGGGGCCGGAGCCGGTTCAGTAGTTCTCGGAGGGGTGGCAACATCAGGGGTCTCTCCCTGTGGTTCTGAGGAAGGTTCTGCGGGGTGGGACCGGAGCGCGGCCGAGGGGCCGCGAAACCATGAGGCCGCGCTCCGGGCGGATCTAGAACTCGTCGCCGTCGCCGTCGCCGTCGGTGCGCTCGGCGTACCGCGGCGAGGTGTTCTCGTCGGCGCTCTGGCCGAGCTGCCAGAACGGCACCTGCTTGACGCCGTCGATCGTCTCGTCCACGTGGGTGAACTTGCCGGTGGCCTCGATCTGCTGGGCTTTCTCCTGCGCCGGGTGCTTCCCGGCCTCCCACAGCTCGCGCGTGTGCTGGTTGAACACCGAGTCGGACTGCGCATCGCGCTCGGCCATCGGCCGGCCGTCGATGAGGATGCCGCCCAGCTCGGCGGCCGACGCCACCTTCTCGGCCTGCGCAAGGCGGCCGGGGTCGAGCCGGGCGTCCGGGCCACTGCCGGCCGCGGCGTCGGCGCGCAGTCCGGCGGCGTACTCGCGGGCCGCGGTCGCGGCGGCGGCCTTGCGGGTCGCCCAGTCCTGCGCGTCGGCGTTGGGGTGTCCGCGCTCGGCGAGGATCTCGGCGGCGTGGGCCGCCTCGTGCTCCAGGGTCTCGGCGCCACGCTCGCAGCGCCGGGCCAGGGCCTCGAAGGTGTCGGTGTGGTTGCTCATGTGCGGGCGCTCCTCAGAACTCGTCGGTGTCGTCGGTGCGGTCCTCGGCGGCGGCCTCCAGGCCGCTCGACGCCTGCGCCGGCGCGGCGGTGTCGGTGTTGTTCCGCTCGACGGCGTCGCGCAGCTCGCGGAACTCGGCGTCGGCGGCCTCCTGCGCCAACTGCTCGGTGAGGTAGCCGTATTGCGTGTCGAGGTGGGGGGTGTACGGGGTGAACATGGTGGTGGCGTCTCCTCAGAACTCGTCGGGTTCGTGGGTGTGCAGGTCGGTGTCGATGTCGAGGCGCTGCCACCACTTGAGGGGCTTCTCAGCCTCGATCACCGCGTCGTTGGCGTCGCAGAACGCGTCGGTGACGTCCCGCTCGCGGGCGCTGACGTCGGTCAGCGTCTGCCGGGCGGCGATCAGGGCCTGCCGGTTCTTGCGGGTCTCGTCGCTGAACAAGCGCATGGTCGGATCTCCTTTCAGGCGGCGGTACGGGCCGTCCGGGCGGCGGTGGCCGGGCGGGGCTGGGGTGAGGGCTTACGCCGCGCGGCCTTGACCGGGCGGGCCGCGGTGGGCTTGGCGGCGCGGCGCAGGTCGCGGCGCTTCCACACGATCGGCGTGCGCACGAGGGCGACGCGCATCCCGCGGCGGATCAGCATCGCTTGGAAGTTCGGCAGCCCGGCCAGCATCGCCGGGGCGATGACCGGCACCCGGCGGGTGCTGCTGCTGGTGATCCTCCCGTCGGCGTCGCGGGTGTCGGTGGTCTCTTCCCGGTCGCCGGCCAGGTCGGCGAAGGCGCGTAGGTCGTCGGCGTCCTTGCAGCCGCCGTAGACCAGCACCGCCGCGGCGGAGTTGAGGATCATCGAGGCGCCGTCCTTGCCCCACCGCTCGCGGAGCTGGCCGAGGCCCTGGCACGCGGCGTGAATGGTGATCGAGCGTTTCCGTAGCTCGGCCATCCACTTGTCGAGGGGTGTGGGGCAGACCAGCGCGACCTCATCCAGGGCCAGGGTCAGGCCCGGGTCGAGGCGGCCACCCGGCCGCATGGCGGCGGTCCGGCGGGCCTGATACGCGATTTCGGCGACCAGGGCGGCGACCAGCGGGCCGACCGTGCCGTCATCGTCGCCCAGTAGATACAGCGCCCCGCGCTGGTCGGTCAGCTCGGCCACGGTGAACACCGCGGCGTCCGGCTCCGGGTCGCCGACCTGCGCGGCCGACGGCAGCGTGGTCCACGCCAGTGCCGGGGCCATCGCCAGCATCACCCCGTCGCGGGTCCGGGCGCTCATATCGATGGACTGCGCGGCGGCCTGCCGCATCGTCGTGGCCTGCGGGGAGGTTTTGAGCGCGGTGAGGATCGCCTCGCGGGCGGTGTCCGGGTCGGCGCACCACGCCTGCACATCGGCCATGCGGTAGTCGCCGAGGGCGGCGGCGTGCAGCCACACCGCGAGGACCCGGCGGGCCTGCGCCGCCCAGCGGGCACCCTCAGCGCCCTGGGCGTCGATCGGGCCGATCAGGTCGGTGGCCCGGCGGGCGGCGGTCGCCGGGTCGGTGCACCCGGACAGCGGTGACCAGCGCAGCGACGACGTGAGCCCGCCGAGCCCGCCGGGGTTGAACACCTGCACCGGGCCGGCCTTGCGGCGCAGCGGGGCGGTCAGGTCGAACAGGTCCGTGGCGGTGCTGGTGATCACGACACCGCCGGGGGCGTCGATGACCCGGTTGGCCAGCTCGGCGGTCTTGCCGGTACCGGGGATACCGATCCGCAGCGTGGACTCCTCACCGGAAGTCCACACGGTCTGCCGGCCCGCCTTGGCGAGGGGTACGGCGAAGGTGCGCAGCGGTACTCGCCACCGCCGCCACCACGGCGTTCCAGCCAGGGAAGGGCGAATAACGGCGGCCTTGCGGCGCATCGCCCACGGCGAGGAGGTGCGCCAGATGTCCAGCCGCGAGGCCGTGCCGGCGTTGCGGCGCGCGTGCCGGTCCCAACGGCCGATCAGCCCGGCCGATCCTCGGCCACGCAACCGCGGCCATAGCGGCAGCCCGGCCAGCGCGAGCCCGGCTAGGACCAGCCCGGTCCCGGCGAGGCGGTGGCCCGGGTGCTGAACGATCAGCCACCCGGTGGCGGTCGTGAGCAGCCCGACGCCGACCGCGCGGGCGAGGTTCTTACCAGTCAACATCACAGGTCTCCGGTTCAGAACTCGTCGCCTGCGCCAGCGGCGTCGCGGGCGGCCATCTGGCGCTGCGTCGCCCGGTCGAGCGAGGCGAAGATGGCGAGGGTGTCGGGGTCGGTGACGACATGGCCGTCCTGGTCGATCGGGCCGGTGTAGCCGGAGGCGCGCAGGTCGTGGAACCGGGTTTCCGCCTCGGTTTCCGGCGAACGGTCCCAGTTACGGGAGTCAGGCATCGGGGAGCCTTTCGGTTGCAGCGCAATGGAATGACGCGTGGCGCGGTAGGCCAGCGCGGTGGGATAACCGGCCCGCGGGTCGGTGTAGGAACACGACTCGGACGCGACCGCAGCGAGCATCGCGGTGGTGCTCGGGTCCGGGCGGTGACGACGGAACAGCATCGGTGCCCGCCCGGTCACATCTCGTCGGCGTCGTCGCGGACCGCGACGCGGGTCACGCCGATCGACCGGCTGTCTCGACCGGCCGCGGCGGCGGCGTGCTGCTGCCGGGCATCGGCGGCCATGGCCTTGTCCTGCGCGGCCTTGATGTCGGCGGCGCTGCGCTCGGCCTTGTTGCCGGGTCCGAACAGGTTGCTTGCCATACTGGTGACCTCCCGAAGGTCTGGTGACTGGTGGGAGACCGGCGACACAGCACGTGCTTGCAGGCTGTGGGCTGTGTCGCCGGGCGAAATCAGTGCTGGTCGCGGCGGCGCAGGGCCGACAGGACGCGGATCGAGCCGTCCGGGCAGAGCCGGCGGTAGGCGGTCACGGCCGCGTCGGCGTCGTTGATGCCGTCGAGGCGGGCCAGCCGCCACGCGCCGTAGGTCTCGCGCAGGGCGCCGACGCCGGGGATCCAGCGGGCGAAGCCGAAGCTGACCGCGTGCCGGGCGCGCTGGCCGGTGACTTCCTGCACCCAGCGGCGCACCCGTCGGACGATGATTTCCAGCAGGAACGGCCCGGCCAGGCTCATCGCGGGGAAGAACCACACCGCGTCACGGGCGGCGCTGCCGGAGCTGTGTGAGTAGTTGGCGTAGGCGCTCATGCCGGCGAACGCCCACACCAGCCAGGCGAACACCCCGGGCGACTCGCCGCGCCACGCGCAGTAGACGACCAGGCCGACGCACACGGCGGCGGCGGCGTCCAGGGCGAAGAACGTGACCAGCGGCCACGGACCGGTCAGGCCGAGACCGATCGGGCTGGCCGCCCAGTCGATGATGTCCTGACTCGACAGGGCTATCGGGGCGACGATCACCCCGGCCAGCAACACCCCGACGACGGTGAGCAGCGCGCCCATGCCGTACCGGGAAAACCGGGTACGTGCCGGCGAAGGCTCGGCACCCGCGACATCAGGCGCAACCGGGGGTGCGTCGGACGATGGCCACGGCCCGAGGGCGACCTCGGCGGGGTCCAGCAGCGGCGGCGGTAGCGGCTTGCCGGGCTGCGCGAGCGGCTTCGGAACCCACCCCGCGAGCGGGTCGGTGTCCGCGCTCGTCGTCGGCAGCTCGGGCACCTCGGCGATGGCCGGCTCGACCGATGCCGAGGGCGGCGCGAATGCCGCCTGGTCGGCGTACTTCTGCATCTCGTCTTCGACGAAGATGATCGGCCGAAGCGGCTCCGGCTCGGCGGGTGCGGGTGCCAGAGCGGCGAGCAGGATCTTGGCCTTCGGGGCGCCGACCCGGAACCGCTTCTTGAGCTGGTTGATGGATGGCGTTGTGCCCAGCTCGGCGGAGTAGTCGTGGGCCAGCGGGATCAGGTCGTCCACCGCGGTAGGGAAGGCGCTACGGGCGGTGCGGGTCAGGGTCGCGGCGGTCATCAGTTGCCCCCTCCGGCGAGAGCGGACGCGAACGAGCCGATGCCCGACGCGATAGAACGAATGGCGTCAGCCGCGTCGGTCGGGTTCGTGATCGCGTAGAACGCGGCGAACGCCAGCAGCGCGAGGCCGGCCAGCTTGCGCAGGTTCATCACGCCACCTCCCTGCGGTCAGCGGGCTGTGCGGCCAGCTCGGCGGCGACGCGGGTGATGCGGGCCGTGAGGCGACGCTGCCGGCGACGGTCCATCTCGTCCGGAGCAAGGCGCTCCACGGCGTAGATCTCGTCAACCAGGGCGTCAACCAAGTCCGGGTCGGCCAGGGCCTCGATGTCCGCCTGAATCGGCGGCCACTCGGCCTCGATCGCAGCCAGGTCATCCGGCGACGGACCGTCGAGGTTGATCGGCATGAGGTGGTGGGTCCTTCCGGTGCTCATGCGGCACGCGCCGAGCGGCGGCGACGGGCCGTGCGGGTCTGGGGGTTGGCCTTGCAGTCCGGGCAGTGCGTCTCGTCCGGGGCCAGCGGCGCCAGGCCGGCGTGGCCCTGGCACTCGCGCCACACGGCGCTCCGCTTGGAGGAAATCGTGATGATCTGCGCGAGAGATGCCACAACAATCTCCTTGCTATCGATCGGAAAACTAGGAAATGCGGTTTGAAGAACGCCCGGTGGGCCGGCCCCATCAGGGGCCGGCCCACCCGGAACGTGTCAAGAACTCA
>Ga0307516_10009403_pt1 | contig 10905 bp, 9 predicted proteins | sample 19_EM_MG_FD_203310 | JGI IMG/M metagenome (GOLD analysis project Ga0307516, IMG submission 203310) | Populus trichocarpa ectomycorrhiza microbial communities from riparian zone in the Pacific Northwest, United States - 19_EM | ecosystem: Host-associated > Plants > Roots > Unclassified | place...
GGGTCGGCCTGTGCGAGATGGTGCAGCACCTGGCGATGTTCGACTACGTCGCCGTCAGCGGCACCACCGAGAACCGCGTGATCGAGTACGTCGACCATCTGCACGAGCACTTCACCGATCCCGTACGAATCCGGGAAGGCCACTACCTCGCACCGACCGCCCCCGGTATCAGCGCCGAACTGCACCCGGACGGCCTGGACCTCGCCGAAGAGCTCTGCCCCGCCGACGACGTCCTGGGACGGCGCTGGCTCGTCTCACAGAGCACGATCCCGTTCGTCGCGGACGAGAGCGTCCCCACCCCTGCCGACGTCACCCGTGAACTGCTCGGCGGGAGCGCGAACGCCATCAGCATTAAAGACTGCCCGCACGGGCTTCACCACCTCCACCCGCGTGCTGAACCAGTGCGAGGCCATGGGCGTCGAAGTCCTGATCGGCAACCAGATCGACGGCCAGATCGGCACCCTGTGCGCGGTCGCCTTCGGCGCCGCCCACCGTGCCACCACCCGCCGGCCCGGTGAACTGTCCAACTTCCTCGATATGGCGGACGACCTGCTGGCCGAGCCCCTCGTCATCTCCGACGGCACCCTGCGCGTACGGGAAGGTTCGGGGCTGGGGCTGTTCATCGACACCGACAAGCTGGCGCGCTACCGCCAGGATCGCTGAGAGGGCAGACCGTCACCGTGTCCGCTGCAAGGCGCTCTCGTCTCCGTCGAGACCCAGCTGCCGCAGCTTGCGGTACAGGGTCGTCCTGCCGATCCCCAGCAGGGTCGCCGCTTCCGACTTGTTGCCGGCGGCGGTGTCGAGCGCCCGGATGATGGCGTCCCGCTCCGCTTCCTCGATGAGGCCCAGCCGGCGGCGGGGCGGGGCGTCCCTCAGCCGCTCGGGCAGGTGACGTCGCTGGATCACCGGCGTCGGTACGTCCCTGACCAGCGCGGTCACGATGTCGACGAGTTCCGTGATGTTCCCGGGCCAGTGCCACTGGACCAGGGCCTGGAGGGCCGCCGGAGAGAACGCGTGCCGGCCCTGGGGGTCGGCTTCCTGCAGGATGTCCCTGACCAGTCCCGGTATGCGTTCCGGTGTCCGTGCCAGCGTCTCGGTCCGTGCCAGGGGTCCGATGCCGTCAATGATCCGCCGCACGGCCGCGGGCGCGTACTCGCTGCAGGCCGTGATCCACAGTGTTCCCTGCCGGTCGGCGCCCCGCGTCTGCGACCGCTGCCCGGCGACGAGTCGCGAGAGGTGGTGCGCGTCGTGCTCCGCGACGTTCTCCACGCGTCGGACGAGCACGTCCGTCCCCTCGGCGAGACGTTCCGCGAGGGCCGCCCAGGGAGTGTCCTCGGCGGGTGTGACGACGGTCGTCCACAGTGGGGCATCGGCCTCGCGCCGGGCATGCAGGGCGCGGGCGGTCGTGGCCCGGCCCGATCCCGGCATGCCCTCCACCAGTGCGACGGCGTGACGGGGTTCAGTGGCGGGGGTCGGAGCGGACAGGACCGGGCTCCGGCGTTCGTCCGTCACGGCGTACGACGAAGCAGTGAGGCCGGACTCTCGCAGATCGTGGAAGTTGAGCACGAAATGCGCTCGTGGCCCGTCCAGGATCCGTCGCGCCACCACCTCGACGCTCGTGTCCCCGACCAGAAGACGCGCGGTGTCCCCGGACGACCAGTCGTGCGAGCTGAGCAGTTCCCACAGCATCACGTGTGAGTGCACGCTCACGTACGGCAGGCCCGGTGTGTTCGCGAGGAGCGACTCGTGGTCCATGACCACGGTCGGTCGCCCGGAGTTCGTGAAGCGCATGAAGGACATGGCCAGCGCCAGGTCCTGCGGGCGGGCGGTGGCCCGCAGCCGCTCCTCTATCTGCTGCCCGATCTCCTTGGTGAGCGACACCATGAGCCTGCTGGCCGTACCCACCGGGCCGCCCAGCGACACCGAGGCGATGACGGCTCCGGCGGGGGTGCACACCGGGACAGCGGCGCAGACGAGTTCGGAGAGTGCGTCGTTATAGTGCTGGCTGCCCTGGACGTACACCGCCCGGCCCTCGACGATCGACGTTCCCAGGCCGTTGGTTCCGACGGACTCCTCCGAGTAGTCGAATCCCTCAGCGGCATGGGCGTTGTCCAGACGCCGGCGCAATCCGTTGTCGTCCGCGCGCCGGGCGACGATGCTGCCCGCACGGTCGCTGAGGAACAGCGTGGTTCCGGTGTCCGTCAGATGCTGCTGCCAGCGGTCCAGTACCGGACCCGCCGCTCGGCACAGGACGGAGTCGGTGTCGATCTCGTGCTGACGTCGGCAGGGGGCCGATCCGTCCACACTGTTGCTGATGGACCGGCGCCAGCTGCGCAGAATGAGGTCGGGGATCAGGCCGTCCGCGCGGACCTCCCCCAGTAGGCCCACACGCATCAGTTCCTGGCGTGCTTCACGCACCCGGTCGGGCACAGCAAACCACCTCCCTTACCGGTCCGTGCCTCCACAGTGCCCGCTCCGCCGGGGCAATTCCAATACCCGGTGGGTCTCGAACTTGTCCTGCTTCAGATATCGCCCCTGGTCAGGGCCCTTGAAACTGAGTGTTTCAGATTGGCACACGCCAGGTTACGAGCGGCTACCCACGATGGTGGCTCGCAAGTGAACCACGCCACAGGTCGACGCTGACCGAAGGAGCAAAGCGCATGGATGGAGTCGCATCCGCCCCCGCCCGCCAACTGGACGCCCTCGTCGTCGGAGCGGGATTCGGCGGCATTCACATGCTACACAGTCTGCGCAACGAGCTGGGTCTCGACGCCGTCGCCCTCGACAAGGCAGGCGGGGTGGGCGGGACGTGGTACTGGAACAAGTACCCCGGCGCGCTCTCCGACTCCGAGGGCTTCGTATACCAGTACTCGTTCGACAAAGAGCTGTACAAGCAGACGCCCTGGACGACGAAGTTCGTCACACAGCCCGAGATCCTGGCCTATCTCAACGGTGTCGTGGACCGCTACGACCTGCGGGACCACATCCTGCTGGAGATCGGCATGACCGAGGCGGTCTTCGACGAGACCTCGGGCACCTGGACGGTACGGACCGATCGGGGCATCACCTTCCAGTGCCGTTTCCTCGTCACGGGACTCGGGCTCCTCTCCGCCACCAACGTTCCCGACTTCCCCGGCATGGAGCGGTTCGAGGGACGTCTCGTGCACACCGGCGCCTGGCCTGAGGACCTGGACCTGACCGGCAAACGTGTCGGGGTCATCGGCAACGGTTCGACGGGCAACCAGGTGATCACCGCCACGGCTCCCGTGGCCGCCCACCTGACGTCGTTCCAGCGGACTCCGCAGTACAGCGTGCCCGCCGGCAACCGCACCCTGTCGCCGGAGACGATCCGGGCGACGCACGACAACTTCGACGCCACCTGGGACCAGGTGCGCAACAGCAACGTCGCCATGGGGTTCGTCGAGAGCACCGTGGAGACGTTCAGCGTGTCGGCCGAGGAACGCGAGCGCGTCTACCAGCGGGCCTGGGACGAGGGCGGCGGCTTCCGCTTCATGTTCGAGACCTTCTGCGACATCGCCACCGACCCGGCCGCGAACGAAGAGGCGGCCAAGTTCATCCGCGGCAAGATCGCCGAGATCGTCAAGGACCCCGAGACCCGCCGCAAGCTGACGCCCACCGACCTCTACGCCCGGCGTCCCCTGTGCGACTCCGGCTATTACGAGACCTTCAACCGGCCCAACGTGTCGCTGGTCAGTCTCAAGAAGACCCCGATCACCGAGGTAACGGCGGAAGGGATCGTGACGGCGGACGGAACGCTGCACGAACTCGACGTCATCGTGTGCGCCACGGGCTTCGACGCGGTCGACGGCAACTACCTGCGGGCCGACATCCGGGGCCGCCAGGGTCTGAGCCTGCGCGAGCACTGGAACGACGGACCCACGAGCTACCTGGGCATGGCCACCAGTGGCTTCCCCAACATGTTCATGATTCTCGGCCCCAATGGTCCCTTCACGAACCTTCCGCCCTCGATCGAGACGCAGGTCGACTGGATCGGCGACACAATCCGGCACGTGTCGGACGGCGACGTGGACTGGATCGAGCCCGCTCCCGAAGCCGAGAGCCGCTGGACCGAGGTCTGTGCGGAGATCGCCGACCAGACGTTGTTCCCGCAGGCCGCGTCGTGGATCTTCGGTGCCAACATCCCGGGCAAGAAGCGCACCGTCATGTTCTACCTCGGCGGTCTGAAGGAGTACCGCACGCTGCTCGCCGAGGAATCGTCGGCCGGTTACCCCGCCTTCGCCAAGAAGGCCACGGCCCTCACACCGGCCTGACGACGGCCCCTTCACCGGCCGGGGCGGACATGCTTCACGTCCGCCCCGGCCGTCGAGGAACAACGAAGGACGCACCATGACGAAGTACGCAACCGTCGACCCGGCAACGGGCAAGGTACTGCGTGAGTTCCCCACCCTGTCCGACGCGGAGGCCGAGCAGGCCCTCACCCGCTCGCACGACGCCTACCGGGCATGGCACCGCGCCGAGACGGCCGACCGCGCCTCCGTACTGGCTCGTGTCGCCGACCTGCACCGACGCCACGCCGACGAACTGGCCGAGCTGATGAGTCTGGAGATGGGCAAGCCCATCACCCAGGCCAGGGGCGAGGTGGAACTGTCGGCATCGATCTACGAGTACTACGCGACGTCGGGGCCGGGGCTCCTCACCGACGAGGTCCTCGACATCGCCGGGAGCGGGCGGGCCGTGGTGCGGACGGCCCCCATCGGACCGCTGCTCGGCATCATGCCCTGGAACTTCCCCCTCTATCAGGCCGCCAGGTTCGTGGCACCCAATCTGCTGCTGGGCAACACCATCCTGTTGAAGCACGCCGGAAGCTGCCCGCAGCAGGCCCTGCGGCTGGGTGAACTCATCGACGCCGCCGGCGCACCGGGCGGCGTCTACCAGAATGTCTTCGCGACCACGGACCAGGTGGCGGCCATGATCGCCGATCCGCGTCTGCAGGGTGTGTCCCTGACGGGTTCGGAACGGGCCGGAAGCGCGGTCGGAGCGACCGCCGGGCGTCACCTCAAGAAGTGCGTGCTGGAACTCGGTGGCTCCGACCCCTTCATCGTGCTGCCCGGGGCCGACCTGGAGACAGCCGTGCAAGCCGCCGCCCAGGGACGGTTCTGGAACGCCGGCCAGGCCTGCACCGCCTCCAAGCGCCTGATCGTCGAGGCATCGATCTGGGATCGGTTCCTTGAGGCCTTCCTGCTCAAGGCGGCGGACTTCCGGTTCGGCGACCCCATGAGCGAGGAGACCCTCCTCGGCCCCATGGCCTCCGTCTCCGCCCGGGCCGAACTGGCCGCCCAGGTGGACGACGCAGTGGCCAAGGGCGCTGTGGTCCACCTCGGCGGAAAGATCCCGGACGGCGAGGGCGCCTACTATCCCGCGACCGTGCTCTCCGGCGTGACACCGGACATGCGGGCCTACTACGAGGAACTCTTCGGACCGGTGGCCGTCCTCCACCGGGTCGAATCCCTGGACGCGGCAGTCGAGCTGGCCAACGACTCTCCCTACGGGCTCGGCAGTGCCGTGTTCGCCCGCGGCGAGGAGGCCGCCGCCGTCGCAAACCGGCTGGAGGCCGGGATGGTCGGCATCAACACCACGATCAGGAGCGCCCCGGACCTTCCGTTCGGGGGTGTGAAGAACTCGGGCATCGGTCGCGAGCTCGGCCGTTTCGGCCTGGACGAGTTCTCGAACAAGAAACTGCTCCGCTTCGCCTGAACCACTGCCGGATGCGGGCAGCCACGCCCGCACATCCGGTCCGAGCCGCTCGACATCAGGAGGAACCGTGCGCGCTGCCGTCTACCACGGAAACAGGAAGCTCAGCATCGAGGACGTGCCCGAACCGTCCCCCGGCGCGGGACAGGTGAAGGTGCGGGTCAGCCGCAACGGCATCTGCGGTACCGATCTGCACGAGTACTACGACGGTCCCATCTTCGTCCCCGAAGAACCTCATCCCCTCACCGGCAGGAGCATGCCGGTGGTCCTGGGGCACGAGTTCTCGGGCGTCGTCACGGAAACCGGCAAGGGCGTGACGGACGTGCGCGAAGGCGACCACGTCGTCATCGAACCGATATACCGCTGTGGAACCTGTCGTGCGTGCAAGGCAGGTCACTACAACGTGTGCGCGGTCATCGGCTTTCACGGCCTCATGACGGACGGCGGCATGGCCGAGTACACCGTCGTGCCGGAGAACCAGGTGCACAAGTTGCCCGACGGGACGCCGCTCGAACTGGGCGCGCTGGTCGAGCCCCTGGCCGTCGCCCACCACGCCGCCGTCATGGGCGAGGTCAACGGCGACAGCACCGCTCTCGTCTACGGGGCCGGCCCGATCGGCATCGGCCTCTGGTTCGCGCTGCGCGGTATGGGACTGACCGAGATCGACGTGATCGAGCCGTCGGAGACCCGGCGTGCATCGATCGAGGCGCTCGGTGCCCGGACCCTGGATCCCACGACGCAGGACGTGCCCGCCCTGATCGCCGAGCGCACGAACGGGGTGGGCGTCGACGCCGCGTTCGACGCGGCCGGCGTCGCCCCCGCGGTCGAGTCGGCTCTGCAGTGCCTGGGTGAGCGCCGCCGTTTGGTGAGCGTCGCGATCTACGACAAGCCGATCCCGGCCCCGCTCATCCAGCTGGTCCTCAGGGAACGCCGCATCCAGGGAACCATCTGCTACACCCACGAGGACTACCAGGCAGTCATCCGGCTCATGGCCGAAGGCCATTACGACACCACCGGCTGGGTGGACACCGTGCCGCTGACCGCTGTCCTCGACGAGGGCTTCGAGGCGTTGCGACAGGGCCGCCGCATGAAGGTTCTCGTCGATCCCACGCGTTGATCCGCGAGACTTCACCCCATCTGCAAAACAGGAGAAACCAGGACATGACAGTCGCCCACATCACCGGCGCCGCACGAGGCATCGGCCGTGCCATCGCCCTGCGGCTGGCCGAGGACGGGCATGACATCGCGGTGTCCGACCTTGCCGCGATGAGCGAGGAACTGGAGTCCACACGCGGCGCCGCGGAAGCGCACGGCGTCCGGGCCATCGCCCTGACCGGCGATGTCACGGACCAGGAATCCGTTCGCCGGCTGGTCACCGGCACGGCGGAGCAACTCGGCTCGCTGGACGTCATGGTGGCCAACGCCGGCGTCGCGCAGACCAAGGCCCTGCTGGACGTGACACCGCAGGAGTACGACCGGGTGCATGCTGTCAACGGCCGCGGCGTCTTCCTCTGCTACACCGAGGCCGCACGGCAGATGATCGCCCAGGGCAGCGGAGGCAAGATCATCGGCGCCTCTTCGATAGCCGGTCACAAGGGCTTCCCCCTGCTGGGGATCTACAGTTCGTCCAAGTTCGGGGTCCGTGCCCTCACCCAGGCCGCCGCGCAAGAGTGGGCCGAGCACGGAATCACCGTGAACGCCTACTGCCCCGGCATCGTCGACACCCACATGTGGGTGGAGGTCGACCGCGACCTCGGCGCCATCAACGAGGTCGGCGAGGGCGAGTCGATGAAGGCCATGGCCGCCGGAATCACCCTCGGCCGGGTCTCCACCGGGCAGGATGTCGCCGCCTTCGTGTCCTTCCTCGCCGGACCCGACTCCGACTACATGACGGGCCAGTCGGCACTGATCGACGGCGGCATGCTGTTCGTCTGAACCGAGCCAAAGTCGCCGAAGGAACAGCCGGGGGACCGTTCCGCAGTCGGTACGGTCCCCCGGCCGTGTTCGCCGTACGTGCTCGTCACCCGCTCTTGACCGAGTCGAGGAGCAGCTGGGCCACGTCCACGACCTGGACGGACTCCTTCGGCTTGACGCCCGTGGCGGAGCCACTTTCGGCTGCAGCCTTCTTGCCGTTGACCGAGTCGGTCAGCATGACCAGGCAGAACGGGCAGGCGGTGGAGACGTTGTCGGGGTTCAGCGACAGCGCCTCGTCGACGCGCTCGTTGTTGATGCGCTTGCCGATGCGCTCCTCCATCCACATCCGCGCACCACCGGCGCCGCAGCAGAAGCCGCGTTCCTTGTGGCGGTGCATCTCCTACTGGCGCAGGCCCGGGACGGCGGTCATGATCTCGCGCGGCGGCGTGTAGATCTTGTTGTGCCGGCCCAGGTAGCAGGGGTCGTGGTAGGTGATGAGGCCCCCGACGGGGGTCACCGGGATCAGCTTGCCCTCGTCGATGAGGTGCTGGAGCAGCTGGGTGTGGTGGATGACCTCGTAGTCGCCGCCGATCTGCGGGTACTCGTTGCCCAGGGTGTTGAGGCAGTGGGGGCAGGTGGCGACGATCTTCTTGGCCGACCTGGGCTTCGCGGACTCCGGGAGGACCTTGCCGTCGTCGTCCGTCTCCTCGCCGAAGGCGGCGTTGAGGGACATGACGTTCTCCATGCCGAGCTCCTGGAACAGCGGCTCGTTGCCCAGGCGCCGGGCGGAGTCACCCGTGCACTTCTCGTCGCCGCCCATGATGGCGAACTTCACGCCCGCCATGTGCAGCAGCTCGGCGAAGGCCTTGGTGGTCTTCTTGGCCCGGTCCTCCAGGGCGCCCGCGCAGCCGACCCAGTACAGGTACTCGACCTCGGTGAGGTCCTCGATGTCGCGGCCGACGACCGGGATCTCGACGTCGACCTCCTTGGTCCACTCCAGGCGCTACCTCTTCGCCAGCCCCCAGGGGTTGCCCTTCTTCTCCAGGTTCTTGAGCATCGTGCCCGCCTCGGACGGGAACGCGCTCTCGATCATCACCTGGTAGCGGCGCATGTCGACGATGTGGTCGATGTGGTCGATGTCGACCGGGCACTGCTCCACGCAGGCACCGCAGGTGGTGCAGGACCACAGGACGTCGGGGTCGATGACCCCGTTCTCCTCAAGGGTCCCGATGAGCGGCCGCTCGGCCTCGGCGAGGGCGGCGGCGGGCACGTCCTTGAGCTGCTCGGCGGAGGCCTTCTCGTTCCCCTCCATGTCCTTGCCGCCGCCGGCCAGCAGGTAGGGGGCCTTGGCGTGCGCGTGGTCGCCCAGCGACATGATCAGCAGCTTCGGGGAGAGCGGCTTGCCGGTGTTCCAGGCGGGGCATTGCGACTGGCAGCGCCCGCACTTGGTGCAGGTGGAGAAGTCCAGGAGACCCTTCCAGGAGAACTGCTCGACCTGGGAGACGCCGAAGACGTCGTCGTCACCGGGGTCGGTGAAGTCGATCGGCTTGCCGCCGGACGTCATCGGCTGCAGAGCGCCGAGCGCGGTGGAGCCGTCGGCGTTGCGCTTGAACCAGATGTTGGGGAAGGCCGGGAAGCGATGCCAGGCCACGCCCATGTTGGTGTTGAGCGAGACGACGATCATCCACACGAAGGACGTGCCGATCTTGATCGTCGCGACCAGGTAGACCAGGTTCTGCAGCACGCCCGTGCTCAGGCCCTTGAAGGCCACCACCAGCGGGTACGAGGCGAAGTAGCCGGCCTCGTAGTGCTCGACGTGGTGCAGGGCACCCTCCAGGCCGCGCAGGACGTAGATGGCCAGGCCGATGGTGAGGATGACGTACTCGACGAAGTACGCCTGGCCCGACTTGGAGCACGCGAAGCGGGACTTGCGGCCGGCCCGGGAGGGCAGGCTCAGCAGCCGGATCGCGATGAGCACGGCGATGCCCAGCACCGTCATCACGCCGATGAACTCATCTCGAACGGCAGGAACCCGCCGATGACCCGCAGCACCCAGTCGGCCTGGAAGAGCTGGCCGAAGGCCTGGGCGAGGGTCGGCGGCAGCGTCAGGAAGCCGACGGCCACGAACCAGTGGGCGAAGCCGACGATGCCCCACCGGTTCATCCGGGTGTGGCCGAGGAACTCCTTCACCAGCGTCACGCTGCGCTGGTACGGGTTGTCGGTGCGCAGACCGGCGGGGACCGGCTGGCCGAGCTTGAAGTACCGGACGAACTGGCCGATGGCGCGTGCGATGAGCGCGACGCCGACCACGGTCAGGACCAGCGACACGATGATCGCGGCGAGTTGCATTTCGGGGGCCTCTGTCTTCGTGCGGAGTGTTCAGCCCTTGCGGGTCTTGATCTCCTCGGTGAGCCGCGGGACGACCTCGAAGAGGTCGCCGACCACGCCGTAGTCGACGAGGTCGAAGATCGGCGCCTCGGCGTCCTTGTTGACCGCGACGATCGTCTTCGACGTCTGCATGCCGGCGCGGTGCTGGATCGCGCCGGAGATGCCGGAGGCGATGTACAGCTGCGGGGACACGCTCTTGCCGGTCTGGCCGACCTGGTTGGTGTGCGGGTACCAGCCGGCGTCCACCGCGGCGCGCGAGGCGCCGACGGCTGCGCCGAGGGAGTCGGCGAGGGCCTCGATGATGTGGAAGTTCTCGGCGCCGTTGACGCCGCGGCCGCCGGAGACCACGATCGCGGCCTCGGTCAGCTCCGGGCGGCCCGTCGACTCGCGCGGGGTGCGGCCGGTGACCTTGGTGCCGGTCGCGGCCGCGGAGAAGGTGACGGACAGGGCCTCGACGGCGCCCGCGGCCGGGGCGGCCTCCACGGCGGCCGAGTTCGGCTTGACCGTGATGACCGGGGTGCCCTTGGAGACCCGGGTCTTCGTCGTGTAGGAGGCGGCGAACACCGACTGGGTGGCGACCGGACCCAAGTCGCCGGCCTCCAGGTCGACGGCGTCGGTGATGACACCGGAGCCGATGCGCAGCGCGAGACGGGCGGCGACCTCCTTGGCCTCGGTCGAGGAGGGGAACAGGACGGCGGCCGGGGAGACGGCCTCGACGGCGGCCTGCAGCGCGTCGACCTTCGGCACGACCAGGTAGTCGGCGTACTCGGAGGCGTCGTCGGTGAGGACCTTGACCGCGCCGTGCTCGGCGAGCGCGGCGGCGGTGTCGGCGGCGCCGTGGCCCAGCGCGACGGCGACGGGCTCGCCGAT
>Ga0307516_10009404_pt1 | contig 10904 bp, 11 predicted proteins | sample 19_EM_MG_FD_203310 | JGI IMG/M metagenome (GOLD analysis project Ga0307516, IMG submission 203310) | Populus trichocarpa ectomycorrhiza microbial communities from riparian zone in the Pacific Northwest, United States - 19_EM | ecosystem: Host-associated > Plants > Roots > Unclassified | place...
CAAGAGGAACGTCCCCGGGACACGCAATTTATATCCCAAGAGAATGACCTGTAATGACTAATTCGCTGCGCCCTTGGCGCCCTCATTTTCCCCAATTAATGCTCTTGGCACTTCAGTCCCACACTGTCTATCTACAGAAGCCATTAGGGCAGCCATCTGCTAAGTCCCACAAACTCTAGAAGCCATGCTAGCGGCCATGCTAGCCACTCTAGGCATGGCGTCCACGACGCCCGGAATCCTCCTCCTACAGGTGGAGGGTGATGGAGATGGTCGTGTGTAAGATAGCTATTGAGCAGGCCAAGAGGGCCAAAGGGAGAGCCGCATAGCATAGACTCGCGGACGGATATTGGTTGGTGTAGTTGGTGGCGTTCGCCGTAGTCTGGAAAGGCTTATAGATGCGAAATAAAATTGATGTCCCCCCCCCCCCTCAAACCCGACCGCCAGCCGGTCTAGATCCTTCTCCTTGTTTCTGTTTGGGTATGCTTGCGCGTCCTTTCCCCTGTTGTCTCTGTTATGTTGCTTGCGCGTCCGTTTTTCTGTCGTCGTTACGTATCTTGTTTCCCTTTGGTTATACTTGCGCGTCCTTTCTCTGTTCCTTACTGCTTGCGTGTCTTTTCTCCTGTTGCCGCGGATAGAGTGTTTGTTGCAATATCTCACTCGTTCAGCTTTGTCACGTGTAGAATCACGTCATATACGTGTATTCAGACTTTTCACTTTTCCTGCCTTTCTCTCTAAGACAATACGATACACACAAGACTTCATCGTATCATCAAACTTCCATCATAATCTTGACAGGTTATGAGCCCGGGTCAGCGCGATACCACTCTCGAATTCATATCCATTTAATCTATTCATTATTATCCTCACGCTCGGTTGAAAAATCTCATCTTCATACTTTTCTGCCGATTCGCCGATTTACCTACCCCATATTATACAACGTCACCCAAAATGTCTTCCCACAATGACCAGTCATCAAAGACCTACTATACGTCGAAGTTCGGGTCTATCAAGAAGCTAAGATACAACCTACGCTATCTGGAAAGGCGATGTGACTGTCATTCTGCAGGCGATGGGTGCTTATGCGATCGTCAACGGAGAAGAAGAACCTGCGGCTGGCAATACAGCTGCTGCAAGGACCGCAACAGCTGACTACCAAAAGCGACGAGCCTACGCAATATCGGCCATTCGTTTCTCCTGTACCGATGAAGCAGCCATTTACGTAAATGGACTGTCCGATCCAAGCAAGATGTGGCAAATCCTGAAGGAAAGACTCGACCTGACGACTTCATACATCGGACGTACTGCTATTGTCGCACAGTTTCAGAATGCACGGCCTACTGTCAGAGAGAGTATTAGTGTCTACATCGCTCGACTACAAGCTTTTCAACTTCAACTTCAAGGCTCAACGGAAGAAATCACAGAACAAGCCCTACGAACCCACGTCTACACTACCGCACCACCCAAATTCAAGACCGCCATTGGCTACCTTAAACGAACACCTGATATCACCATTCCAAACCTCATTACCGTACTGAAGGAGACCGAGGAAGAAAACAAGGTAGAAGCTGCAGCTGCAGTTGTCGAGTCGAAGTCAGTAACAAGCCTCTACGCTTGTGGTCGTGGAGGTCGTGGTGGCTGACGAGGTCGTGGAGGTTGTGGCGGCCGTGGAGGTTGAGGCGGACACGGTGGAAAAGGGACAAAGAATCAGAGCTGCACATACTGCAGAATGGATAACCACACTACCGAAGACTGCTTGAAGCGTCAAAGGGAGCAACCCAGACGGCAGCAGCAACCACAGACACAGTAACGCAAACGTGCGCGAGATGCCGGCAATGAAAACAATATCATCTGCTATCATTGTGGTGGATCCGGTCACATGCGCAATGAATGCGAATTGAAGAAACGGGTCGACCAAATCAGAAGAAACCACAACGGCAACGGCAAAGGAAAAGGACTGCTAGCTATTGAGGATATGTACGAAAACAAAGAATGACTTGCCTACTTGCATGCAATGACGACCAGCTTGGCCGATAGTCCAGTGGTTACCAGCAGCACATTACGTACAGGCCAGTTCGCGCTCGCCTCAGAGGTATTTTTTTTACCTTCGACGTGGATTATCGACTCAGGTGCCTGACATCACATGCATAACGGAAACGACTTCGATTTCAATACCTACGAGTGTCTTCCTAATCCGATCCGAATCCAATTAGGCAGCAAAACCTACGTTTTAGCGACACATCATGGTTTCTTACAAGTACAGAGTCATCTGATCGATGCATTGCATATACCTTCCTTTCGTTATTCTCTATTGTCGGTTGCAAAACTTGCATCTCATGGATACCATACAAAGTTTGGTAACGGCAAGTGTTCCATTCAAAACCCTCATTCGCATGTCGCAGTCATGACCGGAAGCCGAAATGGACAGTTATATCAAGTCGAACTGATCTATTCTCGTCGTTCCAATCGATCGAATCCGTTCGCCCTTCTATCGACTGCCGAGTCCTACCTGTGGCACAAACGTTTGGCACACCTGAACCACGTATCGATGAAATCGCTAGTCGACAGCTACGTACCGACAGACACCTGCGAGGTCTGTATACTTGTAAAACACAAGCGGAAAATCATTCGAGTTCCAGTATTACGGACAACAACACCGTTCGAGCTTGTGCATTCGGACACCTGTGGCCCCTTTAACACCAAGTCTCTTGGCGGAGGTCTACATTTCATTGTTTTTATCGATGACTACACCCGTCATACAACTGTCTACATCCTTCTTGGCAAGCGTGCAGAATCCTGTATTGCAGCATTTCAAAGTTTCAAGGCAAGAATTGAGAGTTGGGGCTATACAATCAAACGGTTCCGATGCGACAACGGACAAGGAGAATACGACAATACGCTATTCCGAAGAATTCTTGCGGAAAGCGGGATCAGTTTCGAACCCTCGCCACCGTATACGCAGCACAAGAAAGGCGTTGCTGAGCGAATGATCGGTACTCTCACGGAGAAGGCTAGAGCAATGATGCTCGATTCGCAAGTACCGAAGCAATTCTGGGCGGAAGCGATTCAAACCACAAGCTACCTACATGCACGAACGCCTAGCTGCGCACTCGATGGCAAGTCGCCTTATGAAATGCTACACCGACATCGCCGCTTACAACGGCACTTGACCGATGTCAATGCCAACGCCGACACCAATCACACGGAAGATGACAAGCCGAAGCTGCACCATCTACGAAGGTTTGGATGCCTTGCCTACAGACGGATTCCAAAGAAACAAAGGATCGACACCACAATGGGAGTTCGTTCCAAGCCATGCATGATGCTTGGCTATGTTCACAATACCACAAAGATTTGGAGAATATGGGATCCAGAGCAACGGAAAGTGGTCAACTGCTCAGCTGTCGAATTTACAAGACTCAAACAGCTTATATATCGTGCATTGATAATGAGAATGATATGCTCAGTCTTCCAGAACAGGAGCAGATATATACCGAAGAGCAAGTTGCTGAAACCGGACAATCCGGTCAAGTCGCGTCCGAAGTCGTCGCGCCCAAAGTCAGCACGCCCAAAGTCGGCACGCCCAGACAATCCGGACAAGTCACGCCAGATCAAGTCGCATCCGGACAATCCGGTCAAGTTGCGGAGCCAAGGTTGCAAGTCGCACCGGGAGCAATACAGCCGAGGTTGCAAATCGCACCCGGAAAAATACAGCCAAGTGCTGAGAAGGCAGATCATCTGACACCTAACAAGGTAGTCACCGATCCTATGCCGAGTCTTACAGTTGTACGCCGTACAGATGTACGTCCTGGTCAGGAACCGTCAAGTCGTACTACAGATTTACGCACCGGTCAACATACAAATAAAGGTCGACTTACCAATAAAGGTCAACGTACCAATCGAGAAAGACATGTTACGAGATGTCATCGTCTGACGGAGCATACTGCGTTGGCAGCAAATCCGTCCGACTCCGATCCAAAGTCATATCATGAGGCACTTAACAGCCCTCTTTACAAGCATTGGAAGTCTGCTATGCAAGAAGAATATGCATCGCTTATGGAGAATAATGCATTTACGCTTGTCAAGTATACCGAAAGCAAGCCAATTGGCTGCAAATGGGTTTATAAGACGAAGCATTATCCAGACGGAACGCCCAGATACAAGGCCAGACTCGTTGCCCAAGGATACGAGCAAGTGAAAGGCGTTGACTTTGATGAGACCTACGCGCCAGTTGGAAAGCTGACTACTTTATGCTATTGGTGGGTTGAGTCTCCCGCACTATCTGCTAAATTTTATTGTCCAGAGCGGATGTCATTACTGCATCCCTTAATCCTGTGGTCGAGTTATACGGAATCAATACAAGTTTCGAAGGTGCCGAAGATACCGAAGCGGATCAAACGATATACTATTGGCTAGACGGACTCGGACTGGGCAGGCGACAAGCACGAGCGGAAGTCTCAAGGTGGCTATATTTTCAAAATAGCCGCAGCAACTATTTCACGGAAATCGAAGAAGCAGACTGTTGTTGCAAGATCGACTACCGAAGGAAGAAGCCGACTGTCATTGCTAGATCGACAACCGAAGCCGAATACCTAACTTGCTCAGAAGCAACTCGAGAAGCCCAAGGACTCATATACCTACATCGAGACGTTACCGGTGAAACCATGGTCCCGCTTATCCACTGCAACTCAAACGGCGCGCTGAGCACCATACGCTCTACAATAACGAGCGACAAGGCTAAGCATATTGATGTCCTCACCAAAAGTCTTCGTGATTGGCCAGATCGTGTCTCAGTTTAGCCGCATTGAGCAGGGATACTACCCCTCCTTCTCCTTGTCTTCCGCTGTGATTTCTCTCCACCACCACAGCAAACATCATGATTCACACTCCGAAGAAATCCCACGGAAAGTTGAAGCCTCAGATGGTGAAGGTCCCGAAATATCAATAGAATTCCGACGGGAAACGAAGAGAGTTGAGCAACGTCGAGAAGGGTATGATTATTGCGTTCTTTGTCATCTACGGTACCATCTCGACAGTATCCCTCCTTGTCGGCCGTCCCTGGTCGACAGTGAAGAGTTTCCTCCAGCGGTACTATAAAGGCGGTACAACGGATAACCTCTCACGATCCGGTGGGCCTGCGGTCCTTAGCAAACGAGACAAGCGAACAATTCTACGTGCCGTACGGAAACACCGACAGTATACACGTGAGCAAATTCGTCGGATCTACGCCCCCCATATTTCGCTGCCCACCTTCGATCGTCTCCTCCGACAGCACAATATAAAGAAGTGGCTAGCAAAAAAGCGACCAAGGCTAAAGGTGGAACACGCAAAGGCCCGGCTGCAATGGGCTATCGCACGCAAGGATTGGACTGCGGAGGACTTCCAGTGGGTGATCTACAGCGACGAGTGTAGTGTGGAGCAGCAGCCTGCAGGACAGCCGAGATGGGTCTTCAGCACGCCGGGAGAGGGGAGGTGGCACGTCGACTGTGTCAATCCTGTGAAGCATCGTCAGGTGAAGTTGATGGTGTGGGGTTGCTTCTGGGGCAAGCAGCGTGGTCCGCTAGTACCGTTGAAGACTGGCTCCGTCAATGCACGCGTGTACCGAGACCTACTACGTCGCTGGCTGCTTCCAGTTCTCGAGGATATACGGGCAGCCCTCGGAAATCCGCTTTTCCAACAGGATAACGCCAAGATACACACTGCCAAACTCATGCTATCGTTCTTTGAACGTTACACTGTTCCACTCGAGTCCCATCCTACCTACTCTCCTGACCTGAATCCGATCGAGCATGTCTGGACCTTGCTCAAGCGACAGCTCCGAGTGGATTATCCTGACCTTATCAACTACCCAGGAGGCCCAGATAAAGTGAAGACGAAGCTGGCAGAAGTTCTTCCGCTCTGCTGGGAGAAAATCCCACCCAAGCAGTTCGAGGCGCTCTGGGGGTCGATGCCTTTCCGGGTGCAGGCAGTCATTGATGCGAAGGGATGGTACACACGCTACTAGTTACTGTGCGGAATCATTCCTCTGTATTTCTTCTACTCCCTTTTCTGTCTCTCTTTAATGTTCTGCATTTCAGTACTTGTTTTATAGCGCTCGGGAGGAGGAGAAAGTGGGGGGGGGGGCCCCTGTCAATGCGGCTAAACTGAGATACGATCTGGCCAGTCACAAAGACTTTTGATGAGGTACAGTACCTTCTCCACAATTCTCGACATCTTGACGCTGCCAGTGTTGTCAAATTCACTGAGATCGATACACTTGATTTGCGCTCATTTCAATAAACAGGCCTATTCCGCTCACAGCATCGGCCTACACTTACGGTATTCACGCGCTCACGGTATCGGCCTATGCTCACACGCTCACGGGATCGGTTCCTCGCGCTCATGCCTGGACAAGGGGTTCCTACATTTGCGCGGTACCGATATACACGCCGTGACAAAAGTTTGAGTTTCTTTTTTGGATTTATGTCTTTATCTTTATCGTTCTCCCTTGTACGGCACTCTTTTTCCTACTGTGGGTTTCTCCCACTGGGTTTACTGCAGAGGTTTTAATGAGGCCATTGGGACTTTATGTTTTCCATTTTTCATCCTTTATGGCGTTTCTTTATCGTTCGGTCTTGCCAGCATGCTTGCTGCCACGGAGCTCAGCAAGAGGGGAAGTGTTGCAATATCTCACTCGTTCAGCTTTGTCACGTGTAGAATCACGTCATATACGTGTATTCAGACTTTTCACTTTTCCTGCCTTTCTCTCTAAGACAAGACAATACACACAAGACTTCATCGTTCCATCAAACTTCCATCATAATCTTGACAGTGCTGGCCGCGCAGCGGCCGAGTGTGATCATGTGTTCCGGCCGGGCGCAGCGATGAAGTCATGATGAGGAGGAACTGTGTCAGTCTTGCGGGCAAGCTGTGATTCCACAGAGGGAAGGAAAAGTATCAAGGAAGGGCACGGTAGCTAGTCTGGAGATTCTTCTCCAGCAATATATTATCTACATACCTGGACCTATCTTCCCACATCTCTGAGCGGCGTGACGAGACCAGCCGCGGGATCTCGGATCACTCGCGCCGATGGCCACCAGGTCAACCGGCAGCGCGACGAAGTGATCCGCGATCGCCCACGACGAACGACATCGAGATACGATTATCAATCTAACTTGACCTATCTTCACAAATCTCTGAGCGGCGTGACGAGAACAGCGCCGGGATCTCGGATCACTCGCGCCGATGACCATCGGGTCATCAGGCTGCGCGACGAAGTGATCCGGGATCGCCTACGACGAACAACATCGAGATACGATTATCTATACACCTGGACCTAGGTACCTTCCCACATCTCTGAGCGGCGTAACGCGACCATCGCCGCGATCTCGGATCACTCGCGCCGATGACCACCGGGTCATCCGGCAGCGCGACGAGTAACCCGGGACCACCTGTGACGAACCCGCAACACCGCCGTGCACACCGGGCCGCGCCAGACAGAACGGAACACCGCCGCGCATGCTGCGCCGGGCAGAACAGAGGACCGCCGCGCATACCGAAGGCAACGCCAGACAGGACAGAACACCACCGCGTATGCCGCGCCGGGCAGAACGGAAGACCGCCGCATATGCTGCACCGAGCGGAACGGAAGACCGCCACGCATACCGACGGCCGCGCCAGACAGAACGGAACCCCGCCGTATACCGCGCCGAGCGGAACAGAGGACCGCCGCGCATACCGAAGGCCACGCCAGACAGGACACAACACCACCGCGTATGCCGCGCCGAGCGTAAGAGAAGACCACCGCTCATACCGAAGGCCACGCCAGGCAGAGCAGAACACCGCCGCGTATGCGACGCCGAGCGGAACGGAACACCGCCGCGCACACTGACAGCCGCGGTGAGTGGAACGGAAGAACGCCGTGTACGCCACGCCGGGCATGAGGAAGACGACAAGCGACGATGCCACGACGGGCGTGAGGAAGACGTCAACGGAGATGCCACGCCGGGCATGAGGAAGACGACAGACGATGCCACGACGGGCGTGAGGAAGACTACAATGACGATGCCGCCAGGCATGAGGAAGACTGGGAGCACGACGACTCGCCAGCACCGAAAGAATGACACCACGCTACAGTAAAGAATTACCGAGTAGGCGCAACGAGGAGCTACGTTGCCTGTCGAGCCCAAAAGACAGAGAACGGAAGTTGGGGTGAGGTTTTTGACAGCAGTTTATATTCACCCAATTATTCCCTGTCGTATCAATTCAGTCTTACCGAAAATGTAATGCGTATTGGCTCCTGTTTTTCAAGGCAGGGATGCCGAAGAGTTAAATGATATACGCATTGGAGTGTTATATCGTATGAAATCTTCACAATTGGTAGCAACAGCATCACAACGCTGCAAAGTAGGAGCTAGTACGCACAATGTTTCAACCAGACTAAATCGGTATGACAGGGAACAATTGGGAGCTATATTAACTGCGGGTTCCGGGGTATCGACGACTATGGGAGTGGAATTCACCAGTTTCGCGCATTGCGAGTGATTTCGCATGCAACTTCAAAGGTGGCGTTTGCTACCGCCTGCGCTTTCGTACGGTTTGGCATGCTTACCACAGCTCGGCACACTTACCACTGCTCGGCACACTTACTACAGCTCCGCTTGCAAAATACGACGGCACGGGCCGCAATTCCACCCCTTTTTTCTTCGCCTTTCATCATACGCCCATCGCACTCGACCATCTTACTTGCTATCATCCACGCTGTGGCAAACTCTTCACCGCCATCTTCATTGACATCGTATTCGTCGCGTCGCATCGTATTGTACAACTTCCCACTGTCTGTCACTTGGAGCGCTGCGCTAACAATCTGACGAAGCATGTCGATCTTTTCGCCGCGTCTAATTCGCGATTGTCCTTGCCGCCGGCATCATCCTCACCGCCATCCTTATCGACATCGTACTCGTCGCGTTGTATTGTACAACTTCCCACTGTCACTTAGGCAGCTACGCTAACAATCTCACGAAGCACGTCTATCTTCTCACCGCGTCTTATTCGCGATTGTCCTTGCGGCCAGCATCATCATTACCACCATTTTCATCGACACCGTACTCGTCGCGTCGTATTATAAAACTTCCTCCTGCGTCTGTCCCTCTGAAAGTTGCGCTAAAAATCTCAGCAAATTCGTCGAACTTCTCGCAGCAACTTATTTGCGATTGTCCTTGCGGTCGGCATCATCATTGGATGTGACACAGCTGGGTGCTTGCACTGGGTAAGCTAAGCATGGTAAATAGATGTACATTAAATGTAATCAATAGAACTGGATTGAGTCACAATTGTTTGATAGTCTTCGCTGCAATGTACCGTGCCCTGACAGTCGCGTTTGGATACTACCACCGTGACCGCTCTGTTACCTATGTGTCGTGTGCCATCGTAGGCATCGTCCAGACATTTGCCTTGACGCGCTCAGTCTGGAAGAAAATTGCCGTGACACTCGGCGTCCGTAAGACACGCGCTGCGTCCGGAAGGAAAAATGCCCTGACACTTCTCTTCCAGAAGGCAGATGCCGTGGCGCGCGTCGTCCGGATGGCAGATGCTGTCGCATGCGTCTTCCAGAGGACATTTGCCTTGACACTCTGCGTCTGTAAGAGACGCGCAGTGTCCCGAAGCGGAATGCCCTTACAGTCCTCGTCTGGAAGGCAGATGCCGTGGCTTGTGTCGTCCAGACGACATTTGCCTTGACACTCTGCGTCTGGAAGAAATTTGCCTTGACACTCTGCGTCTGTAAGACACGCGCTGCGTCCGGATGGCAAATGCCCTGACACTCCTCGTCCAAAAGGCAGATGCCGTGTCTTGTGTCGTCCGGACGACATTTGCCTTGACACTCGGCATGTGGAAGGAATAATGCCCTGAAACTCCTCGTCCGGAAGGCAGATGCCATGGCACACGCCGTCCGGACGACATTTGCCTTGACACTCTGCGTCTGTAAGAAATTTGCCTTGACACTCTGCGTCTGTAAGACACGCGCTGCGTCCGGATGGCAAATGCCCTGACACTCCTCGTCCAGAAGGCAGATGCCGTGTCTTGTGTCGTCCGGACGACATTTGCCTTGACACTCGGCGTCTGGAAGGAATAATGCCCTGAAACTCCTCGTCCAGAAGGCAGATGCTGCGGCACGTGTCGTCTGACGACATTTGCCCTGGCATTATTCGTCCGGAAGGCCAATGCGCTGCCTATGTCCGTCTAGTACGCATATGCACGGGCGGTTCACGTCTGTAGCGGCATGTTCGCTGACACGCGTCGTCCGGAGCAAGACTAACTTGCCTGGTTGCGTCCCGAGCATCTAGACGTTTCGGACGCGTATGGAGCGTCCGGACGCAGAATTTTTTTCCTGATGCAGGGTCGGACTCCCTCTGAGTACGTCGCAAAGAATCTTCGTTTACTGCGAATGGCAAACTTGGTGCAGGACGACGAGGTAGTTGAGGAGCTTCATCGCGGATTTGCAGCTACCCCCAACCTCCATCTGCACCTTAACAAATACGTCACAGAAGTCGGGAACTCGATTTCTCTTGAATGGTTATGACCGTCCGTATGTAAATACGCTTATGAAGACTGTCATGCTCGACACAAGTTGCTGTTCGGTGGAAGTTCGAGCGAGGACAAAGTAGAAGGTTGTAAGAGTATATTGAAAAACTAGAAACCCACAAACACACAGAGCTGTACGAGCTATTTCTAATCCCATATTCCCTTTGTTCGCATACTCCCTTTTTTCGCATACTCCCTTTTTTCGCATACTCCCTTTGTTCAATACTGAAAGAACAGATGGACACTGCAAACACCACAGTTGGCCGCCTGACGCTCTTCCGACAATTCAGCCAACTACGTCCAGTTCCTGGACAGCCGATCAGCTCCTATTTTTCACAACTCCTAAA
>Ga0307516_10009405_pt1 | contig 10904 bp, 2 predicted proteins | sample 19_EM_MG_FD_203310 | JGI IMG/M metagenome (GOLD analysis project Ga0307516, IMG submission 203310) | Populus trichocarpa ectomycorrhiza microbial communities from riparian zone in the Pacific Northwest, United States - 19_EM | ecosystem: Host-associated > Plants > Roots > Unclassified | place...
CGATGTCTTCTGGCGCAGTCGACCGAGGCGGTCGTAGCTGTCGAAGCGCGTGGCATAGTTCGCCCGCGGCTGCGTGCGGTTCGACAGGAAGAACGGCGTGGTCTGGCTGCGGACCGAACCGAGGGCATCGTAGTCGATGAGCGCGGCGACCATGGTGCCATCGAAGCCGCGTTGGGCCGTCTTGATCTCGCGGCCCAGCAGGTCGTACCAGACGACCTGGGTCGGGCTGCCGTTCTGCACCGTGGTCACGCGGTAGGCGGCGTAGCGCTCGCCTTCCAGGCCGGCGACATTCTGTCCGCCTTCGCCCACGCCGCCGCAACTGCCGTTGCTGCAGGTGTTCCAGGCGATCTGCACGGGCTGGCCGATCGCGCGCTCGACGCCGTTCGGTGGCGTCGCAAAGCGCCGTGACGCGATCAATCGACCGAAGGCGTCGTAGTGGTTGGCGAGCCGGATGCCGGCCGGGTCGGTCGTCTCGCGCAGCTGTCCGTCACGCGTACGGAATGCGGTCGATGTGATCTGGTTGTTGCCATTGGTCGTGCTCTTCGCGAAGTAGCCGTCGTCGCTGTATTCGAACGACGTGATGCGGCTGTTCGGACTGGTGAACACGCCGCTGGCATAGTCGGTGACCGTGCCATTGATCGTCACCGAGCTCGGCAGGCCGTAGTTCGCCGCCGGATACGCGTAGCTGGTCAGCGAGTGCTGCTCGGTGAACGCATCACCGGTGACATCGGGCTGCACTTCCACCCGCCACGCGGTGCGGTCGGGATTCCAGAAGTATTTCGTTTCCACCGTCTGCGCGAGCTGCGCCGGCACATCCGACGGCAGGGGATGGTTGCTGCCATAAATGACAGGCAGGGTGACCTGAGTCGACTTGCTCAGCCGGTCGATCCACCAGTCCGATTCCAGGTGTGCATACTCGTTGTGGTTGCGGACGATCCGCGTCGCAACGAACTGACCGATGTCGCTGCTTGCCGGCTCGTCAATTGACTCGGTCTCGGAGTACTTCAGATTGCCGAATCGATCCCAGCCGGCCGACAGGCCGGTGACGTCGTCGTCGTAGTTGCGCACGGTGACGGTGGCGAGTATTCGATCGGGAGCGTCGAGCTCCGCGTTGGCGAGGTCCAGGCTGATCGATTCCTGCTGAAGCAGGTAGGGAAAATCGGCCGGTCCGTTATCCGCAGCGATATCGCACAGCTCGTCGCGATTGGCGATATTGCAGCGCCACCGGTACTTTTCGATCCTGACTGCGCTGACATCGTCGCGCCCCTTGGGCTTGCCGCTGCGCACCAGCTCGACCTTGCCGGTCAAGGGAAACTTCTGATGGAAGGTGGTGATGGTGCGCAGCTTGCGTCCGTTGTCGGCAGAGGCGAGCGCGTTGTCCTGGGTGATGGCACGGAAGCCCTGGAAGCCGCGACCCCGGTGGTTGTACATCGCCTCGCTGTAGCCGTACTTCCAGGAGCGCAGGCCGAGCATGCCGCTCGAGCCGACGCCATTGCTTTGATAGAGCGAGCCGACCACCGGCATCGACGAGGTGAAATAGAAATGGCGCGCATCGGCGTAGGCGGCCGGTGCGTCCGGATCGACCGCCGCATAGAGCGGCAGATCGCTTGCCGAGCGCTCACCGCGGCTGCTCAGCGGGTAGTAGTTCCAGTTCGCCTCGTCGCCCACTGCGTTGCGGGCGCTGGACAGCAGTTCCGGCAGGATCGGCGCACTGTTCGGGCGCGCCATCGCACCGACGTTCTCGTTGATGAAGACTTTCGGCCCTACGGTGGTGGACGTGCTCGAGGCGATCAGGCTGTCGACGGGCGTGCCATCGGGCAGGTTTTGCGGTCCATAGGTACCGTCCACATAGGCGCGGCACGGTGTCGTGCTCGCATCCGAATACAGGCAGCCCAGCGTAGTGACCAGATCGCCGAGGCCGTCGCCGAAGACGTCCTGGCTCTGCGCATGTGCGTTGCCAAACTGTGCAACGACGGTGTGATCGAGGCCGGCGCCCGAACCGCTGGCATCGAGTTCCACGTTGGCGAGCTCGAAGCCGCCGGACGCGGTCTGCTGGAAGCGCAGCGCCTTCAAGCGGTAGGCATTGTGGTCGGCGAGGGCGGTGATGTTGTTGGTGAACGCGGTTTCCCTCATGGTCGACAGGCCGCATACCGCCTGGAAGTCCTTGTCCGGTTCGGGCAGCGGGAACGCCGTTGTCTCTTCGGCGGTCGGATCGTAAGCCGGATCATCGCCGCAGACGACGACCTTGGCCTGGCAGGTGCCTTGGGACGTCGGGGCACCGGTGGCGCCGCTTAACGTCGTGCAGAAGGTGTGCGTGGGGAAGTCGCATTCGGCGTTGCGTCGCGGGAACTCCGCAAGCACCTCGGTGCAGATGCGTCCGGCGAGTGCGGAGGGATAGAGGATCTCGGGCCGTCCATCGCCATCGGCGTCGTGCACCAGCAGGCGGCCGGCGTTGGCGAAACGCACTGCACCGGCTGAATTGGGCCGAAGCTGCAGTGCGTCACCGTGTCCGGTCAACGGCACCGTGCTGTTGACCGGCACCGGGCTGGAGTAGCCATTACCGGTCGCCAGCTGCAGGCACCACATCACGCCGTTGGCCCCTGCGTTGCCGATGCATCCGCCGGTGCTGGCGTAGAGCAGATCGGTCATGCCGTCGCCATTGATGTCCACCCAGAACGGCACCGAGCCGGTGCTCTCGAAGGTGCCGGCGAGGTTGCCGGTGTGCGGATTGTTCTTGATGTTCAGTGCCGCGGGCGAGCATTGGCGGAACAGGCTCGGTGCTGTCCAGGCGCAGCCCTGGATGCCGCTGCCGGCGCCCGAAGCGCCGAGCGGACTGGAGACCAGCACCTTGCCGAACTCCTGCTGGTAGATCACATCCCCGCTGCCGCCTGACACGTATACGGTGTCGACAAAGATGTCGGAGATGCCATCGCCATTGATGTCCTGCACATTGCCGATGCGCGCGTCGAGCAGGCTGAACGACAGCACCGCAACGCCGTTGGCGAAGCCGTAGCCGGTTTCGGCAGGCGTCAGCGGCCGCTTCGTCGCATTGAGATAGAGGCACAGCGTGCGCGCCTCGGGCGGGGTACCCACGCCATTCCAGCTGCTGGTGCAGGCAGTGCCGACCTTGGTCACCAGCAGGTCGGTATAGCCGTCGGCGTTGAAGTCTTCTGCCGCGACGAACTCATCGGCCGCGCCGGTCCCGGAGCCGTTCTGCCACGGCACATTGTTGGCCTGGATTTCACGGAACAGCGCGGTGCTGTTGCTGCTGCCACCGATGTCGGCGCCACGGTCGCCGATCCAGACATGAAATTTCAGCCAGGTCTGCGATGCATACGGAGCGACCAGATCGGTGCGGCCGTCGCTGTCGATGTCGGCCTGCTGGGTGTAGTCGATCGACTGCGGATCGCCGGCCAGCTGGTCGAGCTTGACCGCGCCCAGGAACTGCCGGTCGGCGCCGTACTTGACCAGATAGTTGTGCGCCGGTCCGCTGTCGACATACTGCGTGACGAGGATCTCGCGGCTGCCGTCACCATCGAGATCGCCGATTGGCGTGACCCGGCGCGGTGGACGATTCAGCATGGCGTTTTCTGCCGGCACCCCCTCGATGCCCAGCTGCTGCATCCGATGATCGACGGGCAGGTCGGTCCATGCGAAGCGCGTCGGCGGCTTGCACACTTCGGCGATGCTGCTCGTCGTGGGCAGAATCTGCGTCTCGCCGTCGCCGTAGGCACATTCCTGCACGCTCTGCAGCAGGCTGCGCGCACTGTGCAGGCCCACGGTGCCAGGTCCATTCGGCTGCGTGTAGTCGAGCCGGTATTTGCGGACCTGTTCCTGGCCGCCGGCACAGTCGCCGGTCGCGCCCTGCTGCTGCGGCGCACACGTGGAGATGGCGGTGAGTCTCTGCGTCTGCAGCGTCCGCCCGCCGGCCAGATAGCTGGCGCTGATGTCGTTGCTGCCGGCCGGGCGCGTGCCGTACTCCATCACGACGCTGCGATCGCCAGGGAGGTTGCCGGTGCCGGTGTAACGCACTTCCTTGAGCAGGACTTCACCGTTGCCGTAGTCCTGGTACTGGAAGACGATGTTGTTGCCGACGCGATCGTTGACCTGGTCGAGCAGCCAGGTCAGCGTGCTCGTCGATCCCTGCGGCAGCACGCGCGAGTGCCGGCCCTGATCACTGCAGTTGCCGTTTGCGACGGCGCCGTAGTGCGCGACGCGCCCCGACTTCTGTTCGACGCGGAAGCAGGCCGAGTTGCCGACCAGCGAGCCGTACTGGGTGACGCGCACGAAGCTGTCGATCTCGGTGCGGTAGGTGGCGCCGTGGCTGCCGTACGTGCCGGCGCGAAGGACCAGCCGCTGGCCGTCCAGACAGAGTTTGTCGTCGGCAATGAGCAGCACTGGTGCGGCAACCTGGTCCTGGTCGATGGTGCGTGGACAGCGATGGATCGAACTCGAACCCGACAAGGACCAGCCGATGCCGGCGATGCCATTGCCGGAACGGCTGTTGTAGCTCAGCCCGATCGCCGGCTGCATGCCGTTGCGGCCGGGTGGCGCTTCGATACTGATGGTGTAAGTCGCGGCGCCACCGTCGGCACCGGCGATGCCGGCAAGCGCGCCCGTACCCGGTTGATGCTGGCCCAGGTCGCAGCCCGCGCCCGACACGCAATCGATCGGATCGATGCTGCTGTCGGCGATATCGCCGACCGTGAGCACGCGCACCTCGGGTGTACGCAGGCTCACATCCTGGCCGTCAGAGTTGCGATAGCGGATGCGGTACTGCACGCGTGCGCCGACCGTCAATGGATCGCTCAGCTCGCCGATCGGGACGCCACTGAGCAGGGTCGACACGGCGGCATTGTTGTTGAGGTCCAGGCGCTCGATGATCGCGTTGGCATCCTGGCTGACCCAGCCGACGAGGAACGCGCAACTGGTCGTGCCCGACGGTACCCGGCACACCGATTGATTGACGACGATGTGGTCGGCGTCGACACGTGCGACCGGCACCAGTTCGGGAAACGGCGTGGTCTGTCCCGAGTTCGCTTCGGTGGGCGGCCAGTCGATCGCGGCACCGTTGCCGGCGACGCCGATGGTCTGTCCGGTCAGCGCGGCCGGCACCTTGGCCTTGAGCTTGATCACGCCCGAATGCGCGTCGTTGATGGCGCGCAGGAAAACACTCGGCCCGCCGCCCGGCTCGACCGAGGGATCGTAGGATTGCAGGCAGGTGGCGACCGACGTGCAGTCGCTGATCGCCGGATGCTGTGCGGTCGGTTTGTGGCGGATGTAGCGCAGCAGGCCGGTATCGGTGCGCGACATCGTGGTGCCGGGTGGCGCATTGAAGCCCCAGTCGTCGACCGACTGCAGCCACACCGGGCGCTGGGCGAGATCGAAGATGCCGGCCGTCGCGGTTTCGCGGTAGCGTTGATCGGGCGTGACATCGACCAGCAGGTCCACGCCCCATCCGAGCAGCGGCAGCATCGGCGTGGCGTTGTAGAACCAGTTCGACGAGAACGCCTGGTTCAGTGTGCCGACGGACTTGCCCTGGCCTTCGGCGAGCACTTCGCGGGATTTGTCGTACAGGCACTCCTCGTACGTGCCCGGACCCACGGCATCGGGACCGAGGTCCCATTGCCAGCGCACTGCGACACGGGTGGTGGTCTGCGATGGCGTGGTCACCGCGACGCTGCCCACCGCCGTCGACACGCGGTCACCCATCGGGTTCCAGGTGATCCAGTACAGCGTCGATGCCCAGGTGGTCTCGCCGCTCACGCCGTTGAAATGCAGATCGGCAACCTGGCCGTGCAGCCACACCGGGCGCCCGACCGCGTCGTAGGTGAACCAGGTGAGGTACATCGACTGCTGGCCATCACCGTAGAAGAAATCCCAGCCGATGCCGCTGCGTCTGGGATTCCACCAGCGTCCCGGAAACATCGGGATATCGCCGGGATTGGTGGTCGCGGTCGGTGAATCGCAGATCGAGGCCGGCGGTGGGGTCACCACCGCTTCGACGTTCATGCCGAGGACCGAAGCGCACACCAGCAAGGCGCGCAGCGCAAAGGAAGTGAAAGGATTCATCTGGCGGGTTCCTGGTGGTGACGCCGGCACGAGCGCGTGCCCGGCGGATCGCGTGGTGTGGAAGCTGCGAGTGTGTGCGGATTCATGCGCGGCGCTCGAAACGGACGGATGGCCGACAGCCGGGTCGCGAACAATTCGCGACCGCCGAATGCGGTTCGAGAGGGAACACGGGATGGCCGGCAGAAACGGCTCATGCCGGAGAGCCGCCAGGACGGCGCAACTGTGTCGCAGTCGCCTTTCCTTTGTGACAAATCGTGTACGTTGAGCCGGTCCCGCCGTGGATCAGCACGGCTGGCGACACCACCCCACCGAGTTCGTCCCTTCCATGAGGAATACGTCCCATGAAGTCTGCTCGTATTGCTGCTTGCCTGAGTATCGCCCTGGCCACCTGCGCAGGTGCCGCGTCCGCGGCCGAGAATCTGTTTGCCGTTGCCGGAAACCGCCTGCAGATCGCCGAGCCAGGGGAACTGTTGCGCAAGGCGGCGGCCGATCCGGCCAATGAACGCTTCGAGATCGTGTCCGTGCATGCGGACCTGATTGCTGCGGACACCGCGGTGCTCGGGCTGGTGCTGCCCGGCGGCATCACGATCGAAGCCAAGCAGGCACGCTTCGAGCGCATGGAGAGCGGCAACGAGGTGTGGATCGGCAGGATCGAAATGGGTCATGCGCAGAAATCGGCGGTGCCGGGGCTCACGCCGCTCGATGCCGAACTGGACCACATCATCGCGGTACGTTCGGGCAACACGGTGATGGCCAATATCCGCGTCGACGGGCAACTGTACCGGCTGGTGCCCATCGACAAGGGCGCGCACGCACTGATCGAGGTGGACCAGAGCAAATTCCTGGTCGACGAAGACGAGCAGGCCTATGCCGAGATGGTGCGCAACTCGCCACGCCAGAAGGCGCTCGCCGATCCGCCGGTGGTCAAGGCGATCTCGACGGTCCGCGTGCTGGTGGCGTTCGGCGCATCGGCCACCGCGGCGATCGGCAACGAGCAGCAGGCGCTCGACCTGGCCTTCGCCGAAGCCAACCAGGCCTTGTCGGCGACCAATACCGATGTGCGCTTCCAGCAGGCCGGCGCGATCCGGTTCTACACGCAAGGCGAGACGACGAACTATTCGACGATGCTCAGCCGGCTGACCAATGGCAGCGACGGTTTCTACGATGCGATCGGCGGCCAGCGCAACACCGATACCGCCGACCTCGTCGCCTATGTGGCGCCGTCGAGTGCCACGCTGTGCGGCCAGGCCGCCGGCATCGCGACCGGCAGCGCCAGTGCGTATTTCGTGATCAGCCACAGCTGCCTGTCGGGCAACTACACCTTCGTGCATGAAGCCGGCCATGTGGTCGGCACGCGCCACGACAATGACCCGACCACGTCGCCGTTCGCGTACGGTCATGGCTTCGTGATGTCGAGCATCAACCGCCGTACCGTGATGGCAGTGAACAACGGCCCCTGCTCGAGCTGCACGCGGGTGGGCGCGTTCTCTTCGCCGAACTACACGCTCAGCGGTGTGGCGATCGGCACCGCGGGCAGCAATGACAACAACCGCGTCTGGCGCAGCCGCGGCGCGACGGTCGCCGGGTTCCGCTGATCGATCTGTGCGGACGCTCCGTGACAGGGGCGTCCGTGTCCGACTTGCCGCCGTGCAAGGCTCAGCCCGCCGACTCGAGCGGCGAGTCGCTGTGGCTCGCGGCGCGTTGCAGGCGATCATCGATCGCACGCCAGGCATCCGCCTGCGGAATGCGTTCGACGAGGATACGGTCGGCACCTTCCGCGTCGAGGCTGCGCAGCGCGGCGTAGAGGTGCCGGGCATAGCCTTCGGGATCGTCGGGGAGGGCGATCCCGTCCACCCCGGGCGGCAGGGCACCGATGCTCAGCGCCAGCGCGGTCTCGCCGTCTTCATGGCATTGCTTCCAGCGCGCCACGAGCCGCGTGCGCGACAAGCGCTCGGTCGGCGTGCGTGGTGCGTAGTGCGAGGCGAGTGCCCCTGATACCCGTGGGCTGTCTTCGCGCGGCCCTTCGGCGACCTCGCCGATGACCGCGACGATGGCCGCCTTGCCGATCTGTCCCGGGCGCAGGATGCGCGGTGTCCCGTGACCGAGGTCGATGATCGTCGATTCGATGCCAATCGCGCAGGCACCGCCATCGAGCACGATCGGTACGGTGTCGCCGAATTCGTCACGCACGTGCTGCGCCGTGGTCGGGCTGACATGACCGAAGCGATTGGCCGATGGCGCGGCGAGTCCGCCGCCGAATTCACGCAGCACGGCCAGCGCGAGCGGATGCCGGGGTATGCGCAGGCCGATGCTGTCCTGGCCGCCGGTGACGAGGGCGTTGACTGATGCGGCCTTCTTCAGGATCAGAGTCATCGGCCCGGGCCAGAAAGCGCGTGCGAGCTGCATGGCCGAGTCGGGTATCTCGCGCGCCCACTGCGCGATCTGCGTGGCATCGGCGACGTGCACGATCAACGGATGATCGGCGGGACGGCCCTTGGTCGCGAAGATGCCGCGGATCGCCGAGGGATTGCGGGCATCGCCGGCCAGGCCGTAGACGGTTTCGGTCGGCAGGCCGATCAGCTCGCCGCGATGCAGCGCGGCCACGGCTGCGGCGATGTCGCTGGCATCAGGCAGGAGAAGACTCATCGGCTCATTGTAGGCGAAGCACGGCGACGCGCAGCGCCCTGGCTCAGCGCAAGCGGCCGCGCAGGGCCTCGATGTCGCGGCGTTGCCAGCGCGGCGTACCGGACCAGGCGAGCAGGGCAGGCGCGGACGCATCGAAGCGGCGCCTTGCTTCAGCCGCATCGCCACGGGCCCAGGCCAGTTCCGCGCGAGCCAGTTCGATCGTGGCCAGTCGCGGATGCGCTGGAGCCAGTCCCTGCCGCGCCCTTGTCGCGACATCGTCGAGCAGTGCGGCCGCCGCGTCGAGCCGGCCCTGCCGGCGCCAGCAGTCGGCCTGCATCTGCTCGATGGCCAGGCGGTTCGGGTCGATCGCCGGCAGGTTCGCGCTCGCCTGGGCGCCGCGCTCGAATTCGCGGCAGGCATCGTCGATGTCGCCGCCGAGCAGATGCAGCTGTCCCATCACCGGCGCCACCGCATAGGCTTCCAGGGAAGGCGCGACCGCGCCCAGGATGTGTCGCGCCTCGGTGATCGCGATCCTCGCGCGACCATTCTCGCCGCGATCGAGGTACAGCGCCGCGAGGCTGCGCATCAGCACGCCGTGGTTGACGGTGCCGGTTTGGCCGCTCGCGCGCATCGCGGCCAGCACCGCATCAAGTGATCGCTCGGACAGCGCGTACTGACCGGCAGCGCGGGCCACGGTGCCGAGGTCGCCGCGGGCGCGCAGGGTTTCCGGATGCGCGGCGCCGAGCAGGTCCGTGCGGATCGCGACGACGCGCTGGTAGATCGGGATCGCGAGGTCCGGTCGCCCCCCGTGCGCGGACATCCGCGCGGCGAGCCAGCCGGCGATGTCGGCACTGACCAGGTTGGCCTGCGGCGCGATGCGGTCGGCGAGGGCGAGTGCCTGCTCGAGCGTTGCCTGTGCGTGCGGGTCATTGGCATGCACTTCGGCGATACCGAGCACACGCATGGCCTCGACGGTGTCCCAGTGCGCATCGCCATGGACCGCGCGGCGCAGCGCGAGGACTTCGCGCAGATCGCGCAGACCTTCATCGGTGCGTCGCAGCTTGGCCAGCAGCGAGCCCCGCCCGGCGAGTGCATCGGCGATCGCGTCGGCGCCGGCACGGGGATCACGGCGCAGCTCGGCGATGGCGCGCCCGTAGCCGGCCAGCGCAGCGTCCGTGTCGCCGGCGCGGTCGTCGAGGTTGGCCAGCGCAGCGATCAGGCGGCCGCGGGCTGCCGACGCCTGGGCTCCTTGCCGGGACAGCAGGTCCTGCAGTCGCTGCCGACGCGCCCCGTCGGCGTCGGGATGCCGCGCCAGTTCGGCTTCGTGCAGGGCGAGTGCGGCATCGACGATGCGTACGTCGTCGGCCGGCAGCTGGGCCTGGCGCAGCGTCAGTGCCCGCGCGAGCATGGGGATCGCGGCGTCGAAGCGTTCGTTGCGGGTCAGCACGCGACCGATCAACGCCAGCATGCGCGCCTCGCCTTCGGGATCGTTCACGAACGCCTGGGCACTGCTGTGCGCGCCGCGTTCGAGCAGGGCGGCGGTGTCGGGCAGCGTGCCGCGCGCCAGCGTGCGGTCCTCGTTCAACAGCAGGCTCTCGACGAAGCGCAGCGAAGTCTCCGCACGCCGCTGCTGCTGCCGGGCAAGTTCAGCCTGACCCGCCGCGATGCGCGCCTGCCACAGTGCGGTCGCGGCGCCGGCGACGATGACCAGCAACAGGACGGTGCTGGCGACCACGACGAGGCGGTGGCGGACCAGGAAGCGCCCCAGCCGATAGCCGGCACGCGGCGCGCGTGCACGCACGACGCGGTGCGACTGCCAGCGCTCGATGTCCTCGATCAACGCGCCGACCGTCGCGTAACGTTGCGAAGGCTCCGGCGCGAGGCACTTCAGGACGATCGCGTCGAGGTCGCCACGCAGTGCCTTGCGCGCATGGGCGTCCAGGCGTGGCTCGACATCGCCGGGCACGGCGCGCGACGGCTCGGTGGGGAGCTCGTGCAGGTCGCGCATGTCGCGTCGCGGCGGTCGTCCGACCAGCAGGTGGTAGAGCAGGGCGCCCAGGCCGTAGACATCCATGCCGATCGCCGGCGGCGCTCCGCTGAACTGTTCCGGCGCGGCGTAGTGCGGCGACAACGCGCGCCACTGGGTCAGCGTCGGTGCCTCGGCGATCAGATCGCACTGTCGCGCGATACCAAAATCGACGAGGCGC
>Ga0307516_10009406_pt1 | contig 10903 bp, 14 predicted proteins | sample 19_EM_MG_FD_203310 | JGI IMG/M metagenome (GOLD analysis project Ga0307516, IMG submission 203310) | Populus trichocarpa ectomycorrhiza microbial communities from riparian zone in the Pacific Northwest, United States - 19_EM | ecosystem: Host-associated > Plants > Roots > Unclassified | place...
GTCTTCCCTACATCCGTCGTGGCCAGGAAGTCCAATATCGCCTGACTAGCCCCCGGCTCCGCGAAGAGCTCGTGGGCTTTTAGTCTCCCCCTCCCCTTCCCGGTCTCTTTCCACACCTCCTTCCACAGCACTCTCTGCTGTTTTCTCCACTTCGGGCACCCCTTTAAGAGGTGCTCTCTTTTCTGCCTGGGGTGCAGGCACCACCAGCATTGGGGCGTCGGGCGGGATGTCGTCCAGTGCAGGTATTCTCCTGTACGGCAGTGCCCTGTCTTCAGCTGGTAGAACCTCGAGGCAAGCCTCTTGGTGCTCCCAGCAACCGTGCTGTCTGGCCTCTGGCCTTTTGGCATTTTGTATTTCTTCGTAGTGGTCTGGCCCCCAGCCCACTCTCGTGCCTCTGTCCATTTCTTTTCTGAGATCTCCCGTCCAATGTTGGCGAGGGATCTGGGGAGTGGCAGCGAGCAAGCCCCATCCAGCCATTCCACCCCTGGGGTGTCCGGCTCGTCCCCACCACTACGCAGTTAGGCAGTGTTCTGTTCGGCGGCGGGGAAACGGTCAAAATGGACGCCGCCATAGTCTGTATAGGCTAAATGCGAGTATTGTGAAACAAATAAAAAAATGTTGTTCGGAGATAGTGGAAGTGTTAGCTCTTTGTAGAAAGATTCCGATTATCGATGAGCATAGAAATGAACAATAGGAGTTTGATAAGTCCGAATGCTGTATGAGATGAGGAAACACATTGAGTAAAGATTCTAGTATTTCGAGTCGTTGACAACTTCGTTATTCTATCCGATAGTGTAGGACAAAAGAAGAAGACGTGGGGAGGGGAGTCCTGGCTGAGGAAGGGGCACGGGGAGTGGGGTGTCCGAGGCGGAGGTGCGGGAGTGGTTCCAGGAGCAGGGAGTGGGGGGTTAGGAGCGGGTGCCCGGGGACGACAGCCTCTGTCCTTACGCACGCAGGACTTCACGGTTTCTACAGGAGAGGGGTAGGCGGTTTTATTTGTTGCTTTCTTTGGTGATATCCTTAGTAATTTCCTTGCTGTGCCTCACCGCTTCATGGGATATGCCCAAGAGGAGGGTAAAGAGGAGCTTGCAACAACACGCCACTGCCGAGGCTGCGGGCAGGAACGGTCTGTGAAAAATCTCGCCATGATCTAGATAGGTCGCACGCGAGCAATGATTTAATAAAAAAAAGGGGGGGGCGTTCATTTTCATCTTGACATTTCGTGAAACACTACCGTTGAAATATAGCGATCGAGGGAGATAAAGACAGTGCATTGATTCCTTCTTGCTTCGTTAAATGCAAAACATTCTCTTCATACACAGCGGGCCTCAACATCTCACTATGGGGAAAGGACGGAAGACCGATTACCGACCTGAAGAGGAGCTTGCGACCTGCCGCCATCGCACGAACACCGGACTTAAAACGGACGAAAGGAATGTCGCCATAGCAAAGATAGGTTTCATGTGAGTATGATTAAATAAGATGACCATATCCATCTACCCCCGAGGTCAGAATCCACCTATCCGGGTTTACCGATACGAAAGCAATGTGGGATACGCTCGCGGAGCAACTAAGCAGCTAATCCTCATTTGGCCAACGAGTCACATTTGGCAAAAATTTCTCCAATGCCCGACCAAAGCCCGACGAGAGTATCGCAGTATATTTCTCAGGTCTGAACGACATACGAGTTCAACTTGCTGGGACGGAAGGAGCTATACCTGACGAGAGGTTTCTGTACCACATCTACCTTACAGCTCAGGAGGAGTACCAACCAAAGCTCGACATGATGCAGAAGTGGCTAGTGGGTATGGCAACTGTCGCATCTGTATCTGAAGCTCTCCGCAGAACAAACTGGCCGGGAAGGCCAATGAATCTGGCACAGCACTATTTCCTCGTTGAAGAGGAGGAAGAGGAAAGGGTGGAGGAAGAGGTGGAAGAGGTGGAAAAGGACGAGGGAAGCAGCCGGAGCAGAAGACTCTACACCGTGTCTACTGCAACATGAGCAACCATACGACCGAAAACTGTCGCGAGCCCCTGAAATCTTCCAAGCGCCCACACAACAGCGGCAATGACCTTGTCTGCTACCACTGTGTGGAAGTTGGCCACCCCAAGAAACTGTGTCCAGTGTGGAAACGAGTACAAGAGACCTTCAACAATCGCAACTCCGGAAGAGCACTCCTCGCAAACGACGACTCCCAAGCACTGTTTGTGGCAAACCGAACTCCAGGCAATGCTGAAGATTTCGATTGTTGAAAGAATACCGATTGGCGATGAGGATAGAAATGAGCGATAGGAGTTCGATGAGTCTGAATGCTGTATGAGATGTGAAAACACGAGGCGTATGGATTTTGGTATTTCGAGTGGTTCACAACTTCGTTGTGGTATTCAATCGTATAGAAGAAAAGAAGAGAAGAAGAGAAAGAACCCGCCGAACAAAGATCCTCCGCTCACACTTCCCCGCTTGCAATCGTGTCCTCAACAAAACTCAGTCCTCAACAAACTCTAAGGCACAACCGCCAAATCTAGACGACGCGCGAGAAGCATTTCCAACATCGATTGACTAGCCGACTCAGTGGCCTTACTCGGTATGATGGCCAGTCCTGCTGCCGTACTCTATTCGGCCTGCTCTGTTGGACGTATGTGGATGCACGGACCGATGAACTCAGCTGGACCTGCACGGCTTGGCCATTTCGCACCTGCATCGGAAGCACTGTCAACTACGTGGATAATCGACTCCGGCGCCTCTCACCACCTGTACAGTGGACCCAATCAGCGTACCTCACCTACCGTCACCTACCGTATCCAATCGATATCAAGTTCGGAGACGATACCTGCGTTCGGACGACCCACTATGGAGAGCTGTCGAATCATAAGCATCGGATTGCGGCACTGCATACACCCACCTTCCGATACTCACTGCTATCTGTCAGCGAATTCAATGATCAACGCTATATCGTCACCTTTGGGAACAAATGCCTTATAACCGACGGCAAACGGAATATGGTTGTGAGTGGCACCAAAAATGGAAGACTCCTTCAGGTGGACAATGACTTGGTAGCCCTACTGAGTTCTCACGAGCTGGCGCCGGCCGCTCTCCACGGCCAAAGCGGCACTCACGACTTGCCGCCGGCCACTCAAACCAATGCAAGTGGCGTTCACGAGTTGGCGCCGGCCGCTCACGTTTTGGCGCCGGGCGCTCACCACGGCGAAAGCGGCGCTCACGATTTGGCGCCAGCCGCTCAACCCGGTCAAAGCAGCTCTCAGAAAAAGTTATCGTTCCAAGATTCCCAGCTTTGGCGCAGGTGCCTAGCCCACTCCAACCACACAGCTATGGAGTCGCTAGTTGGTGGCTATACTAATGATCGGATATGCGAAACCTGCGTCCTAACCAAGCACGAACGGAAGATCATTCGGATGCCGGTACAGCGCACTACTACTCCGTTTGAACTCGTACATTCCGACACCTGTGGACCGTTTGCTACCAAATCTATTGGAGGCGCAACCCACTTCATCGTCTTTATTGATGACTTCAGCCGATATGCCTATGTCTACCATCTGCTCAACAAGCTGGCCGGTACATGCACCGGAAACTTCCAGCTCTTCCAGAAGAAGGTCGAGAACTGGGGATACACCATCAAGAGATTTCGCTGCGACGACGGTGGAGGCGAATACGACAACAGACTATTCTGCGGTATCCTAGCGGCAGGTGGAATAAGTTTTGAGCCGGCACCTCACTACTCGCAGCACAAGAAAGGTGTTGCAGAACGAACTATCGGTGTACTCACGAGGAAGGCGAGGTCCTAACTATTGGACTCGCGAGCGCCAACCGAATTCTGGGCGGGAGCTCTCTGTACGGCCACCTACCTGCATGCAAGAGCACCTAACCGCGCCGTAGACGGCAAAACACCATACGAGGCACTTCATAGGCAAATGCGACTCGCCACCGGCAGCGACGACGTCGCCGACGAGCCATTAAGCTACAAGCCACCGCTCCACCACCTTCGCCGTTTCGGCTGTGTAGCTTACAAGCTCATACCAAAACAACAAAGGGTGGACGCGAAGATGGGAGCTCGCTCCAAGAAGTGTATGATGTTTGGATACGTACATAATACTACCAAGGTCTGGAAGCTGTGGGATCCGGAACAGATAAAGTCACACAATGCTCGGACGTCAAGTTCGAAGACGCGACAAATTTCCACACAGTGGAGCGCCCAGCAAATGAAAAAGATGTGCTCGGTCTTCCGGAGGAAGCCATTTATTCTGAAGACCGAGTCACATTTCCACTAGCGTTGCAAGGACACGCACCAGCGTTGAAAGGACACGCGCCACCAGCGTTGAAAGGACACGGGACACCAGCGCTGCAAGGACAGGCACCAGCGTTGCAAGGACACGCACTAGCTGTTGAACACACGCCTGACGAAGCCGTCGCTGCCACAGAATACGCACCTGACGAGGTCGTATCTGCATCAAAACGGTTGGAACCAGAGAGACTGGAACCGAAGAGCTCAGAACGGTTGGAACCAGTGAGACTGGAATCGAAGAGCTCAGAACGGTTGGAACCAGAGAGACTGGAACCGAAGAGCTCAGAACGGTTGGACCCGAAGAGGTCGGAACTGGAAGGCTTACGCCGACTGAGCACTGCGAGTGGCCTAGCACCACTGCGTAAATCTATGAGGATGAAGACTCAGAAATCCCAGGGAAACGCCCTTATGGCAGGTCACCGCAGGCAAAACGGCGCTCAGGAGATGGCGCCGGTCGCTCACCACGGGCAAAACGGCACTCAGGAGATGGCGCCGTCGCTCACCGCGGGCAAAACGGCACTCAGGAGATGGCGCCGGTCGCTCACCGCGGGCAAAACGGTGCTCAGGAGATGGCGCCGGCCGCTCACCCCGGCCGTAGCGCCGCTCAGAGACTGCGCCGACCGCCTGCGCCAGCCGAAACGCGCTCACGACAGGCTCAACAGAGGACGACCCCGGACCCTACAGGGATGCATTGAACAGCTCACTGAACAAGCAATGGAAAGAAGCTATGCGTAAAGAGTATGCCTCATTGATTGAGAATAGTACCTTCTCTCCCGTTACCAATACCAATGGTAGAAGCCTATAGGCTGCAGATGGGTATAGAAGACAAAGAAGAATCCGAACGGTACAATCAGATACAAGGCTCATCTTGTAATCAAGGGATATTAGCAGATCCGCGGTGTCGACTTCGATGAAACCTACACACCAGTCGGTAAGTTGATTACCCTTCGGTATCTGCTGAGCTTCACAGCGCAGAACAGCTATAAGATCGATCATCTGGACGCCGTTACCGCTTTCCTCAATCCTGAGATAGACACCGAGGTCTACATGCAACTACCGGAAGGTATCGAGTGGCTCGAGTCCACAGCCATGCCCAGCGGTAATCGCGATTGCTTCCTACACCTCAACAAAGCACTATACGGCTTACGGCAAGCACCGAGACACTCTCATCAGGAAATCGACGGCTTCCTACAATCGATCGGATTCCGCCGCTCCCCGTAGACATAAGTCTTTACATCAGGAACGATGGAGTGTTAATACTCCTATACGTAGACGACATACTCGTTCTTTTACGCCGAAGAAGCATCGGTAAAAGCTCTGGAAGTTAAGCAACGGCTTATGCTCGAGTACAAGATGTCGAAACTCGGACCGGCCAAGAAGTTCCTAGGCTTGGAAATCGATCGACTCGCAGATGGAACCATTACCCTCCATCGACCCGGATATATATCGACAATCCTTGCCCGATTCATTATGCAAGATGCGAATCTGGCCCCGACTCCACTGTACCCAAAGAACCGACTCGATATCGACACTTCGGATGCGGAGGAAGAAGTGAATCAAGCCATTTACCAATCGATCGTCGGGAGCCTTATGTATGCCGCTATCGGTACGCGAATGCCAAGCCGTCGTGGCCACGGTCCCCTGCCATTGCTCCCCATCGCGTTGCTGCCGTTGCCGTTGCCGTTGCCGTTGCCGTTGCCATGGCGTTGCTCCCCATAGCGTTGCTGCCGTCGCAGTTGCTATGGTGTCCCTCCCGTCGACGCGTCACGCCGGAGCGGCGAGTAGCATTTCCAACAAAGGCATATTAGTATAATATCGGGACCCAAACCCATCTATTTTCATCTTCATGGTCTAACACAACTATTTGTCCCAGCACCACAACAACTATTATAAGAAACTGCCCCACATACCGCAAACCACTCGACTGTAGTACCACATCAAAAGTCTTCGTGATTGGCCAGATCGTGTCTTAGTTTGGCTGCGTTGACTAGGCATACAACCCCTCCTTCTCCTCGTCATCCTCTGTGATTTCTCTCCAACGCCGTAATAAACCTCATGATTCACACATGTTGGAAAAGCTTCTGGGCACTGGGTGCATAGAGTACGCTTCTCGCCTCCGGACGTATGGGGACCTTGATAGAGTTGAGGGTGGTACTACCATAGCAATGGTGAGGCTAAGCGGGCAGTGTGGATGTACCTAGGGTTCGCTGTTCGTTGGGCTTCTTCCGTTCGATACCTCTACAACCTACTACACCGGAACTGAGATTGACCCCGCTCGAGCCCTGACCACTACTTGAAGAATTCCACCTACGCACACCTACTGACATACCTAACCATTCAACAACACCGCGAAAACCCCAGTGGAAAGTTGAAGCCTCAGATGGTGAAGGTTCCCCAGTACCAAAACAATTCCGACGGAAAACGAAGAGAGTTGAGCAACATCGAGAAAGATATGATTTGTCAGAATAATGGGCGTCCGGAGATGACGGACCGCGGTCGGCGTGCGGAGATGACGGACCAGAGGCAACATGTCCGGAGATGACAGCAGCCTTAGTCTCCAAGCACCGGGTCGGGAGACAGTCTTCCGTCCTTTCCCCTTGGCGAGTCCCTCGGGCGCGTTGTATATAGAGAGAATGTTTTTCCTTCGACGTTGTATCAATCAATCAATTCACTATCTTCGTCTCTATCGATCCCTATATTCCAACAGGTTATGAGCCCGGATTGAACGCTCTACCAATCCGCAACCTATCGATACTCGAACCCGCCGATATTTGCACCCGCCTCGCTTCAGCACCTCATCCCTGCACTCTCATTTTTAAGCCTCAACTACTGTGAGCCTTATTGCCAAGCTTTAGTTCTCCAACAAAGATCCGAACCTTTTGCAACATGGAATCCACGAAGTTCACCTGCAAGCACGGCTGAACGGAGATGCTCAACGATGGCAACTACCACTCCTGGAAGCGCTCACTCAAGGCCTTTCTGATCGCAGAAGACGCATTCGGAATCGTAACCGGAACGGAAGCACCCCCGAACGCGGGCGTGACTGCTCAGCTCCGTGACTTTCGCCGCCGCTCTGGACGGGCCTATTCGCTGATATACGCGCCATCGGACGAAACCACGCGATCCCTCATCGATAACCTCCCCAACGAAGAACCCAACCACGTCTGGACTGCTCTGCGTCTGGCATTCGATACCTCAGCCTCGCTGTCCAGGCGACTTACGACCGTTCGCCGTTTTCACAAGACTACAATGAAGCCGGGCACCTCAGTCTCGGCGTATATCTCCACACTAAAGGATATTCGTCAACCGCTCGCTGGCTCCCAAGAACGTATCTCAGATAATGTCCTAATCGGTCACCTCCTTTCTACGCTCCCGGAGACATTCGCCACCATCGCCGGCATCATTGGGAACAAGCCAGCGACTGAACTTACTCTGGATGCCGTCACCACAACACTGATTGACGCCGAAGCCTCAATGGCACTCCGCAACGACCAAGTCGGTTCGAACCTGAACATCGCTGGCACCTCCACGCAAGCGCTAGCAGCAATTACTCGACACCGTGGCAAGCGAGGGGGACACGGCAGCTACAGAGGTCGGAAGCCTTACGAAAGACCTAGTGATTCGCAGCTACGATGTTTCTACTGCACACGAGAAGGGCGGAAGGAAGCCAGCTGTCAGTTGAAGCAAGACGCAGAACGACTCAGAAAAGAAAGGTGGTCGCAGAAAGCCGCTGCACAGAATGCCCGGGTGAACTTCTGGGACTGTCCGAGCGAGGTTGTGGTTTACGGCTTATAGCCGATTGCAGGTATTTTTCTGAGCCCCAAATGTTTGAGCGGAGCTGTGTGCGCGCTCGGTGATGCTGGAGCTGCTGTGGCGCCCCATACCGGAGCTGCTGTCCGCGCACGATGATGGTGGAGCTGCTGTGCGCGCGCGCTGATGCTGGAGCTGCTGTGGCGCCCCATACCGGAGCTGCTGTCCGCGCTCGATGATGGTGCAGCTGCTGTGTACGCGCTCGGTGATGCTGGAGCTGCTGAGGCGCCCCATACCGGAGCTGCTGTCCGCACTTGATGTTGATGGAGCTGCTGTGTACGCGCTCGGTGATGCTGGAGCTGCTGAGGCGCCCCATACCGGAGCTGCTGTCCGCACTCGATGTTGATGGAACTGCTGTGCGCGCTCGGTGATGCCGGAGCTGCTGTGGCGTCCCATACCGGAGCTGCTGTGTACTCTCAATGCTGGCAAATGGACAGATTATCCAACGGATCGGCCTGCGAATCGGCCTGGTATCCAGGGGAAGCTTCCGGTGAAGCACGTGCAGGTGGTTAAACAGGTTTCTTTCCCTATCCTTTCTTTCTTTGGTGGATGCACTCTTTCTCCTATGTCCGTGGTTTTCCCATGAGGTTTTTTACAGTTATGAGTTTAAACGAGGCATCCGAGGATACTGGGTTTCACTGTTTTTGTTTCTTTTCTCTGCAACTGTTTGTTGTTATACAGGCGGTTTCGTTTTCTCCTTCTCTCCTGCGTTCCTTTGCATCTTCCGTACGAGGGGAAGTGTCAGAATAATGGGCGTCCCGAGATGACGGACCAGAGGCAACATGTCCGGAGATGACAGCAGCCTTAGTCTCCGAGCACCGGCTCGGGAGACAGTCTTCCGTCCTTTCACCTTGGCGAGTCCCTCAGGCGCCTTGTATATAGAGAGAATGTTTTTCCTTCGACATTGTATCAATCAATCAATTCACTATCTTCGTCTCTATCGATCCCTATATTCCAACATGACTATTGCTTTCTTCGTCATCTACAGTGCCATTTCGACAGTATCCTTCCTTGTCGGCCGTCTCTGGTCGATTGTGAAGAGTTTCCTCCTGTGCTACTATAAAGACGGTAACACCGGTAGCCTCTCACGATCCGGTCGGCCTGAGGTCCCTAGCAAACGAGACAAGCGAGCAATTCTAGGTGCCGTGCGGAAACACTGAGAGTATACACGTGAGCAAATTCGTCGGATCCACGCCCCCCATATTTCGCTGCCACCCTCGATCGCCCTCCGACAGCACTATATAAATAAGCGGCGAGCAAAAAGCGACTGAGGCTAAAGGTGCAACATGCAAAGGCCCGGCTGGAATGGGCTGACGCACGCAAGTATTGGGCGGTGGAGGACTTCCAGCGGGTGATCAAGAGCGACGAGTGTAGTGTGGAGCAGCCGCCTACAGGACAGCAGAGATGGATCTTCTGCATGCCAGGAAAAGAGAGGTGGAACGTGGACTGTGTCAATCCTGTGAAGCATCGACGGGTGAAGTTGATGGTGTGGGGTTGCTTCTGGGGCAAGCCGCCTGGCCCACTAGTACTGTTGAAAACTGGCTCCGTCAACGCACGTGTGTACCTAGACCGACTACGTCGCTGGCTGCTTCCAGTTCCCAAGAACGTTCAGGCAGCCCTTGGAAATCCTCTTTTCCAACAGGGTAATGTTAATATCCACACTACAAAACTCAGGCTGTCGTTCTTTAAACGTTACCCGGTTCCACACGAGTCACATTCTGCCTGCTCCCCTGACCTGAATCTGTTCGCGCATGTTTTGACCTTGCTCAAGCGCCACCTCCGAGTGGATTATCCTGAGCTTATCAACTAGCCGAAAGGCCACGAAGAAGTGAAGGAGAAGCTAGTAGAGGTTCTTCCGCTCTGTTGGGAGAATATCCCACCCAAGTAGTTCGAAGTTCTCTGGTTGTCGATGCCTTCGCGGGTGCAGGCAGTTACTGTATTGATGCGAAGGGATGATACACCGGCTACTGGTCACTGGTCTGCTGGAATCATTCCTTTGTATTTCTTCTACTCCCTATCTGTTTCTCCCCAATGTTCTTCAAATGAGTACTTGTTTTATAGCGCTCTGCAGGAGGAGAAAGTGGGGTAGCCCCCCGGTCAAGGCGACTAAACTGAGAAACGATCTGGATAATCGCGAAGACTTTTGATGGGGTACTGTAATTCTAACCAAAGAACAGTGTGCCGAACCAACAACCACTGCAAAATAAAAATAGATTGTTAAGACGTAAGAAGTTACGGCTGGCAGGTCTCTGCAGCGCTGGAAGCGGAGTTGCAGGGTGGTGTTCATGTGAACCAACATGGAAATGGTTGGTACAAGCCATCATGAGATAAGGATAGAATTCCAAAATGACAATGTCATAGGTTGCTGATATGCGAAAATAACAAGAAAGAAACGCAATTCGCCTGCCACTGTGCCTTGCGAAAACTCCACCTGTGCCGGTGCCCGAATAGATTGCGCACAACTGGTTGGAATATTGGGATCTAATATCAAAGATATGTGTGTCGGTATATCGTATATTCAGTGTAGAGCGAACGTCCCGGCGCGGGACGCCCCATTATATCGGTCTCCGTGGCTATTCCACCGGAGGCCGGTATGCCGACGCTATCGGTCTCGGTGGCTAGTCCACCGGACAATGCGCCGACGCTATCAGTCTCATCTCCGAGAATGTGCCCGGACCCCGTCCGAGCCACATCTCATGACACTTCCCCTCTTGCTGCGTACCGTCGAAGACAGAGCAGCAAGTAAGCAACAAAGAGCAGCAAGACAGTAAAGTCAACCTCATAAAGCAAAT
>Ga0307516_10009407_pt1 | contig 10903 bp, 7 predicted proteins | sample 19_EM_MG_FD_203310 | JGI IMG/M metagenome (GOLD analysis project Ga0307516, IMG submission 203310) | Populus trichocarpa ectomycorrhiza microbial communities from riparian zone in the Pacific Northwest, United States - 19_EM | ecosystem: Host-associated > Plants > Roots > Unclassified | place...
GCCACGACCATTATGGTCGGTGCGCGCGGCAGCGTGCAGGCCGCTCCCGCAGATGCGGCGGTCGAGATAACCAAATTCACCGGTGGTAAAATCGCGGAAACTGGCCGGATCACGATCGATCTCCCTGAGATTGCCGAGAACGGCAACTCTGTCCCGCTCTCGGTCGTCGTCGACAGTCCGATGACACCGGACAATTACGTCACCGATATCCTTGTGGTAGCCGAGGGAAATCCATGGCCCGGGGTCGCTGCCTTTAGGCTCACACCGATGTCAGGGCGCGCAGAGGTTGCGACACGCATCCGCCTTGCCGGATCGCAGAACGTCATCGTCGTCGCCAAGACCAGCAATGGCGGAATCCTCACCGCGCAGCGGCAAGTCAAAGTCACGATCGGCGGCTGCGGCGGCTGATTCGATCGTGTAGCGACACCCGAAATGTTAAGGAGATTGGTATGGCCGAAAAGCCTCGCATCAAGCTGCCCAAGGACGCAAAAAAGGGCGAAATCATTCAGATCAAGACCCTGGTCGCTCACATCATGGAGTCAGGCCAGCGCAGGGACAAAGATGGAAAAATCATCCCACGCATGATCATCAACAATTTCAACTGTACGTTCAACGGCAAGCCGCTTTTTTCCTGCAGTCTGGAATCCGCCATGGCAGCCAATCCGTACCTGCAATTCTCGGCAAAGGTCGAGGAAAGCGGGACGTTCAGGTTCAGCTGGGGCGATGATGACGGAACCACCATTACCACCGAGGAAACAATCACGGTCGCCTGACCAGGGATACCGCTGGCTCGCGGAGCCTTCCAGAAAATATCAATCGCACGAAAGATATGTCGATGAAGCGGGAGATGGTCCTGACCGCAAGTATTGCCGGCGCGATAGGTCTTCTGTTCGCCCTTGCAACAATACCCGGCGGCATCTTCGAAACCTCAGCACAACAAGTGCGTCTAGCGCCGATCGAAGTCGATGGCGGCGCCGCGGCTCAGCCTTGGGTTCGATATTCTGGCTGGCCGAGACGCGACACTTCGAAGTTTAACACCCTCGCGGCGATCAAATCTCCACCAGTTCCTGCCGGGCCACGCAAGATTATCGGCCCCGTCGATGGAAATCCCGCGATAGGGGAGAAACTGGTCGCGGATCGCACGCGCGGCGGCTCCTGCATCGCCTGTCACATCATGGGTCCGGCGGGCGGTGCCGACCTCCCGGGCAATGTTGGCCCCGATCTGTCCGAGATTGGCAACGTGGGTCACGATGACGAGTGGCTATTCAACTATGTCTATGATGCACGGGTTTACAATTCGGAAACGGTCATGCCTCCATGGGGAACTCACGGCATTTTCGACGAAACCGAGATCGGCCATATCGTAGCCTTCATCAAGACCTTGAAGACGCCGGCGAAATTCAAGACCGAGCTGGATGACCCAGAGCGACGTCCGATTCCCGTCGAGGCGCGCGACAATCTCGATTCGTTGATCAATCCGGCAATGTGGGTGATAGAAGAGAAAGCCCCGACGTTGTGGAAGACACCCGGACCCACCGGTGCTTCCTGCGTCGCATGTCATGCCAACCCGGGTCAGGCGTTCAGGGCCTGGGCGGCCGAGATGCCGAAGTGGGAACCTCGATTGAGCAAAGTGCTCGGCGTCGAGGAGTTTGTCACTCGTCATGCGAAGGCCACGACCGGAAATGTGTGGCTGATGCAAAGCGACGAGAATACGGCGCTTTCCGCGTATCTTCGATTTCTCGCGAACGGGACAGAGATGAAGGTGGACATGACCAGCGGGCCAGCAAAGGCCGCCTACGAGCGCGGACAGGCTCTAAGCAATCGCAAGGTAGGCGCTCTCAATTTTTCCTGCGCCGATTGCCACTCACCTGATCGTGCTGCAAACAAATGGATACGTGGACAACGGTTAGGCGAACTGAAGGGACAATTGGATCATTTCCCAACCTGGCGAACGAGCCAGCAATCTATCTGGGATATACGCAAGCGCTTTCAGTGGTGTCAGGTGGCCATCTGGGCTGACGACTTGCCGCCCGATGCCAGCGAATATGGTGAATTGGAGCTCTATCTCGCGGCACAGAACGCAGGACAGAAACTCAATGTGCCGGGCATCCGACACTAATTTTTTCAGCAGCTAATCACTGGGGCGTCCGAATGATTAATCGCCGAGAGGTCCTTCAGGTTGGTGTCGCAACGGCCGCGATTACCGTCGCGCAGGGCCTCGGCCCGTTGGGCCGTGTGGCTGCACAGCAGCGTCTTACCGAAGCGGAGCTCTTGAAGTTTGAATCTTATGGCAATGTGACGATTCTCCACATGTCAGATATCCATGGCCAGCTCGTTCCCGTGCATTTGCGCGAACCGTCCAGCAACCTGGGCATTGGTGAGGCGAAGAAGCTGCCGCAGCACCTCCCAGCCGCGGATTTTTTGACGCGCTTTGGAATCCCGAGCGGCTCGGCCGCTGCTTATTCACTCACAGCCGGTGATTTCGAGTCCCTCGCAAGGGCCTATGGACGGATCGGCGGCCTTGATCGTGCAGCAACCGTCATCAAGGCAGTACGTACAGAGCGTGGTAATGACAAGGTCCTGCTCCTGGATGGAGGGGATACCTGGCAGGGCTCGTATGGCTCCTATCAGACCAGGGGCCAGGATATGGTCGATTGCTTCAAGTTGTTGAAGCCTGATGCGATGACCGGCCACTGGGAGTTTTCATACGGCGAAGCTCGGGTGAAAGAACTTGTTGCGAGCCTGGGGGCTCCCTTTCTGGCCCTCAACATGCGCGACAACGAATGGCAGGATCCGGTATTTGAAGCTTACAAGATGTTTGAAAAGGGCGGAGTCAAAGTTGCAGTTCTCGGTCAAGCTTTTCCTTTCACATCTGCCTCTCTTCCGCGCTGGATGATCCCAAACTGGTCGTTCGGCATTCGCGAAGACGACGTGCGCGCAAATGTGGAAAGGGCGAGAGCAGGCGGAGCCGATCTCATCGTTCTGCTTTCTCATAACGGGTTCGAAATCGACTATAAGCTCGCGACCCGCGTCGAGGGTATTGATGTCATCCTAACGGCCCACACTCACGATCCGCTGCCCGAGCCGTTTCAGCTAGGTCGGACGCTGCTGATTGCCGGGGGCAGCCATGGAAAATTTGTCTCCCGTCTCGATCTCGATGTAACGAACGGAGAGGTGAGGGGTTTCCGGTATAAGCTGATACCGCTGTTTGCCGACGCCATTCGTCCCGACCCCGAGATGAAGAGTGCAATTGAGCAGGTACGTGCACCGTTTGCCGCGGAATTGTCACGAGTTGTTGGTTATGCGGACTCGTTGCTTTATCGACGCGGCAGCTTTGGCGGTTCCTTCGACGATCTCATCTGCGCGGCGCTGATGCAGGAGCGCGACGCCGAGTTTGCGCTGTCCGCGGGTTTTTGGTGGGGAACCAGCGTCCTTCCGGGCTCGCCGATTACCGTCGAGGACATCCACAACGTCACCTCGATCACCTTTCCGCAGGTTTGCAGAACGTCGATGTCGGGCGCGCGGCTTAAGGAACGTCTGGAAGACGCAGCAGACAATCTGGTGCATCCCGACCCCTACTACCGGCAAGGCGGTGACATGATCCGTTGCGGCGGCTTCGGTTATACAATCGATATTGAGAAACCCGCGGGGCAACGCATATCCGACATGACCGCTCTCAAGACGGGGCAACGGATCGATGCCGGCAAGGAGTACATGGTTGCAAGCTGGGCATGCGGCCAGCAAGGAGTGGAAGGCCCACCGGCTTGGGAAGTTCTCGAAAAATATATCGCGCGACCACCAACTCCGCGCGGCGCGCCAGGCTCAACGGTCAAGGTGCTGGCTGACTAGCGGATTGGAGAAATCACTGGTGTACGACATCTAGAATCAGCCTAAGGCCACCGATGGTGGAGATTGTCGATCACCAACGCATGGGCGTGCCGAGACGGCTCTCCGCTTATGTGTGGATGGTCAGAAGGTAGCTCCGGATGTTGATGCGGAACGACATCGGCATCGATCGCCGGCCAGACGCTCAACGCGATTAGCACTCCTGTGAAGGTCAGGGCGGCAAGCACTAGCAAGGTTGGTAGAATTCCGGCCGATGATCCAAGCCAACCTGCCAGCGGATATGTCAGCAGCCAGCAGGCATGCGACAGCGCAAATTGAGCCGCGAATACGGCCGGCCGATCGGCTGCGTGCGCGGAACGACGCAGCAGCCTGCCCGATGGTGTCATGACCGCAGAATAGCCGACCCCTAAGATGATCCACATCACCAGAAGTGCAGGCCAGATCAGGTTCGAGGTGGACGGTTTCATCGGCGGCAAAAGTACCACGCCAGCGAATGCAAGCAGCGCGAGCCCGAGCACGGTGGCGGCGGACAGCATAACGGGCCGGTCTTCCAGGTGATCGAGCAATCGCGGCAACAACAGTGCCGCTACCATCGAACCGCCGCCGAAACACGCAAGCGCAGTCGCGACATCGGTGTCCGTTCCGCCGAGCATTCCCCGGACTACAACCACCGTATTGACGATAACCATGGCTCCCGCGGCTGCGACCGATAAATTGAGCGCAAGCAGGCCTCTCAATCGAGGGGTTGCGAGATAGATGCGAATGCCGCGCGTAGTATTTTCGTAGATACCACCCTTGCGTTCGGAGGCCTCAGGCTGCGGGATAGTGACGGAGACCACCAGCGCTGCCGAGCAGAAGAACCCGACGACGGTCCCGATGAACAGCCAGTTGAAGGTAATAATCGTCAGCAACGCTGCCGCCAGCATCGGGCTGAGCAAGCTTTCCATGTCGTAGGCCAGGCGTGAAAGCGACAACGCGCGGGTGTATTGGGCCTCATCCGGAAGCACGTCCGGGATCGTTGCCTGAAATGTCGGGGTGAACGCCGCGGATGCCGACTGCAGCACGAAGATCAGGAAGTACACCTGCCAGACCTGGTCGACAAAGGGCAACGCCAGTGCGACGGCAGCGCGCGTGATGTCCATCGAAACCAGAAAAGCGCGACGCGGCAGAAAATTCGCAAAACCTCCGACCACCGGCGCCACGCCGACATAGGCGATCATCTTGATCGCCAGCGCAGTTCCAAGCACGGAACCTGCCTTGTCCCCGGCGATCTTGTAGGCCAGCAGGCCAAGCGCAACGGTCATCATTCCGGTGCCGATCAGCGCGATGACCTGCGCGGCAAAGAGGTGTCGGTAGGTGCGGTTGGCGAGAACTGAAAGCATGCAGCTTCCTTCCGGATTGCTATTCGGCCGCACGGTTCGGGATGAAGGTTTGGTCAGGCTTCACTTCGAAACGCGACATTGTCATGTGTCAAATCCGAGGTTGAGCTGGCGGATCAACGGCCAAAGGCCGAGGATGATAACCGCGAGCGCGGCGGTGAATTCCAGGACGTGACCGGTCCGAGCCCTCCAGGATTCCGTGCGCGTCATCAACGGCAAAAGCTTCGTTCGAAAAAGCACGGCGAGTCCGGGGAACGTGGCGACTGTGACAATCATTCCAGCCGCAAAGGTTATGGACAGAACAAGCCCAGCTGCGATAACGCCGTGAACGACGGCGTAGGTCATGATGAAGGCCGTCAAAGGGCAGGGCACAAGGCCAGCGACGAAGGCGAGCGCGGGTGCGGATCGGCTGTGATCGTGCGTGTTGGGACGCGACGCCCGCCAGAGCAGCCATAGTCCGATCAGCACGATCATGATCTGACTGGCAAATTCGAGGTTCGGTGCCCGGCCGGCGCCGCCGATCGTGCGCTGCAGGATAGCCAGTCCGCTCAGTACAATCACAATGGCGGATCCGACGTGAGTGACGATGAGGATGGCACTCGAGCCGAGCGCGCCGGTGAGATGGCCCTTGCCCGCATAATATGAGGCTAGAACCGATTTGCCATGTCCCGGCAGCAATGCGTGCAGCATGCCGAAGCCAAACGCCGTTCCGACGAGGGCTGGCGCGCCTGCGGCCCCCGTGCTGCGCAACCCATTGAGTGCCTCGATTGCGCCGGTGTAAAGCCAGCGTTGAAGGTCGAAAATAGCCTCCATCATGCTAGCAGCTTCAACATGGTGTGCGGTCCCATTCTATTCGGCCGCACGGTTCGGGATGAAGGTCCGGCCGGGTTTCGCTTCGAGTTCCGCAGACGCGAAATATGAATACAGAGCCGGCAGAACCAGCAGCGTCAGCAATGTCGCGCTCAACAACCCCCCGATCACCACGGTAGCCAGCGGCTTCTGTACCTCCGCTCCCGTACCGGTCGCCAGAGCCATCGGGACAAAGCCCAGCGAGGCGACCAGCGCCGTCATGATCACCGGACGAAATCGCGTAAGAGCGCCTTGGCTGATGGCCGCGCGTGAGCCGACGCCGTCGGCAGACAGTTTCCGTATTTGGCTCAACATCACCAATCCGTTCAGGACGGCGACGCCGGAAAGCGCAATGAAGCCGACGGCGGCCGAGATCGAGAAAGGCATTCCCCGCAGCCATAGCGCCGCGATGCCGCCGGTGAGCGCCAGCGGCACCGCGCTGAACACCAGGAGCGCATCCCGTGCCGAACCAAGCGCGCTGAACAGCAACAGGAAGATCAGGAGGAAGCAGCCGGGCACCACAAACATCAGGCGATGCCGGGCGACCGAGAAGTTCTCGAATTGGCCGCCCCAGGACAACCAGGTTCCCGGTGCCAGCTTGACCCTCTCATCGACGACCGCCTGCGCCTCCGCAACCAGAGATCCGATGTCCCGTCCGCGGATTTCGGCGGTGGCTACGACACGTCGCTTGCCGTTCTCGCGGCTAATCTGGTTGAAGCCTTCGGTCTGCTCGAACGTCGCCAACGCGCGAAGCGGAACGGAAGCCGCGGCGGCATTTTCGTTCAGCCGCGGCAGTTGGACGGGCAAGTTCTCCAGGGCCGAAATATCGTTCCGCAACGTGTCGTTCAGCCGGATGATAATCTGGAAGCGGCGGTCGCCCTCGAAGACCAGGCCACCGACACGACCACCAATCGCCGCCTCGATCACGTCCTGGACCGCGAGCAGGCTGAGGCCCCGACGTGCGATCTCGGCCTTGTCGATCTTGATCTCCAGGAACGGAAGGCCAGTCGTCTCCTCCATCTTCACGTTCTGGGTGCCCTCAACGCGGCGTAGCGCGTTGGCGATGTTCCCAGCGGTTCGCTGCATCTCCTCAAAATCGTCGCCGAACACCTTGACGGCGAGGTCCTCGCGCACGCCGGCGATCAGTTCATTGAATCGCATCTCGATCGGCTGAGAGAAGCCGACCTTGTTGCCGGGCAGTTTGGTGACTTCCGCCTCGATCAACTTGATCAGGCCGTCCTTCGACAGGCTGGGGTCTGGCCATTCGCTCTCCGGCTTGACGATAATGTAGGTGTCGGATGAGCTGGGCGGCATCGGATCGGCTGCAAGATCTGGCGTTCCAGTGCGGGAAAACACGAACGCGACCTGCGGAAACTTGCTGATCCCGTTTTCGATCAGAAGCTGCATTGCCTGCGCCTGAGACAACGACGTGCTTGGTACACGCTTTACCTCCATGACAATGTTCTTCTCGTCGAGAGTCGGCGTGAACTCTTGCCCCAGCCGGGTAAACAGCAGCGCCGCCGCGACGAACAGAATTGTGGCTATCCCCACAACCGGCAGCGGAGAGGAGATCACCCGCGTCAACAGCGGCACATAGGCTGCCTTGAGCTTGCGGATGATGACGTTTTCTTCCTCGCTGACGGGTTTGGTCACCGTCAGGGCAATCATGGCCGGGACGAAAGTCAGCGACACGACGAAGGCCGCGACGAGCGCGATGATGACGGTGAGCGCCATCGGCTCAAACGTCTTGCCCTCCACGCCCGTGAACGTCAGCAAGGGAACATAGACGAGAATGATGATGAGCTGGCCGTAGACCGTCGGCCGGATCATTTCGCTGGCTGATTCAGTAACGGTCCGGAGGCGCTCGTCCAAAGTCAGCAGGCGGCCGAATTCGTGCTGGCGTTCCGCTAGACGTCGAAGGCTGTTTTCAGCGATGATGACGGCGCCGTCGACAATCAGCCCGAAGTCCAACGCGCCAAGGCTCATGAGGTTGGCACTGATCTTTCCCCCAAGCATTCCGGTGGCCGTCACCAGCATGGTGACCGGGATGACGCCGGCAGTCACCAGAGCGGCGCGCAGATTGCCGAGCAGCACGAATAGCACGACGATGACGAGAAGTGCGCCTTCCGCCAGATTCTTGGCCACGGTCTCAATCGTGGCATCGACCAGTTGCGTCCGGTTCAACACTGTGTGGGCGTAGATACCCGGCGGAAGCGTGCGGTTAATCTCCTTGATCTTCGCTTCCGCCGCCGCCGCGACCGTGCGGCTGTTGCCGCCGATCAGCATCAGCGCCGTTCCGAGAACGACCTCCCGGCCGTTGACGCTGGCGCTACCGGTCCGCAATTCCTTTCCGATCGCGACCTCGGCGACGTCCTTGATGCGCACGGGCACGCCGGCCCGCGTGGCGACGACGATCTGCGAAATGTCTTCGATGTTCTCTACCCGGCCGCTGGCGCGGACCACGTAGCCCTCACCATTCTGTTCGATGTAGTTGGCGCCGCGGCTGACATTGTTTGCTTCGATGGCGGCGATCACCTGGTTGAGTGATAGTCCGTAGCTGATCAGCCGCGACGGATCGGGCTGCACCTGGAATTGCTTGACGAAGCCGCCAATAGCGTCGGCCCCGGCGACGCCAAGAACCGTCTTCATTTGCGGGCGGACGATCCAGTCCTGCACGGTGCGCAGATAGACGGTGCGCTGAAAATCATTCGTCAGGCGTTCGCCCTCAGGTGTCAGGTAAGTCCCGTCGGATTGCCATCCGGGCTGACCATCTCGCACCAGTGCAAGCTCGCCCGGCTTGGCGTATTCCACAGCCCACCAGTAGATTTCGCCGAGTCCTGTCGAGATCGGTCCGAGCCTGATGTCCACGGCGGGCGGAAGATTGGCCTTGGCCTCGTTGATGCGTTCCGAGATCTGCTGGCGTGCGAAGTAGATGTTGGTGCGGTCGGTGAAGACGGCTGTGATCTGAGCAAAGCCGTTTCGCGAAAAGGATCGCGTCGATTCCAGGCCGGGCGTGCCAGCCAGCACCGTCTCCAGTGCGACCGTGACCTGTTTCTCGATTTCAACCGGCGTCAGCGCCGGTGCAACGGCATTGATCTGGACCTGAACGTTGGTGACATCGGGAACGGCATCGATCGGCAGCTTTGTCAGCGACCAAAAGCCCGACGCTGCAGCAGCCAGGGCGATCAGCAGGATCAGCCATCGGCGCTGAACCGAAAACTCGATGATGCGTTCAATCATAGCTCAGTCCTCGTCCTTCGGCTTGGAGAGCTCGGCCTTGAGCGAGAACGTATTCGTCACGGCGATGGTCTCACCCGGCCTCAGGCCGGAGACGATTTCGAGTGTCTGATCTTCCTTCTGGCCTGACACGACATCGCGCTTCTCGAAGCCGTCCTTGGTTCGTACAAACACGACTGTTCGGCCTTCAACTTTTTGAATGGCGGTCGCGGGAGCGACAACGGGCGCGCTACGTTGGTCGAGAGCGATGGCCGCCGTCACGAACGAGCCCGGACGCCACATCCCGCCGGCATTCTGAATTTCAGCCACGACGCGCGCCGTCCGCGTATCCCTGTCGACCAGCGGGCTGACGAAGACGATTTTGCCTGTGGTTGTTTCCGAAAGGCCCCTGGCGGAGATTTTCACCGATTGACCTTCCTTGATCAAAGGAAGGTCGGAGGAGGCAACGGACAAATCCACCCAGACTCGGCTCAAGTCGACGATGACGAAGAGTTCCGTTTCGAGATTGTCACGGCCCACCGCCGCTCCAAGTTCGACTTTGCGTTCGACCACGCGTCCTGAGATCGGCGCCCTGACATCCTGCCGGCGCAAACGGGCTTCCGAGGACTCGGGAAGCGCTGCGATTTCGCTGTCGGCAAGTCCAAGAGCCATCAGCTTTTGGCGCGCGATATTGACCTTCATGCCGGACTGCGCGGCGGCATTGCGCGAACGCAGGTATTGCTGCTCGGGTATTGCTCGGCCGTCCCAAAGCGTCTTGTCCCGGTTGGCCAGGTCCTGCGCCAAATCGTTCGTCAGGCGGGCGGCCAGATATTCGCTCTTTGCGTCGGCGATCTCGCGGCTCTCAAGGACCGCGATCACTTCATCGTTGGCGACGTCGTCACCGATGTTCTTGCGCAGCTCTGCGACCGTTCCGGACAATTTGACAGAGACGTGCGCGATCAGGTCCGCGCTTGGAACGATCGAACCGGGAACCACAAGGCGTTTGGCGATCAAGGCGGGGCCCACGTTTGCCAAGTCGATCTGAGCAAGCTTGATCTGTTCCTCGCTCATCGGCAGCAACGTCGCCGCCGGCTCGGGCGCCGCCGGCTTGGAAGGAACTGCTGTCTTGGCTGGTGCTCCTATCCCGACGGCCCGTTGAACGGCGGTCGACAGGCCCGGCGCCAGCGCGAAAATCGCGGCTCCAGCCATAAATGCGACAACGATGATGGTTGAACGGCTTGCCATAGTGCTTTCCGACGTGAGCCCGGCGCGACCGCCGGCCCTCGTCACAGATATTTGGAAATGGCCTTGAACTCACCGACGACGGCGACCGAGGACTTTCCGGTCCCGTTGGCCGCGGTATCGAGGCAGTGATCGACGTGATCGTGGATCAGCGCGCGCTTCGCCTCGCCGACGGCTTTCTCAACCGCGTGAAGCTGTTGAGCCAGATCAAGGCAGGAGCGACCCTCGGCAAACATCTCGATGACGCGGCGGAGATGGCCTTCAGCTCGTTTCAACCGCTTGACGATTTTCGGGTGAGTTTCATGGACGTGGTCTTGCACCATGTCCGAAACATATCCCCCCCGGGGGGATATGGCAATCGGCGCGATTGT
>Ga0307516_10009409_pt1 | contig 10901 bp, 8 predicted proteins | sample 19_EM_MG_FD_203310 | JGI IMG/M metagenome (GOLD analysis project Ga0307516, IMG submission 203310) | Populus trichocarpa ectomycorrhiza microbial communities from riparian zone in the Pacific Northwest, United States - 19_EM | ecosystem: Host-associated > Plants > Roots > Unclassified | place...
TTTTGAATCGTTCCTTTGATGTTTTCAATAAACTCATAGCATTTTCTATGTCTTGATCTTTTCTTTGTAATGCTTGTGAGAACTCATTAGTAACTGCTAGTATCCTTCTCAAACAATGAAGCATGAACACAGAATTAAATGATTCCATAATATCTGTTAAAACGACTGTTTTCGTTCTCTGTTCTGAGCTCATCTCATCCTCCCTTATAATCTCAAGCACATCAAGAACTGATGAAAACATTACAAGTAGACGAATAATTATAACATAGTGGAAGCCCCAACGGGTATCGCCATATCTTCTAAGAGAAGTTTCTTGATTCAAACCTTGTCCACTAGAAATTTCTCTATTTTCAAGTCCTTCAATAATTCTAGCATATTGTTTTTCTCTAATCACCTCCATCCTTTTACATGATGCTCCAACTATGTTTATAACACTAGAAATAAAATTAAAGACATTTTCAACTTCATTATGCTTCTTTGTAACAGCCACAAAAGTCAATTGAAGACTGTAAGCAAGACAATGTACATAATATGCACTTGGGTTGTTATTTAGAATAAGTGCTTTCAAGCCATTGAATTCACCTCGTATGTTACTAGCTCCGTCATATCCCTGACCACGCAATCTTGATATGTTTAGCCCATGTTTAAAAAACAAAACTTCAATAGCTACCTTGAGTGAACTAGCAGTTGTATTGGACACATGTTGAATGCCAAGAAAACATTCAATTATATGTCCATTGTTGTTTACATATCATAGAACAACTACCATTTATTCTTTGATTGATATGTCACGTGACTTATCAATTAAAATTGAAAATAATGAGTCACCTAGATGTTTGATAATCACATTTGTAATCTCCTCTGTAGCAACTTGAGTAATGTCTTTTTGAATATTTGGAGAAGTCAATTTCTTATGTCTGGGAGCTTCACTGAAAGTAACTATTTTAATAACTTCATTATTTCTGGAAAGGAAATGTAAGAGCTCTAGATAATTTCCTTGGTTGCTTGAAGATTCCCATTCATCATGGCCACGAAATGAAAGTCCTTAGTGCAACAAAAAACAAGCACACTCTATTGAAGTATTCAATCGAGTTTGATAATCACTTTGACTGTTTACTGTCTGCTCGGATAACAAAGTCGTGATACTTTGTTTTTCATTCATCAAATTCTTATATTTTATCCGCGTTGCATTGTGACTACTATTAGACTTTTTAATATGAAGATCAGATCTTTCCTTTTTTCCAATTTGAAAACCCATAACCCACAAATGAATCAACACCCCCTTTTGACTTAAACAGGTAATAATACAAGAAAAATGAAACATCTTTGGCTATGATGTACTCTAACAATGTAGGTATGCACCAAACCAAGCCAGATTAAAGCGTCGTAGTGTTAATATATTCCCAAATTATTTTTGAGGAAAATCACAGTGTGAAGGTTGACAATGACCTTTTCATAGATAAACTTTTCGGATTGCATCCCTATCATTTACATGGTATTCATAAATTGGTCTTCTTAAGCCAGGGTCAGCAAGAAGAGTGTCGGGGTTGATTTCAATATGACTTTTCTTTGAACTTGATTGAGTTACATGACTTGAAGCTTTTAATTACTCTTCATCCTCAAAGGGATTTACGCTTGAAATACTTGTCTAGTGACATGTTAATTTAATATGAACCTACTGGATTTTTTTATCATCATTAGTGTCTACATAATAATTAACAAACTACACAATAATCCACTATTAAACAAAAGTTAATTGAGTTACACAATAATTCTAAATCTTCCATATGAAATTCATAGCAAATACACATCAATTCATCAAAATCAAAACTCTTTCAATTCATATCTATATACATGTTGCACGTGCCCGTGCGGCGTCGATGGCGAGTTTTGTTCTTTTGTTTTTTCATTTGGGAGTCGCCACCTAATATTTGATTAAGGGTTACTAGGAAACTCGGACGTACTGATCTTTGTCAGAGATTCACGGGTAAGGGACTAGTTATAGCTAGGAAAGGTTTTAGCACCCCTAGCGCACCCTACCTAAGGTAAGTTGCTTCGTGGTTTTGATATGCTATAGAAGTTTTAAAGGTTTTGTCTTTTCATCGGATTTCAAGAATATGTCTTACATATAAGCTTGTAATCCTTAACCATGAGTAAATCAAAACATTAAATTCTTCTTGTCTTTTTAAATTTTTTTATCCTTTTGGTTTTTTATCATTAAAAAAAACACATAAAAAAGTACAAACATCCACACATCACTTTTCACTATTTTTACTTGCACACACCCTCAATTACATGTTAACAAAATAACAAAAATTTAAAATAAATCAAATACAATTCAAAAAACTTCAAAATAAACCCCAAAAATCCAAAAACTGTTGGAAGGTCTTCTGGATCTGCAAGAACAGTGGTGGCACATCTTCTCCACGCGCGGCCGCCACAAGAAAAAATAGGGGAAGGGGTGGATCTTGCTTGGCTTCTTCTCCTCTTCCCTACTCTGCTGGCAGTGAGGACCACCGTTACCTGCAACAAAAGAAAACGCATAAGCAGTTGATTTTATCTTTTCCTTCTCAAATATGTCGGGTCTGTTTCTCCATTTGTCATTCTTTCCTTCTTCTTCAAGTGGTTGATGGCTCTAATGTCAGAGCGTTTGTGGGTTGTGGTCGGCAGGTTCTGTAGGTTCTGTCGTGCTTGGGTTGCTGGATCTGGAGCCAGGTTTTTTTGCATGTGCCGCTGACAGACCACACATGTGGATGGCTAGATCGGCAACTTCTCTCCTCCTCCTTCATTTCTACATCGGCGGTGTCGTCCACTGCTGCCACGGTTAGGAGACCAGCACCCTTAAAGTCTTGGTTTTCTGCCCCTTCTTTGCTGTCCTTCGACCTCCCTTCTTATTTCTTCATCTTCTCTACAATGAGTTGTTGTTAGCAACGAAGAGGAAGGGAGAGTGAGGGAACTGTTGTTGTGTTCAGTCGACAGGAATGGTTGGGTCAGTGGAGAATCAGGAAGGGAGGCTGTTCTGTGGGGGAAGATCGGCTTGGGTTCTGTGAAAGGGAAGGTCTAGTGAGGCTTAGAGACGGGGGCTATGAGAGGAAAAGAGAGTATGTGGTGGCTGTCTTGTGGCTGAGAGGGAGAGCAGCGACTAGAGGAGGGGAGCGACCAAGGGTTGAGGTTTATAGGGTTCTTTTTTTTGGGTTTTAGGGTTTTTTTCTTCTTTTTTTTAAGATGGACCCCCACCAATTTTCTCCGCCTCTGGCCCCCCTTTGTATGTGTTGGTGTGGTGGTATTTATAGGAGAAGTATGGCTGGGTCTCCAAACTTGGTCCCTTAACTCTTTTTTTTTTTTTTTTTGCAAATCTTTATTTTTTTTGTAATTTGATTTTTTTTTAAAACAAGCAATATCAACGTCGACTCAAACGAGGAAAATCAATAACTTGGAAAATGACGAGTTAAAGTCGAACATGTTTAAAAGACCTTTGAAAATTAAATTTTTTTGAGACAACGCTGAAAATGTTAAAAATGATACAAATATATCAATAATGTATTTTTTGGGTTCTTCGTTGTTTTTTTCTATTTTTTTGTTTCTCTAAAAAATTTATCAAAATATTGGGTCAAAAATTGGGTAGTAACAATGCATATAATAAGTATGTTGATTAAATTATACTTAATCATTTCTAGACATTTAATTGAGGAACAATGACTAGTGTATGTGTAAGATAAACAATGCTTGAAAAACATGTTTTTTTCTTTATATTTTACTTACAAACAAATCATGTGAAAATGTTAAATTTCAATAAACTACTTTGTTAATGCAAGAGATACAAAGAATAGTGGTTTTGTCTGAATATTAATTTATTCCTTTATAATAAAAAAAGAAACATTTAATTGATTAAATTAGCATATTCAAACATTTATTTTGAACATATTCATATCAAAACCCTTAAATTATGATAAATCCTAATATTTTTAATAACTAATTATAAAAGAATAAAATTAAAATTAGACTATAAAACAAATAGGAAAGATAAAGAACTTAACCTAAACATAAAGCAAAAGGTAAAAGATGTTAATTGCTTAAATATACTTGAAAAGAATTTTGCATATAGGAAAGAGGCAGGGAATAACAGCTAAAAAAAAAAAAATTCAATTGATTAGGGTTAGAAAAAGATTAAAAAAAAAAAAAATTAGAGGTAATTACCTGGAAATGTATAATATATATTATATATTATATATTAAGATATAAGTCAACAATAATATTAATATTTTAATATAAAAAATATTTTTTTAAAAAAATAAGGGGCAATTGCCCCCCACTGTGGAGGGTCGGCCTGCTAGGCAACTGTCCCGACCTCCCCTTTGTTCTTCTGGGTTTCTTCTTTCTCCAGGGTCTCTTTCTTTTTTTTGTCTTTGTTCTCTCCCTTTTCTCCTTTGTCTCTTTCTGTTCTCTCTCTCTACTGAATCTGTGTTTTTCCTCTTTCGTGTGTTGTTCGTTCGTCCGTCTGTTTTTGTTCCTGAGTTGTTCTCTGTTGTCTTGGAATTTCCTCTGTTTTTCTCCCTCAGTTCCTCCTGTATTTGCCCGTTCCCCTGGCTTCTCTTCGTTCCTCCATTGTTCTCGGTTCCCGCCTCCTTTCTCTCTCGGTCTCTATCTCTTTTTTCGTCCCCCTGTTCACTCCTTTCTCGGGATCCCCTTCTGTTTTTTCTTTTCTGGCCTTCTAGCCAGAGAATGCCGTACGTTTCAGTAACGTACTGCGTCGTGGACGGCTGAGGCGTTGAGGAAGATGAACAGTGTGTCTGGAAACGGCGCCGTTTTTGGATGTTAATGGCCATTTTCAGTTTGATCCTTGAAAGTGTTGACATATTTGTAATCAAACCCCTGGATAACATTTAATTAGACCCCTACATTTTGGCTCCTTTTACGAACCAGTCATTTCAGTCTTTAATTGACTCTTTAACTTTTAATTCTTTCAAAATTACCCCTTGAAAAATCAATTAAGCTCCCTGCAGTACCACCATCCTTTTCACTTTGATCCTTAGATTTTAATTCCCTGTAATTTTAACCCAAATTAGCCCCAAACTTTGGTATGTATTTGTTCAATTAAACTACTGATTTCATTAATTAAACTAATTTCAAGTTCAATTAAGTTTCAAAACTTATCAATTCTTCAATTAAGCTCTTGATCTGGTTAATTAAACTAATCCAAAATTTAATTAAGTCCCCAAACTTCCAATTATGTTGTCTTAGTCTAAATTTTAATTTATTCTTCATTCATTTTATTTTTTATTTGTTTTTCATCATCATTTTTTTATTTTTTCATCATTTTTTATTATTATTTTTTACAAAAATATAGTAAAAATAAAAATAAAAAGAATAAAAAATTAGGTTATGACAAGTATCATTACCTTTTTTTCCCTTAGTTAGTCCAAATACAAAATCCATGGTTATATGTTTTCATTTTTACTCTGTCATAATCCAATTTTTTGCCCTTATTCTTATTCTTATTATTATTATTATTATTATTATTTACTAAAAATGATAAAACAAAAATGATGAAATAATGATGATGAAAAACAAAAAAAATGAAATAAATTAAAATTTAGGTTTAGGGCAACATGATTGGAAGTTTAGAGATTTAATTAAACTATTGACTAGTTTAATTAATCAAATTAAGGGCTTAATTGGAGAATTGATAAATTTCGAGACTTAATTGAGCTTTGAATTAATTTAATTAATCAAATTCAGGGTTTAATTGGAGAATTGATAAGTTTTGAGACTTAATTGAGCTTGGAATTAATTTAATTAATCAAATTAAGGGTTTAATTGGAGAATTGATAAGTTTTTGGACTTAAGTGAACTTGGAATTAAGTTAATTAATGAAATCAGGGACTTAATTGAAGAAATAACAAAGTTTGGGTTTAATTGGGGGCACAATTGCAATATATTAAAGGCCAAGGACTAACATGTAAAAGTCACCGAAATGCAGGGATCCAATTACAATTTAACTAGGGTCTTAATTACAAAACTTCCAACACTTCAAGGACCAAAATGAAAATGGCCATTAACACTTTGCTGTTCACCTCCTCCATCCAACAGAACAGAACGTGGTAACGTTTTTTTTTGCCCACGATGTGCCATTAATGGAGGTTAGGAAGTGCAAGGTGTTCTCTTGCCTATAAATATTGAGCACAGCAGATGAACAAAGGGGGAAGCCATGCACGCAGAGAGCAAAAATAAAGGAAGACTGGGCTGAGGAAACAAAAGGAAAAACTGGGGGGAAGAACAGGAGGACTGGGAAAAGAAAAAAAGAAGAGAGGGAGACGCAGAATCACAGAACAGAGAGGGAGACATAGGAGAAGAACGAAAAAATAGATTAACAGGGGGCAACTGGGAGAGTAGAAGACGAAAAAACCAGGAGAACGAGAGACAGAAAAAAAAAAAAAAAAAAGGGGGAAACAGAGGGGGGAAGGAGAAACGTAAAGAAGAATAAAAAAACCAGAAGAGAGAGGAAGGACCAGGGAAGGAGAGCAAAGGGGATCGAGAGAAGGAGAAAAACTAAAAAATTCACAAAGAGAAAAGACAGAAAGATTAAAAGAGCATAGAAAGAACTCAGATCGGAAAACCAAAGAAAAAATAGAGAGAACAAAGAACCCAGTAACACGCAGACAGACAGAGAAGAAAAACAGAAGCATTGACCAGAGCACACCATTACCATCGTCTTCGACTTCGTCTCCGCGCATCAGGTAAGTTCCTTCGTTCTTCTCTGTTGCCTTAAATTTCATTTGCTTTGCTACAGTAGCTTTTGCGTTATAATTCATTTGCTACAGTAGCTTTTGCGTTATAATTCACATGCACTGTAGCAGTGAATTTTACTTTTACAATTCCTTTGTTTCTGTTGCAGGCGTGCGCTGTCATGCACGCCTGCTACTTGGTTTGGTCACTGGTTTGAGCCAGTGACCAGGCTGGTTCAGCCCAACTCGTACGGGTTAGGTTAGACCCAGCACCAAAAAAAATAAAAAATAAAAATATATATGTATGCATGAATAAAAATAATAAATTTATTTATTGGTTTATTCACTGACGCCAGAGTCAGGTTAGCTAGAAAAATAAAAAAATATGTGCATGTGTAAAAATAAATTTATTTTTATTTGTTTATTTTCTGACGCTAGAGTCAAGAATAAAAATATGATCTAAATTTATTTTGTAGCTACGTAATATTTATCAACGCCAGAGTTGGAAGTATCCGTAGTTGAATATTCACTGGCGCCAGAGTCAGGAATATTATAAACAAATTATCATAGCATAAACTAATAAACATTTAGCAATTTAAGACGAAACCAGCAATGCAGCCTGCCTCAAGCAGGACGTTAAGGGGTGATAATATCTTTCATTTTACATAACCAGTCCTGAACCATAGAATCTCTGTTGACCAGTTAGGATTTCTAGTGACCATAATACTAGGTAGCGACTCCTTAAACAAGACTTTTTTCTCCTAAAAGAACAAGATGCCAGATATCTGTTCCTTTTCTTTCTAAGAAAAATTTTAAGGCCACTGCGATGTCCAGGTGTGACAAAATGGCGACTCCACTGGGGACTAATGGACTAAGCTTTGCCTTTTGTTTGTCAATTGCTATAATTTGTGTTATGTTGTGTTTATTTGTTTATTTTTCTTGCATTTACTGCTGTTGCATGCATCCTTGTTTATATTGGCATGCATCACGTTAAAAGCACACACCTTAAAATCTAGGATAGGTGGAGAAGTAACGGTACCCCAATGGCTTTAGCGTGGACAAGACTCGTGAAACCATCCAACCCTCGTTTGATTGTTTACTTGGAAGTGGTTGATATGTCAAACTGATAGTACTCAGGGCCTTTATCTTCATACTACTTGTAAGCCTCATATCGACTTTTCAAGGATGATCACTAAGCATGCGAGAGACCCTTTGAAACTAGATAATGACCAACCCCTTGATGCACTCAACAATTAGGATCTTCATATTAAGTTGTCATCCCATGAAGGGGGAGTCCGCATTTCATACGCATTTTTTTAATCGAATGAACATTTTTGCATAATTGCATGATTTACATTTAGCAGATTGAAATATAGGTTCCCCATTGAAACCCACCTATAACACTCATTCGAGAAAAAGATAAATGGAAAACAAAGAAAGAGCCTAGTTGGAAGCCCAACACCAAAAAGAGGTGGACAATCTTAAAGAAGAAGTTGTAAGGCGTACTAGTCTACTCGAACAGGCCTTGAGAGACAAATCCGGAAAAGCAACACATATAGTTCAGCCTAAACCTATGCTCGTAAATGCCTTCAATCCACAGAATCTGGGGGCAAATGGGTTGTCATCTGATTTTCAACAAGCCAGGCATTTCCAACCAGCATACCCCATGAGAATGTCGTTTACCATTGATTCTACAAAGAAGGAATCTCAAAAGGGCAAGATGGTAAAAAAAGAGGGTCTGGAAAAATGGACTGCCCTAGAAGAGAGGGTAAGGGCAATTGAGGGAAACCATTTGTGTGACATGGTGAAAGCTGCCAAGATATGTTTGGTACCTAACGTAGTCATTCCTAAAAAATTTAGGGTGCTAGAATTCATTAAATACACTGGAACTCAATGCCTTGTAACTCATCTCAAGGCATACTGCAACAAAATGGTTGAGGTGGTTGATTATGAGAAACTGCTGATTCATTTCTTTCAAGACAGCTTGAATGACGCTGCCCTCACTTGGTATATGTAGTTGGACAATACCAAGGTTAAAAAATGGAAGGATTTAGTTGATGCCTTCATGAGGCAATATAAGTTCAACATAGACGTGGGCCCTCATCGGTTAAGCTTACAAGCTATGGAGAAGGACAACAAGAAGTCAATAAGGGAATACGCTAGAAGATGGAGCGAGTTAGCTGCACAAGTTAACCCTTCCATGTTGGAAAAAGAGATGATCAGTTTATTTTCCAACACCTTTAATGCTCCATACTTTGAATACTTGGTTAGAAGCTCTGCACAACATTTCACTGACTTTGTCGTTATAGCTGAGAGGATTGAACAAGCCATTGGGTTAGGTAAAATTGTTGACCCGATTGAGAAGAATGGTTTTGGATGGAAAAGGAAAGGACACTGAAGTTGGTTGTCAAAGCAGTTACCCTTCCTGTAGCTAATTTCTTCACACTAACTCCCAGAAATCAATATCTTGAAGAAAAGAAGCTATGGTGATACTAGGCCGAGAATGGTTTGCATGTGACTTTAACTAACTATTGAAAAGATGCTCTTGCTGAGGAGAATGAATGATTGAAAGATTTCAAAAATTTCAATCAATGATCGCTAAATGTTTAGCCCTTTTATGTGTTACCATGCCAGTATTCATAGCCCAAAATGTTGGCATAAGTTCTTTGTTGTTGAGTTTTTCTTTCAGAGTTTCAATGAAATAATGAGTTTTTCATTCAATCATGTTTACGACCATGCATTATTCATTTTCTTGAGAGATTTTTCTTATAAGAACTCACAAATACACTTTGAAAGCCTCGCGTGATCTCATAGACGCAATTCATCTCTTTTACCAAAATTAGTTTCCGTTGGAGTTTTGAAAAATTGATCTAGCATTTTGATTTCAAAAATAATTTGATTTTTATTCAAAAACGATATTTTTGACATTCTACTTGTAGAATGACAAGTGAATCAAGCAACTCCATCATTGAGGTGACTAAATTATAAACTGAAAAAAAGAAAAAAAGAAATGAAATAAACACCCTTACCCCAGGACTCTTGAATCATGTGTCTTTAAATGTATGAATAATGGTATATAGTGAACTCGTTGCTCATGACTCATGAAATGCATCTTTGCAAAGGCCAAATCATCACACTGGACGAGGTCAAAGTTTATTGATCTTAACTGCTTGCGCTTGAAATGAGGAAAGCCATCTTTGTTATTCCTTTCATGTTCTGAAATAAGTACATCCCTTGCGGTCCTATTTTAAGCCTGAATAATTTTTCTTTCAAAAAACAAATCCCTACTAGGATCACACCCCACAATGGAGGGTAAGAGAAAATTTCAATGAGAAAAGCGAAAAAGCCGTGAGAAGGCAAAAAAAGGCATAAGAGCTCAGGAAAACTCAAATGCTAGGGAGCATGCCCAAATCACTAGAAAAAAAGAGACATCCAAGATAAAATGGGTATACCTTAGAAAAGTAAAAAGAAAAAAAAAAGCAGCAAATCAAAGAAAAGTGGCAAAAGAAAAGATGAATGACATCAAGAGTCGAACTATTGATAGTGGTCCTCAATTTTTGAAACCATGAAACACTCTTTGAACCTTATGATTCCTTTTCTTTTGTAGCCAAAAACCACATCCTACATTACATGCCTGTAAAAGTACTTTCTAATCAAGCAAGCAAACAACCTGGAACAATAAACATGTGTTAATTAGTGCTTGTAAACTTTATATTTTTACCCTTTTTTTTCTTTCTTTTTTTGCAGAAACTTATCTTTTCAATGAATTTCACTTACTATGGATTTAAACTTATCTTAGTTAAAATTTATTTGATTTAAAAATTTAATCTAGAAACAATTTAACTTTTTAAAAAATAAAATTATTTTAATTTTAAAAAATAAAATTATATCGATTTGAATTTACTCCTATTAATTCAATCCTTCCTCCATGCTTAGTTAGGGTCATGAGACTGAATCAAAATGAAAAGAGATCATAAGGGTTGCGAATATAAGTAAATAAAGACAGAAGGATATTGCATAAAATCTTTTTATTTGATAGCTAATTCAAAGTTTATTTGTCTGTGTTTTATACTTTGATTATTTTTAAAATTTGTTATGCTATTTGAAGAGATAAAAAGTTTGATTAAAAAAAAAAAAACTAAACTACCCTCACAATAAAATGAACTGTTCAAACCC
>Ga0307516_10009410_pt1 | contig 10901 bp, 8 predicted proteins | sample 19_EM_MG_FD_203310 | JGI IMG/M metagenome (GOLD analysis project Ga0307516, IMG submission 203310) | Populus trichocarpa ectomycorrhiza microbial communities from riparian zone in the Pacific Northwest, United States - 19_EM | ecosystem: Host-associated > Plants > Roots > Unclassified | place...
GAAGTACATCGCCGTCACGATCCGCAGATAGTAGTAGATGCTGATCGCCGAGTTGATGACGCCGATGACCACGAGCCACAGGAGCTGGCCGTCGTGGGCCTCCATCGCGGCCTTGAAGATATAGAACTTGCCGAAGAATCCGCCGGTCGGCGGGATGCCGCCGAACGACAGCAGCAGGACCGTCATCGCCAGCGCCACCGCCGGCTGCTGCTGGCCGAGCCCCGCCCAGTCGTCGACCAGGAGCCGCTCGCGACCGCGGCCACCGACGTACGACACGATCGCGAACGCGCCGAGCGTCGTGACGCTGTAGCTGATCAGGTAGTACACGAGGCTCGTATTGGCGCTCTGCACGCCCAGGCCCAGCGCACAGATCCCCACGAGCAGCACGCCGGCGTGCGACACCGACGAGTACGCCAGCATGCGCTTGATGTTGTCCTGGCGGACCGCCGTGATATTGCCGATCGTGATGGTCAGCGCCGCGATCACGGCGAACGGGCTGACCCAGCCGAGCGTGCCCTGCGGCACCACATCGCCGCCGAGCGCGGTCCCGAACACGCGGATCATCGCCGCGACCGCCGCGGCCTTGACCGCCGCGGCCATGAACGCGGTGACCGGCGTCGGCGCGCCCTCGTACGCGTCGGGCGCCCACATGTGGAACGGCACCGCCGCGACCTTGAAGCCGAACGCGATCACCAGCAGGAACCCACCGGCGACCACGAGCCCGGGGTTGTTGGTCTGGCTCAGCAGCGACGCCATCTGCGCGAGCTTCGTGGTACCGGCGGCGCCGTACAGCAGCGCCATGCCGTACATCAGAAACCCGGTCGCGAACGAGCCGATCAGGAAGTACTTCATCGCGGCTTCGTTGCCGCGCCGCGACTTCCGCCGCATCGCGCACATCACGTAGACGCCGATCGACATCGTCTCGATGCCGAGGAACACGGTCACGAGGTTGGCCGCGTGCGCCAGCATCACCATGCCGGACGCCGACAGCAGCATCACGCCGTAGTACTCGCCGATCTGCCAGTCGTGCTCGCGCTGGTGCGCGGGCGTGATCAGCGCGGTGAACCCGGTGGTCGCCGCGAACAGCGCCGCGAGGACGTAGCCGGTGCGATCGGCGACCAGCATCTCGCCGAGCAGCATGTGCGGGCGCTCGTCGCCGAGCTGGTGATACGCCACCGCCGACGCGATCGCCGACGCGAACGAGCCGGCCGCCGCCAGCGCGGCGAGCCCCGAGCGATCCTCGCCGCGATAGAACGCCTCGGCGAGCACCAGCACCATGCCGACGACCGCCAGGATGAGATACGGGGCCAGGTAGCCCAGGTCCGCCGGATTGAAATTCATGGTGTAGCTCTCCTGATCCCGGGGGCGCCGTCGCTCCCGGTCGCGCCGGCGGTCCCGGCGGCTTCCGTTGCAGCGGTGGTCGCGCCGCTGCCCGCGCTTCCGGATCCCGCAGGCGGCGCGGCAGAACCTGCGCCACCCGCGCTACCGGATCCTGCGGCGCTCCCCGCTCCACCCGCGCCTCCGCGGCCGGGCGCGACGACCGGCTTGGGCGTCGCCGGCTTGATCGGGCTGCCCACCGCCTTGCCGTTGGCATCGCAGGTGACCGACCCGTACGTGTGCGACGGGCCATCGCACTCGGCGACCCGGCGCTTGAAGTCATTCGAGAACTTCTGCACCGACGGCTCCATCGCGGCGAGCACCGCGCGCGGGAACAGCCCGAGCAGGAAGATGCCGATGATGAGCGGCACGAACGTCGCGAGCTCGCGGCCGCTCAGATCCGGCAGCCGGCCGTTCTTGGCCTTGTCGAGCTTGCCGAAAAACACCTTCTGAAACATCCAGAGCAGGTAGATCGCCCCGAGCACCACGCCGGTCGCGGCGAGCGCTCCGAGCAGCCGCGGCGCCGGGAGGCTATAGCCCGCGATCACCGGATCGCCCGACAGGAACGTGCCCATGATCGTCAGGAACTCGCCGACGAAGCCCGACAGCGCGGGCAACCCGGCCGAGCCCATCACGATGATGAGATACAGCCCCGCGAACACCGGCATCTGCTTCCAGATCCCGCCGTACTCGGCGAGCCGGCGCGTGTGGCGCCGCTCGTACAGAAACCCGATGCCGAGGAACAGCCCGCCCGTCGTGAGGCCGTGCGACAGCATCGCGAAGATCGACCCCGAGATGCCGTACGACGTCATCGCGAAGATCCCGACCGCGCAGAACCCGAGGTGGGAGACCGACGAGTACGCGACCAGCTTCTTGACGTCGTCCTGCGCGAACGCGACCAGCGCGCCGTAGATGATGCCGACCACCGCGAGGATCGCGATCGCGGGCCCCCACACCGCGGCGCCGTGCGGGAACAGCGGCATCGCGTAGCGCAGGAATCCGTAGATCCCGAACTTCAGCAGCACGCCGGCCAGGATCACCGAGCCCGCGGTCGGCGCCTCGACGTGCGCGTCCGGCAACCACGTGTGCAGCGGGAACAGCGGCACCTTGATCGCGAACGCCAGGGCGAACGCGGCGAAGCACCACACCTGCGCGTTGTACGGCAGCGACACGCTGAGCAGCTTCTCGAGATCCGTGGTGTAGCCGCCGAGCGCGGCGCCGGCCTCGACGTAGAGGTAGAAGATCGCCACCAGCATGAGCAGCGAGCCGACCATCGTGTAGACCACGAACTTGATCGACGCGTACAGCCGGCGCTGGCCGCCCCAGATCCCGATCAGCAGGTACATCGGGATCAGCATCACCTCCCAGAACACGTAGAACAGGAACACATCGAGCGCGACGAACGCGCCGAGCATCCCGGTCTCGAGCACCAGCATCGCCGCGATGAACTCGCGGACGTTCTTCTCGATCGCCTTGCCGGTCCCGAGCAGCGTGAGCGGCATCAGGAACGTGGTCAGGATGACCAGGAACACCGAGATGCCATCGACGCCGGTCTTGAAGTGCGCGCCGAGGCCCGGGATCCACTCGACGTCGAACACGAGCTGGAACCCGGCTTCCTTCGGGTTGAAGTAGCTGAGCGTCAGGAGCGACACGACGAACGTGATCAGCGTGACCGCCATGCCGATCCCGCGATGCGTCGTCGTCTCGGTCTTCGGCGTGCACATCACGAGGATGGCGCCGAGCACCGGCAGACCGAGGATGAGCGGAAGCACGAACGAACCCAGCATGGCTACTTCGCCCCCTTCGAGACGTTGAGGTCGATCGTCTTGGTGACCTTGACCTCTTTGCGCGTGATCGGGTCGGCGACCCACATCGTGATCGGCCCGCTGTACCCGGCCATCGTCACGTCGCGCTTGTCGAGCAACTCGCCCGGCTTGGCCGGATCCTTGTCCTTCTCACCATCGCCGTCGAGATCCCAGTAGATCTTGGCGGTGGCGCCCTCGACGCCATCGCCCGGCTCGGCGTGCAGCTCGAGCTGGTTGCCGACCAGCTTGTACTCGAACGTCGCCGCGTGGCGGCAATCGCTGATATCGGTGACCAGGAACACCAGCGCCCCGCCGAACACGACGCCGACCAGGTAGCGCTGCACGTTGCCGTTCTGGAACCACCGCGACATCCGGCCGAAGATCCCGACGACGAACGCCGAGCCATTGACCGCCACGGTGTCGATCACGAAGCGATCGACGACCTCGAACAGGCCGCGCGCGAGGACCTTGAACGGCCGCACGAAGATCGCGTCGTAGACCTCGTCGAACCACAGCTTGTGCTTCGACGCGTTGTAGATCGGCCCGAGCCCGCCCTCGACCAGCTTGGCCACAGTCTTCGACGGCCCGCGGCCGTAGAACAGGTAGGCGCCGGCGATGCCCGAGGCGCCGACCAGCAGCGCGATCAGCATCAGCACCGCGGTCGTCGCGTCGGAGGCGTGGCGCTCGATCTCGGTGCCCTCGGGGTTCCACTTCGCGGTCACCGCCGGCTCGAGCCAGTCGGCGAGGATGTGCGGCAGGTGCACGTGCTCGAAGTGCGGCAGGCCGACGAACCCGATCACCGACGCGAACCCGGCGAGGATGATCAAGGGCACCGTCATCGTGAGCGGCGACTCGTGCGCGTGCTTGGCGGGCTCCGACCGGCCCTCGCCGGCGAACACCAGGAAGTACAGCCGCCACATGTAGAACGCGGTGCCGAGCGCCGCGATCAAGAGGCCCGCCCACAGCAGCTTGCCGTACCAGACGATCCAGCCGGGCGGCTCGACGCCGAACGCGCCGCCGAGGATCTCGTCCTTCGAGAAGAACCCGGCGAACGGGATGATGCCCGCGATCGCCAGGCACGAGATCAGGAACGTGATGTGCGTCAGCGGCAGGCGCTTGCGCAGCCCGCCCATCGTCATGATGTCGCCCGGCGTCGCCGAGCCCTCGTGCTCCATCGCGTGCATGACCGAGCCGGCGCCGAGGAACAGGCACGCCTTGAAGAACGCGTGCGTGCCGAGGTGGAAGATCGCCGCGGTCCAGTTGCCGGTGCCGGCGGCGACGAACATGAAGCCGAGCTGCGACACGGTCGAGTACGCCAGCACCTTCTTGAGGTCGGTCTGGGCGAACGCCATGAACGCCGCGGCGAGCGCGGTCAGAAGGCCCACGGTCGCGACCACGAACATCGCCGTCGTCGACGACGCGAACAGGAACGACAGCCGGCACACCATGTAGACGCCGGCGGTCACCATGGTGGCCGCGTGGATCAGCGCCGAGACCGGCGTCGGGCCGGCCATCGCGTCCGGCAGCCACACGAACAGCGGCAGCTGGGCCGACTTGCCGCACGCGCCGATGAACAAGAAGATCGCGGCCGCCGCGGCGAGCCGGTCGCCGCCCCAGAACGTCTCGAGGTAGGCCGGGCCGACCGCGGGGCTCCGCAGGTTGGCGAAGTCGAGGCTACCGAACTCGGGGCTCGCGCCGAACTTGGTCTTGGTCGCCCAGAACAGCAGGAACATGCCGAGCAAGAAGCAGAAGTCGCCGATCCGATTGACGACGAACGCCTTGCGGCCGGCGGTCGCGAACGCCTCGTTCTCGTACCAGAACCCGATCAAGAGGAACGAGCACAGGCCGACGCCCTCCCAGCCGATGAACATGACGGGCATGTTCGCGGCGAGCACGAGGATCAGCATCGAGCCGGTGAACAGGTTGAGATAGCCGAAGAACGCGCTGTAGCGCGGATCGTGGGCCATGTACCCGGTCGAGTAGATGTGGATCAGCGTGCCGACGAACGTGACGATCATGATCATCACGGCCGACAGCGTATCGAGCCGGAACGCGAGCTGGCTCTTGAACGCGCCGACCTCGATCCACGTGTAGAGGATCTGCGTGAACCCGCTGCCGGCGGTCTCGGGCTCGGCGCGGAACGTCGACAGCAGCGGGCCGAACACCTGATAGAACGCCACCAGGCACGCCAGCGCGACCGCGCCGATCGACACCGCGTAGACGGCCCACCGCGGCATCCGGCGGCCGAACACCAGGTTGATGAAGGCGCCGATCAGCGGCAACAGCGGAATCCACACCAGGGAGGAGGATTCCAGGAACGTATGGCTTGCTTGCTCCATGCTAGTGCCTGAGCGTGTTGAGGCGGTCGACCTCGACGTTGCGGCGGCCGCGGAACACGGCGACGACGATCGCGAGCCCCACCGACGCCTCGGCAGCGGCGACCGCGATCACGATGAGCGCGAAGGTGTGCGCCGAGATGTCGCCCCACATGCGCGAGAACGTGACCAGCGTGACATTGGCGGCGTTGAGCATGAGCTCGACGCTCATCAGAATGATCAAGGCGTTGCGCCGGACGAGCACGCCGACGACGCCGATCAAGAACAGCACGGCCGCCAGCACCAGGAAGTGCGGGTAACCGATGTTCCACAGCAGGTTGCTCATGCTGCACCTTCCGCGCGGGTCTTCGCAGGCGCGTCGTCATCCGTGTGAAGCGGCCGCGCGATCGCGATGGCGCCCACCACCGCGAGCAGCAGCAGGATCGAGATCGCCTCGAACGGGAACAGCCCCGCGCCGAACAGGTCGGTCCCGACCGAGCGGACCGAGCCCCAGTCGTACGATCCCATCTGGACGCAGGCGTGGTTTTGCCAGTCGACGCATTGCTCGACCGGCGGCGGCGCCGCGGCCGCGAGCTCGGCGTTGGGCGGCTCGACGCGCCCGAGCAGCCAGATCAGCCGGACGACCAGGTAGAGGATCGCCGCGCCGCCCAGGCCCTGGCCGATGCGCCCCGCGGGCGCCACCGGTTCGTCCTCGGGTCGGTTCAGGATCATCACGACGAACACGAACAGCACCATGATCGCGCCGGCGTAGACCAGCATCTGCACGACGGCGAGGAACTGCGCGTACAGCATCATGTAGATCGCAGCGATGCCGAGGAAGCTGCCGACCATGCCCATGACGGCGGCCACCAGGTTGCGCCGGGTGATCACGAACACCGCGCCGCCGACCGAGACCAGCGCGAAGATCCAGAACACCAGCGCCATGAGCGGGCTCGATGAGCCGCTCAGATCCGAGTGCGCGTAGTGCACGCTCAGCACCTTGCCGGCCGGCGACACCTCGACGATCGCCACGCGGCCATCGCTCAGCGCGACCTCGGCGGTGACCGCCTGGATCGCGCCGGCGTTGACCACGCCGTTCTCGGTCCGGCTCGGCGTCTTCGCGATGCGGCAGGTGATCGGCGTCTGGCCGGCCGTGGTCGCCGGGACCGCGGGCGACAGCGCGTTGCGCACGCCGAGCTCGATCTCGCGAGGACACGCCGCGGCGGGCGGTGCGTCGTCGGCCCGGGCGGGCGCGCCGATCGCACCGAACGCTGCGATGCCGAGCACCGCAAGGAGGACGCTCAGGATCCTGGTCATGCCGCTCTCCCCTTCTTGGCGGCGATCTTCGCCTCGAAATCCGCGCGGAACTTGGTGAGGAAGCCGAGCATCGGCCACGCCGCGGCGTCGCCGAGTGCGCAGATCGTATTGCCCGCGATGCCGTGCGCGATGCTCGCCATCAGGTCGATGTCGTCGGCCTTGCCATCGCCATTGGCGACCCGGCGCGACACCTTCTCGAGCCAGCCGGTGCCCTCGCGGCACGGCGTGCACTGGCCGCACGACTCGTGCGCGAAGAACTTCATGATCCGCCACAGCGCCTTGGGGATATCGGTGTGATCGTCCATCACGACGACCCCGCCCGACCCCGCCATCGTGCGCAGCACGCGGCCGCCGCCGAGATCGAACGTCTGGCCCGGCCGCACCATCACCGGCTTGATCCGCTCGTCGGTCTGCAGCGCGTCGAACTCGCACGGCACGTCGAGCTCGCTCGCGTCGAGCGGCGGCATCGAGACGCCGCCCGGGATCACGGCCTTGACCTTGCGGCCCTTCCACACGCCGCCGCACACGTCGTTGATCATCTGGTTGAACGTGATGCCCATCGGCAGCTCGAACACGCCGGGCTTGTTGACGTGGCCCGACACGCAGACGACGCGGGTACCGCCCGACCGACCCATGCCCAGGCCGTTGAACCAGGCGCCGCCCTTCTCGAGGATGAACGGCACGTTCATCAGGGTCTCGACGTTGTTGACGATCGTCGGGTTGCCGAACAGGCCCTTGACCGCCGGGAACGGCGGCTTGAGCCGCGGCTGGCCGCGCAGGCCCTCGAGCGAGTTGAGCAGCGCGGTCTCCTCGCCGCAGATGTACGCGCCGGCGCCGCGATGCACCGTCAGGTGGATCTCGAGGCCGCTGCCGAGCACGTTCTTGCCGAGGTAGCCCTTCTGGTACGCCTCGGCGACGGCCTTCTGCAGCACGAGGTACTCGCGCATCATCTCGCCGCGAATGTAGATGTAGTTGTGCACGCTCTTGAGCGCGTGCGCCGCGATCGCCATGCCCTCGATCAGGAGGTGCGGATCCCAGTAGATCAGCTCGCGGTCCTTGCACGTCCCCGGCTCGGACTCGTCGGCGTTGCACACCAGGTGGACGGCCTTGGCGTCCTTGGGGACGAACCCCCACTTCACGCCGGTGGCAAACCCGGCGCCGCCGCGGCCGCGCAGGTTCGACGCCTTGACCTCGTTGGTGATGTCGTCCGGGCGCATCGACAGCGCCTTGCGCAGCTGCACGTAGCCGCCGGTCTTCTCGTAGCCGGCGACGGTGCGCGCGTCCTTGTTGCCGAACCGCGCGGTGACCAGATGCGTGCCGATCTCGCTGGGCATTACACGACCTCCGATTCGGGGTGCGGCGCAGCCTTCAGCCGATCGACGAGGCTGCCGACCTGCTCGGCCTTGATGTCGAGCAGGTACTCGGTGCCGACCACGGCGCACGGCGCGTTGGCGCACGCGGCGATGCACTCCTCCTCGACGAGCGAGAACTCGGCGTTGGACTCGCCGGCCTTGAGCCCGAGCACCTTCTCGAACGCGGCGAGCACCTCGTAGCCGTCGCGCAGCATGCACGAGATGTTGGTGCACATCCGGATCGTCTGCCGGCCGCCCGGCTCTCGCCGGTACATGGTGTAAAACGTCGCGACGCCATAGACGTGCGCGTACGGTAGATCGAGCGTTCGCGCGACCAGCCGGAGCGCGTCATCAGATAGATGTCCGTGCTCCTTCTGCGCGAGATGCAGCGCTGCCATCACGACCGGCTTCTTGGTCGGATAGCGCTCGCACGCTGCCGCGATCTTATTCTTGGCGTCCGCGGAGAATTCAAGTGACATCGGGATGTTGCCCTTGGCCGAACCGCGGGAAAAATAGGGGGTCGCGCCAGCCGCGTCAATCCGCCCAGAAGCCAAACGATGCCAAACCGCGAGCGAGGGACCCACAACCCACCGCGCCGGGCCGTGATAGTAGATCGTCTCGATGCCTGAGGACGTCCCGCTGAGCCGTATCGAGCGGTTCGCCGCGCGCTTTGCCGAGATCGCCAACCAGGACCCCCGGGCCAAGTGGCTCCAGACCCGGTTCCTGCGGGGCGTGTCGTACGTGTGGGTCCGAGCGGGCCTCGCCCGCCGCGTCCTGGTCGAGGGCCTCGATGATCTGGTCGCATTTCGCCCCGAAGGCGGCGTCATGCTGGTGTCCAATCACCGCAGCTTCTTCGACCAGTACGCGATGCTGCTCGCCTGCTACATGGGGCCGGTCCCGTGGGCCAAGCGGCTGTACTTTCCGGTCCGCAGCAACTTCTTCTACGACCAGCCGCTGGGCATCGCGGTCAACGCCGCGATCGCCGGCGGCGCGATGTACCCGCCGATCTACCGCCAGTCCGAGCGCCGCGCGCTCAACGACAAGGCGCTCGATCGCATGGTCGAGATCGTCCGCCAGCCCGGCAATGTGCTCGGCATGCACCCCGAGGGCACGCGCGGCAAAGGCGCCGATCCCTACAAGTTCCTGCCGGCGCAGCCGGGCGTCGGCAAGCTGGCGCTGGTCGGCCGGCCGACCGTGATCCCGGCGTTCATCCACGGCCTGGGCAACAGCGCGCTCGACGATATCCGCGCCAACTTCACGCACGACGCGCGCGGCAGCCGCGCCGTGATCTCGGTGTTCGGCCCGCCGATCGACTACAGCGATCTGTGCGTCGAGAAGCCGCGGCCCACGCTCTACAAGAAGTGCGCGGACCGCTTCATGGTCGAGATCGGCAAGCTCGCCCGGCGCGAGCAAGAGCTGCGCTCCGAGCTGGCGGCCGGCCGGATCGCCGACGACGATCCGCGCTGGATCGACAACCGCCCGGTCAGCAAGCTCTACGCGTTCGAAGGCCGCGAGTAAGCGGCGGCCTGCGCGGCGGTCCACAGATCGCGGCACACCGGCGGCGCGCTCGGCGATCGCCAGGCGTGCTGCGTGAGCAGGATCGAGATCAGCTCGCGCTGTGGATCGTTGCGCCACACCGTGCCGAGCCCACCGTCCCAGCCGTAGGCCCCGGGTGCGCCGGCCGGGTCGCGGCCGGTCACCACGGCGACACCGAACCCCCAGCCGATCTCGTCGAACGTGCCGGGCGTCCAGCGCGTCTGTGCCTTCTGCGCCGGCGACAGCTGGTCGCGCGTCATCGCCGCGACCGACGCCTCGGACAGGATCCGCACGCCGCGGCGCGCGCCGCCGCCCGCCAGCATCTCGGCGAACGCGAAGTAGTCGTCGATCGTCGACACCAGGCCCGCGCCCCCGGATGGAAACGCCGGCGGCCGGCTCCACTCACCGTCGGGCCGATCGTACAGCCTCGCCGCGCCGGTCGGATCGGTCAGGTACGACGCGACCAGCCGGTCGCGCTGCGCCGCGGGCACGTGGAACCCGGTGTCCACCATGCCGAGCGGCTCGAAGATCCGGTCGCGCAAGAACTGCGCGAGCGGCACGCCCGCCGCCCGCGCGATCAGCACGCCCTGCACGTCGGACCCGGTGTGGTAGCGCCACTGATCGCCCGGCTGGCTCATCAGCGGCAGCGTGCCGAGCCGGCGGATCCACTCGTCGGGCGGCGGCGCGACCTGCGGGCGCGGCAGGCCCTGCCCGAGCGCCTGCTCGTCGATCGCGCGCTGGATCGGCGTCGCGCCCGGCGGCGCCAGCGGGATCCCCGTGCCCATCGTGAACGCCAGCAGATCGCGCACCGTGATCGCCCGGCTCGCCGGCACGGTGTCGTCGAGCGGGCCGTCGAACCGGCGCAGCACCCGGCGATTCGCCAGCTCCGGCAACCAGCGATCGACCGGCGCGTCGAGCGCGAACAGGCCGGCCTCGATCGCCACCAGCGTCGCCGCCGCGACGATCGGCTTGGTCATCGACGACATCCGGAAGATCGCGTCGCGGCCGAGCGGCGCGGTGGCGTCGAGCGCGGGGCGACCGACCACGTCGACGTGGACCTCGCCGCGCCGGGCGACCAGCGCGATCGCCCCGGCCAGCTCGCCGCTGGCGACCCGGCCGACCAGCTGATCGTGTAGTTGCTCGAGCGGCGGACGATGCAGCGCGGCGGTCATGACCATGGCTCCTGCGCCGAGTGTGGC
>Ga0307516_10009411_pt1 | contig 10901 bp, 9 predicted proteins | sample 19_EM_MG_FD_203310 | JGI IMG/M metagenome (GOLD analysis project Ga0307516, IMG submission 203310) | Populus trichocarpa ectomycorrhiza microbial communities from riparian zone in the Pacific Northwest, United States - 19_EM | ecosystem: Host-associated > Plants > Roots > Unclassified | place...
AAAAAAAAAAAAAAAAAAAAAAAAAAAAAAAAAAAAAAAAAAAACAAAAAAACCACAAACAAAATATTTTTTATTTTTTTAAAAAAAAAAAAAAAATTTTAAATAAATCTCCCTTCGGGTCCCCCCCCCCCCCCCCCCCCCCCAGCCAAAAAAAATCATTGCTGTAAAACACGTGCGCAAAAAAAAAACACCAAAGACCCCAAATAGACAGAGACAGAGATGAACGGACGAATGGCCCGCCGCTATTAACATCTACCGGCACACACAACACCCCACCCGGCGAACACCAGTGACACCCCCCCGCCCGGACCCCCCCCCCCCCCACATCTACAAAAGTAGTAGGAAAAAAAACCAAAAAGAGGTAAAAGGAAAAAAATATAAAAAATATTTAAGGAAAAAAATGTTGGTACAACTATACAATATATAGAAGCGAACATGGGCGTGGCGGTCACCAGCCAAAGGACTCGGTGTGAAGGTACACCTCCTCGCGCTCGTCGCTGGTCCAGATGTCCGCCTGCATCGCGGCGACCGCGTTGGCGACGTCGACCTTCATTCCCGGCGGACCGCAGACTGGGTCGCCGTCAGTAAGAGCGCACGCACGCACGTGGGGGAGGGGAGGGGATGGAGAACGCACCGTACACGCACGCGCGCTTGCCGAAGCCGTCGGACCACATCCGTAGGCCGTCCTTGAGCGGCGGCCGGCCAAACTCGAGCAGCACCTCGTCGCCCAGCGGCGGCAGCTTGCTGAGCCGCTTCTCGGCCTCGATCGAGTCGCCACTGGGCGACTGCGCGATGTCCTCCTCCGAGTTGCTGTGGCCGAGCTCCTTGCGCAGCGCGATAACCTGCATCTCGTACTCCTTCTCGTCGGGGATCTCGCGGACGCCGTGGAGCGGCTCGGCTGCGCAGAACATGGGCGTCATCGGCGTCGACGGCGTGCGCGGCGACGCCGGCCAGTCGCGCGTCGCCGAGAGCGGGAAGGATGGCCCGGGCAGCGGCACGGGCGTCTCCTGCGTCACGTAGTACTGCACCAACAGACTGTTCTTGGGCATCGACCGCGCAATTTTCGAGATTTCGTCCTTGAACCACTCGAAGGCGTCTGGGAAGTGTTAGCCGGTGTCGTCGCGGTCGGACGGGGACGGGGACGGGGGGGGGCCGTACCAAAGTGCTTGACCGCCCAGACCAGGCGGACGTCCCTGGTCACGGCCTCCTTCGCCTTGATCTTTGCCGCCAGCTCCCACAGATGGCCGATGACGGGCGTGATGCCGGAGCCGCCGCAGATCAGCAGCACGGTCTCGAACGACTCGAGCGGCCGTGCGAGGCCGCCGTAGGGCCCGTCGAGATAGACGCGGAACGAGTTGTCGGGGTCGTTGCGCGAGATGTCATACACCTTGCGGGTGAAGCCCTTCTGCGGCTTGAAGACGAGGACGAGGTCGTTGTGCTCGCCCTCGACCTTGGCCGGCGCCGAGGCGACGGTGAACGGGTGGTTGTCGAAGAGAGCGATGCCGGGGATCCGGATGAAGACGTGCTGGCCCGCGCGCCAGCGCAGGGTGGTCGGCACGGTGATCCTGATGCCGTCGTCGCTCAGGCGGGTGAAGTGCGCCATCTCGCCGCGGACGGCGCGGATGGCGTTGGTCTTGAAGAAAAGGCGGTAGATGAGACAGCCGACCCAGATGGCGAAGGCGGCGAAGAGGTAGTGCCAGCTGGTGAGCATGTTGTTGCAGTGCCAGAACATCATGCCGAGGAAGCCCATGCCGGCGAAGATGTGGAGATGGACGAAGAACTCGTAGCACAGTTTCCTGGGCGCGCGGGGGTTAGCCATTGGCCGTCCAAGACGAAACAAAACAAAAGGAAAAAAGAAGAAAAAAAGCTGACCGGCGACGGGGAGGGGGGGGAGCGTACCTGATCGGCGACACTGACGCGGCCGTGAGCCAGAACAAACACACGAAAGCGCCGACGCCGTTCCAGTAGACGACGTTGGACATGAACTTCTCCTTGACGTGGGCCCAGCCGCCGTTGACGGCCGGCTCGACGATGTACGGGATGGCGTGGATGGCGCTCAGCAGGGCCATCAGGATGCCCAGCCAGCGGTGCAGCACGTTCAGCTTCTCGTGGCCGACGCCGGTGACCAGGCTGACGAGGTTGACCTTCATGCCGAGCGCGAGCACGAACGGGACCATGGCGACGGCGAGCATACCGGCCCGGCCCGCGATCGGCGGCGGGCCGAGCTCGGGGGCGCGCGCGTAGTACGGGCGCTGGGTGAAGACCCACAGCATCGGGAACAGGAAGCCGGTCAGGATCATGGTGCACATGCCGATCGAGACGGAGGCGACGCGGCGCCAGCGCAGATAGGCGAACGAGCGGAAGTGCGTCGAGATGCGGTCGTACAGACTGCGCTCGGGCAGGCGCTCGCGCAGGCCGTGCTTCATGCGGCGGTTGCGGATGGTGATGCGCAGCCGGTTCGAGTCGAGGCGGATGTCGTGCCAGTTGAGCGCGCCGTAGATCAGCACGATGCCGAGGACGAAGAGCACCCAGGCCAGCGCGTGCCAGTCGCCGCGCCGCCAGGGCCAGACCAGCTTCCGCTGGTACGACTGCAGCTCGATGTTGGCGACATCGTAGAGCTCCGGGTTCAGGATTTTGGGGTTGATGTCGACGTCGAAGTCCAAGTCCGACATCGTGGGCACGAGGGGGAGTTGGCGGGGGGGGGGGGGCTCGGTTTATGTCGGGCTCATTATCCGCGGACTGCGGGCTTTTTTTTTTTTTGACTGTCTGTCCGTCTGTCCGTGCGGCCCTCCCGAGAGCGTGCTCCTGGATCCTGCGGCTGCGGCTGTGGTCGTGTGATGCTGATCCTGATCCTGCGCACTTGTGCTTCGGTGCTTCGGTGCTTCGGTGCTTCGGTGGTCTGTTCGTCTGTCCGTCTGTTCGGTTCTTCCGCTTCTCGCAGCGACGACGAACGAGCGGAGAGGATAATGCCGACGGATACGGTTGAGCGAGCGAGCAAAGGGACCGACAGCAAGCCGGGCGGGAGGGAGGGAGGGAGGGCTATGCGGCAGATATAACTCTTTGCCGGCTTGCAGAGGATATTATTCCGCGAGCAAGGATGGAGATGGAGATGGAGGTGGAGGGGAGGGGGGGGGGACTCGTGTGGGAGCACGATGCGCAGTTGTGCGGAGGTCGGCTCGACGAGGATTCGGCGCCCCCCTCTTTCGATCTCTCGAGCCCTGCAGCGCGCGGGCGTTCCTGCGGTCGTTCGTTCGCTCGCTGTTGCGCCGGCCCAAGCCGCATCGAGTCGACGGCCGGAGCAGGATCCCACACGCAGCGCGGCCCTTCGCGGCGGACCGGGCCATTCCGTTTCTGTGCGTCTCCTCGCTCGCTCGCCGTCCCCTCGCCTTTGCCCCATCGCGACTAGACCGGGCTCCCTCCCTCCCCCAACACGAGGGGCGAGTGGAGCTGGAGAAACCAACGCCGAGCGGACCATGTCGCGGAGCGCACACGCACACGCACCGCGGGCCAATCACGGGCGGCGGCGCATTGCTTCTTACGTGTGGGCGAGTCGAGCATGTCTCAGTCGTCGTCCGTCGTTGGCGTCGCCGAGGCCTCCGTCCGGGGAGGGGGCGCTCCCGCGCCACGACTGGCTGGCGGGAAGCACAGCCGTTTAGCGAGACCAACGCTGGGCAGGGACGAGGGCGAGCCGTCGCGGGCGCGTTCTGAGTGGTGCGCGGTGGGAGGTGGGAGGGGACGCAGTGCAGCAGCAGCAGCAGCAGCGGCGGGCGCTTAGAGGACGCAACCCTGTCGTCCGGTTGCCGTCCACGACGACCAACATCTTTGCGGCCGACTGGAGCGGGTCTAGTGCGTGCCGTGGCGAGGCGTGGGGCGGGGTGTTCATCAGCCGCCGCCGACCAATAGCGAGCGCAGCTAGCTACATCGTCGGGCAGCAGCCGGTTGCCAGCGACGACGACGGCGATTGGCCAGCGCGAGGCACAGCAATATGCTCACCGCGCCGGCCCCGGAGAGAACAAGGTAGATAGTTATCTACTCCATGTATCATACATGCATGTACACACATCCATCCATACACATCCGTCCATCCGTCCGAGCCAGACTCACCTGCTCCACCCTTTCGCCGGCAACGCATAGATATACATATGTCTGTATGTACTCTAGACATCCGTCTGTACATGGAGTATGTATCTAGGTATGATATATGTATCTCTATCTGCTGAGGGCTCTCGCTTAAAGCAGATCCGCTAAGGTGCGCGCAGTGGTCGTCCTTTTATATCCATACATACATACCATGAGTACACCGGTAAGTAACCACGTACTAGAACACACCACGGCGGAGAAATCTCGAGAAATCCTTTTCTGTAACTACATGCATAAGTACATACCGTCAAAAAAAGAAAAGAAAAGAAAAAAACAGGGGGTCGGCCTTTTACCTACATACATACATACATAGATACATACCATGAATACCATCGACAAGGGTACAAGTTTCACGACACGGTTCCACACCCCCCCCCCCGCTGGTGCTGGTGCTGGTTGTGCAGCGATCAATAATACGGAGAGCGGGCATACATACGTATGAGCGGACACGGAATCTGCTCTATCGTACACATACATGCGTGCGTAGAGTAATCAAACAAGTGCCTGCCTACATACATACATAACTACCTGGTAGGCAGTGAGTAACTTCAGTGTCACTGCCGTGGAATGATGGAGAAATCCCGCGAAAATAATAATAATAATAATAATAATAATAATAATAATAATGAACAAACTGCAGTTTACAGCTGTTTTTCTTTTGATGGTTTCCATACATACATAACAAGGCGCAAACAGTGTGAACCCCAGGTATGTAGAGTAGTAAGGTTGGCCGGTTGTGGGCGCGTATCTAGGGCTGGGCTGGGCTGGGTGCAGCAGACATAACAGATATCTACCCACTATGCGTCACTCGGATATTCTCTAGAATTCGCCCTTCGAGGGCTTAAATATCATGTGCTCTGCATAAGAAGGCGGTTGGGGGTATTGGAGTCGGCCTCTACGACATCGATGCGCCGATGCTAGGAGTTCCCAGCTGGATTCTGGCTCTGTTGCCTCGTCTGCTGCAGCTTGATTGATGCCGGCCCTACTCCTCGTGAATACTCACCAACTCGAAATGTACCGTAGATCGGTGCGTCCTTACTCACTCCTTACTGTCACTGTCGCCGTACATCACTGTTAAATTGCTCTATGCAGATACATAGATATATTTACTGCGGCGACATAGGTAGTATGCAGTACTTACTGTGCTTATCTGCCGTCTTCTTTTTTACTTACTGGCGGCGACACCAATTGATTCTGCGCCAATTCTGTGTGCAGATACTCTACATACTCTATAATGCCCGCACCCTCCAACACGAGCAGCGATGGAGAACCGCGTGGTGAAACTTGTTCCCTGTCGAAGGTATTCATGGCGTGTATGTAGGAAGCTACTCTAGAGTATATGTATGTACATACCATATCAAAGGCTGAACCCCGAAACCTGAAACCCGAAACCGAAGCCCGAAACCACGCCGTCGCGGCCGGAGAATTGTTTGTCTGCAGCGGGCGTCTGCGCGCCTGCCTGTCTGCGGCGACCCGGAGCGTGCTGGTTGTACATCATACGTACACACAATGTAGAGTAGGTATGAAATACATACATAGATGCTGGCGACGGCGACGCCAGTAGCGCACGCTGCAGCACCTACTGCACGCTGCCACCACCACTGCATACATGCATACGCATACATTCGGCACAGGCGGCATCTCCGCAGGGTGCTTGCAGCAGGTCCAGCCAGCCAGCCAGCCAGCCAGCCAGCCAGCCAGCCAAGCCATCGAGAGCCCAGCGGACTGCCCCCCATTGCTGCACAACTGCCGGGTCTGTCCGCAGGTACGTACTCTGCACAGATAGCGTATCTACGTACGTATCAGGTATGTATGTACCGTAGGCAGATACTTATGTACATATCTATCTACCTGCAGCGGAGCGGGGAGCTCCCTACCGCAGCCCGCCGGAGTCACTGGACGCAGAGCGCAGGTTCTCGAACTCTGGAGACGGACGCTGTTTGCTTCCGTCCATCCGTGCGGATAAACTACTCTATGCACACCACACTTGGGCATCCAACTATCCGCTGCGATCCGCGAGGCTGGGTTGCCCCCCTGCCTGCGCGCACATCATATGTAACTACATACATACGTGGGAACAGTGTATGTTTACCTACTCTATGTAGGTATGCAACTCAACCTCCTCTGGCAGCAGTTACGTACTCGAGCCCTATCTAGAGTACACGGGACTATGAATATGTATGCACGCCATCTCCGCTGGCAGGTGGGTACATACATACTCTGCATATGTATATATCTATGCAGTTACTCGAGTGGTTAGTACGTGATAGCGCCTTGTCTTCAGCCTTCGCGCTGCACGCGATCCCCCAGACGCCAACCAGATCGTGAAAGCAAGAAAAAAAAAAAAAGCAAAACGAAAAGAAAAGAAAAGAAAAAAACGAAAAGAAAACAAACCAACACGTCCCCCCCCGCCCGGCGCATATGTATCTATCTACCTAGCACGGCATACATACATACATACGCAGTGTTCCAGCTGCGTATATAGCAGCAGCAGCAGCAAAAGACACTAACGCTGGCTGGCTGCGACTTTGTCTATCTATCGGCCGACTGAATCGCTGCTTTTTCCGTGCTTTGTAAAGGGGAAAGCAGGACGCACCCCTTCTCGCTGCAAACGACCAGCACCTTTCGACCGTAATTCCCCCGCAGTCCGGCTCAGTCCGGTTCAGCTGGGATAGTACTCTATAGATATACCGTACGATACATACACGGTCAGCTTTCGCCCATGCATTCGTCGTTGCCCTGCTGATGGCTGTCTTATATATACATACATATGCTATTTATCAGCAGCAGCAGCAGCAGCAGTTACTGGCAATGGCAGGGAAGAGCGATGTTCATTGCAGCTCACTCGCGTCTCGCCCAATTACATCATCATCATCATCGTCGCCAGCACCCCCGCACCGCCTCCCCTCCGTCTTGTGCGGGGCATATGACAGCATACATAGCTCTGCACCTTGTCCGGTAGATACCTGTTATGTATGTACGGACTGACTTTCCCCCCCCCCCCCCCCGCACTAAGCACGCCAGTACGTAACCAACGCAGCAGCAGGTCAACCGACGTGGAGAGCGCGCGCGCATAAGATGCATATGTAGATACCTAGAGTACATAGTTAGCTTTGTTATGGTATGCAGGTTCGGCGGTTGCGCAGCGCTGCAACATTGCCATCTATCTATCTAGATAGATAGATATCCACACACACACACACGCACACACAATATTACGTATGCATGCAGGCGTTTCCTTTCTTTTTCTTTTTCTTTTTCTTCTTACTTTGCTTTTCCTCGTGGACAGGACGGAGCATTGAAGCAGGCAGGTCGCGCCGACGCAGGAAGAGGGAGGGCGATCTTCATGCGATTCACCCCCCCCCCCTACAATATTGCTTTTTTTTTGGTATTTGATCAGTAATTGCATGCGGCCCATCTAAATCACGGCAACACGCAATCTTCCGCCGGCCCTCGCCACCGATCGCATGCGCTGCTTAGAGAGCAGCCTGGGCCGCTCGTGATGTGTGTGGTGGGCTGCATGCATGGCGGATTGCGAATATCTAGTGAGGTCTGGCCGCCGAGCGACCAAGCGCCTACCCCGGCCGTGTTGGATGATCGATCCGGCGGTCTGGCTGCTCGGGTTTCGGATTCCCATCATCGGAAGGCGCGTCGATCGGTCACCACGGCCGCTTCTCGGCCACCGCATGATATCTCGTGTCTCGCATCCGCGCCAAGCACCCGTCCTGGTGCGCTCGGCTGCCCCCACTAGCTATCGCGTGCTCGTCCGGCTCCGTGCGGCTCTCTCGCCGCCGCCGCCGCCGCCGCCTTCTCCATGTGCATGAGCCCGCCTGCGGCACCGTCAGCCTCGACCGAGCGCACCCGTGCCTGGCGGCCGCACCTCGCCCCGTGACGAGCACCAGCCCTCCTCCGAGCCCCCGGATCCGTGGAGGGGGCACATCGTGCGGTCGACGAGCCCACCCGTCGAGGCCGCTGTGCATCCCTCTCGCCGCCAGCACTTGCACGCTCCGCTGTTCCTGGGTGTCTGGCACTCGTCGAGCACGAGTGCGCGTGGACGCCGCCCGGCCCGTGTTCCGGCGCGGCGAGACCGACCGAACGCTGCAGTCCCCGCTCCGCCACCGCGTACGGCTCCGTGCTGATGTCCCGGTGGATCACGGCCCGTCCGCCGCGCACATCGCTGCGGAGAACGCGGCTGCGGAAGCCATTCTGTGCTGGAGTGCGTGCGTGCGTGCGTGAGTTAGCGGGTGGGAGAGGGAGGGAGTGGTGTCGAGCAGTCGAGCGATGCGGGCAGGAGCGCGCGGACGATATGGCTCCCGGAGAGCTCGTCTCGAACGGCGCATCGATCTCCTGCGCTCGGCGACGGGCGGGGGCGGGGGACTCCGATGCACGGTACCTGACGCATGCACCATCTCAGCCTTACCGGGAGCCGACACTCAACGCACGCAGGTACTCGGCGATCGGATCCGCGAGCCGGAAGCCGCAAAGTGCCACAACATGAGGCGGATTCCCCACGACGTACCGTGCCGGTCCAGAGAACGGTGCGTTGCTTCGGCAGGCCGGCCGGTTCCTTCGGTATGTGCATACATAGTGTGTGTGCTCGGGGCGGGGCCGTCCAGTGCAGCGCGCCTTCCGCCCAATCGCTCGTGTCTGCACGCACGCACGCTCTGCGTGCGGAACTGCTTCACACACGGTGACTCGGGCCCAGTGCCCCGGGTGCCCGGGTGTGACGTTGGCGTGCTGGGCGACGGGCAGGGCGGCGGACACTCGGCTCGGAGCTTCTCGGAGGCCCGAGTCGAGCGGGGCCAGTGGTGCTTGGACACCGCGGGAATTGCTCGCTCTGTGTACGTGACTCCTTCTGCGCTGCTTTCCCGTCCGCCGAAGTGTACGGACACAACACGCCAGCAGCCGCGGCACTGGTGCCTGCGCGCGTATGCTCGATCCGCCGATAACTAGCGGAAGACAAGTCCCACGCGGCGATTGAACAGAAGATGTTGCGCGCAGGGGCGGGTGAGAGACTGTGAGTAGCGGCTCAGCTTCCACTGCTTGCCTAGCGCTAGTTAAGCCCTTCCGGCACTAGTGCCGTTCGACCGAGCAAAAAGTCTTTCCTCTTCCTCTTCCTCTTCCTCTTCTTTTTCTTCTTCTTCCCCCCACCCGCAGCCACCGCCGCTTTGCTGACGACATCCCTGCCGCAGTCCAGGGGAGCTGGGCCCGCTGCGCTCGCGCATGTAGGCTTCCACCGTATGTATCGCTGGTAGTTATTGCACTGCCTCCGGTCGATGCGAACACCACGCTTTTTCATCGTCGCTCTGGCCGCTGAAGGACGGAAGTTTCGACCGCGACACCCGAAACCGATGCTGCCGGACTCCTCGCGAGCGGAGAAGTTGTCCTTCGGTGAGACCACGTTGAGGTTCTGGAGCGATCGGGATCCGTCGGAGCCGGGGAGAGGGCAAGGAAGGTAGAAAGGGCGAGGAAGGCAAAAGGCCATATTTTTTCCAACGATTGCGTGTGCTGTGCGGAGAGGACCAAGACGTGAGAGTATGGAGAGGATCAAGACATGAGAGGGTCAGGGCGAGTGCATGTATTTAGGGGGAATTGTTTCTTCCAAGCTTTTGTACCTCAGCAATCGCAAGAATCACATCGTCTTGTAACTTGTTCAACCGCGATCTCTGTTAGCGTCGTCCCCTGGGTCTTGCCATGAGTTCTCACTCGACATTTGTACTTCATCCCCCCTGGACAAGTGGCAAAAGGGCGCGGCCGCACGCCGCCAGCACTGCAGCCGTTGGAGAAGGGCAGCAAAAGACGCTGTGGCGAGGGCGGGATGCATCGCAGCGGGCGAGGCGACGCCAGCACGCCGTGATTGCCACGCTCATTACGACCCCTGGGGTATCCGGCCATCCGGACTACCTTCCTGCGCAGTGAGAATGTCTGCAGACCGGATTTCAGGGGTGAGAAAGGAGCGGGGGGGCCCTTGGGAGCTGGCAGCGTAGGGGCGCCTGGGGCTCTGGGGAGCGGTGCGAGGAGGAATACGGGCAGCAAGCGGAGGATGCGGCGTGAACAGTGCACGCGAAACCGTCATTACAGGTATAGTTTTCTTTGATACGCTCGCTTTACCGGTCCTCAAGGGGGGGGAACGGGTGCTGCACCGCGCCCAGCCCTCGGTTGCGATTGCAGTTAAGGGGGGGGGGGGGGGGGGGGGTACGCCTTTATTTTATGGCAGCGCCAAACGGCAACCCCACCCCCCACCCCAAAAACAAAAAAAAACCCACCAAAACCCCCGACGAAAAAAGGAAAAAGGCCACCACCTCCCCCATCTTTTTCTCTTCTTCTTCTTCTTTTCTCCTCAGCTCTCTTTGGTACGTCCTCCCAATCCCCGACTATCTACGCCTTACTAACCCATTCTACAGCCTTTTGGCTTAGATCAAGTGTAGTATCTGTTCTTTTCAGTTTGATATCTGAAATCCGATTATACATCGGTTCTCATATTAATCTTATTTTTGCACAGAAGGAGGGCCGGCCGCTGTGCTCGCGCATGTCGGCTCCCGCCGTGTCGCTGGTATTGCACTGTCTCCGGCTGATGCGAACTCGCCTCTTGACAGTCTTTCATTGTTGCTCTGGCTGTATGCGAGACGATGAGGAAAGACGGTTCTCTCGACGCATGGTGTCTCCTAGCGCTGCTAGGTAGCTAGATCAAAGGCAATATACGCACCCGCATCATCGTCCTCCTCTCCGCTACAGTCCGGGGGGGGGGGGGGGGGGGTTTT
>Ga0307516_10009412_pt1 | contig 10899 bp, 8 predicted proteins | sample 19_EM_MG_FD_203310 | JGI IMG/M metagenome (GOLD analysis project Ga0307516, IMG submission 203310) | Populus trichocarpa ectomycorrhiza microbial communities from riparian zone in the Pacific Northwest, United States - 19_EM | ecosystem: Host-associated > Plants > Roots > Unclassified | place...
GGCGAGGAGGCGAGGAAGGGAGGAGGGTGAGGGAGGTGAAGCTCTTCAAGTCTCGCTTTCCTTGTTTCTCACGATGTTTGCCAGCAAAAAACAAAACAAAACCAGAATCAACCGCTCTTCTGGAAGAGTCGCATAGAGAATGTCAGAGGGAAAGGAATGGAAAGGTGAGCTGTATTTAAACAATATGTAAGTACATTTGTACAGCCGATGGGTGGGTAGGTGCAGCGGCTAAAAAGGTGCGGGCGTGGGCGTGGGCGCGGTTCCACGTAAACGGAACCGAGAGTGCCAAGATGGGTGAGCCAAACTGGTCTCCCCCACATTCTGATTTCTTGCTAGATATGTAGAGTATGTATGTATATGTATACGGCGTGATGGGGGAACTGTAGTGCTAGCGATTATGTAATTCACTCTGGCGACAGGTTTAACCATCCCAGCCTGGAAGCTTCTCCTATCTATGTAGTGCTTTCACAACATGCGTGACGCATTCCGGCGGATGTAAATCTGCTACATATGGTGCATGAAGTCAGCCCAATCCGGACTGCTGTTGTCGCATGTCTTCTGTATGCTTAGTCAGTCCTCGTGACTACCACTGCTATAGATATAGGCGGCGGCATCACATCGTCACATGGAAAACCACCACATCTTCACATCACTCCCATTGACAGGTTATAAGCCCGGGGGACATGCTTAGTCGGTCCTCGTGACTACCACTGCTATATATGGGCAGTGGCGTCACATCGTCACATGAAAAACCACCCCATCTTCGCATCACTCCCATTGACACGGACCAGTGCAGACTGGCAGCGAGTGATACCGAGCAAGCCGAATACGTAACTAGTATCTTCGTATCACAAAATCTAGTGTTTGGAGCTTTTCCAAGCATCTGGCATAAAAGTATTGACTGGAGAGTATACTCGCAAAACTAGTTCCATGGTCGATATAAGCCCTGCAGTCGCACCGTTGATCTTCAAGCCAGTTGATGGCCACCACATATCCCATTCAGCTTCGACCGGCGGCCAATATTTATATACATACGGCATTGGCCGCTTCAGGCGATTCGAGTACATATTCTAGTGTACAAACCGAAAACAAAGGCTAGTAACCATCACTGTATCTCACTGGATCAGGTGAGGCGGATCACGTGGCAATACGGCCAGATATAGCAATGGAATAGGGAGTGTATTTACTTAGATGATAGTGCCGAATAGCAAGGTCAAAAGGGCAAATAGTGCGGAAACCGATGTCGAGACTTCTGTGGACGGAACGGTCCAAAGCAGAGGTACCTTACCCCCTAACTCACATCCTCGCTGCTAATATCGGACCTGCCGTCGCTTCACCGAAGCGGACTCGCATCGCTCGTTTCATCGAGCCGTTCATATTCCGCGTGTATCTGGGCCTTGGGCTACAGACTGACTCAAGCAACGGCGGCCCAAAGTACCGATCCGCATTCGGACAGCCGTGAATCCGAGGATTTTTGTATGTTTGCACTGCATTCGCATAATGTTTCTGTCTTTTGCATGAAGTCGGTCGACGATGGACCCCGGCCGGGAAAGAGAGGAAGCAAAGTTGGAGGTGAAGATCCAATCCCAATGGGTTTACATGACGCATCCTGCAGTGACTGGAAATCAATGATCAAATGGACACTGGCTCGCGGGGGTGGCGGACGGCGTGCAAGCAGTCCTACACTCTGCTCAGAGAAGACAGTCTCGTTCAAACATTCAGCAAATCAGGTACGAGGCTGAGCACGCCACCTGACTCGAGTGGTCGCACGAGTCCGTGTCGACATTTTGTCATGGGATGCGGTGCATGTGTCGGTTCTCCGTGATGGCCCAGTACACATCAGTATCTGTGTCGACATCGAAACCGGAGAGCTTACCATCAATTCGGCCACATCTTCACCCTTGGCCACAACATGGAGTGCACAATTGCACGATCCGTGATCCGCCATCTGCGAAGCACCGTGCCTCAGCCTTTCGTGCGAGCTGGCCGACAGCAGCCTTTAGATATCGTTGAGTTGAGTTGAGGAGAAAGTTGACTGTTGGCTGGTGTAGATCAGTTGTCGAGTCGAGCTCCGAGGCGTAACTAGTTATCTGGTGCGGTCAACAAGACGGGGCTAAATTAACAAGCAGGACTATATTCGGTGGGTAAGGCTGAAGTGTGCACCGTCGAATAAAGTCAACGAGAAGGTTGCGAATGGACCAATCATGGTGACTCGTCTGCATACATAGATACCTCCTTTCTTCTTGTTCGTTGATCGCCTGCGACCTATCTACTCTAGGATGGCGAAGTTATCTACATAGATATGTAGAGGCTGAGCGAGATGGCCGCGGAGAAGAACCTCCCAGCCCTGATAGGTAGCTGGAGTGGCCTCGGCTCGGCCGCTGGCAGGTAATTTTTTAGCGGCTGCAGGCTTGTGGCCGTTGGGCCTTGAAGTAGGGACTATTGCGAGAAAGTAAGGAAATAGAGTACATATGGTCCCACGCAACGCGCGCTGCTCGTGCATCGTCCTCTCACCGTAAAAATCGGGCCGCCATTGTATGTACCACAGCACATGTGCATGCGGTCAGGTGCAAGTCCAAACAAGTCTCTAACTATATTTAGTTCATCCCCTTCTTCCCCTCATCGCTCCGTCTTCCAAGCCAGAGCTCCCATCTCCCCCAAAGTTCAAACTCCATGTCTACAGCCATGAACACCGACACCGAGCCTTCTACTACTACAAACACCATCGCAGAGCTCGCGGACACACAAGTCCCCGCCGAGACAGTAGAGGTACATAAGCGGCCTTCGGTACTTGTCCTGCCCTTCTTGCCTACCAACTACGTGCAGCTAATGGTTGCGCGGTAGAAATCAAATGTCACAAAAGTGATAAACCAGGTATGCACCGTCTACGTTTTACGATAGTACGTGCACGCGCTGGAGAGTTGCTCTGACGACGGACAGGACCTGGCGAGCCTGAAGGACAGGAAACTGAAGGATCCCGCGGTTTTGGTTAATGTTTGTCACGCTCTCCTGGATTCGATGAGACAAGGCTGATGATGAGATCATAGCTACCTGACTCGCCGGCGCCGCATGTAGGTTACCCTCGCACTCTTCAGGATTGGAATAATAAGCTGGACGGGGGGCTGATGGCAGTAGGATCTGGAAGTTGCGCAAGACTATTTCGACGAGGAGGTGCAATGAGCGGGCAGTCGTCGGTGGGCATAGCGGACGGATTGTGTAGCTTAAAATTCGAAGGTGAGAACGGACGTGGGACATGAACGAAGTAACGAATAGAACGGATCAAGCAAGGCATATTCGCAGGAACCAGCGAGCAGTGAAGAAAAACACCTCAAACACAGTATTCCCTTCCCCCCAGGGTGTGTGTCTAGTTTATCCGCTCCAGGGCCTGTCCACTCGTAAGCATCTGTCCCGTATTTCCCATCCAATCTCCGGGAGCGAGGTCAGTTACCTCCAACATGACCACCGAATTTCCACGAATGACTACGGTGCCAATGTGGTCCTTTTCACCGCCGTTGCGCTCCTCGACCGCATCGTCCAGAACAATATTCAGGAATACATCGTAGCCGCGAAGGACGCCGATGACTTTGCGCGAGCCGTTGAGTTGCACGAAGAGGCGCTTGTCGAGGTACTTTTTGAAAAGGAGCTCTGTTAGCTGGACGGGTGAAAGGGGACGGACGGGCTGGGGGGCGCACCTTCTTGAGTTCGGGTTGAGCTTGAGGCATTGTTTCGTTATTGGGAGTGAAAGTGAAGGTTGTGTTGGTGTGGTGGTGAAATAGAAATATCAAATGAAGGCTCGTGTTGCTGGCTGGCTGGCTGGCGTGAAGAGAGGGTCTGGGCTTGGCGCAAAGATATTTGTCACACTAGTATTCGACTCTGGGGTAGGTGGCGAGGACTGAGATGAGGCTCGACTGTGAGGAAATCGGCAGGAGTCTATGACTAAATGCATAGTTAGTGTCCTCAATGGACGATATGGGTTTCCAAATTTTCGTCACAACAGATAAGGGGGGAAAGTACTTCTGAAGGCATTTGAAGGTGTATCAAACGGGTCCATGATCGCGCCAAGCGATTTGGTGACACACGGCATCTACCTCTGTAGTTAACTCTGAATTCACCATTCTCTCGCCGCCTCACAACACACAGCACAAAATTACACAATGAGCTTTGCCGCCCGCCGCGCAAAGCCGCGCAAGATCACCGTCGCAGCTTCGGACAGCGAGTCATCCGATGACCGTCCGAAACGACCGACAACCCTCTCGGTTCGCAAGAAGCTCAACGTCAACATCAGCACCAGCTCTGCCACTGCTGCCGCCACTGCCGCCGAACCTTCCGCCCAACTCGCACCACTTCCCTTCCCGCGCCCCCGTAAAAAGCCCACAGCTGCCACGCGCCTGTCTTTCGGCGGCGACTCTACGGATGCCGATACTTCCGAGCCAGCGTTTACGCCGAAAAAGGCCGCGTTAAGCCGTAAGGCCGTCGAGCGTAATGCTGCCAAACGTGCGCTAGAGCTCGAGAAGCTATCGATTTCCCCCGCGGAACGCGTGACGTACAGTAAAGAGTACCTGGAAGAACTACGGAACGCCCAGAAGGTTGCCACGCCGGATCTTCCGGCTATGGATGATGACGTGGTGATGGTTGATCTGGACGAGGCGCAGGCGGCCGATGTCCATATGGCTGAAGCTGGCGGGCCGAGTGCGGTTGCGGTTGTGGGGGGAGGGGGGGGCGTGGGGATTATGGATGAGGGGTTGGTACGGGTCATGAAGGCGCGCCGGAAGGAACGGGCAACAGCAGCGAAAGCGGAGGATTTCATCTCGCTGCATGACGACGCATCGGACGAGGGTGGGAGGAACGAGATTATGCTACGTCCCAGGCAGAAGAAGGAGAGTCGTTTGGCCCGCCCGGAAGATTTCAATGACGATGAGGAGATCGCGAATTACGTGGAGGATGAGGAGAGGGTTCTGCTTACAAATAGCAAGTCGGCGAGAAGGGAGCAGGAAAGAAAGAGAAAGCAGGCGATCAGGGCGACCATTGCTGAGGCCGAGGGCGCAGACGACGAGGGCGCTGAATCGGATGTGTCGAGGGACAGTCTGGTGGAGGAGTGGGAACGGGATCAGATCCGGAAGGGAGCGTTCTCGAACAACGAGCATGTAGCGAAAGGACTGGAGGGGGAATTGGAGGCCCTGGCGAGAAACCCACCTACTGTTACTGCATTGCCGGATATTGGGGATGTGGTTGCGCGACTGGTGGGCACAATGCGAGCGATGGAGATCAGGAAAGCGCAGACAGAACAGCAGATCAGGGCGTTGGAGTTGGAAAAAAGGCAAATCAAGGAGAGAGAGGATATGGTGCAGACCAGGCTTAAAGAAGCGGCGGTTCAGTACGAGAAGCTCCGCAAAGAGACGGGCATTGGAGGCGGTGGTGCGGGTCCGGAGGGAGTCGCCGACCGGGGATTGGAAAGCTTTGGCAATACGCCGATCAGGGTTACAGTCGAAGAATAGGATTGAGATGTACTGTAATCACATACTTTTATTACATGGTCAAACGGCGTTTGAGTTGGGTTTATCTTGATGCCATGAGACCCTGCCCTGCCGTTCAATCTATGACATGTAACTATGGCTACCGAATTTTGCAGCCTTTCGTGCTAGTATCACTGGAACAGATTTTTCTTGCAAACCCACACCACCCACCATGTTCCGCCCAATACCGACATGCCGACGACAATTTCTGTCCCTGCAGCCACCACTCCTCACCATTCGGCACGCCAGCATTCGGCATACCGCTAACGTCTCCCCAATCGACTCTAACGCCCCCTCACATGCGCCCGCAGTCAACGGCCCGGCAGAACCCCACCACCGCAGGAGTATCTCGGAGGAGCGCCCAAAACTCCGCGAGCATGGCAGGACCTTCGAAAGATCTGCTGAGAAGTCAGCACCTTCTTCCCAGGAGCATTGGCGCCCGAAGTGGGCGGATCTTAAGCCGGAGGTACATGTGTATCGAGCTTCACGGTCCCCTCCTAGCCGTCCACCACAGGAGGAAATGAATCAGGAAAATGAAACATCGATCTATCGTCCGGACGATATTATACCGGGGTCGAATTACAAATCACGGCCGGCCCCTCACCGTGGAGGAGAGCATGAACAGGAAGTGGTCTACCGGCCATCTGGTTCGGCGTGTCCGTCAGAGGGCCGTCGCTCCCACCGCAACATTTACCCGTCAGAACGGTCGCTTCGTCGTGAAGGCCGTGGTGAGGGGGGAGAAGTTTATCGCCCGCGCGATTTCTCACGGGAGTTGGGACATCGGGGAGAGAGAGAGCTTCCTTATTCCTATTTCAACGAAGAAGAACGCCGCCCACCACGTATCCCCCGTCACGAGGAAGAATCGCGATCCCGCCGGGAGGGGTCATACGAGGACCGGTGGCCATCTCGTCATGATGCCTCTGCGGCACACGCATCATGTCTCGCTCCCGGCGGGGATGCAAACCGCCCTTACAATTATGGAGAACCGAGTTGGCGCCCGGACGTCAACCCATGGCCACGATCCTACGATCCACGGGCCGACTCGGGACTGAAGAATCCCACATTCCCGTCCATCTACCAACCCGGAAATCCGTTTTCGCACGCGGTTTCAGCAACGAATTCCCGAGCTGTTCTTGTGGTGGTCGATGGGGCGATTCGCACGGATGAGGAGGGATTTTTACAGTCAGGGATGGGCTGTTACTTCGGTCCCATGAGCCCGCACAATATCAGCCGGAGGCTAGGAGTGCCGTATGAAACCCATTTGCAGAATGGACGTGCGGCGCTTGAATCTGCTCTGGCGGCGCTGAAGGTGTTGGCCAAGGAGCTGAGCGAGGATATTACTGTCGGCGAGATCATTGTCGTCACTAGAAACGGTTTCCTGCATCGCATGATGACCGACCGGGTGTCGGAGTTGAAGGCGGCCGGGTGGCTGGATTTGAATGGGAACACGGTTCCTAATAGCGATCTGGTCCGGGAGTTGGAGGAAGTTGTGGTCGGGCTAGAGAAGGAGGGGGTTGAGGTCAAGTTTTGGATTGTGGCTATACAGTATACCATTGAAGCGAACATGCTGGCGAGGCGGGCGTGTTTTCTGCCTTTACAGGAGGAGTCTAAGGCGAATCCGGTGGCGAGGGAGGGCTCTGGGAAGGCGGAGGAGGCAAGAAACCCGGGGAAGTTGGGGAAGATTGGGGCTCTGGGGTGGAGTGGGGTGGCCGCGGTAGTCGTGAGCGTGCCCGCATTGATCATGCTGGAGTGGCCGTTATTGTAACTTTGTGCTTTTGTCCGATACCTCTCCCGGGTAATTTCGCAAAGCGCGTTTGTACACAATTCGACGCCATGAACCATGGGGCTGAAGATACGCTTCGGCGTCGTCACGGCCTATGACTCGAACGATACAGGCCTCGTACACGAGCTGAGGGGTATGTATGTACGCGTCCCATCGTACTGGGCACTTCTACCTACCGTTTTGTACTTATCTGCATCCAGCAAAGGAAACCGTGGCGCTTTCCTCGTGTCCGCCTCGATGAAACAAACTGCGGGGCTGTGCTACGTACCTCACTCGCGTAACCCATGAATGACGCACCGCCGTCCCCCTACAAAAGGGACCCTCAGCCCACTGCGTATGTACCTGCCCCGTACCATATCCCTATTGTGAATACATACCCACAAACCATGAGCAGCCCGCTTCTCCGTCTCCCTTCGGAGCTCCTTGACTCCGTCCTCCGGTTCGTCCCGACCGACGACGACACCGGTGCCGGCATCCGGGACCTCCTGAACGCCAGCAAGACGTGTACCGCCCTGCACCACGCCGTATTCTGCACCACTAACGACCAGCTCCTCTGGCATCCGATCGCCGTCTCGCTCGGAGTCCCACCGGCCGTCGCGCTCGACGATCTCCTCTACGCCGGCACCTCCGCGTTGCAGAAGCGCCAATGGATCGACGTTGTGCGTCTCAACTACTGCTGGGCACAGCCCTTCCCGTCGCCCCCGGACCGTCCCGCGACGCTCCCAGCGCTGCGGCTGGCCGGGGAAGCGGTCCCGCGCTCGTGGTGGCGTGCTAGCCCCGCGCGGAAAAAGACGGTGGAGCTGTGTGTGGCCGAAGAGGGCTGCGCGGACAGTCCGACTTTCATCACGGCGCACGCGGCGGCGAAGAACAACGGTGTCGCGCAGCTCGGCGCCAGGTATTGCAACAGGAACGCGGATTTCGACCATGGCCTCCTGGACCCGGAGCTCGAAACGCCAGTGCATGTCTATCCGAAGCTGCGTGAGGACGAGACTCGGTTTTCGTCCTACTTGGGATTCTTGGAGTCTTACCGGCCGGAGGACGGCACGACCCGCATTTCGGAGATGGCGCCGGAACGCAAGAGACGCGCGCTGAGAACCTGGAACGTGGGGAAGAGACGGTTTTCCACTTTCAAGACGGTCGGCGATATTCTGGTCGGTCTGTGCCGAGTGCCAATTTCGCTGGAAGAGACAGAACTCTCCGCCAGGAGTCTCGTCTGCTTGAGGGCGACGGACGGCGATGAATGCGATGTGGTGTGGGAATACACGCATGTGCACCGCGACTGGATGGACACCGAAGACGAGTATGTGAGGCATCCGCGGATTCGGAACTTCAACTTGACGAGGTGCGTGCATTCTCCTCCACTGCGGATATCGTGTCGGATGGCTGACTGCGTCAAGCACGCACGTAGTATGTCTCGTAACCCGCTCGCCCAGCCATTCCCACGCAAAACTCACACGCGTCGAATTCCGCGTGCTGGACGTGCTCACCGGCAAGACCTGCCGCACCATGATTTTCCAGAGCCAGCCTGTTTCGTCGCTCCAAAACGTGATGCGACGCGCCGCATCGACCACAGTGCTGGAGCACGATTTCATCCTCACGGACAAGTTCATCGTCTCCGGCGGACAGGGCGGGGAGCTCCTGGTGTGGGACTATCTGACGGCCACCGAACCCGCCTCCACCTCCACCGAGTCCGACACCAGCGCCAACGGCCTGCTGTATGCGATTCCGGTCTGGTGCTCGGGCATCGGCGGTGGCGGCGACAATGCGGGATTCTTCAGAACGTGGTCCGCCCTCACCATCAGTGTCGACGGACGGTACCTCGGCGCGATGGTTAGCGACCAGCTGTTCGTCATCGACATGATGCGCAAAACCGTCGTGGGACGCTACCACAACGGCCGGCTGATCCGCCCGCGGGACCGCTACGTCAAGAACCCCCGCGACGACTTCTCTGGCGGGATCTGGTGCTGGTGGAAGGAGTGGGAGTTCCGGACAGACGCCGAAACCGGGGAGCAGGCGTGGAAGCCGGTCCCCAACGGCGACGGCGTCTCGTATCTCGCCGGCATCCCCAGGACGCATCGCGGGCGGTGGATCGGGCCCGTCGGGGTGCCAAAGTACGTCACGGCGCTCGTCGCGTTCTGGGCGTTCTGGGTCGACAGCTGGAGCTACCTGTGGCTTCTGGCGATGCTGTCGCCGTTCGTGCTGCCCTTGCTGGTGGCCTGGCTGTTGCCGGTCGAATGGGCGCTGAGACTGCGGCTGTGCTGAGACGGAAAGAAAGGGTGCCAGTGTACAGTAGTTAGTGGTTATTGACACGGGCCATGGTTTGCTCCCGAGAGACCTGTATGCACGTGCTAGCACTCGCGAAATCGACGCCTCGCACGGGTTTTGATCGGTGCCGTGGCCAACGGGTTACACGGTCGATTCCTATCGCCACGTCGTAGCACGGACGGATGCAAAGTTCCTCCACGGCAGCAGATCTCCCGTAGCCAGCCCGCCATAGCCGCCACCGCCACCTCCACCGCGCGGTACCATGGCTAACCGTCCCACACGCACAAGCGAGTGTCCAGAGAGGGGCGCCACATCGTGGCGGAATGGGGGTTGGGTCTTATCCAGCCACGATCTATACAGGTCGAACGCCAGGACGATGAAACAAACGCAAGCGTCTCAGAGTAGAACCAGTTGCCCAACAAAGTACCCCCCCCCCCCCCCCGGTTCCGAGACTCGACACACGGGCAACCCCCTCACCACCGGGGATCCGTCGCTCTACCTATTCGCTCGCTGTCTGCCGTACGAGACGGGACGGTGGTATCTACATCTGCGTGTGCAGCCGTTATCGAGCAGGGTGACTAAGCGCCCGCCCGCCGAGCGATAGTTACGTGCGGAACCATCCGAGGGAAACGGCCAAACATGACGACGGAAATCCGTTGCGCGCGCACTCTCCGCGTGTGTGCGTGCTATCCACATGTCCTTCCGGGCCGTTGTGGTGGACTGGGCTCACGGGGAACGGTCTCGGGTCCACCAGCCGCACTCTGCTCTTTGCTCCTCGGTGTTCGACGGCGGCTGTGGGTTACCGAGCCGAGAACGCTGCATGGCTTTGTCGGCTGTCGGCCGTATGTAGAGTATGTAAGTATGTATCTATGATCTATGTAGTTTGTCTGCTTGCTGAGATGCATGCCTATTCGGGCAAGGGCAGGACAAGCGCCTCCTCTTCTGGTCTTTGCGCAGCACCACGGCTTGGCGTCGTCCCCGAAAACAAACAAAAAAAAAAAAAAAAAAAAAAAAAAGGGGACGCTCCTGCAGCGCCGTCCGGCTCATGTTGGTTCTCGGCGCGCAGCTGTCGTGCGGACCGTGCGGGAAAAAATCGCTCACGACACCGGCCACATCCCGACGAAATGTGCCGACACAAACCCGCACAGCCACATGCAGCCAACCGTCAACGTCATTCGCGTTGCGTGCGTGCGTGCGTGCGTGCGTCGAACGGCGATGCTCATTGCTCATTGCGCAGCCGTGTTTCCGATTCGACTTCGTCGCGGCTTGGCGTGGTTTCGCGCTGACCGACAGCTGCATGTCATCGGGGCGGCGGGGGGGGGGGGGGGGGGGGGGAGG
>Ga0307516_10009413_pt1 | contig 10897 bp, 9 predicted proteins | sample 19_EM_MG_FD_203310 | JGI IMG/M metagenome (GOLD analysis project Ga0307516, IMG submission 203310) | Populus trichocarpa ectomycorrhiza microbial communities from riparian zone in the Pacific Northwest, United States - 19_EM | ecosystem: Host-associated > Plants > Roots > Unclassified | place...
CCCATTGCGTTCATCCGGGTCTTCGGATCATTGCGTTCAAACCATCCTGGCGCTCCGATTCGTAGCTGCGCCTTCGACCCATAGTATTATCGAAGAATACAGGTGTACGTGGTAGAACCGACGTCCGGGACCGCCGAATCCCCGGTACCCGCCAAAAGAACTTTGTAAGGTTGGGAACCTCTTTAGCGGTTGGCGTTTCTCACTGAATCTCATGTTGAAAGGCACCAAAAGGGTATTGATGCCTTCTGTCAGCGCTCCTATTTCCGTCCCCTGTCCCCGGGTCGGTTACTGAACGGTCGCGTCCAGTCAATCCTACCATGTGTGCATCTCGGCCCGTTCAATCCCTCCTGGTACCTCATCCACTCCACCTCGACGGGGCTGGTTGGAATTCTCCAGCCAGTGGGGTGGGTTAGTAAGCGGAGGGTCCAACCTCTTGCAAAAGTTCGAACTCAACCTCCGTGGGATTGCTACTGTTGGACCTGCTCTTACCGTTAGTGCGCTAGTGTCACAGACAATCGTGTCGTACCTCATTAATCATTGCTTTGGCATTTGTTCCTCGCCTTGTGGGAGGGTTAACTGTACCTAACCTAACCATCCCGGGGGCGGGAGTCTGGGGGGTGCTTGGACAAGCTACACTGCCCTTCGGTGTCAAGGAGAGATAACTCCAAGCTCGTCACCGGGACAGCATCCAACACGGGGCTTGGGATGCCACAAACAACCCGAAGATTCCATCCCTATCCTATTCAGTGATACCGAACCTTACTCGTGGTTTGGTACGACGACGAGGACAAGTATCACGTCCGGGTTCACCGTGATGCCTTTTCGTAATAGTCGATCTTCGCGCCATCCTGGACTTTAGGTTCTTTGGAAAGCAGGATGCCGGCTAGGATAACTAGCGTCAAAGGACGACTTGTAAAATCGCTGGAGCAAAGTGGTCGAGATAGCCCCCCGGGTGTCCCATTCGACGTTTACCATTCCACCAAGCCAACCCCACCTCCCAAGGATTTGAGTATCTGGCCCGGATCGATGCCTGGGAGCCTGAACGGCTGGAGGTTGACCGCGCAACCCCTGCACAGTTTACGGTAGGTAAAGTTGATTGTCATCCGAACGATAAGATCGTTTTTGGCTCACGATATCAACTGTTACTCTCTGGCTCTTACCCTCATGGTATATCAGCCGACAAGTTCCAGTTTGCACATTGGGACCGACTATCGGCTCATTTTACGCCTCAGGGGTTGATGTGGGCTCGCGTGTCACCGGAACCGCTCGAATCCGAGTGAGAATCCAGAAACATCGTAGCTGATGCCAACTCCAGGGGTTCGCAGGCTCGAGAACATTTGGGCTGGTGGGGGTGATGTCCTTCCTGGTGCGACAACTTCCAACCCAACATATCCAAGTTAGTAACCAATGAAAGCGGCACGGAATCGAGGGTCGCAGAAACGTTCTGAAATCATTCGTAGGTTGGGTATACTATCAGGCGACCAGGAACGCCATCTGTGCAGCTCGGCTCGCGTCTTGAAGCGTGGGGACAATATCATTTGGTGGGTGTGTACGAAACTTCTGTTGCAAGCGTAAGTATTTCTACTGTGTTCCAACGAATAGTTACGACCGCTGAGCGATTCTGGCGCCTTACACGTTCGGGAGGGTGGGGAAGACGAGTGCACAGACGGGGAGGGGGTGCACCTCCCGTTGCGAGGATCACATGAATCACCCCTCATCCCTAAGCTCTTAAACTGAGGGGTAGAACATTCTCAAACGCTGTTGTATGTACCATTACTTGTGGAGCTGGCGTTGGTCACACGAAAACCGCTCCTGGTGGAAAACTGAGCCGGGTGGATCATATGTGGTATGGGGCGTGGGTCCATAAGCACAGTTGGATTTGTGAAGTGCGGTCCCCGGACCGGAACGAATGGGAGAATGGAGAGGAGGTCTCGATCCGGGTGCGTGGGGCTCAGGTTTATCGGTTTATGTATAGTGGTACCGTGGACGCCCCCCTGGCGTAAAACGTGCTCGGTTGGTCGTAGTTAAACGGGGGAGGAAATGCGACTGGATCATATGATCCTAAACAATGAGGGAAGGTCGAGCCCATCGTCAGTGAAACGCAAAGCAAACGGTACTGCGATGCTAACATGTAACCTCTGACGCGTCGGGTGATGCGAAGAGGCAACCGCCCAACAGCTGGGACGGGCTGAAAGGAGCATCTCCTGGAGCGGTGCTGAGTTCCGTAGTTATATCCCCGGGTCAGTCAGGAGGTGATACTTCCCACCTGTAGTGGGAGAACGGTGACCTCTTCGTGGCCCTCCGACAAAATCTACAGTATAATCTCGATACGGTGAAGAAGGCGAGCGTTGTGGTGCACGCCGCGAGCCCGCTCAGAACAACCGCCGAGAAAGTTGTAGGCGTAAAGAAACCGTACAGTCAGAGTGACGAAAACGGCGGAGAGGAGGGATAGGTCTCAAATGGCAGATCCTCTAGGTTTGGCTTTTGCGCGTCTGCCTGAACTACAGTTTAGTTCCACCGGCTGTCTTACTGAGGGATGAGGAGTGAAAAGCTAGATGAACGAAGGAACTATGGGAGCGAGGGACATTGGATGTTGATTACTGGGACGGCGATTATTTCTCACCTAAACGGTCACAGTTGCGCGAGCATACGCCCATATGCTTCTCCTACGCCAATCGGAAAGCGATTAGACCTGTGAGGGTGAAGAGAGGGGTGGGACACACGAAATTACAGTTTCGTTCCCGCAAGCGGAGAAAAGGCTCCAGGTGACGGTGCTGCATACACGGCGTGTCAGTGTATCCCCTCCATGGAGCCTAACGAGATGCGCCGGGGGGGGGGGGGCTTCGATGGTGTAATCTGTTGGCTATTCCTCTTCAGTTAATCAATAGCCTACAATAACCCAGGGGTGATGCTGGTCACTCGCCCACTTGTACTCTTTCGCACATTTAACGGGTGAATACGATGTGGGCCCAGAACAATATTAGCGGGGCTTGAAGGTCGCGAGAGGAGATAGACATCGTGTCCGGCACGGGCAAGAACCGGGGGGGATCCATGGCGAAAAGGGGGACGATGAACACAAGGTCACGCGATCATCTGGCGATTGAAATATTGAAGCTTGAAGAGCTGGGAAACGGTAGGTGAAGGAATCGTGTTTGCGCCAATGGGGATCGATCCCAAGTCAATGGTCAAGGTTAAGTATACAAGATGATCCACGTGATCGCCGCTGACTCAAGTGACCTCTCCGGTGACTGCAGGACGATAAGTATCACAGCTACATGTTTGCATCGGCGCAAAAGAATGGGTTGCGTTTATGTAAACGACGACCCCGAACCCGTTCTCGAGAAACTGGGGACGGCCGCTGTCGCGAAACGACGATGCAAAGCGGCCCTCAAGCTCGGAGCTCTCTCAATCGCGATTGGAATAGCCTCTTATGTGCTCTGCACCGTCGTGGGGACCAGCCTATCCTTCATTCATCATGGGTATGACTTCAGCGCTCACGTTTACGACTATTCTCAACGGGTTTGTCATTTCTCAACCTCGCTCATTGTTCTTCGTTTGAATCCCGAGCAGGACATCCCCGCAAGTTGTGGTCGTCGTCCGCAGCAGTGGTCTCGCGAAACCCTAAAGAAATTCCGGGGTGTTTGGTCCATGCGTTCCAACATCACCGTCCCACTAAGCAAGAGCGGTTTTTACCTCTTGGTAGAAGGTGCTGCGGATGGTTCTGTTACATTCGTTGCAGACGAGATGCTGGGAAACGAGGCTTTCGTTGACCTTCGTGTTGAATCTCGGGACCGTGTGGTTGGAAAGGCCGAACTTTGCGCGTTGGACAAGGTAGAGGGTACGGGAGTTGGGATATTCGTGAGTATTCCTCCATCGAACCATGCTTTGCTCATACCTGTGGTATTCAGACTCCAGGACGCGTCGACGAGAGGAGCGGTTTGACCACCAGGATCACCGTTCATCTTCCCAAGTTCGCTCATGACGTAGAGGTGGACAAGATCGTGGTTTCCGTCCCCGATCTACAGGTTAACTTCGACGAGATCAGGCTCAAACCACAGCTGTTGTCCGTGAGCTCCAAGAGCGGGTTTCTTGTGGCGGCCGTAAGTTTTGTGGTTGAACCAGACTTACCATCCGGGAAATTCATACCCAACCATCCGACAGGATATCAAGGTCGAAAAGGCGGAATTCCGGTCTCTGAAGGGGGGCATCGCTGGCAACTTCACGGTATCTGATTTCATCTCACTCAGGACCTCTACTGGACCCATCGAAGCCAACATCACGATGCTCAGCACTGCCTCAATAAACCGCAACAAGCCGACTGTGGTTTCAGTAACATCAACGAGGGGGGAGATTGATACCCATATCTCCCTCTTCGCTCTCAACCTTGGGGACCATGGGAGGAACACATCCGGCGGTTCCTTCCTCGTTGATGCTCGTTCCTATACCTCCCCTGTCAACGTCGAATTCCATGAGGCACCCATTAACTCCAGCCTCACAGTCGCCTCGAAGACAATAACCTCCCCCATCAAGGTGACCCTCCCTCAGACGTTCGAGGGCAGGTTTTTCTCTTCTTCTGGTGTAAACGTCCCCCCGATTGGGATCGAAAGTTTCGCCGATGACCCAACCGGGCAGAATAGGACGGGGATGCTCAACTGGAATTCCAAGCGCACGCGCATGGGGCTTCTCGGCCTTGGCGGCTTGATGTCCGGAGACGTTTCATGGGGAAGTGAAGAGGCTTTGAACCGGGGTCTTGTCGAATTGGTGTCGATATTCACCCACCCTCTTGTTTCCGTTCATCGACCGCATCCGAAGGTTGACCCACACTTCATTGGTCAGGAGTGGGTTCTTCAAATGCTCGGGGAGGAGGAAGAGGAGGAGGAATGGTAGTCCGTGGTGCACGCACGCAGTACCTAGGCCTCGTCTATCGAAGTTAGAGTGTGGTCGTTACTATTTAGCCCATTCCCAATGCCTAGTTGAATATTGTTATGATCATGACATGATGTGACGCCCGAGCACCTGGTTAACGGAGTATAGTTTCTCTATGTATGCGGTGAATCTGGGACGCCTATGCCGCCTTCCCCCACCCCAGCCTCGGTGTTTCCGATACTTACGCCACGTATCGTCAAGACTGCACCTTATTTCTTTGGCGGAAAGAGGGCAAGGCAGAGGGGACGATGCCATCACATATGGGGCAGCCATCTGGCAGATTGGCGTTCTCTCCGGTGATACATCTGAGAAGGCTCATGGCTTGCTCTGACTCAATGTGGGTCATCAGTCCCTCGGTATCAGGACAGTACTGGTGGAGTCATGACCTCCCTCGTCAAGCAAAACACGGCCATCCCCGCCAAGGAATCAGAAATCTTCTTCACCTATGTCGAGGACTGGTTTATGTACTTATTGTAAAAGCGAGCGTGGCCGTACCAAGCTCTGCAGGGTCGAGTTCTATCGCACCCCCGGCCCGGCCCGGCCGTGGTGTTCCTCTTGAACTGAGGCGAATGACACAGAGGGTTATATCGTAACTTATTTGCACTCAACAACGCATATGAACGTAGTCGAGGACGATAACATTCGTACCACAGGGAGGGTTCCCCCCAGGCGACAATGAGGGCGGCAGTATTGATTGTGCAGGTTCCCCCTCTTCATTGGTGGGAGAGGCCAACCTGAAATAAAACACAAATCTGCATGAACAGACGGACCACCAGTGGCCAGTGACCATTGACTGGAAACTTACGGTGTAACTTATTGGCTGACTTTGATCTGGCGCAATGTACAAACAGAGATGGCGCGCGGCAGTTCACACGCACGGTGGGCATCTGGCATTCTTTTCTGTGCGTTGAGCGAGCTGTTTACGACAATATCCCAGGGTACATGGCAGTTTATCCCGACCGCGCAACTCCTCAACCCTGATAAAGTATACGGGGTATCAGACGAACTTGAATCATTCTTTCTCGTCATCCTCTACGAAGGAATCCATTGGGTTGTCCACAACAAACCTAGCCTGGGTGTGAAATATCTCTTCGATGGAGTGCAAGCTGACCCCGGTGGCCATCGGATTACCGGTGGAAAGGGCAAGTTTTGCATGTACACTTTGTCTCCACATACGGACGCCGTGCTCCACCAACTCCGCTTCGAACGATCCCCACCCTTTGCTGATATCCTCAGGGAGCTCTTCCTCCTCTTCAAATCCCTTGCTATTGTCAACCGGAACAAGGAATCTGGCGAGGAGTTGCAGGATCAGGATATTTCGAACGTCAAGAAGTTGGAGAATTGCGGAGCGGTTGTCCAACTGATGAAGAATGCTGTGGAGAGGGTGGATTGGCCAACAGAGCATGAATGTTGCTGTTCCCTCGGTGGATAGGACGACGGTGACGCGGCCCCGAAGAAGCGTGTCAAACTAGTCGAGACTGTTAAGTTAGCGGGGGTACGCGCAGGGAACCGTCCAAGATATTGAGGGTCTACAATCAGCCGCCGGGCCAGCGGTAGGAGATAGCCTGGACCCGCCCCCCCTTCTTCTCGATAGCAAAGCGGATATTTTCGGTTTACATACAACAAATGCTAGTGAATAACAACAAGTGGGTTTTGACGAAAGCGAAGGAGAACCCAAGATTGGAAACGAATAAGCAACAAATGCCATGAAGGTTTAATGAGGCCGGAATCCGGCATGATGAAGCGGAGTTGTACACGCCAGTTGACAAAGAGGAGCTGATTGGTGAGGTGTGGTTCGTGGTAGGCGCGGTATCGCTCTCTGGAAGAAAAGTGATGGTAAGGACGGGGGAAAGGCTAACAGAGAGGAGGAGAGATGCGTACCGAATGTGGTGTTCAAGCAATGACGCATCCACCGCCGGAGGTGCCTCCACCGGTCTCGAACTCAACAGGGAAATCCTGCTGCTCGGTGGAGGTGGTCTCGGAGGGGGCGAAGTAGGAGAAGAAGGAATCCATTTGAGTTAGGATGGGTGGAAGTTGAGGAGATTTGAGGAATGGAGTGGAGTGCGGTGGAAGTGGTGGTAGGATGACCGGTTGGATGGCTTCCTCTCATCCTCCCTCGCCTTATATATGCCACAGATGTAGGTTTCTGTGCACGTCCGGTGGTACGAGAGACCCGCGAAAAAAGGCCAAACTGATCGAGTTGATCATCAGGCACGGCGTCTCGGTTCGAATCCAAGCACAAGTTCCGTAGGTCCACACAAAACGCAGATCCGTAAACAATAAGAGTCGTACCCAGAGTTGCTATGGACGTCAAATCTTAGCGCCTCGAGGACAAGGGATGGTTATGTGTCTTCCAGAAGATTTATCGCGCCCACATAAGCGAGGGAAACAATAAGGAGGTCGGGCTGGCACGGAAAGCCAATCAGAGTGCGTTGGTCTATTGTTCGCTCCTGTGCTCGCCGTCTGCACTTTGGACGAGTACGACAAGCATCGAGCTTGTTGTGGCGTTCGCAATTGTCTTCTTCAACGCCTCGTGAGTGTCGACGCGTCAGGGGGACAGGTGGGTGTGAGGTATAACGCAAGGTTTGAAATTTGAAACAGGTGTTCCTCCCGGAAAGTCCACGGCTCACGATCGACAGAACGTGGGGGAGTCAATGGTATTCGTCCACGTGGTGACGGTGAATTCCTAGGAGTTTTCTCCCTATGACCCTCGGGCCGAGAATGGGTGTTCCAGGGAGACTTCGCCGAGACTTTGTTCTATTCGTTGGATCGGACCACTTCCGTATGTACTCCTTGCTTGCTCTTCGGCACCCATCCAGGTCGCCAGGGGTCAGGCCGGCAACGGAGGTCCGACGTCGCTGCTAAAGTTGTTGCGAACAAGAAGCCAGCTGTCGCCCGATCTAGGCCATGCAAGGGACAATCAACGCCGAATCGTGTGGGATGGCAGTGGCACACGTACCACTTCTGTCCTGAGGGTATACCGGCCAGGCAGGTGTGGGAGTATCTTTTCCAGTATTTCGGTGGGGACTTGGTGGAGCGGAATACCGAGACAAGCTAAGGGCGAGACTGGTGGGTGCTGGGCTTCGGAGGTCGCCTCCCCTTCCTAGAGACGACGCCCTCCATTCCTCTCCTTTCCTCCGAATTGATGCTGGAATCAAGCTTAGGTGCGGTAGGTCACGTCGTGGCGGCGTGAAGAGATCCCATCGGTCGCGATCGACTCGGTTCAATTGTCCGTCCCTCCTTGATCCGAACGCGTACATTGTTCCTGACCGGGACCCATTACGGCAAAAAGAGGGATGGACTGGTTAAACCCTTGTACCCTCTGGCCTACGGCTCCTGCTTCGAAAACAACCACGGCTATCTGCGTGTGGATCAGGTTCATATTCGCACTTGGGGTTCGCCCCTAAAAAAGTGTTGACATCCATTTCTCCGTTCTTCTTGTGTCTGCGTGGCGGTTTGGATCATCATCACTGAATCCCACAGAACAATTGGGCACGAAGGACGTCAAAGCCGGATTGCGCGGGTCCGGTGAATACGCCGCGCGAAGATCCGTACGGCATCAGGCCAAACAGAAAGATACGATCCCCTATCACAATACGAGCTAGAAGACGTTCGGAGACAAAACATCTCACGATTGTCATGTACAACACGGCGAAAGGTCCATTTCCCAATATCGTCCCGATCTTCACCTTGTCCACAGCCCTCGAATGCATGCACAGGACGGGGACCCTTAACCGCATCAGCAAAAGTGACATCAACTTATTTTTCCATGAGCTTTTGCCCGCCAAAAGTGAGTGCTTCTCTATTCAATGACTTATGTAAGTTATGGACATGGCTTATGGAAGTTAAAAATAAGACAGAAAAGCTGAGAAAAGCTGAGAAAAGCACGAAAATAAGCTATTTTCATTGTTGCTGATGCGCATCGTCAGTGTTCCGAGCATTATGACCGACGCGGGGGCAATGGACGATTGGTCAACTCTGATTAGGTGCAAGGTAGAAGCGCAGCAGTCCATGGCCACGGCGAGGTTCCGACCTCCTCTGCTGAACCAACTGCTGGTGGATCTTCAGGTCAAATGGTGGCGATCCTGACTGCGCAACTCCTCAACCCCGATAAAATATATGAGATCCCAGACGAACTCGAACCCTTCTTTTTCTTCATCCCCTACGAATGCCTCCATTGGATAGCTCACAACAAACCTACAAAACTGAATATGAGGAGTACTCTTGGTAAAATGGGAGCCTGCATCACTGGCGGCGGAATAGGCAAGTTTTGCATGTATGCTGTGCAAGGGTGTTCGGACGTTATACTCTACCACCTCCGCTTCGAAAGATCCCCACCGTTTGGTGATCTCATCAGGAAGCTCTTCCACCTCTTTGCGTCCCTCACCTTTGTCAACCAAGGTGACAGACCAGGATGGTGTGGGATCAAAATCTTTTGAACGTCAAGAAATTGAATGATTGTAGAATGGTTGTCTGGCTGATGAAGAACACATTGGAGAGGGTAGGTTGGCCGAAAGAGTATGATAAGCCCTGAGTGACAAATATCCACGCGATGAGGATACTTGGTACGAAAAATCGGGTTTTCTGGTTCCCTTGTTATTATCATTGTTACTAGTTGGGAGGAATGTGCGGCCACACCCATCATCATTCTATGCTGCATTGACATCGGTTTCATTGCCCTTCTGACTGTATACTAGACAAATTTCCAGGGTGGCCTGCTCTAACTGTCCTTCCGGGATTCACACTATGATTTATCCGGGTTTCCACTATGGCAACAATTGCTCTGCAGTGTCTTGCTGCGTGGAGCCTTGGAAACATTTGTGTGGTTCTGGGGATGGTTCAAAAGAGGAGCCTACTTAGCTTCCCTCCTGCCCAACAATCTGAACCTTCTCAACCTCTTCAGCTTTTCATCTCCCGATGTCTTTCCGTTTACCAACCAATCCCGATCCGTTCGTCCCTCCACCAGCCGAGCAATTGACACTCGCCCGTGCCTGGGGGGGTTCAGTTTTCTATCCCCAGGCTTGACTGTCTAGTAGGGATGCAATAATCCAGGAGATATTTGTTACCGCTGCAGAGATTGAGGGTGTCACGATTTGCGTCTTTTCTTTCACTTTCTTCTTGACGAAGACCCTATTCCCATGCCACCAACGCTCATTCGTTACACTTTCTATTATCTTTTCCTTTTCTCCCCTTATGCTTCTCTCATTCACGACAAACAAGAACAACAAAAGAAGATCATTTTTGGAATGCTTCTATTCTACAACTCAGGAGACCTAGTCCTACGATATGGAGGTGGGACATCATCACGACGAACCATCAAGTCCGCCATGTATCCGGCCTCATGCTGTTCATCATCATGAACAGGAGTCTCCCTCACTGCTACCAGTACTTCTTGAGGAGGAGGAGTTTCTGGTTCAACGGATCCCAACGCCTCATCCAGGGAATCATCAAACCAAACATTGATGGGACCGCCCACCAACTCCTCGCCACCTTCCATATCCTGAGACTAGAGAAAAATGAACGTTAAATCATATCAAACATGAATATGTTCATTCTCTCTGACCTCATCTTCATCCTCGTCACTGGTCAAATCAATGACCTCCGGAGTAGGAGGACCAATACGATTAAGCCTAACCTCCATCTGGTTAAGCTGGTCCTCCAAGAAACCAACACGTTGCTGTAGAGCTGCAATCATGGTGTTCTGCCCAACAAGCAACTCCGCGGTGGCAGCAGCCTGACGATTGGTGTTATCGTTCAGGAGATCAACCACCTTGCCCATATGCTCATCCAAGTTTGAAATCTAGAAGGAACTCATCAATGGAAGAAGAACATCCAAACACGAGATCTACAGGCATGCGCTGTTAACCAACCCAAAAATACGAGAAGCCGGTATTTGTGTGGTGTTGGGAACCTAGCAGAAGGCCATAGGAACATTTTCCACCCTGCCACAACATTTTTGGCGGAGCGGTTA
>Ga0307516_10009414_pt1 | contig 10897 bp, 7 predicted proteins | sample 19_EM_MG_FD_203310 | JGI IMG/M metagenome (GOLD analysis project Ga0307516, IMG submission 203310) | Populus trichocarpa ectomycorrhiza microbial communities from riparian zone in the Pacific Northwest, United States - 19_EM | ecosystem: Host-associated > Plants > Roots > Unclassified | place...
ACACACACACACACTTCGCTTGTAATTATTGTCATCAAACACAAAACAATCACAGAATCTACTCAGATATTTGACGGTGAGGTGAGGTGAGGTTAGTAAGAGTTTTTTCATTTTTTTTTATGTTTATAATAATAGCAGCAGCAGCAGCAGCAATAATAATAATAATTACAGAAATCAAAACTTTATCAGAAAAAACAAACAAAAACCCCCTTCACGTCCATTTTCTTTTAGTTTCCAGGAAACGACAAGAAATCTGGCAAATCTTGGAGGATTGAGAGCTCGCTTGTCGTTGAAGCAAGCAATATCAGATTGCCAAAACGACGACGAAGAGTGTCGACGTTGGCGTTTCAGGCTTTCCTCTTCGATGGCTGCTTTTACATGGGGTTCTCTTCTTAGGATCACTTTCTTTCTTCTCCTTATTGCCGCTGTTGTTTTCGGCTTCTTCACTCTCCCTGTTGAAAAGGTTCCATTTTTCCATCCGGGTTTCTCTCACTTTTACTTTTTTTTTATGATGGGGTTTTTTTTCCTCCTTTGTGTTTGATTTTGATTTGGAGTTTTTGGTTGATTCATAGCGTATTGTGGTTTTCTGTTTTAGGGTTGTTTGGTGTTTCTGGTGTGGATGCATTTGTGGGTTTTTAGGTACAGTTATGGTTTTGCTTGTCTGTCTTTGAAATTGAACTTATTGGAGTGTGTTTCTGTGCAATGTGATCGTACCCCAGTTTCATTTCCATGTAGCGATATATAATTTTGAACTAAATTGATTCTTTATTCAGTGTTTAAACTACTGGGACACTCCCCGGATTTGTTGTGGGCTGATAAGAGACAAATGAAAATGTGTGTTTTGTTATTATGGTTAAGGTTGCATATTGATTCAGGTTATTCTTACTTAAGTATGTAACTGTAATGCAATCTCTATTCTCTCTGCTATCATCTCTGTGTGGTTGTTAATTTTCATGTGGGGAATGTGGTAAAGATCTGTTGCAGTGACAGGACTTTGTTCTGAATTACTAGATTCGTTGTTGCCTTACTTAAGTGGATGTTTTGTATGTTTTTTACAATGTGTCATGCCCCAAGTCTCTTGCATTGGGTGTCTATGTCCTGTGATCGTCAAAGTGACCCCGGCTAGCACTTTTGGCTGAAGAACTATGGATGATGGGCCTATAGTATTACATTGCGCTGATAATGAATGAGTGTGCATCGTTTATGCTTGAAATTGTGTATTTGTATTGACTAAAGAGGTTTCCTTGCAGATTTTGAAGGATTTCTTGTTATGGGTTGAGCAGGATCTTGGACCTTGGGGTCCTCTCGTACTGTAAGTCAATTTTATATACCCAATGTTCCTTGCACTTTTTAATTTACTGGATATTAAATTGCTTACCTCGATTTCCTTAGCTGACTGTGCATGGCCATAAATAGTTCCTATACTTATTCATTGGGAAACCCTTTGCCTCTCGATTTCTCAGCTTGTAATCAATCACTTGAACCTTTATGTTTATAACCCACCCACCCCCCTCCGCACTGTCACAAAGTACATCGAAAACAATTGACCTTCCATCTCACTTTTATTTAGTAATTTACAGGGCCGTTGCATATATTCCTCTAACAGTCCTGGCTGTTCCAGCAGCAGTGCTTACTGTAAGTATTGATAATCTCTCTGGTGTTTTTGCCTGCTTAGTTATCTTTTCTTAATATTTTAAATAATCAATTATTTCATTCTATTGTTTTCTATTTTGTCTTGTCTGCCCTTTGTTTGTTCTCTAACTTCCGAACTCCCAATTCTTTGACTTTGATCTTTCTCCCCCTGCATATCTTCAAGCAGTCATGGAAGAAAATTTTGCATGTATAAGCTATAGCTCTCTTGTAACTTGGTCTCCATATTTCAGCTTGGTGGTGGATATCTTTTTGGGTTGCCACTGGGCTTTGTTGCTGATTCTATTGGTGCCACCATTGGTGCCGGGGCAGCTTTTCTTCTAGGAAGAACGGTAAGCTATTAGACTCTTACAATGGTATATGCTTCCTAGTTTCAGCAGTATAATATTCATAGAAGGAGAAGATGAGTGCCTTTTTGCTATTGAATCTTATGCTAACTCGCTCATCTAAGCTTACTTTTGTTGTTTATAGAATACCATTAATGACTTGAGAAAAAAAGGAAACAATGTATTTCTTGTTATGTACTTTCATTTCTTTTTGGTGTTTAATTCTTATTAGCTTTTCTATGTTTGATACTGCAAGTGAGTGTTTAATTTATATCTTATTCTGATGCCTTCAGATTGGGAGATCTTTCGTTGTCTCTAAGTTGAAGGATTATCCGAAGTTTAGGTCAGTTGCAATTGCAATTCAGAAGTCTGGCTTCAAGGTTTGTGTACTTCTTAATTGATCCTCAAAACTCCAGTGATTTTGTTTCAACATATATTTGCAGGTTCCATGTTTTTCCTTTTCTTTCCTGTCCATTTAATTCTAATTTTGCTGTATCTCTTCTATGAAATCTCTGAACTTTCTTATTTTGTTGCACAGATTGTTCTGCTGCTACGACTTGTTCCTTTACTGCCCTTTAACATGCTGAATTACCTGCTTTCTGTCACTCCTGTTCCGATAGGGGAATACATGCTGGCTTCCTGGATAGGAATGATGGTATGTTCACTCATCCAGCAGTACTCTCTGAATTTATCTTAATGCCATAGTGCGATACAAAAGTTTTGCTTATGAAATGACATGTATTTAAAATGCTGCAGTGTGATACAAAAGTTTTGTGTATTTAAAATTCTGCAGTGATACAAAAGTTTTGCTATGAAATGCCAAATATGAATTTAAAAAAAGATGTTTATTTTCTTGTGAATAAATTGAAAGATGGCGTGGGTGCTTGATGGGCCTGTTGAGCCATGTTGAAGTGATGTGGTCTCCACTTTGATTGCCCCCCATTTGGTATAAATTCTGAAGCATGTTTTGCAACGTTTTTTCCTGACATGTGCACTGAAAGATTGTTTGGTGTGAAGATTACTGACCAAAGGGAGGGAGTCCCAGCCCATAGAAGAACTGGCTTATTACTGTGGGCGGTACTTGATGACTTGTTTTAACAATTGTTATGCTTAGTGCTTTTATTAAGCTAGAGCGATGTGAAGTTTATGGACCAAACATTTCAATTACTGGCTGGTTTGTCTCCGTGTAAATCCAGAAAACAAAGAAAAATTGGTTTAAAAAAATGTGGAAATCTAAGGTTTTTCTTTTGTTGTCAATTCTTCTTGGAAATGTCATTAATTACTTATTATGTTAGCTCACGAGATGTTCATGAAAGAATTTAATTGAGAAGGTAGTACTGGTTAGAGTCATGCCACTGTATCTAACGTGGTATTTCTTACAGCCAATAACACTTGCTTTCGTATACATTGGAACAACTCTCAAGGATCTTTCTGATGTGACGCATGGGTGGAGTGAGTTTTCAACTACTCGTTGGGTAAGGACCCTATTTTTTTCATATATGCTGGAGTTTTATATATGCTCTTAACTTTTGAGTCATTTTCTGAGTCATCTTTTTCATCTGTAGTCTGATATATTTGTGGCTCTTTTACTGTGGATGTAGGTGTTTATCATATTGGGCCTTCTTGTATCTGGTAAGTTGCAATGACATGCCAACATGCGTCTTTCCTCCTCCTCCTCCTTCTTCTTCGAGGTTTGAATGGTCATAAAAAAAATTAATGCCTTGTCTATTGAAAACGTTTTCTTCTTCTTCCGAGTTCCCATGGGGAGAGGTTTTAATGGTCTTAAAAAAAATTAATGCCCAGTCTAGTGAAAACATCACCATTAATTGTTAAGTGCCAATTATAATTACTCAGGATTCAGTTATCAATTTTGATTATGTAGCCATTTTGTTCAAGATTTGAGAACAATGGGGAGATAATGGTACTAAAAGGAGTTGGTGATTTTCAATATAAATGGAAGGAGCTAAATAGAAGTGGACACAGTGAAAGTTGTTCCTGTGTTTGTTGGGGCTTGTTTACTGAAAATGTCAACTTTGTGAAGTGCCGGTTATAATAACTACATGGGATTTGTTTAACAAGTTGGATCCTACAGCCATGTGGCTTGAGACTTTGACCTTTGAGGACAATGAGGAAACTTATGGTAGTATAAAGTAGTTAGCAATTGTCAATGCATATCAAGAAGTCAAATGAACTTAACTTTGTGTTGTGTGGCTGTCTCCTTGTCTGCATCTAATCACCGATTAAGTGATAATTGAGTGGGAATAACGTAGTGATTTGATGACCTGATAAAGAAAATGTTGTGAAACAAAAGGAGAAAAAAAGTAACCAATGCCAAAAAAAAAAGTGCTCAAGAATTTTTATATATGAAACTCTACTTCAAAACTATCTTTTTGACGCATGCGAGTAAAACTTGAACTGACCAGTGATTTTCTTTCAACCTTCGAAAAGTGGTCCTTGAATTTATGAATGTTAGATAGTTGCGTTGAGAGAATTTGAATGCAGCAGCAACAACAAAGTCTTAATCCCAAACTAGATTGAGAGAAATTGAATAGGCATTGTGGCTGTATATCATGGATTACTTCAATTTGAAATCTAATGACAACCTTCGTTTGTCCTGTTATCTTGTCTGAACTCTGACTGTATTTACATTTTTATTTATTTGTTTATTGCAGTGGTTCTAATCTTTTGTGTTACTAAAGTCGCCAAGTCTGCTTTGGATAAAGCTCTGGCCGAAAATGAAGATCTAGATTTCATATTGGCCTCGTCACAATTAACTATTGTGGCGGATATTCCTGTTAATCTGAACCAGCCTCTTATTATCAAGATAGACCCATCTGAAGACAAGCATGAAAAATGAAATTCATAATTCGTGTAAATTCTTTTCCTACCTTTTTGATGGGCAATGCTCTTATTTAATAGCTCACCATTAAGTGCCTGTCATTTGTTATTCGCATATCTGTACAGTCCTATCTTTTACAAAATGAAAAAGAAAAGAAGGTTAAAAATAAACAAATTTGTAGGTATGGATTGAAGTGACTGATCGGCATTTAAAATAGTGTTGAATGAGCTTTGTCTTCTCTATTGGGATTAAAAAATCACTGAAGAATGAAAGAAATCATTGTTTCTAATGCGTTTTGCTGCATCTTTGTGTTGTCTTTGAAGTATCTGTATTTTCCCTTCCGCTTGCTTAAGTGGCGGTTTTTTCAGTATCTAGTCTCCTATCAGGTGTTCTTATTTATATGGTTTTGATATCTTCATGATGTTTTTTCAATCCAAATACACTTTAAAAAGAATCCGAACTACCATGCCAACTGATATTAAATTCAAGGGTCTTTTTGGATGGAAAAGGTTACCAGCATCACCATTTAGAGGAAGGATTTTTTTTTTTTTTTTCAAATGTAAGTATATAAATTAGATCAAAAGTGACAATGCTGGAGAACCAGCATGAACAAAATATACAAGCAAATACACGAGGGAGCAGGCTCCCTTTGAAACTTAAAAAAGGGGAACAAACTCCCAAGAAAAAGGCATGCAAGCTGTTACAAGGTTAAATTCATTAGGGTGTAGGTTGATGAAAGTATTGCTGGACAGTAGCTACGGGGTGACAGCCCGCATAACAGTAGCGAAAATTAGTAGCATGCGTGTGCGGCAGCACGCAACAGCTAGCGCAACAGTGTGCTGACGAGAGCTGGAGACTTGGATGATGGATTGTTCAAGGCTCGATGAAACAGTGCTGGAATGACGTGATGGGACAGTGTTGAATTCGGCAGCATTGATGAGATTGGCAGCGTCGACCAAATCAGCAGCAGGGGCTGACGATAGGTCTGGGCGATGGATAGTCAATGACTGGACGTAATACACTACTGGCAGATTCGGCAGCAGTGTGCATAGGCAGATTCGGCAGCAGTGTGCATCAACGATTCGGCAGGACATGGGTTGATGTTCTGCAGGAATCCTAACTTGGACGATGGACAGTCCAAGGCATGCATACACCTATTCTGGCAGCGTGGAAGTTGGCAGAAGGGACAACTGGCTTGTTGGGTGGCAGGCTATGGAAGAAGCAGCAATTGCAGGCAGTTATCGGCAGTTTTTCAAGAGGCCAAACTGACCAGAACGTGACCCATGTCTTGGGAGGCAGTTATGTTGTATTATTCCATGTAATAGGCTGTAGATAGGGTGTAACATGCAATGTTCTGGTAGGCAGCAGAACACTTGTGCATGACACATACACTAATGGACTTGTGTATCCTTTGTTGACGAGACTAATGAAGGTTGGGAATGTTTTCTTGTAATATCTTGTGTGCTTGGTTCTGTACACCTTTGTTTGTGTATTCCGCTTGTCTATGTAACGGGAGTGAGTGTGAGAAACCTCTTGGTGAGAAAAACATTTAGTTGCTAGGCAAACACGAGTGAGGTGAGGGAAAAGGCTGAGTCTAGCGGGGCTAGGCTGCCGTGCGAGGTTTGTTTTTGAGATGAAAAATCGACCCGTGTCACAAGCCACAGGGGAACAAGCTGATTTGGTTAGCCTAGAAACCTAGTCAGAGAGAAGGTGCCAAGCCTAACCAAAGAGCCAAAAGAGGGCCATGAACAAGAAAACTGAAGCCGCTACCATGCAGAAACGCACAAGAACGCAGCTGATCAACAAGAGCAAAACAGACGACACTGCAAGCCAAATGAGCCACCAAAAGACCAACAGCCGATAAGCAACAGAGGAGAATAGAACCCATAATTCCAAATTAGCAGGAGACGAAGATTGCCAAAGAACTAGCACTGCAAAGAAGACAGCCTCTGATGTGACCAAGCACTAACAAAACAATTGATTGATAAAGGATAGAAGATTCCTGGTGCTTAAATGATGCGGTTGTTGGATACGTTCCGTATTGTGGGTCAAGGTAAAATCAAGTACTCCCTGGAAGTTGTGGCATTTGGTGAACAGTAAACACCATTGTTGACAGATGATAGGAAGTACTGTTTGATAGCATAGTTGGAGGTGGTTTATCTGTTTAGGCAGCAATTTGTACGGTCCCGACCAGCATGTTATTGAACAACTTACTACTGAGAAGCCATGGTCCCCATATTGTATGTTGAGATCCAAAATCAAAGGTAACACTTTCACATATTAAAATGCTTTAGGGGGTTAGAAAAGTTTGTTCGAGACTTGAACAGGAGGAAATCCAAAAGCAATTCCAATGATGAAAGGTGAAGCAAGATCATATGCAGCCTCATCATGAAAATATTTAAATGCATTGTGGGTTCCATTGGCTCTCTTTATTTTTCTTACTTTCTCTAACAAACGAAAGGAAAGCCAGATATGGTAATTTTACAAGTTTTTGTTGCCATATTTCAGCTTTCCCATTGTCTTCTTGTGTTCAACTTTGGTGGTGGTTAGGTCCTACCATTTCCACTGTGAAAGGCTAGGACCCTACAATCTAAGCATCACATCCATCCATTCTATGCCAAAACCTAAAAAAACAAACAAAAAAAAGTTCTGGTACTCTATATATCCTTATATATGAAGCACAAACCTAGCTAAGCGAACGGGTCTAAATATCTTTTTGTCAGATTTCATGGTGACCAAACATTTCGAGACCCTGAGAGGAAAACTAGCAGGTTTCAGCATCTTTCCTCTTAGGGGCTTCATCAATGGTTGTCATGATCATACACAGACATCAGGATTTGAAAGCAGAGACTTGAACTTGAGTGACAGGCCAATTGAACTGCAGATAAGGGTTGGATCAATACTGAAAAAGGTGCATACGTTGAAGCCTTGTTCTTCTAAGAGACTAAAATGCAAGAGCATATACAAAGCCTACATGCCTAATAGGAGTGGCAGTACTAGTAGTGGAGGTATGAAGAGCAATATTACTATGATGAAGCACGTCACCTTTACATTTGGGTGCACGACACTGGAGCTGATTTCTCTAGGATGGTCAAGCAGCAATATATTAGCCTTGAGGATCTGAGGGATTATTCTAAGAATAGAATTTCCAGGGATCATCAAAGAGGCTGCATATCCGTCTGCAAGAAACCCAGGCCTAGTTTTTGTTGACTTTTCATTGAATTTATATAGTTTGTGTTGGGTGGTTAATGAAAATCAAAGCTTGTTTTCTTGTCCACATCTTTAACATTAATTTCAATTTGTCTTGCTTCTTAATTAATTATGTGTCTTGAAAATTACAGATTGTGTTATCACAATACGACGACATGTATGCTAAAGAATGGTAATGTATTAACCATCTAGGTGGTGGCCCAGTAGTAAGAGTTTGGGATCAAGAGATTTGCTCCCTCTGTGGTCTTAGGTTCGAGCCCTGTGGTTGCTCATATGATGGCCACTGGAGGCTTACATGGTCGTTAACTTCAGGGCCCGTGGGATTAGTCGAGGTGCGCACAAGCTGGCCCAGACACCCACGTTAAACTAAAAAAAAAAAATAATAATGTATTAGTGAAGCCTCTTTTCTTGCTTCTCTAATTGCTTCAGTACGTACCATTTTGATGTTAAATACTTTCACTCTTATGTTTATATTGTCAAGGATGATATCATGGAAGAGGAAGAAGTTGAAGAATACACGTACATGAGATGTTTTGTCGGCTATCAACATTGAAAATTAACAGTTTATCGAATGTTTTTTTTAAGAATGACACTTGCCCAAAAGAAAATTGTAGGAAAGATGCACATACCAGAAAAGTTTTTTAAAATAATATATTTAATATATTATGGTTACAACCACGAAACCCTGAAATTTCAACCATATTTAATTGAATCAACCCTAATAAAATTCAAAATTCCAAAACCAAGCCCTAACTCTAATTAAAATCCAAACTCGAAACCTAAATCCAAACCCAAAATCTAAATCACAAACTCAAATCTTAAACCCTAAATCCCAGATCCAAATCCTAAACAATCCATCTTGTCACCCTTTTTTTTTATTATTATTGTTTCTATCACATAATTATTGTTTTTAAATTATTTTACTTGTATTAAATCCAACCCAATAATCTCTTATAACATTATCTCTTTTCTTTTCTTTTCCTAACCTATTGTAAACAATTTAAAATGTTCCATTATTCAAGTTTTATTACCATTGTTAAAATCTTCATTTAGTTATTGTGACATCACAATGTGGTCTATAAAAGGGTTATTGATTTAATTATCTTTCTTAATCTCATTACTTTACATAATTATATTGCCTTCATTTACCTAGAAAAACATGGTTTGAAATTCTAAGCAACCTAATTATAGAAATTCAAATTATGCTCAACAATAATAAAATTTCAAAATCAGCAAGCCTAAAACAATAATTAACTCATTGATTCACTTAACCATTTTTTCTTTGTTTACTCTTTCACATGAAAATGCATAGTTTGAAATTCTACTACTCCAACATAAATATGAAAACTCATAATTTGTTCAACAATAATAATGCCTAAAATTGGCAAGCCTAAAACAATTATAAAAGTAGAATCAAATACAAGTAAAATAAAATATGAACTCGTTATTAAAAAATAACAAATATATACAACTAATGCTATAATATATAACGAACTATATCTAAGCCTGTTGCTTTTTTATGGAATGGCTTCATCTACAACACGTCATGTGTATGTCTGGGTACATATTCAATTATAATATCATTTAGATGTGATGTCTCTCTGATTGAATCAAGAGTAGAATAGCAAGCACGAAATCAATTGGATGCTAGGGCATGTTGTACATTATCAGTGGCCTTATGAACCATAGTAGTAGCTTGTTGATCCTCGTGTAAGTTTATCTCAGCTTAATATTAACATGACATGTATCAATCCATACATAAAATATAAAACTCATTGTTTATAATATGTTAATGAAAAAATAATAAATGCATACAATTCTATTAATTTACGGTGTCTGGGGCTCGTACTTCAACCTACTCCAAAGCATCAACTAAAATCACAAGATGTACCTTTATAAAATTCTCCCTACCATGCATGCCACTTTGAGATATAATGTTGATGTATTACCTCTTAATTATTATTATTTTTACCATGATGACTAATTACATGTAGCTCATCATTTATGTTGATGTCAATTGAAATGTGTTACTACCACATGAATTGTCACATAACATGATTGAAGTAACACAACTCCACCACCTAAAAACAAATATCAAAGGGACCACTAATGTCCATGTGTCCCTAGAATCTTTACAAACTTTATAAGCATCTAAGAGTTCATCCTTTAAGTAAGGTGTCTACTCAACCTATACATAAAAAAACACTTTATTATAAATAATTTGATATAAAAAGGGACTATATAGTGGGTGTGTAGACAAGATAGTCAAAGCAAAAAAAAAAAAATTAGAAATACTTTTGTAACTCGTATCTGATGAGACTGCTGTTTATCCAACTCACTATGATAAATGATAGAATATGAATTGGATTATCTATAAATATCCCAGTCCCACGCCACTTGGCATTACAAATCATAAATATATCACATGTTTAATCTAATTATAATTTATGTGCTACTGAAAATCTATTTCAAAATATATATTACCTCAATCCTAATAGGAGTGATAGCCCAAAAGTTTTATCTAACATTTGGTCACCCCTAACCTGAAAACACCTCACATGCAGATGCTTTTAGGACTATAGCTATAAGAAAAAACATGCACATGATTAGTGAACGATCATATATATTTTTATAATAATAAATGAAATATGAAAATTCAAAACACTTTGTTTCTATCATTATACCTGTAAAAGAAGCAAACAACCATCGACTTGTTTGGTTGTTATCTTGGATATATGACATAGTTATCGGTATATATTTGCAAGAACTATAAACCCCTAGTTATATAAAAGAATACCATCAGAGTCTTCTAATATGACACCACACATTTATGCAAAATCATCTACATATGTTATTGATAATAAATCTTATT
>Ga0307516_10009415_pt1 | contig 10894 bp, 16 predicted proteins | sample 19_EM_MG_FD_203310 | JGI IMG/M metagenome (GOLD analysis project Ga0307516, IMG submission 203310) | Populus trichocarpa ectomycorrhiza microbial communities from riparian zone in the Pacific Northwest, United States - 19_EM | ecosystem: Host-associated > Plants > Roots > Unclassified | place...
CAACAGCTTCGACTGGCTCAGCTGGGAGGATATGCAACGCGAAATCCGCTCCTGCAGTCAGGAGCACCCGCGACGACGGGAAGAACCGTAGTGAGGACACATAGGCTGCGTGGAGCTTGGGGGTTACGTTTCGGAATTTCCTGGTGTGCGCAGAGGTGGATTCGAATATCACCGTCCCGTCGTCATACCCAGTAGCGATTTGAGACCCGTCCGGGGATACATCGAAAGCCGTTATTTGGGCCAACTATCCTGCAGGGTGAGTCGGAAGGCAGCAGTACGATGAGCGCTGTGGAGACGTACGATCTGCGGGTTTACATTGGTTTTTGGGGTCGCATACGTTCTGTTCGGGATGACCACTCTCGCTTTCGCGATACTCAGCTGGGGACAGGTAACGAAATAGGAGTGCTTTGAAAAAGTTTCGCGTTGAGAGTCTGTGTGGCGGGACGAGATTAGATCTGATCCATACCTGGTCTCCTCGTTCGATTTCAACACCGTCCCTTCCCTTGAGCAAGACGAGATGGCGGTCCTTCTCGTCTAGTTCCGCCCGCACCTTCCCGTGAACTGAGGGTTCGCTCTGGCGATAACAGGATATCCAGAAATCCTCAGAGGGTACCGTTCCCTCTCGAACGTCGGTCATGACAACCTCGAAATCGTGCTGAACCGTGGTGATGGGTAAGAAAATAGGATTCGCGGCCGTGCTCATGACGAAGATGTGCAGCAGTTATAACTCGTACACAGATCGGAAGAGAAAGAAGGGAAAGGTCAAAAGTGGATAGTGGTCAAACAGGATGGAAATCACGAGGTCAACATTATACGCGTACGTCCGAACTCATAAACAAAACACAGAAGTGGCCAGCGAACAAGGGGACGAGGTTATCAGAAACTGGGTGTAGTAGAATCTCAACGCTCGAAAGACACTTCTTGAAAAACAGAAAACGCGAAGGGTATGATGAACCCGTTAGGTGACAACCATCTTGTTGGGGTCGCCACCGGCCTGAGGGACGGCGGCGCGGTACGCATCCATCTCTTGGTCGAGGTCTTGAACGGTAACCTTCTTCTTGGTCAAACGTGCCGGCCCCTTCTTCGTCTTCTTCCTCTTCGTCGGAACCGCCTTTGGCTTGGTTGCAACCTCCGCCTTTGGTGTGTTTACGACCTCCGCAGGAGCTGCAGGGGGCTTCTTGGTTTGGTGTCTGGGGGTTTTAGACCTATGAAAAACGCAAATATAAGGTCAATCCAAACAGTAGTAGAGTGTAGGCCCCGGCGAAGGAAGAGGTGCTCACGGGCCAGGGCCTTTCACAGGTGCGATTTGCATCCTCTCCAATAGAGTCATCTGGTGTGGCGGTTGGGATGGAGATTCCTTCCCGAAAGCCTTCTTCGGAGGAAAGGCTACATTCTTGCCCACGATAACCTCTACCTTCAACGGTCGTTCTGACGCCACAATGTGAGGCGGGGAGCAGAAAACAGGGAAAACGACTTACTGTTGTCCACAAATCGCCCGTCATATTTTTCGGCAGCCAAAGCCGCGTCACTGTCTCTCTGAAAACCGACCAAGGCCATTCCCTTCGGCAACCCCTTGTCGTTATAGAATAACATGACCTCCTTCGTGGGCCCGACAGTCTTGTTGAACAGATCCTTTGCGTCGCGGACACGTCAAAAAGGGTCAACTAGTTGGAGAATCTGTAACCTACAGAGACTTCCTGGAGGGTTACATCTGGTGGCAATCGACTGATGAGGATCTTGCTGCCGGGCTCCCCGCGTACGCGTGGCGTGTTGGGTCCGCTGCGGTCGCCACCCTTCCACGCTGGCGATGGTCCCTGGGCCTGTGTTCCAAGGACAGCTCTCTTCGCAGTACGGTAGGCGTGTATCCGGCCATGGTGTCCTCCTTGCGACATGGTCGACGCAGGCGAATGTGGTCGATCGGGTGTGGTTTGTTGGTTCTCCGGATCGGGAAGGTGCTTCAGTGTTCCAGCGGTTACACACAATATCGGTAGAAATACAAGGGTTGGAGAAACGACAAGGTAAAGGTAAGAAGAAATGGGAACTACGCTAAATTCGTCAGTACGCCTTAACGGTCGCCACCGTTGCCTCGCTCGAGCTCAGATGGGGTGGGCGGGTCAGTCCTGTTCCTCGCCACCCCGCGGAGTGGCCGGGAAACCATCGCGGTGAGCCTTGACATCGCGTTTCCGGGAGTCGCATTGTTGTTGTTGTTATCGTTGGTTTGGGAGTTCCCCTCCCCGGTGTCCTCCGCCTTGGTGTCATTCTCTTCCTTTGGTGGCAGAGTCGTAGTGATCCTGAGTAGAGAAGTGTAGGCTAGCGGCGGTATATCAGCTACTGGGCGGGATAAAGTATTGGTAGGCCTCACGTTGTCGGCATACAGGGCAGAACCATCCCTTGGCCCTTCTCTTCCTTCGGTTAGCAGCCTGAGTCTGAGCAAGTTGAGCTTGAGCAGTGGTTCCCGGAGCTTCTTCTTGAGGTGCGGGCGTGTCCGCATTCTCAGCATTGTTCTCATTATTATCCCCACCCGGAGCAGGTTCCGTTTCAGTGTGGGTGATGGCACCTCCGGCCCCGAACTCAACCATGTTGACGGCGCACTCGCGGCACGCGACCAAATGACGACAAGGCAAAAGGACGACCTCACGCGGTGAGGAAAGGCAAACGAGACACTCGGACGTAGGCTCATCCTCCGTTGGTTGGGGGACAACCGGAGGATAGGTATGAGTGGCGTCGGTAGGTGGATGGGGGGTCTGAGTGTTCTGGGAGGACAGACCGTAGATTTCGTGGAGGTGGAAGGTATGGGGTCCAATCTAAAGATGGTGAGAACTGTGCCCTTGCATGTACCTGACTAGCCTACCGTTGCCTCCCTCTTTACAACATGGACAATCCAAGGGCGCTTGTCCTCCTCGCCTTCAGGGGGGACCACGCCAGCACGAACAACGTGGAGGTAGGTCAGTTGCTCGTTGGCAGATGCGAAGCCATGACCATCTTCGTCCAAGGCGGTGAGCTTGATGATAACCTTGACACCCTCTTCTTTGTTCTCGTGGGTGTTGGGATCGTTTGAAGCAGGAGATTCGGCGTCAACGACCGCCAAGGCAGGACCGGATACGGACTGCGTTCGTTGTGGCTTACGACCGATGAAGACGGAGAACCTCTTCTTCTTGGCTGCGTGGGTATTATCTGCTTGGGTGTTTGGCTCCTTCTCTTCCGGCTTGACATCTGGGGCAGGTGATGGGCCGTCAGCCTTGTGTACGTCGTCGAAGTGGTCGAGCTCCAAGACTGCGCCGTGTTCCAGCTTGAGTAATTGACCGAAACCGCCATCGGCGACGGTGTCGAAGATTGAAACTTTGGAAGAACCGCTGCCAGAAGCGGCGTCCTTTGCGAGTGGGTGACCAGGGAAGAGGACGGCGTAGACCCGGATGCCACACTTCGGGGCGTCACAGTCGTACTCAAACTCCAATCCGTGAGCGTGCAGGGGCGGCTCGACCTCAGAGCCATCGGTTGTTGGAGGAGTGAGAGGGGATAACCGGAGACTGGGTCGCTTGAGGTTCACCAGAGCTTGGAGGGTAGTCGTTGGTTGGGAAGTCTGGTAGAGGTGTTTAGTCCCAGAGGTGAGCAAGCAAGGCCAGTCCACGGCGTACCTCTTTACTCTTGGCGACCCACCCCTTGACGATATCCGGTGTCAACTCGTCGACCAAAGTCTTGTCTTGTGATGCTTCAGTCCATTCGGGACCAGAGGAGACGATCCCAATGTTGGGACCGAACAGGGTGTCGTGCTTCTTCGGAGGCTTAGTGGCATCCTTGGGGGCCGCGTCGTCGCCCTGAACGTTGGTCATATTGATAGGGGTAGCATCTTGTCGTAAGGAGGTCATTGCGGTTGCTGCGCGCGAGGCCCGAGAGTCTGTGCGGGCGAGATAAGGGGCGGCTTGGATAGACCTGGTGCGATTCCAGGTAGCGTACTGGCGGGTGTCTAGCGGGAAGTAGAAGAAGAGCGGAGTTGGCGGGAGGTGTCTTTCTTGTACAGATGGCCGAAAAACTCACACCAAGATGAAGCACCCAATGATCCCATTTGTCCGCAGCTACTTGGTGATGACCGCTGGTGGCAACTCTCAGGAAATACCCACGAGACAATAAAAACACCACGCTTATGGCCGACATAACTTCATGCAATTCATAGGAAACGAAAGCGATGATACAACGATAACAGCTCAGGCGATAAGCTTTACTACACCACCGACATCCTTGATCTTTCGCCTGTAAAAAGGTGAGATTGGTGATCAGGCCACGAGGTGAGAGCGCTGGGTAATCGAAACTCACTCGGCCTTCGCTGAGACGAATCGGGCCTTGACGATGAATGGCAGTTTTGGCAGCCTGGGAGATAACAATAAGCCACAGCAATGAAATCGCTCGTGCCCTCTGGGTACCTACTTTCCGTTGCCCAAAACCTTGCCGTAACCGTGCCGGAGGGTGTCAATCACTGGGACAACTTCGGAGGTCTCCGTCAGACCCCTCTTCTCTTCCTCGGGAACCAATGACCACAGCTTGTCGACGTTGATAACCGGTCGCCAGTACTGATTCTTCGTCAGGTGGAAGTGCCGCATACCGACTTTTCCGAAGTAGCCGGGATGGTACTTGTCGAAGTTGATCCTGTAAAATTATCAGTCGGTCAAACCTACCCAATCCAATTGAAAGATGGGCATACCTGTGGTGGTGCATACCACCGGCGAGACCACGACCTCCAGGGTGCTTCCTGTGCTTTCCTACACGCCCCTTTCCGGCTGAGACATGACCGCGGTGTTTTCTTGTGTTTGAGAATCGGGTAGGCATTGTCTACGTTGGGTGTTAGTCCTGGGCACATCCAAACACCAGGATCCTCATCCATCCCATCCCCCCGTTCCCTCAACACAAGAGCGGTGTCACCCATATGCCAGCCACCACGCCAGGTGTTTGGGATGGGCTGAGCGACCTGGAGGGGCACATACCTTGGTGTTTTACCGGCCGTTGTCTTGATGGGCCGTTGACTGAGGACGAGGGGATTGTGGATCGGCAAACGCCGAAGATCCCCTTCCCTTTCCCACACGCCGAGTGAGTGTTCCATCTCGTCTTGCTTCACATGATGCAGGCTTCAAAGCCAAATATTTATTGTCGGTGAACTCAGTAATGATCACACTCATGTCCTGAACTTTCTTCTCGCTTTCTTACACTACTCTGCTTCACCGATATTGAACGATTGATTCCAGGCCTCAATGAACGCAACACCACGTCACGAACTTTACGTCCTCGAGGAAGGCGAAAAGCCGTATGTCGTGTGATCGTTGGTCGAGGACCTCCTGAGTCATCGTTCGCAGGGTTGAGATAACAGATGACACCAAAATCCCTAACGCTGCTACGGTCAAAGTCGTAAAGCAGGATCATACCTTGGCGAATATGGTCCGGGGGTGAGTTTCGTGTCCCACTTTCTCCATGCCCTAGCATTTAGGTTCGTTTTAGGGAGCTTTTGAAGATGAACAACGTCCTATTCGCTGGTTACAAGGTTCCGCACCCCCTCCACCCCTACTTTCTGATCAAACTCCAGACGGATGGGTCAGAAACACCGATAAAGGTTCTTGGGACCGCCTGCACCAAACTCATTGGTGATCTGTCTTCTCTGGAACAAAAGTTCCAGCGCGAGTTCTCGTTCAAGGACGTCAGGGCCGACGGGCCTACCGGCGACGACCCATATGGTACAGGTGCTGGAGGGCAAGCCTGGGCCGCTGGTCGTGACTACTTGGACTTCTGATCGATTTAGATTCTCCGTTACTCGTGCTTCTGATTTACGTTCTCCAATTTAATATGTGCTGCACAGGTAACCCGTAAGCTGTCCGAAGAAGCGTTCCCCAAGTTCGCCCGCTGTTATCAGGATTCGCTTTTACATTCGTCGAGCTGCTTCCCAACCCGGCAACGAGTTCCCCTTAGACGGGGAAAGGGAGTGTCTCCTGGTCCTAACCACCAACTGGCAACGGATCGACTGGTTCGTTATGTATCCCACCCACTCCAATATCTATCGCGCACCGCTGGGGTGAGAGGGTTTCTCTGGCTTTAAATGGAGACGGCAGTGAGCCCAGTGATTGGGCTGTTCAAGCACCCAACTCCTTCACGTGTCCATATCGTGCGGTCAGACGGAACCACCCAACGCGGCCATCGCGGCAAATATATACTAAGGCCAATCATCCGCGCGCGCGCCGGCCAAGAGGCAGCACCTCGATGGGGCGACGTTGTAAATCTGGCCTAGACCACCCGCGGAGAGCATCTACGTCGTCTTGAGCTAGAACGGCGCGCGCCGCACGGCAAGCGTCTACGTCGTCAGCTCGTATATCCCTTCCTGGGGGTCTGAAACAGACCTCCCTGCGTTATTCGGTCCCGGAAACCGGCGGTTGACCCCGGCCGGGTAGCGGTTCCCCACTCCTGCAATTGGGGAGCGCTGCGGTCATAACTCGTCCGGTGGTGTTCGCTTCTGCTCGCGAAAGACCAATTTCCCTGTCAACCCCGATGGTAGGCCGTTCGCCACCCGGGGTCGGCGTCGGCGACAACCATACTACCCTCACGACCTGCGGATATGAGTGGCGGCCCCGAGCTCACGCGCCCTCAGATACCCAGTTGTTAGATGCAATCTGGTCCTTGATTCACTCATGGTTTCAACAGATTAGACGCCTTGGCATCTTTGATCAACAGTCTTAGATGATCTGCAACTTCCACAGTTTCCTCCGAAAGCACTTATCTGAATCGCTCCAGTGGGGTGACCCATTTTGGTGTAGGTACGGTCAAGGGCGGCTATCAACCAAAGCGTAGTTATCTCGCGCGGTCTGGGCAGCCCATATAATCTCCGACAGGCTTACCAGACTAGACCACCCGGCGGGAGAACATAAACCGAAAGGCTAGATCCCAGACGCCTTTTGGAGGGAGGGTGGGGAACTTGGCCAGAGGACAACGAATATCGAAGAAGGGTCGCCGGTCCACAATTGACAGTTTTGCACTGTGGAGTCGGGGCGCCAAACCAACCAGGGTATTTTTTGCACCGGGGCCCCACCACCTGGGAGCCCCCCTTATTCGCGCACTCCAAAGTAACATTTTAGAGAGTAGTGAGGATGAGCACCGGCGGGTGTATTAACCACCTGCGCGCCGTGCAGCCAACTTGGCTTTCACTTTCGCAGCTCTCTTAGCCATCACCTCCTCCTTCGCCCGCTTCTTCTCTTGGGTAGAACTTACCTCCCCTTCCTCCCCCTCTAGCTCCACCAAGTATTCGTCGATACGCCGTTCCATCTGTCGTTGAACACCTTCCTCTGTTTCAGGCGCTCCGGCGTCGTCGATGTCCCATTCCAGATCGAAACCCCAGCCCCTCCTGGTGGATAAACGGGGGAGCAGTGGGGCGGGAGCCTCAGCGGCGGCAATAAGACCACCTTCGTCTCTCCACCAACGCACGAACCATTGAGCTGCCCTCGTGTGGTCCGGTATTCCGCCCCGCTTCAACATATTCAACCTCCTGGCCAGAAGGTCAAGGAATTCGGTGATGTCATTCGTCGGCGGTGGCACGGAGGTCGGATCTTCGGTCCCCGACTGGAAAACTCGCAGATACGCAGGGCCTAATCCGCCCGCGCCGTACGCCGATCAGTAAGTGGAGCTGAGGTGAGCCAGTGAGCTGGGGATCGCACCGATCGGGTTCAAGACGTTCAGTCTATAAAGCAAATAGGTCGCAAGTGCTTCAACATCGTATAGACCTTCTTTGATGCCAGCTATCCAATCCAGCGTTCGGCAAAATATTCATGTCGTATTCATCGGGCCGCGGCGACGTACCTATCAGCGCCAACTTAACACCTCGCTCTGCGCCTCTGTCACCTTTCCCGATGAAGGGCAACATTACCCCTGGCGAGTCATAAGCGTAGACCAATGGGTCCAGACATAACTTTAACCGGGTGGAGACAGCACGGGTCAGCCCCGGCTGAGAAGAGGTTCTGAGCGCTTTGGGGGTTGCTGTTGGGGAGGGAGTGAATGGTGGCCGGGCCCGGTGATCGTGTAAGTCCGGGGTCATTCAAAGATCCCATGGAAGCACTTACGTCCACGTATACCAGCGTTCCGTAGAGCATTCAACAGGGTAGACTTGCCCACATTAGGCATCCCGACAACGAGGACATTCAGTTCGGGCATATGCGGATAACGTTTAGCAACATCTGAGTTGAAAAAAAAAAAAAATCTTGTTCAGGGTCACCCCACGCACATGATGCGTGGATTACGTGAGGGGAGTGAATAGGACTCACTGATCAGCAATTCGCTCAAGGACCTGATGTCTTTTGGGCGATGCCAACTGGCAAATAAGAAGGACTGATCCGGAAATTTTGCCGTAATTGCCTTCCGAAATGGCTAAGGGATTGGGTAAGGGAAGGGCGGGTTAGGCAAACAGATAATATGTGCCGATGTGCGCGACGCTCGTACCTCGATGCCCCATTCTGGTACTAGGTCTCGTTTGCTAAACACCACGATGCGTTCGCAAGCAATTCTTGTGGCATTAACTCGAGAAGGATCGGTGGGATCTGCGGTTGAGCCGGCAAGGTTCAGACGCTCCGTTCTCCATTTTCGTAGAGCCCCTGGATGGTTTTCGTCAGCATGGGACTGAGCGGTTTCGTGGAGGCCGATAGACTGCGCATGGAAAGGTATAAAATACCCCCGTTCCCGATGGTTGCAACGGTCGGTTATTTGAGCGTTACACGGGAAACACGGGAACTGAGGTACCGTGGTGGGGATTGGCGCGGACGATACAACTCCAACAAAAAGTCAAGAATTGTACGGCGGTACTGGAGAAGGGGCACCAAAGGACCCTCTCGCCGCAGCTGGGCGACTGTCCCTCCGTGACAACGCCCTGAATGTCGTGGCCACTCTGGAAAAGAGAGATAAAAACAAGAGCCAACAAACCTTCAAAGGTTCTATTAATACTCGTAAGGGGGAGTCTGGCATCACGCAGTTCGAGCACTACGTCGGTCTGCTTCAACAGGATGGGCAGTTGTCGTCTGAATTGGTTCATGTGACCGGGGAACCATGATGGAGGAGCAGGCAGGATCGGGAACGGGATACGCTGCAACATAATTGAAATACCGAATACGATGTTGCGCAAGTGAGTTGATTGGTATTGGCAGTGTTAGGAGACACCGCTAAATAGCCCCAGAGTGAACTGAGATAGGAGGGATGCCAGAACCGTGGTAAATTGGAACACGTCGGCGGCCCGGTTAAATACGGCGGTAACAGCCGCCTTTCAAGGTTAGGGACGGATGGGCGGCCACCACGCGGGGGTCCGCAGAGTAGGGATAGAGGAAGCTAAGAGTGGAAGGTTCGCGGGTCCGGGAGCAGACTTGGACGCGAAAGTTCAAAACAAGATCGTGACTCTTGCACGTGGCGCGGAACAATCGACAGTCAGAGCAGGCCAGAGCCTGGAGGTGAAGCAAACTCGGTCATCATTGTCGAATTCTAGCATAAGGATGGAATTCAGACAGCAGTATATCGCTGTGGTATGGGACTACAGAAAGGCAAAACAGCTCGACAAATGAGAGACATGAAGAGGTCGATATCCGAAGGAAAAGATTACGCTAAAACCCTACTATGCATACAGAGAAAACGGAACTTGCGAACATACACGATAAGCAGATCGAGACTGCGCGCGGCGGTCAAAGCAGGGATAACAGGGTCGCAAGAGGGATACGCACTCTAGATCCAGTCGTCCTTGGCAAGGCCAACACCATCGAACGACTTGCCGCTACGCGTCTTCCTCTCGGTCAGGACCTGAACCTCATCGAGATTGATTAACTTCTCTGACGGCGGTGGCGAGCCCTCAACCCAACCCTTCCAACCCTTCCTCACTGCCACCCGCTTCTTTCTACTTTGGCGGTTACGCATGGATGCCTTGAACGAGTCTATATCAATGTCTTCGTCGTCATCCGGGGTTCGCGGTCGCTTGGAGGAGGTATGGGAGGTAACTGAGGACGCGGGACCGGGCGTCGAGCGAGGAGAGGCGATTCCGGGGGAAGAGACCATCGGGGGCGGTGTGATGGATGTGGAGCGTTGGTTGGTAGCGATGTGGATAGTTGGTCGGGCGCGCCAGAAAGAAGACGTTTTTGGTGGGGCAGGTTGAGGTGCAGGAGCCTCTACTGGCTGAGAGACCGATGCTGGGGGCTGTGTGTCTGGTCGGTCCTGAGGAGCAGATAAGCCAGCTTTCTCAGCCCTCTGTCGCAACCTCTCCGCAGCTTTGGCCCGTTTTCTCTCGCGATCTCTCTCCCTCTTTTCCTTCTTCTTGTCCCTGCGAGAGAGCTGGTCCTTCTCCACTTCTTTGTAAGACGGAACGCCGTTGAGGACGCTGGTGAGGACGTCTCTTGCCGGTGGCCGTGGGTCGAAGTAGCCGGAGAGGACAGAGGTCGCAGTCCTACGGTGGCGATGGTGGAGGGGTATAGCGGAGGTGTTATAGGGCATGATGATTGCCATGGGGGAGGGGAAAAGGAAGTAAGCTGGGTGGTGGTGGGGGACGGAATTTAAATGAGTGAGTGCCTTTCTGAGGCATGGAGAGACTACCCTCGGGCGTTGCCGAGGTCGCGGATTCTGATGGGCGGTTCAGGCAATCGGCCCAGCCGAGGGGGCTCTGCATTCTTCCAGAACACCAACTGAGCCTCTATTGTTTTCCTACGACCATGGCGCCGGGCTCCATGGCCATGCACGCGCACGGCTCGTCCCCCCACCACCTCTTTTTTGTCATGCGATTATCCCCAGGGTTTTCCACAGGCGGGCTTTCCATTTACGTAACCGATGATTCGATCCACAAACCCCCCAAATATCCAGAAACGTCTCATCAGCACGTTTGATCAACTTTCTTTGTTCCGGTTTATGG
>Ga0307516_10009416_pt1 | contig 10893 bp, 10 predicted proteins | sample 19_EM_MG_FD_203310 | JGI IMG/M metagenome (GOLD analysis project Ga0307516, IMG submission 203310) | Populus trichocarpa ectomycorrhiza microbial communities from riparian zone in the Pacific Northwest, United States - 19_EM | ecosystem: Host-associated > Plants > Roots > Unclassified | place...
CTGGAAATACGACCAGAAGCCATGCTGCGCTGCGGCGTAAATGTAGCAAGCACAATTACGAGGACTATAGACACGTCTCGTCAACATATATTCTCAGTTTATCGGATCTATCTTCGTGAAGTAAGGAGGCTCCCGCACATCTATCTTCGGTTAGAAACGGCCCCTTGACCGATTTTACTTCCACTGACGTTCTGACATTTGCAGTCAGTTCTACCAGATCCAAGGCTCAGATCAATTTCGAGCCCTTCTTCAAACCAACTTCGGTGATTCTAGATGCAGAAAACTCAAGAGAATACTAAAGGCAAGCATTTGTTGTGGCAGTGCTGAGAGTCACTGTGCTACAATGACGTCCAGGGTTTGCGAAGGCTGCAATTGGCAAATGGTGGCGATCACCTGGCTTTCAACCGTATGCTAGACGTAGCCTATGGGAGAGTAGGTAAACTGAAGTATGAGTTGATGGAGGTATGAGGCAAGGCTTACCATACCATCTGATCCTCATATAGCCTTGACAGCCCCTACTTTCGAAATCTGGTGCTCCACTTCCTCCACCCATCGTTCCGGGAAGAGAAAAATCACGCCCACCTGTGTATACTTCAGAGCTAAGCGCGCTCCTCACTTCCGCCTGTTCTCGCGACAACCCTCGGAGAGGCAGAGTCCTTATTTGTCCTCCTATCGTTTCCAGCCGCACGAACCCCAAATCAGAAGATGCTTTTCTTGGGCCTTTGAGGAAGCGGCGTGAAGCCAACGCTCGTTGGCGTTATTTCAGTGCGGGGTGGAAAAAGGTTCTGCCCCCACTTCAGGTGTCGGTCGAGCCACCATCATCCAAAGAGGACTCGGGTCACGATGTGTCATCTCCCCGTCTCTTCGGTTTTGAAGAGACCAATCTACTCCAACAACTATTTGACTTGGCGGGATACTCCCACATATCACCTCCACCTAAGGGAAGTCAATGTAATCCGACTTCACGTCTGGACGGTAAATTGCCTGCTCGATGGCTTCGTCGACGTTACAGAGAGCTTCTAGGAAGACTCCCTATTCTGACGTACCGCCGGGCAGCAAACGAGGTACAGGAGTATTCTGTATCTTTACCCGAGAGTGCTTTAACAGGAAGGAGAGTGCAAGTTTCGCAGTTACACTCGCTTGAAGAAGAAGACAGGGTGTGGTTAGCAGACATGCTTGACAATCAGCGGACATCCGTAGGACCATAGGCCATATGTTCGTTATGTCGGTGAAGGTCTGCACGCTGCACACAGCAGACCCTAGTTGACTATGGAATAAATACAACTATACGATAACATATCTACTCGTGGCAAAGTTTTATGGACCAGTGTCGACTGAGCTCTCAAGCTCCAAGCCATGCAATTCGATGGCGTACATGCCATAGTTGTGATCCGCAGCCTTGGCGACTTCCGCGTCTCCTAGACCCCGATCGACACCACACTGGAGGTCCAGTATCACTTTGTACTCGTCGAATGAAAACACTTTGTTGGCGCGGGCGCTGTCGAGCAGACCCTGGCAAACGGTCATGACCAATCTCAAAAAGGAACTCACAACTGACTTGTGGACCAATCGTAAAGAGGGAGTAATACATCCGGGCTCTTTCGAAATGGGCAGTCTGTTGACCACTTTCAATGGTTCTTATACCCTGCTGCAGTGCTAGAATATCCCGCATCAGTTTTTCGATTCCGAACTTGTTGGCCATCCGTATATGCCGAGCACCAGCAATCAGAAGATGTTCCACAAGATGTTCCAGGCCGCAGAAGACAAAGCTACATCATATTAGTCGCTTGGAGTGGTCGTGGGCGAAAGAACGAACTCTTGTTCTTCCTTGAGTAATGTCGATAAAACACATTCGTCGATTTTACCAAGTTCCATGTTCAAGCCAACAATATAAGGATCGGGTTCCCCGATCTCACGGTCAAGATCGAAGTTCCCCTACAAGGATGGTTAGAGAATTGTCTATGAGTAAATGAAGTACTGACCAGGCGGAACGCTGCATCCACGTAGTACATCACCCGACACCGAATTTCTATCCTGATCGTATGAAGAATTATCTCAGCCAACTGCGTATAGGTCTTCAACAGTGCTCCAAATCGCCTATCGGTTTTCTTAGGTGAGTAAGAGCTGTGAGACGAAACAAATATAGCTTACAATCCCATTTCGCGAGAGAGTGGTAAGGTAATATCGTCTTCCTTGGAAAACACCGGAAGGGAGGGAAGGAAGGGCGATGGAGTGAAAGGAGTGAAAACATTGGGATCTACGCGAGATGCAGAGGTTGGCGAAAGTGAACTCTCCGATGATGACTTCAAGCCAATCAATTGTTGGGTAAACCAAGCCTGTAGGAGAAATTAGATATGTGAGTCGGATAGCACTACGGTTTCTTACCACACTCCGATGCAGGCTGCAAAGCGCTGTAATACTGCGAATTGAAGCGGTCAGGTCATCTTTACCCACTGAAGCGTGGCTCAGATAACCCATTTCGAGATGCATTTCTTGCCTACAGAGCTGCTGCTTAACCGAAGGATCCTACTGGTGATGAGTGCCATATTCTCATCCTCGGAAAGCTCATGCAACTTACAGTTCTTGTGTATAGTTCCGAAAGGCACGCGCTCAATTCAGGTCTCTGGGCCCATTGAGCAGCCAGCGACACATGTGATGGAGAACCTCCGTTTTGGTCTCCGGAGACAAGATCATGAAAGCGATCGCTACATCGTTGATAAAATTGAATGATGACTCCAATGATGAGACGTGAATAGTTTTCTTGGTGAAATGGCGTGGTACGAAGCATAGCACACAATGAATTAATGAGAGCCATTATTTGTGTGGTCACCTGAATTAAAATAAGGATACAATGTATGATCAAGCTTTGGTACGTATACCTTCAGTATTGGCAGAGGACTGAAGCGAGTTGATAGAATGTCAGGCTGAAATGCATCTGGACCTACTAATAGTCAAATTTCGAGTTAGTAATAAGAGTTGGAATCCTTACTTGAAACCGCGTGATGGAATAACCAGGATATTTTTTCTTCCAATTGTGGCAAATATACTTGGAGAACGAAGTTATCTAGGACTTCTGCGGCTGAACGGACACTTTCCATGCCTTGTGGAAGGACATCCGCAATTTGACTCAAAAAGGCTAGTGTGGGCTGGAACAGCACGCTGACATGAAACGGATCGGGTTTAATGAGTAATCGATGATGTAGAGTAGTTCCAAGGGTATGATCATCCGAGACAACCGTGGAAAGTGCGGTGTGCGCAGCGCTTTCTGAAGAACTTTGAACAAGTCCGGGCATCGTCTCTCGAAGAGAAAGCATGAGTTCATCTTCATGCTTTCTAAGAATTTTTGTTGATGCTTTGATGTCCGAATCGGAAAATCGGAAAATCGTCTGCCAACAAAGTTGATAGTAAGTAAAGAGATTGGTGAAATGTGGCAATGAAACCTTGAGCTTATCCCGCGTAAAGCGCCCTTCTCGAAGTACCTCGTTGATGGAAGTAATTGGGTTTCGACCTGTCACGGAGCTTTGCTCTTCATCCGTTAGGTAATCATATAAAAGGGTTCGAACCTGCAAAAACGTCAGAATGAAAAGGGAGAGGAAAAGCAGTGGCAAATACTTCAGCTTGTACCAAAGCCCACACATCGGCAATAGGGAAAAGCGTTCCTGGTTTAGCACCCGAGGAGTCCTTGAAATCTCGACGCTGGATTAGATAAAGTGATGAGTGAATCACTTGGGTGGCAGAACATTTTTCACGCACCGCTCCAATGCGGTTGGAGACCTCGAAGACGACGCGAAGGCCCTGAATAGCAGCATAAAGTTTCGAGTACATTGACCAGAAAAGGTCTTTCAGGATCTCTTGATCGACGCGTTTCGTTGACGACTCAAGAGCAGCGAGGCGGATCGTAGACACCCTCACAGCTGTCGTTCCAGTAGGAGTCAGGTATAACTGTGTTGAATCCATGACAGTCGACATATTAGATGTGAAGATGTATCCTCCTTCCGACTTATTCCTGAAGCCATTGCTAAGAATGAGAGAGCTCCTTTTCGTTTGTTCTGCTCGTTCTTCCACCTCGTTGACGGTTGCCTCGACCACGGCATAAATTTCGCTGGGGAGGCGCTGGATAACCGTGTCCAGAGCAGTCCCGACCTTACCCAAGACAGCCAAGGACTCCAACAACATTTCAATGTAAGCAAAAGAGTCCGCTTCTGGATTGATTGTTGTCTGGCCAAATTGGGACGACGCTGTAGGTACCCCACCAGTTGAAGTCGGGACAATGGACACAGACGAGGTCATTGATATATCTTGACCAACCCCATGGCTGTGGAAACTTAGCTCATTAAGATCATAAGGAGGGTCATTAGGTCGCAACCCCAGATTGCTAAGGTAGCGCGACAAACGTGTGGGTTGCGAATTATGAGGAAACGGTGTTGCAACAGAACGGGCCGCACCGGTCTGGTCTAACTTGGCGAATTCATCTTCGAAAGCAACCTTTGGCACTGAACATGTTAATTAGTCATGCAATAGCAACAAAGAAACCACGTACGCGTCGTCTGATTGGGAATGTATGCAGCCCATCGCATGTCACACCAAAAGGATTTGAGATAAAGATGATTATGAAGTTCGTCCACCAAGATTTCACGGAGAGCCTACAAGAAGTTAATTTCCTAACCTGGAAAAGTAGATTGCACGTACAGTCTCCTGACCGGTAAGATAACTCCTCAAGTCAGAAACGGCGCCAATCTCCTGCATGTCCGGCTTATTGATGAGTTTAAGACTGCGCACGAGTAGGACGGATGCTTGAATGAGCCGCTTTTCTGAGATGAGAGCTTCCAACACATCGGGAATAGATTTAAGATGTTCACTTAAAATATTTAAGCCAAATTTCCATAGATGTAACAACGAGAAAGCTGACATTTCATCCAACAGTCGCATCATTTCTTCAAGTATTTGACCCCGTGACCACAGCTGAACAAGGTCAGCACGCCTGGTTCCAAGAGCTTCCTTAGCTTCTTGCAAAGATATTCGAGTTTCCTGGGCTTGGGTCTGCACGAGACCTAGGTGGTTCAGCAGGCCAGTATGATGCGGCAGTGCATCTGCAAAGGCCTTGTAATGCTCTACCCACCCAAGGATGCGAATTAATGGGGAGCCATGACAGGTGTGGATTACTGACTGTCAACAGAGCCTTTCAACGCTTGCGAGAGCATCACTTTGGTTGCGGTAAATGAGTCCAAGCTCTTGCCGCTGGACGGTCCATCCAAGAGAGAAAGAGCCAGTTCTACGTTGTTGAACTTGGTGGACATAGCCAGGGTTAGAACCAACAATAACGACACGATTTCGTTCTTACGTCGGGGTCAATGACAAATTCCCAGTCGTCTTTGATCTCGTCTAGGACAGCTGTGAATGTGCACAGTGACTTAGTCGAGATTTGCCAAAGTTGGACCCAATATATCTGTTTCGCTGAGAGGATTACTCACCATCGATATCGCCTGCTTTGGCCTTACCCGTCGCCCTTCGTCCAGGTATGCGGTCTCTAATACGTTCCTGTGTCACTTTTTGTCGTTCAATTTCTGCTCTTCTTTCCCTCTCAAAATCCTCATCAGCTTCATCCGTCATCCTTCGCCTTCTAGCGCCAGCATCTTTGAAGGCGGCCATGATGGTAGAAAGGGACGGAGATGTTGTACTAGACACCGGGGACGTGGTTACTCCCTCATCTGTGGCAGTAAGAGCAAGGTCCAGCCGGGGTTCATTGCCAAAGATGGTTCCGTTATTGAATCGTTGTGAGGTGGAAGCATCCGAACGAGTTGTACTCGAACTGTCTCTGCGATCTCTCGAGTTGTAATCATAGGCCACGCGTGACGAGGTGGATGTTCGCTCAGAGGCGGAATAATCGGACGTTTGTCGCGATCTTAGTTCAGATCTTTGGGGACGAACGGGGCCCTTTGGGGATGCAAATGCAGGTGCCTTGGGCGACGATGGAGCGAATGCATTCGTAGTGCTTGGGGTCACCGGACGGGAGGGTGGTCGGCCAATCTGAAGTGGCCGGGTGGAAGCTAACGAAAAGTTTCCATTAGTATTCGATACGGAAGGTGCGCGATTTCTCCGCTGGGGCTCGAGGGGTAAGGTTGGAATGCGAGCCATTCCTTGGAATGTAGGGCATAAGTACCAGTGAACATCCAGCCTACGTCCAGCAGTGTAGTGGCTGTGCCGCATGACTAATGTGGATTTCGTCCCTGTCTTCGCTCAGCTGTGCGCCCCATTCAAACAAAGAAAACCAGTACTATAGCTAGTGGTACCCTCAACTTGAAGCGCGTATCGTCAGCGTACCATTGAACTACGATTCAAGAATTACTGTAGTATGTAACAGAGGTTATGGAGGCATTCCACGTGACCATTATGTAATTGCTGACAAAGGAGAATTAGTCTCGTGTCTCGCGCGACTCGCTTGTGCAGCGTACATCGACGCGTGTCCAAAGCGTCCTCGAAGTCGCTCTTCTCCAGAGGCAGCATACCATGGAAGAACAGCAGTCTAGTCCAGATCCTATACAGCTCTCCAAACCTCCAAATCACTTCGATTCTCCAGTCGCCGTGGGCACGACTGTAGTCCCCTCTGCAAACGCGAGAAGTGAAAAGCTCGCTTTTCATATAGAAATACCTCGACCCCCTTCTTTTCAGAGGGAGCTTTATGAAGCTGTACCGGATACCTTCAAAGACGGCGTAGATTTTGTTCGCGATGATCTCGAAGCCGTGGTAGGTGAATGGCGCGACGGCCGCACATTGTATTATTACGTGCGTTTTATAGATGGCCTTGCGCACAAGGTATGCCTGCAACATGCCATTCCTGTCATATTCTCTTAGCCTCGTACAGTTTCCTGCTGTGGAATTCAAGGCTCAATATGGGGATCTTGTTGCTGCGTATGGTACGTCTAACTCCGTCTTCATGAAGCAGTGTTGACCTTGTTTCTTCAGAGAGAAAGAAAATGGACGGCTCCCTCGACCCTTTCGACCCTTCATCTAGCGCTGTTCAGGAGAAGTCGCGAATCAAGCATATAGTCACCATAAACGGAGTTTCTGCTACGCTGAGGACATCCTTCGGTGGCGGGTCCCACTATTTGAGTTCAGATGCTGAGGTATCGTCGCTTACGGAGGAAGATCCTGACGGCAGCGATGACGAAGACTACATCCGCGAACCTTCTAAACACAGGCCAAACACAAGAAGCAAGGGTATGAAGCAGAGCAAGCTCCCCTTCAGCCCAAAGAAGTTACGAAGCAGGCGAATGCAGCCACAGGCGCTTTCGGACTCGGGTGATGATTTAGGAGGGTATGTTGAAAGCGACGCAGAAGAAGAGCCAATTCCTGCAAGACGGTCGACGCGTACGAGTAAAAGCGCACGCTTAAATCTCGACGACGACCCGCTAGATGAGGGGATCGAAGATATCGATGACGAGACGTATGACCAAGGCCTAGACAAAGCGAAGTCAGATGTCGGGAAGAAGCGTAAACGTCGCCCAGCTACGTCTCGCCCCGCTTATGGCCATTTTCGTGACATCAATGATCTTGAATTTGATGCATATAACGAAGAATCTACCGAACCACTTCGTGCACACAGGGATATTTGCGAGAAATGCCACAAAGGCCCTGCTCACGTACTGCTGAAAGCAGCGAAAAAACTCAAACGGGGTCGCCACAAAAAGTCCCCTGATGCAGATACGGACCTAGAAGGTGGCGAAGAGGAACGCATTCAAAGTATGGGCGGTTGGGTTCGATGGTAAGGGCGTTCCGATATCTGTTCAAATACTCTCTGACCCTGCCCCAAGCCTCAAATGTCCTGTGGCAGCTCACTGGCGGTGCTTAGCGAGAACTCAAAGGGAGGAAATTACAAGAGCTGCTTGCTCTCGCGATAATGAGGAGCGGAAGGCTGGGCATGGTGAAGATTTCCTAGACAGGGAACCTATGCCCGGCATATTGCCGGATAGAAAGAATCTTCACATCGACCAAACCACAGAATTCCTTTGTGGTCTTTGCATGAAGGGGGGGATGTGCATGGAGTGTGGCGAAGTAGCCCTGGAGCCCGATGCGTCCGTGTTCCGTCAGCCACCTATTCAAGGTGCAACCGTCTTGAAGAGCGATTCCACGCAACCGATCCTTGCCCCAGAGGCCGGTGAACATCCCACTAACATTTCGCCTCCAAGTGATAGCACCTTCAACCTTTCGAGAGAACTCCTTTTCCGCTGCCTCTCATGTAAACGGCTCGCTCACTACAAGCATCTGCCTACCCCTCATAATGAATTACCGCCTCCTTCGAATGCAGAGCGGGCACTTTACTATCAGGTAGAAAACGGCTGGCAATGCGCTGACTGTGCATCATTTGTGTATCCTTTGGACAAAATCCTCGCTTGGCGCCCTTATCCAGTTGATGCGGTCGAGCCCAAATCTTCCCCAGATATCAAGACTAGCCTTCCGAGGGAGTATCTCGTGAAGTGGGCGGGCCGAAGTTATCGAAGGGTTCAATGGGTCCCGCATATGTGGCTCGTCTCCACATACTTTGCAAAGCTGAAAAACTTTCTGGCCACTGGCCCCAAAGTTGAACTGCTGGACGAGCTAGTAGCTGATTCTGAAGATATGCACGTTGATCCAGGCCCGCAAGCTATCGTTTTTGAACCTGGGGACGATGCCTTTGACATAGCTCAGCATAAGGTTAAACCGGCGGGTTCTTCCCCTGAACCACTGAAAGATGCGCAACTTCGAATTCCTCCGGCCTGGAAGACAGTCGATCGTATCTTAGATGTTCAACTGTGGCACCCACCAACTGGATCTAAGAAAGGACGCTCTCAGCGGAAGCTTGCCATGGTCAGCGATGTCGAAGAGGAAAACCCCTTACGCCAGGGCCTTCAGTCACAGTTAGACCGCGCGTTTGAAGATGGCGAGCAACCGGACGATGCTTTACTGGAATCCGTAGATGAGTGGGAGGCTAGGACAAAGCAGAAGTTGAACATAAAGCAGATCAATCAGGTCGTTTGGGCGTTCATCAAGTGGGATGATCTCGGATACGAGGAAGGTATGTCGTCTGGTTGCAGAGGTACAGCAAATAACTACCTTGACTGCTACAGCAACCTGGGACTCGCCGCCTCGTCCCGGAGAGCCTGGATATCCCGCCTTCGAAACTGCTTTGTCAGCCTTCTTGCAGTCTCGCGATGTTTTTGTTGTGAAATCTCGCAAGGATATCGAGAAACTCGAAAAACGAGCTCCAGAGGGCTATGGTCGATACGCGATCGATTCACAAACAGACCAGCAGCCAGATTTGGGCCAGAGCAACCAGCTAAAGTTGATGAAGTTCCAGGTTCGTGATCTTCCCAGTCTGCTTTATAGTCATGCAAAATCATTCGTCAGATTGATGGGTTTAATTGGCTTTGTGATAATTGGTGGAATCAGCAGCCATGTATACTAGCTGACGAAATGGGCCTCGTGAGTGAAGCCATGACCTATTGCAATCTTTCCATTTAGACTTCTCCATCAGGGAAAAACTGTGCAGATAGTCACATTCCTTGGGATGGTGATTAGCAAGTTCAAAGCGGCTCCTGCCTTGGTTGTGGTTCCCAACTCCACGATCACTAATTGGGTTCGAGAGTTCTCTCGTTGGGCACCGATGCTTAGAGTGGTGCCGTTTTGTGGTGAAGCCAAATCAAGGGAGATCGTCATCAAATATGAACTTTACCATGGGTCAACAAAGAGCGAGCCGAAGTTCCACGTACTGATCACCACTTATGAGACCGTCACTGGTAATCACTTTTCTCTCGTTTTCAAGAGAATGCCTCGATGGGAAGTCTTAATTGTGGACGAAGGTCAACGGCGTGAGTTGTGTTCCTCTTGCATCCATAGCGAAGTTCCTAAATGTGGCACGTTACAGTCAAGGGCGACAATAGCTTGTTGTTTCGGAAGCTCAATGAGATGAATGTCATGCATCGCATTATCATGACTGGAGTGAGCCTATATATTAGACCATTGGTCGAGCTCACCTTTCTTTTCAGACCCCATTAAACAACAACATTCGGGAACTTTTCAACTTAATGAACTTTCTCGACCCTGATGAATGGACAGACCTTGAAAGTCTTACCAAGGAATACGAAGAGCTGACTGAAGACTTAGTTCGTCAATTGCATACGAGATTGAAGCCGTATTTCCTGCGCCGTATCAAGAGTGATGTCCTCCAGCTCCCCCCCAAGGTTAGTGGGCAGCCCTTTTGCTGCGTTTGTGGTACTAAGTTCGCGTTCGTTAGAACGAAGTTATTGTTCCTGTTTCGATGGCACCGTTGCAAAAGGAGATATATCGCTCAATCCTTAGTGTGTGCTACGTTTATGATGTCGAGTATAGCTGACTTGTCTTACAGGTCAGAACCTGGATATTCTCAGGACTCTCATACAACCATCAGCCGCCACGGCACAAGGTCGCCATCTAGGAATCAAATCTAAAATGAGCAACATACTAATGCAACTGCGGAAGTGAGTCTTTCTTTTCGACTTTGCCCTGACGTGCTAATGTTGTCAGATGCTTGCAACACCCATACCTTATCTCAGATACGATAGAGCCTCGTGACCTTGCTTCTTCGGAGGCCCATGAGAGGTTGATCAGCGCAAGCGCGAAGCTTCGGTTACTGAGTGGCTTACTGCCCAGGCTGAAGGCACGAGGTCATCGAATTTTACTTTTCAGCCAGGTGAGTACCATTCGAATTTTTCGCTGAGTAATTTCTTAATTTTTCTTCTTTCAAGTTTGTTATCGCACTTAATATCGTGGAGGACTTCCTAATAGGCGAGGGCTACAAGTATTTGCGACTGGTATGCGTAAGCTCTTCACACCTACTGTTAGCTGACTTTGTGTCTAGGACGGTGACACGAAGCAAAG